>FTCH01000085.1_pt1 | contig 46626 bp, 38 predicted proteins | sample 1639671 | NCBI WGS metagenome assembly FTCH01 (sample SAMEA3914869, study PRJEB12502) | metagenome | biome: forest; material: soil | place: USA | collected 2012-03-12 | depth 0.1 m
ATGCTCCCCAATGGCTCCCCTATGGGGACCGCCCAAGCGACAACACCATCAATATGACAGTGTCAACGCGCAACAGGCCTCAAACGCCTCTCGAAGGCGGTCAATCGAGACGAGAACAGGATTTTCCGGCAAGGATGCCGCGCTTCGGCAACGGTGACGTCCAAACCGAAGTGCGGTTGTTTTGTGCATGCTGTAAATCCTTTCGAAAATGGAACGAATGTCCATTCTAATCCGCCAGAATAAAGCGAGCCCGAAAAGAACCGGAACATGATTAACGCGCATTGCAACTCCATTGCATCGCAAAGCTTATTAGGTAAAAAGAATTTGGTTGGTACGGTTCAAGTCGTGGGGGCATCATGAACCGCTTTGCATGCCTGGCAGTTGGCTTGTTGCTTGTCGGGAGCAATGTGCCGACCTTCGCCGCAACGAATGAGATCGCGCTCAGCCAATTTTTCCAAAAAGACGCTGGGCAGCGACTGTTCCACGACAGGAATGAGGGCAAGCATGTTGTCGGGGGCGTTACAGGCTTCACGCCTTCACAGACGTTGGTCGATCCGGGTTCGATGCCCGCCTCCTTCCTCCTGAGAGCGGGCGATCTGCCTTTGGACCTCAGCACGCGGCAAGATACAGGTATTCCGATCGATCTCCCCTTGACCAGCTACACGATCAGGGTCGCGCGTACCGAGCCTTCGGATCAGGGTCTCGACGCGCGGATCGGCGCACTGACCGCAACCTTCTCCAACGCAGAATTGGACGGCAGCCAAGATGGCAGGGCGTTCGCGATCACGAACAACGACGATTCGGTCATAACCTACACGTCGGATTTTCTCGAATTCGGCAGTGTCGTAGGAGCGGGCTTCGCCTTTTCCTTCTCGGGCGCGAGCTCGGAATTCGCCGTGGCTTCGGGCAGCACGGTCCTGAGCGCTCATTCATCGGGCCCGAGTCCGTCCGCATCCGATCCGGCACGGCTTATGATGGGCCTGCCGGGTGCTTCGATCTGGATTACCCTGTCTCTGAGCTTCGGTACGGTCGGCGTGATGATGCGCACGGGCCGCCGCCAAAGGGACTTGTACGCGGCGCAAGCAAGCGTCCGCTGACGCGATCCGTTGGATGCGGCCGTCTACGGTCAGGATCGCGACGTCCTTGGCCTGGCCTAGTGTCCCGTCAGTCTGGCTGATCCGCGAGCTTGAGCAGATATTGGCCATAGCCTGTCTTGGCGAAAGCTTCGCCGCGCCGACGAAGCTGATCGATTGAGATGAAGCCTGCGTCGAACGCTATTTCCTCCAGGCAGGCTATCTGCAGGCCTTGGCGGTGCTGGACGGTGCGCACGAACTCGCTCGCCTCAAGCAGGCTGTCGTGCGTGCCGGTGTCGAGCCACGCGTGGCCGCGCGATAATTGCTCCACAAACAATTCGCCCTTTTCCATATAAAGGCGATTGAGGTCGGTAATCTCGAGTTCGCCGCGCGCCGACGGACGCACTTGGTGCGCGAAGTCGCATACGCGTTCATCGTAGAAATAGAGGCCGGTCACCGCCTGGTTCGACTTCGGATGTTCGGGCTTTTCCTCGATGGAAAGCGCGCGGCCTTCGGCGTCGAGCTCGACCACGCCATAGGCCTGGGGCTGATCGACGCGATAGGAGAATACGGTCGCGCCGTGCGTGCGCTCGCGCACCTTGCGCAGGTGCGGACCCAGATCGGCGCCGAAGAAGATGTTGTCACCCAGCACAAGCGCGCCCGGTCCTCCGGCCAGGAAAGGCTCTCCGATCAGGAAAGCCTGCGCCAGGCCTTCGGGCTTGGGCTGAACCGCATAGCTTATCTCGATCCCGAACTGGCTGCCGTCTTCGAACAGGCGTTTGTAATTATCCAGATATTCGGGCGAGGAGATGATCAGCACTTCACGGATGCCGGCCAGCATCAGCACGGACATCGGATAATAGATCATCGGCTTGTCGTAGATCGGCAGCAATTGCTTGTTGATCGCCAGCGTTGCGGGGTGGAGCCGCGTGCCGCTACCGCCGGCGAGGATGATGCCCTTCATTCACTCTGTTCCTTCAGGAGGGTATCGACGATCTCGTCGATCGCCTGATGCCAGTCGCGTGGATAAATGCCAAAGTCGCGAACGATCTTGGCCGTCGCCAGCCGTGAATTGGCCGGCCGCGCGGCGGGGGTGGGATAGTCGCTGGTCGCGATCGGCTCGACTGCCGGCGCGGCGCGTTCGTGGGTCGCGGCGCGCGCGAACACGCGCTCAGCCAGCTTGTGCCATGTGGCTTCGCCAGCATTGACGAAATGATAGGTGCCGTAGGGACCATCGCCAATGCGCGGCAGCAGACGCAGGATCGTCCGTGCGATATCGTCGGCTGAAGTCGGGCAGCCCTGCTGGTCCGCGACCACGCGCAAATGCGGACGTTCGGCGCCGAGGCGGAGCATGGTCTTCACGAAATTGTTGCCGGTGGCGCTTACCACCCAAGCCGTGCGGAGGATGATGTGGCGCGGATTGGCGCTTCGCACCGCCAGCTCCCCGCCCAGTTTGGACGCGCCATAGACGCCCAGCGGCGCGACCGGATCATCCTCGACATAAGGTGCAGGCTTGGTGCCGCTGAACACATAATCGGTTGAGACGTGCAGGATCGGAATACCGGAAACTGCGGCTGCCGCAGCCAGCGCCGCCGGCGCCAACGCATTGACCTGCCATGCTGCGACGACGTCGCTCTCGGCCTTGTCGACCGCGGTGTAGGCCGCGCAATTGACGATCGCCGCCCATGGCCGCGCACCCACCATCGTCGCCAGTGCCGCGGGATCGGCGAGATCGAGATTATCGCGTCCGGGCGCGACGATATCCAGGTCCGCCCCTGCCAGCCGGGCGAGCGCGCCGCCGACCTGGCCCGATCCACCGGTGACGAGGATCGGGCCCATCAGCCCTTGAGGCCCACGCGTTTGACCGCGCCCCTTTCCTCGACCAGCGGGCGCCACCATTCCTCATTGTCGAGATACCAGAGGATCGTGCGCTCGATCCCGCTGTCGAAGCTTTCCCGCGCGGTCCAGCCGAGTTCGCGTTCGATCTTGCTCGGGTCGATCGCGTAACGCAGGTCGTGGCCGGGACGGTCGGCAACATAGGTGAATTGCGCCTTGTAGGATTTGCCGTCGGCGCGCGGGCGGATCCTGTCGAGCGTCTCGCAAATGCGCGTCACCACCTCGATATTCTTGCGTTCCGCGCGACCGCCGATGATGTAGCTCTGCCCCGGCACGCCGCGCTCGAACACCGCGGTCAGCGCGCGCGCGTGGTCCTCCACGAACAGCCAGTCGCGCACATTGAGGCCTTGGCCGTAGATCGGCAGCGCCTCGCCGGCGAGCGCCTTGATGATCATCAGCGGAATCAGCTTCTCGGGGAAGTGATAGGGTCCGTAATTGTTCGAGCAATTGGTAATCAGAACCGGCAGGCCATAGGTATCGTGCCAGGCGCGGACGAGATGGTCGGACGAGGCCTTGGATGCCGAATAAGGCGAATGCGGATCATAGGGCGTCTCCTCGGTGAAGAAGCCGTCGTCGCCGAGCGTTCCGAACACCTCATCGGTCGATATGTGGTGGAAGCGGAAGCCGTCCTTTGCTGCCTCATCGAGCGTTCGCCAATAATCGAGCGCGGCCGACAGCATGGTGAAAGTGCCGACGACATTGGTCTGGATGAAGTCGGCGGGCCCGTCGATGGAACGATCGACGTGGCTCTCTGCGGCAAGATGCGTGATTACGTCGGGGCGATAATCGGCGATCGCCTTCGCCACGGCGGCGCCATCGCAAATATCCGCCTGGACGAAACGATAGCGCGGCTGGTTTGCGATCGGCGCCAGGCTGGCGAGATTGCCTGCGTAGGTCAGCTTGTCGAGGTTGAGCACCTCGTGCGGCGTATCGCGCACCAGATGGCGCACCAGCGCCGATCCGATGAAGCCGGCACCGCCGGTGACGAGGATACGAAGCGGTTTCTGTTCGGTCATGCGTCGATCGGCTCCAGCGGGCGGCCGTCATAGTCGAACGGACTCGTCGCTTCGAACAGGGGGGGCAGGACTTCGTCCTTGGGGGATAGGGTTGGTCCCTGTGGCGGCAGCGGCCATGGCAAGGCCAGAGCGGGGTCGCTCCAGATCACGCCGCCTTCGCTTTCGGGGGCATAAGGCGCGCTCACTTTATATTCGACCTCAGTATCTGGGTCGAGCGTGACGAAACCGTGCGCGAACCCGACGGGAATGAAGAGCTGGTGGCCGTTTTCGGCGGAAAGTTCGGCGGCAACCCATTGGCCGAAGGTTGGCGAGCCGCGCCGCGCGTCAATCGCGACATCCCAGATGCGGCCGCGCACGCAACGTACGAGTTTGTCTTGGCCATTGGGCGGTGCCTGCCAGTGCAAGCCGCGCAGCACGCCCACGTCGCGCGACATCGAATGATTGTCCTGCACGAAGGTGCAGCCGATTCCCATTTCGGCATAGCGCGCCTGATTATAGGTTTCGCTGAACCACCCGCGCTCATCGCCGAAGCGGCGGGGGCGCACCAATTTCACCGGCATAGAATCGTCCCCAATAGGTGCCGCGTGTCGGCAGCCTCGCGCTATCGACTGTGGGTCCGGCTGAAAACCCCCGAAGCGCGTTTGCGCCTCACAAAGCCAGCATCTTTGCGACGGTCGGTTTCGCGGTCCCGCACGCCATCGCGCGCGTCTTGCGGCAGACCGCATCGAACGTCACCTTGGCCGGGCCGCTATGGGGGTGGCTGCTGTAGAAGGAAACCGCGCGTTGCGCGGCCTCTTCGGTCCGGTTCTGCGACATCAGCCAGTCGATCTCGGCCTTGAGCGCATCCGTGCTGTCGGGAAATTTCTGCCGCGCGGTGCCGAACGCTCCCGCGGCCAGCACCTGATTGCCTTGCGCGGCGTAGATCTGCGCGACGAGCAGCGCTGCTTCCTCGTTATTGTCGTCGTCGTTCGCGACCAACTGCGCGTCGGTGAAGGCACCGCGATAATCCTTGGCCTGGAGCTTGATCCGTGAACGGACCAGCAAGCCTTCGGGGTTGTCGTGATCGAACGCCAGCACCGCGTCGACCTTGGCTTGCGCTTGAGCGGTCTGGCCCGTGGCCAGCAAAGCGCGTGCATAATGCGTTTGCGCATCGATATTGCGGCTGGTGATATCGTTCGGCGCCAGGCTGGCCAGTAATTGCAACGCGTTTTGCGGATCGCCCATATCGATCAGTTGGTCGGCCAACGCGGACCGCACCTTCGGCGGCGCGCCGGTCGCGATCTTGAGCACTTCGGCCCGTGCGACGTCCAGCGATTGGGTGTCGCGCCAGAAATCGCCGATCGCCAGCAAAACGTCGGGATTGTTGCGAAAGCGGTTGAGCAGGTCGTCGATGATCGTGCGGACCTTGTCCTGCTTGCCCGTCGCGGCATAAGCGCGTGCTGCCTCGATCGCGTATCGCGGATCGTCCGGATAGAGCGGCATCATCTCGATCGCGGTTGCACGGATTCCCTGCATGTCGCCGATCCGGCGGTAGAAGGCCATGATCTGCACCAGATAGTCGCGCGGATCCTCGGCCAGGGTGACGCGCTTGCTGAGCAAGTCGATCGCCTCGCGTGTCTTGCCCAGGCCATCCAGTGCACGCGCTTTCAGGACATAGCCATCCGAACGATCGGGCAGGGCCTGGATGATGCGGTCGGACATGCTGGACGCTTCCGCAAAATGCCGCTGGCTGAGCGCGATCGCGCCGCTTGCGAGCAACCCGGCGGGATCATTTGGATTAAGCGCCAGCAGCGGATCGATATAATGCTGCGGGGCATCGAATTGCTGGCCGCGCACCGCCAGGATCGCCAGATTCTCAAGCGCTTCGATATTGTCGGGTTCTAGGTCGAGCGCGGCTTGGAAAGATGCGGCTGCGCCCGCCGGCTGTCCGATCTGCAATTGCAGCTCCGCCATCTTGATATACCGGCGCGCGGTGGTGTCGTCGTAGGAAATCGACTTTCTAATGGCGCCCAACGCGGCCGGGTAAGCCTGGTTCGCCATCATCCGGTCATATTGCCCTTCCCAGGCGTCGGCTTTCTCCTGCGCGGAGTGACATCCGCCGAGTATCAGCGACAGACAAAGCGCCGTCGCGGCCACGAAATGGCGGGGAATCACGCGCATGCGGATTTTCGATACGGGCAGGGAACAGTCAGGCGCACGGTCCGTAGTAACCGCCGGTTCAATATTTGGATGCAAGGCGGTTCAGCCAATTTGGAACGATACCGAAATGGTCCTGGTCCGGAGTGGGAACCCATGCGGCACATAAACGCTGGAAAAGCATATTCGCAAGTGCGAGACACGCTCGCCATTGAAAGGGGTCGATTTACGATGAGAATGACAGCCGCGATCCTGCTCGCCGCCGCTTCTCTTGGGCTTCCTGCCGCTGCGTGGGCGCAGGCCGACGCGCCCGTCGCGGGAAGCAAGCCCACAGCCAGCACCTATCGTATCAGTCCGGGCGACCAGCTCATCATCTACGTATGGGGCGACGAACGCCTTCAGCGTCAGTTGACCGTGCTGCCCGACGGCACCTTCGCCTTCCCGCTGGCGGGCACCATCCAGGCCGCGGGCCATACGCCGAACGAGATCGAGGATGAACTCGCGAAGCTGCTTGCACCGCAATATAAAGGCGTGCCGCAGCAGGTTACAGTTTCGGTCGGCGCGCCTGCGGGCATGCAATATTCGGTGATCGGCAAGGTGCGCGCGCCGGGCAATTTCTCGCCGACGCGATACGTCAATGTGCTCAACGCGCTGGCGCAAGCCGGTGGGCCTACCGATTTTGCGGATATCGATCACATCATCATCATGCGCACCGTTAACGGCCGTTCGCAGGTGATCCGCACGCGCCTTGGCGCGATCTTCAAGGGCAAGCCTTCGGATGGCGACATGAGCGCGGCGAGCGTTCCCCTGATCCAGGCCGGCGACACGGTTATCGTTCCGTGAGGTTTTCGCGTATCGCCATGCTCGGTGTCGCCGTGGCGGCGCCGGCAGCGGCTCAGTCGGTGCAGTTCAGCGCGATCGCGGATGCCAAGATCGGCTATGGGACCAATCCCTTTCTTGCGCCGGGCGTGACCGAGGGTTCGATCTTCGCCAATGCTTCGATCGAGCCGCGGCTCTCGTATCAAACGGCGCGGTCGACCACTGCGCTGGACGCGAAATATAGCCGCGACACGTATCTGCACGATTTCGGCTATAGCGACACCGCCCTGATCGGGTTGATCCGCACCGACCAGATCACCCAGTTCCTGACCGGCACGATCACAGCCAATTTCCAGACCAGCAATCGCGATACAATCGGCGATCCCAACCAGGAGGTCAGCGATCCGCTTGATATCGGCCGCCGCACTCGGACGCTGTCCGCCTCGGATCAGCTGCAATGGCAGGCCACGGCACGCGACCAGCTGAGCCTCGGCGGGCAGTTTTCGCACCAGAGTTATGGCGGAGGGCAAGCATCCGGCCTGTCAGGCGAGCCTAGCGACTATACCCAGTATGGCACGAACGCGAGCTTCAACCATGTTCTGGACGCACGGACCTCGGTCGGCGCCCAGGTGATGTTGAGCTCCGTCCAATCAAAAATCTATCCGAACAGTCGCACGATCCAGCCCGCGCTGACCGTAAGGCGCCAGCTGTCGGCAGCCTGGGAGGTTGATGGCCACGTTGGCGTTGTACTCTCGCACACAGACGGGACCTTCGCACGATCGAGTACCAGCCTCGGGCTTGGGCTCAACATTTGCGGTACCTATCCGCGCTCGCATATGTGCGTACATATAAATCGCGATACCGCGCCGAGCGGCTATGGGCCGCTTCGCACCACGACCGGCGCCAGTTTCGAGCTGACGCAGAATATCACCGAACATACCCGCGTCACTCTCAACACCCAATATGTCCAGGATTCGTCGGGCGTCTTCTCGATCCCGGGACAGGCGGTTGCTCGCAATAGCAAGGCGGTCATCGACTCCGCCGAATATGACCACGATCTCTCGGAACGCATTTCCGCCGGTTTCGGCGCCGACTATAGGTTTCGGTCCCTCAGCGGTTATTCGAACGCCCGCTCTTACCAGGGCACGATCCACATCAGAGCCAAGCTTGGAAGGATATAAATGGCTACGCAGACGCCAGAGATGGAAGAGGGCGGTTCGGGCGGTGGATTCATCTCCTCGATTCCCGCCATGCTGTGGCAACGCCGCTGGGTCGTGATCCTTCCGGTCATGGTCGCGACGGTCGGGGGGCTGGTGGCCGCTTTCCTGATGCATCCGGTCTACGAGTCCTCCGCTACGGTGTTGATCGAATCGCAGCAGGTGCCCGACGACCTGATCAGCGCGCTTTCCGGAAGCGGCGGCGGCAGCCAGGTCAGCGACATGATCGGCCAGCGCATCGCGCGCGCGCGCGAACGCGTCCTGAGCCGCCAGGACCTGATCCGGCTGATCCGCACTTATGGTCTTTATCCGCGCGAGCAGCGCACGCTGCCGCTGTCGAAGATCGTCGACAAGATGCGGAACGACACGACCATCCAGGCGATCGACAATGGTCTCGCGGTGGGCGCTGCGCCCAGCAAGAAGAATCTGGGTCTGGCCAACACCATCGCTATCACGGTGGCGTTCGATTATGATAATCCGAGCAAGGCGCAGGCGGTCGCGCAGCAGTTTGTCGACCACTTCCTTGAAGCGGATGCCAGCACGCAGGCCAGCCAGGCGACCGACACGGTCAACTTCCTGACCGAACAGGCGAACCAGATCCAGGCCCAGATCGCACAGCTCGAGCAGCGCGCGACCCAGATGCGCGGTCAATACGGGCCGATCCTTGTGCTCAACGGCATGTCCGGCAACGCGGGCGCCGACGGCTCGCAAATCGAATCGCAGATCGCGGCAATCCAGGCGCAGAATTCGAAGCTCGAAACCGCGCAGGACAATGGCGGCGTCCAGAACCAGGGGGTCGCGCAGGCCGAAGCCCAACTCAGGGTCGCGCAGGCGCGCTTCTCGGATTCGCATCCGGACGTGATTGCCGCCAAGGCGCAGCTCGAAGCCGCCAAGAAGGACGCCTCCGCCAGGCAGCAGACCGACCCGCTTCAGGCGCAGATGCAAGCCAATCGCGCCCAGATCGCCGCGCTCGCTCAGGCCCGCAGCATGGCCGCTTCCAATGCGAACGCCTATCATGCGGCGGCGGCGAAGGCGCCGGCGATCGCGTCCCAGCTCGATCAACTCGAAAAGGCGGCCGATGTGTTGCGCGATCAGTATCGGGGCATCGGCGTCAAGTTGCAGGCGGCGCAAATCCAGGCGCGCATGGAATCGGAGCAGAAAGGCGAACGTCTGACCTTGTCCGATCCGCCGGTCGTGCCCGACCATCCGCTGCGTCCCAATCGGCCTCTGATCATTGCCGGCTCGATCGCGGCCGGGTTCGGTCTCGGCCTGGCGATGGTCCTGCTGATCGAACTGATCATGCGCCCGATCCGCGGCACCATCGCGCTGCGCAACGTGACGGGCGAGGCGCCGCTGGCGGTGATTCCCGATTTCGACCTGCGCCCGAGCTGGATCGCGCAGGCGATAGAGCGGCGCGTGCGCCGCAAGTCCAACGCGGCGGTGCGGGCATGACCGTGTCCGCTTCCCGACCCTTGGCTGGAGTTCTGTGCCGATGAATGCCGTCAAACAGGTCCAGGCAGCCTTATTCCCGCCGATCGAAAAGCTCGAGACGTTGGATGTGCTGCCCGAACAGTTCGAGGACCAGAACGTCGTTGGCTTCCGCAATGCCGATACGCGCGCGCGCCCGTTCAAACTGATGCGTTCGCAGATCGTGCGTCAGATGGAAGAGCGCGAGATCAAGGTGATTGGCGTCACCTCGGCGGCACCCAACGTGGGCAAGACCTTCGTTGCATCCAACATGGCGGCAGCCATTTCGCGGATCGCCGACTTCGACGTCTATCTGATCGATCTCGATCTGCATCGGCCGGCGGTCTCGGGCCGCTTCTCGTTTGAAGGCGAAGGCTGGGGCATCCACGATTTTCTATCGGGCGAACAGCCCGACATGGGACAGATCGCGCGTCGCATCAACGATGAACGGCTGGTAGTTGTCCCGGGATATCGGCGCGACGTCGCGACCGGCGAACTGCTGACCAGCGCCGCAGGCACCCATTTGTTCGAAAGCCTGCGCGCGCTACCCAAGAATTCGGTGGTGATCGTCGATATGCCGCCGATCTTCGCGGATGACGACGCCGTCATCATCGGACAGCATCTGGATGGTTTCATTCTGGTGGTCGAGGACGGCAAGACCACGCGCAAGCAGGTGCAGGAAACGATCCGCTTGCTTTCGCCCACGCCGTTCCTCGGCGCGGTGCTCAATCGCTATCGCAGCCAGCTCTTCGCCGACGAATATGGCTATGGCTTCGCCTACGGCTATGGTGGCTATTACTGACCCACCGCAGGTCGGATACGCAAAAAGGGGCGGCACTCCTGCGAGTGCCGCCCCTTTTTTTGGTCTAGCCTCAGTTGGCGGCGGGAGCGCTGCCCGCGGCGGCCGGCGTCGCACCCGGCGTGGCCGGCTTCTTGTCCGGCGGCGGCGCGTAACCGTTCTGGTAGGTGATCTTGGCACCGTCCCTGAACTGCTTCAGCTGATCGCTGATCAGCTTGGTGAACTGCTGATTGCGCCATGCGGCGACAGCAGCCTGGCGCGCCTGCGTGGGATCCGTCGGGATCGCCTGATGGCCGATCACCACATTGACCGTGATGATGCCGTTGGTCGGCAACACGAACGGCTCGCCCGGAGGCAGGTTGTTGATCGCCTTGATCAGGTCGGTCGGCACCTGCGCGGTGTCGAGGCCCGCCTTGACGCGATCGAACTTGATGCCGAGCCCGGTCAGGTGTGCCGCAACGGCGTCCAGATTATGATCCTGCTGGATCACGACCAGCTTCTTCACGTCGCTCGGGCCCGGCCGGAAGCGAATCTGGTCAAGCTGCAGCCCTTCGCGATTGCCGAAGGCATTGGGGTGATCCGTCATGAATTTCTGGATGTCGCCGTCGGTCGGCACCGGCACCGCTGCCAGCTGTTGCTTGGCATAGGTTTGGGCGAGCAACAGTTCGTCACCACGCTGCTTTTGCGCCTGGAATTCCGGGGTCTTGTCGATCTTCTTGTCGCGCGCCGCGTCGATCAGCAGCTTGCGGTCGATAATATGCTGCAACGCCTGCTGTTGTGCGACCTTCTTGTCCATGTTCTGCGGAATGTTCGACGCCTGAATCTCTGTATTGAGTTCCTGAAGCGTAACTTCCTCGCCGTTGACCGTGGCCGCGACCTGGCCTTCGGGTGCCCCTTTATGGCAGCCGGCCAGCAACGCGGCGGCCGCGCACATCGTGCTTATTGCTAGGCGCTTCGACATACTTTCACTCCTAAGATTGCCGCCCCCGCGGCGAATATTTGCGCGACTGTATCGCACGGGCCCATTTGCTTTCCTATCCTTATCCCGCGAGCGGTCCGATCAGCATCCGTCGCGTCGCGGGCGACATCTCTTCAAGCATCGCACGCGCGAATTTCTTGAGCGTGGCCTGGGCCTGATCGGCGTCGTTCGAAACCGTCGACAGGCGCACCAGCAGTCCATCGGGGATCTTGCCGTGCAGGTTGGAACGAACCACAGCAAAGCGCTGGCTCCACCAGCCGGTCGGGACCAGTTCGCCGATCCGGGTCCAATAGAGAACCTGCTCGACGCGGGTGTCGCTGTTGGCGGTAAAGCTTCGCGAAGGCAGTGCCACGCTTTGCGTCAGCGGCACCGAGGTGACTTGGGTTTCGGTCAGCTTGAAGCCGCTTGCCGGATAGCAGATTTCCGGGCGATGGATTTGGAGCATGCCGCTCTGGCTGCTGCCATAAGCGAGGAGCAGCATCACCGGCAGCTGGTCAGGTGATGTATAGGACCGCGCCACCTGCTGGTCGTAAAGCAACCGCGCGAGCTGATCGGGGGGCGGCAGCACCAGTCCGCTCGTGGTATCGAACGTCCAATTGTCGACCTTGAGCGGGACGATCTTGTCGAGCTGATCCTTGCCGATCAGCATCAACGGATCATGCGGCATCCGCGCGAAGGCCGCGCCCGCGGCGGCGAGCGATGCTCCGCCGATCAGGAGGTCGCGGCGGCTCGGCAGGAGAGAGGGCCTGGTCTCGCTCATATCCGTGCCTGCCGCGTTGCCAGCCGTTGGCGAAGCGGTTCGGCCAGGCGGTCTATGCCGAAGATGCTGAGCAAGGCCACCGCGAACATCACCATGCCCGCAAAGCCATGCAGGAAACCCTGTGCCCAGGCATCGCCCGCGAAATCGGTGATCAGGATCAAGAGCAGCACGCGCACGAAATTGGCGAGGATCGCGACTGGGAGGATCGCGATCATCAGCAACAGCGCATAGCGCCAGTTCGCATTGTGGCGGACATAGATATAGAACAGCCCGATCGCCGACAGGCTGATGATCGAATTGAGCCCCGCGCAGGCAGCCGCGACCAATATGTCATATTGATCGACTTGGATGATCACGCCCTTGCGCGCGATCGTCATGCCGCACGCGTCGAGCAACGCCACCGCCACGCGCGAGATGTTGATCTTGAGCGGTTGGGTCAGCGTCGCCACCAGGCTGTCGGGCGGCGGAAACAGGAAGATGAAATAGAAGGTCGGGAACCATAGCAGCCGCATCACCGCGGTGCCGCAATATGCATAGAAGGCGACGATCAGACAGAGATAGAGGGCAAGCCCTTCCACCTCGAGCGTGGTGGTGATCCGCGCCACGACATACAAAAGCAGGCACGGCACGAGCAGTGCGAAGGCCAGCGGAAGATTGCCGCGCTTCATGAGCGGTGCGATTTCGTGGCGGAGCTGGTGGACGAGCCAGATTCCCGTGGCCAGCACGATTGGCCCGTGCGCGCCCTGTTCCGTCGACCAGGATTGCCGCGCTACCGCGATCATCGTCGGGATGGTGATGGCGGCAAGCCCCAGCCACAACAGCCAATGGGCCGTCAGCCAGGGCGGAACCCCGGTCGATTTCTGCTGCTGAGATTGGTCGGTAGCGGCGATGTCAGCGTCAGCCATTCGTTACACCAGACCTGGACTCAGACGCCGCTAGGCTCATACGGATCGCGACCGAATAGCTTGTTCCCACCGCGCTGCCAATGGGCGCGTGCGGGTTAACAGAGCGTGGACATGTTTCGGACTCGGAACCCGTCACGCCCTCGCCGGTTCCTTCGCGCCGCGCCCGACCGCTTCGTAGGTGAATCCGGCCTCCTCCGCCTCGGCGCGGCTATAGATGTTACGCAGATCGAGGAAGATCGGCGTTGCCATCGCGCCAGCCAGCTTCTTGAGATCGAGATGGCGATATTCGTCCCATTCGGTGACGAGCACGATCGCATCCGCCTTGTCTGCGGCGTCATAGGCGTCCGTGCAAAAGGCGACGTCGCTCAACAGCTCGCGCGCCTGCTCTTCGCCTTCCGGATCGTGCGCGCGAATCTTGCATCCCGCATCCTGCAGCGCTCGGATGATCGAGAGCGAGGGCGCTTCGCGCATATCGTCGGTATTGGGTTTGAAGGTCAGGCCCAGGATGGCGACCGTGCGGCCACGCGGATCGCCGCCCATTGCCTTCAGCACCTTGCGCCCCATGGCGCGCTTACGGGTCTCATTGACCTGCACCACCACGTCGACCACGCGGATCGGCGAAGCGAAATCCTCGGCGGTCTTGAGCAGGGCAAGCGTGTCTTTGGGGAAGCAGGAGCCGCCATAGCCCGGCCCCGCATTCAAGAATTTCGATCCGATGCGGTTGTCGAGGCCGATGCCGCGCGACACGTCGCGCACGTCCGCGCCGACCGCTTCGCACAGGTCCGCCACCTCGTTGATGAAGGTAATCTTGATCGAGAGGAAAGCGTTGGCGGCATATTTTATCAGTTCGCTCGTGCGCCGCGCAGTGAACAGCAAGGGCGAATTCGATCCCTCGAACGGCGCGTAGATCTTTTGCATCACGCCGCGCGCACGTTCGTCGTCCGTGCCCAGCACGACGCGATCGGGCTTCATGAAATCCTCGATCGCGGCGCCTTCGCGCAGGAATTCGGGATTGGAGACGACCGAGAATGTGGCGGCCGGATTCGCTTCGCGCACGATCCGCTCGACCTCGTCGCCGGTGCCCACGGGCACGGTCGACTTGGTCACGATCACCACAGGACCAGTGACCGATTCGGCGATTTCCTTCGCGGCGGCATAGACATACGACAAATCGGCGTGGCCGTCGGCCTTGCGGGACGGCGTGCCGACTGCGATGAATACCGCATCAGCGCCATCGACCGCGGGTTTGAGATCGGTAGTGAAGGACAGCCGCCCGGCGTCGACATTGCGCGCCACCAGCGCGTCGAGGCCCGGCTCGTAAATCGGCATCACGCCGTTCAGGAGTCCGTCTATCTTGCGCTGATCCTTGTCGACGCAGATCACCTCGTGCCCCACATCGGACAGGCAGGCCCCGGACACCAGGCCAACATAGCCCGTACCAATCATCGTGATGCGCATCGATCTTCCCTTGGGAACAGGCCCCCGTCGCCGACCTCAAGAGCCGGAAAGCGCCTCTAATGCAAGGCTTGCCATTACCGTTCCGCGACACAACAATTCGGCTGGGCATGGGGGCGTGGCTGACCAAGCCGTGGGCGGCGGGCGCGCTGAAGTTGAAATAAGGCCGCAGGCGCCATGCCGTGTGTTGAAGATTGCCCTTCACCCTTCGAACTTCCAAGAAAAGACCGATATGGACCAAGACCGCATCGGCCCTCTATTCGATATTCTACTTATTCACACGAAGTAGAATGACAATGCGGATTGCTGGATCCTTGCCGCACCGCACCATGCATGCTTGACAGGTAGCGCTAACGAAGGGCTGCTTGCCCCTTCGGACTGGGGGGTGAATTGTAAACTATCGTTACAACTGCACCTTGGCTGTCCCAATTGTGAAATTTACAGTTTACTAACCCTGATTAGCAGGCCCCTCCTGCATGGGTCTCGGTAGCTTGGCGTTGCGTTTCCGTATGGTCGGAATCCGGGGGAAGTGGATGCGTATCGCTATTTTGGAAGATGATCCCGCGCTGGCGGATCAAATGGCTCGTGCGCTCGATGACGGCGGTCACAGCAGCCAGTTGTTTCGCACCGGCGCGGCTTTGGTGACCGCGCTCAAGCGGGACACGTTCGATATGCTGGTGCTCGACTGGAACCTGCCCGACATGACCGGGGTGGACGTGCTCGGTTGGGCGCGCGAGCATCTCGACAGCGTGCCGCCGGTCCTGTTCGTCACCAGCCGCGGGGACGAGGGTGACATCGTGCGTGCGCTCAATCTGGGTGCGGACGATTATGTGGTGAAGCCGATCAAGGTCGCCGAACTGCAGGCGCGCGTCGGTGCGCTGTTGCGGCGGAGCTTTCCGGCACAAGCGGCCGACATCCAGGATTTCGGTGACATCCGGTTCGATGTGGCCCGTCAGAGCGTAGTCGTCGGCGGCAGCGAGGTTGTCGTCACGAACAAGGAATTCAGTCTTGCGTTGCTGATGTTCCAGAATCTCGATCGGCCGTTGTCGCGCGCGTATCTGCTCGACAAGATTTGGGGGGTAAGTCCCGATCTGCAGACGCGCACGCTCGACGCGCACGTCTCGCGAATCCGCTCTAAGCTCGGGCTGCGGCCGGAGGCTGGCTATCGGCTCGCACCTGTGTACAGTTATGGCTACCGGCTCGAAAAGTTCGCGGGGGAGTCGGAAGGGGGCTGAGGTTGAACAAGCGGCTTTTCGCGCTGGCGCTGCTTGCCGGAACGGCGGTGTCGGCCGCGCCGCGCGCGCCAGCGCCGGCCAAGCCCGCCACGACGCCGGTCACCATCCCGGTGCCGAGCGACGATCCGCCGATCAGCTATACCGCGCGCAAGGGCGATAATCTCTATAATCTGGCGCTGCATTATATGCACCGGCTGAGCGATTATCTGACCGTCCAGAAGCTCAACAAGATCCGTGATCCGCGCCGTATCCCGATCGGCACCAACGTGCTGATCCCGCGACCCTTGCTGCGCAGCGACCCCTTGCAGGCGAAGGTCATCGCCTTCCGCGGCGCCACCACGCTCGATGGACAGCCGGTGGCGTTGGGCACGATCGTGAACGAAGGCGGACGAATCCAGACCGGACCCAATGCCTTCCTTTCGATCAGCCTTGCCGATGGATCGACCGTCACGCTTCCGTCGCAGACTAGCGTTCGGGTCGAACGGCTGCGGCGCTTCCGACTGACCAACGAAATGGAGCGCCTGTTCCGCATCGATGACGGTCGCACCCAGACCGAGGTCACGCCGCGCACCAACGGGCGCGACCGGTTCGAAATGCGCACCCCCATCTCGGTGGCGGCGGTGCGCGGTACCGATTTCCGTGTGGCGGTGCTCGACGCCGGCAAGGCCGCGACCGCCGAAGTGCTGGGCGGGCACGTCGGGCTGGCGGGCGGCGGGGCGGAAAACACGCTCGATCCCGGCACTGGCGCGCGCGTGACGCCCGAAGGAACGACGGGCCCGGTCAAACTGCTCCCGCCGCCGGACATTGCCGATCCCACCAGAATCCAGTCGGAGCCCGAACTCGCCTTCCGGATCGAGCCGCTTGATCAGGCAATCCGCTATCGCGTGCAGATCGCGAAGGATGCGGGCTTCCTGGACCTTACCGAAGAGGCGTTGGTCGATCGGCCGCAGGCCAGCCTGCCCGCTGTGCCGGATGGCGATTATTTCGTGCGCGTCACCGGCATCGATTCCAACGAGATCGAAGGCCTGCCGCGCGTGATCGGTTTTGAACGGCATCTCAACGCGCTTCGCGCGACGGTCGAGCCGCTCGGCGGCCGGCGCTATCTGTTCAAATGGCAGGACCTGGGCGAAGGCGCGCATCAATATCGCTTCGTCGTTGCGCGAGCAGGCGCGGCCGACAGCCCCGTGATCGACGAGCCCGGTCTGACCGACAAGAGCTTCGTCGCGACCGATTTGCCGCCGGGCGACTATGTCTGGCGGGTCCAGACCAGCGGCGTCAGCAACGGCAAGACTTACAGCAACTGGTCGACCTCACAGACCCTGACCGTGGCAGGCGAGGCCGCGCCCGCGAAGAAACGTGCGAAGCCGCCTGCTTCTTGAATGGTTGCTGGTCGCGGGGCTCGCGATCTTCACGCTTTGCCTGCTCGTCGCCAACAACCTGACCGAGCGGCCCGACAATCTCGCCTACGACGCGCTGATGCGCACGCGCGCGACCTTGCCATCGAACGTCACCATCGTTGCGATCGACGAAGCCAGCCTCGGCGCGATCGGTGTGTGGCCCTGGCCGCGCGACGTGCATGCCCGGCTGATCGAACGGCTTGCCGCGGCGAAACCGGCCGCGATCGGGTACGATGTCCTGTTCGTCGAGCCGAGCCCGCACGATCTAGCGCTGGCACAGGCGATCGGGCGCGCGGGCAACGTCGTGTTGCCGGTCACCTTCACGGTGCCGGGCGATAATGGCGCGGCGTTCAATCTCCAGGCGCCGGTGCCTCCGATCGCGCAGGCTGTGCGGGCGGTCGGGCATGCCGATCTCACGCCCGATCGCGATGGTATCGTGCGCCGCGCGAGCCTGATCGGCGGTACTGCGCAAGCCCATTGGCCCGATCTGGCGGAGCAGATGAACCAGCTGGTGACCGGCCATGCGTCGGCTGCTTTCCTGCGTGCCGCGGTGGCGCCATTGCCCAAAGGAGGGTTTGGCTTCTCGCCGCCGATCCTGATCCCCTTTTCAGGCGGCACCGGCTTCCATCGCACCGTCTCGTTCGGGGCGGTTCTGCGCGGCGAGGTTCCGCCCGAATTGCTGGCCGGCAAGGTGATCCTGGTTGGCAGCACCGCCAGCGGATCGGGTGACCAATATCCCGTACCGAGCGGCGCGATGCCGGGGGTCGAGATCCTCGCCAATCTGATCGACGCGCTGGTCGACAATCGCACCATTTATCCGGTCGCGCCGGAGACCACGTTGCTGGTGGCGCTGATACCCTTGTTCGTACTGCTCGGCGCGCTGCTGGTACTACCGCCCAAGGTCAATGTCGTACTCGGCCTCCTGCTGATGCTGTTGGTTGTGGGGGTCAGCGCAGGCCTGCTGATGTGGGCCGACATCTGGTTGCCGCCTACCGCAGCGCTGGCGGGGTTGCTGATTGTCTACCCGCTCTGGGCCTGGCGCCGTCTGGAGGCAGCCAACGCTTACATGGTCGAGGAGCTGACCCAGCTGCGCGGCGAAGCGGATGCGCTGCCGATGCGCGGGCCGGCCGGTGCGAAGCCCGGCTGGTTCCGCGAATCGATCGCGCGCCAGACCGCCTTGCTGCACATGGCGATCGGTCGCGTGCGCGACCTGCGCCGTTTCTTTGCCGACAGCCTACAGGCTCTGCCCGACGCGACCTTGGTGACCGATCAGACCGGTGAGGTGCTGGTTGCCAACCGGGCCGCCGATGCGCTGTTCGGCGCGAGCTCCGGGCGGCCGATCAGTCGGCTGCTCCGCGCGCTCGCGCCCGATTTGCCGGATGATGCGATCGCGGACGGCGCGCGCGAAATCGGAACGCCGGACGGTCGCACCTTCGTACTCACCATGGTTCCGCTCAACGACGCGCTCGGCAATCGCGCCGGCTCGATCGCGCGTCTGAGCGATATCACCGCGATCCGCACCGCGACGCGTCAGCGCGAGGATGCGCTGCAACTGCTGACACACGACATGCGATCGCCGCAGGCGTCGATTCTCGCCCTCCTCGATCGCAAGGACGAAGAAGAACAAGGGTTGCGTACGCGTATCGCGAGCTACGCCCGCCGCACACTCAAGCTGGCCGACGACTTCGTCCATTATGCCCGGGCCGAATCCGGCCAGCATGCCGAGGAACTGCTCGATTTCGCTGCGATCCTGACCGAGGCGGCGGACGATCAATGGGCACTGGCTCAGGCCAAGAAGATTCGGGTCGAGACGCCCGATCTGGAGGAGGAATATCTTGTCCTTGGCGACCGCTCGCTTCTGTCGCGCATGGTCTCCAATCTGATCGGCAATGCGATCAAATATAGCAATTCCGGCACCGTCGTGCGCTGCACCCTGGCGCGCGAGGACGATATGCTCTGCTGCCGAATAGCCGACGAGGGCCACGGCATCGACCCGCAGGATCTGGACGATATTTTCCGTCCCTTCCGCCGGTCGCGCGGGGTCGAAGGATCGGGCGCCGGATTGGGGCTCGCCTTCGTGCGCACCGTAGTACAGCGCCATGGTGGGACGATCGCGGTCGAAAGCAAGCTGGGCGAAGGTACGACCTTCAGCGTGCGGTTGCCGATCGCGATCGAGGAATAAGCTTCAGGCGCAGGTCAGCTCGATCTGCCGGTGCTTGGTGTCAAACAGGATCGAAGAGCAGCGATCGAGCAGATCGCTGCCAATGTTGATCCGGTCGGCATCGGCATTGTGCCTGCGCTTCGCCGTGACCAGCACCTCGTCGGGATCGGCCTGGTCGCTCGGCAATCCGGCGGTATTGCCGAAATCGCTGGTGCGTACGCCGAGCCGCGCGATCGAGAAGGGGCCGATCTGCAACGGCGCGCCCAGCGCCATGTCACGCACCGGCCTCTCTATCCCGAACGCAATTTCGGCGGTGCCGGACGTTCCGGTCAACACGCCCTGGTTCGCCGCCGCCAACCGAGCGGCCGCGCCTGCCGTGGCCAACGTGCGCGGATGATAAGGATCGAAGCGAACGCGCATTGGGGATCCGCCGACCGTTATGATAGCGAATCGCTCGCCCCAATTCGCTGCCAGGCCACCTTGGTCGCCCATCGGCAGCAATATTTTATGCTCGTTCGGCAGAGGCGCGCGCAGCCGGAACCGCACTGCCGTTTCGGGAAGCCCGGCCGGGCCAATCGTTCCTTCGACCGCGTCCGCGTAGCGGCGGGGCGTGAAGCCGACCCGATGCTTGGCCGCTCCGGTGCCGAGGTCGATGGGGGCCAGCGCAGTGCGGCCTAAGACCCGTCGCGGCCCGACCGCATAGCCGATCCCGATCATGCCTGCCTTGAGTCCGGCGCGGGCGGCAGCGGCATCGTCGATCAACGGCATTGCCGTCCCGGCCGGGTCCACCCGCATCTGCACCGCGACGCCGTTGACCCGCGCCGAAAACGTATCGCCGATCGCGATGACACGCTCGGCGGGCGCCGCGGCCGCAGCGAGGGCAAGAAGCAGGGGCATCGCTTCAGCCGTGCGGCAGTTTGGCGAGCACTTCGCTGGCCAGATCGGGCGCGGCGGCGTGCGGATCGCTGGTGCGAAGTGTGCCGGTGCCGCGCCACACTTCGCGATTGGCGGCGCTGTCGATCAGGACCGCGGTGATGCGCAGAACATGGCCGCCAGCGAAGCGCACGCGCCAGTTGCGATCCGGACGCGCCACCCAGTTCGACCGAGCCTTGCTATCCTCTCCAGGCAGATACGAGCCCGCATCGGACGCAGCCACTGCCGCACTAAGCGCGAGCCGGTAGCGTGCCGCCTCTCCACCAACGGCGAAACCTGCCTTCGCGGCCGCCTCGGCGATCCGGTCGGGCGGAATCCCGAATGGCAGCGTCTCCCCCTGGTCGAGCGCGAGCGTCAGGTTACGCGGCGCGGGATCGATAGGATGCTCCTGGAATGCCGTAACATGCGACGTGCTGGCGCATCCCCCGAGCATCGCGCAGCCTAAGGCTGCGATTATCAGGCGAAAACGAAGATTCGAACGCGCGGTCATGGTTAATCCCCCGGTCCGCCAAGTGTAGCGGTGCCCACGGAATCGGAAAGACCCATCGGCATTAAGTTACAAATCAGGGACAGATTTGCCTCTTTCCCCAGCAAATCCGTGCCTGATTGGACACATTAACCACTCGATCACAATCATTTACAATGAACGCGTTGATAACCTGAACAAAAACGGGTTAATTCCATCTGCCGGCCGGGGGGCCGGATTCTGGGTGGGGAAATCCGAACACGTGGGGCGTGGGGGAATCTGGTTGCGTGGACTGACGCGACTGCTTTTTGCGGTCGGCGTTCTTATGCCCACCGTCGCTTACGCGGCGACCGACCTCGGAATCACCAGCTATTCGTTTACCGACCCGACCGCGCGCGGCTCGGTGCGTACCTTTACCGTGATCGCGGCCAATCTGGGATCGGCACCGATCAACGACGCGGTCATAACGATCACCGCGTCGTCGGATTTCACGGTCGATCCCAGCAGCCTGTCGGCTGCGCTGGGCTGCACCCTCAGCGGTTCGATCATCACGTGCACGCCAAGCTCGCTGCCCGTCGGCTCGACCACCATCACCTACAACGCGACCGCCAACACCGTAGGATCGGACAATACGGTCGCCCAGATCTCCAGCGTGTCGGCGGCCGACCCAGTCTCCACCAACAATTCGCTGACGAAGGCCGCCACCGTCCGCCAAGGTGCCGACCTCAGCACGACCATGACCGACGGCGTCGGCGGCACCTCGGCCGGCGCGGTCGGATCGGCCCCCGGGGGCAGCTCGCTGACCTATCAGATCGTCGTCACCAACGCCGGGCCTGATACCACCAATCAGATCACGGTCACCGACGATCTGCCGCCGACCACCGATTTCACCAGCACGACGCCAACCAACTGCGGCACGAACTGGACGTGCGTCGTCAGCGGCGCGCAGGTGGTGGCCACGTATAACGGCGCCACCGCGATCGTCGGCACCTATCCTACGATTACGATCACCGGAAAGGTGATCACATCGACGTCGGGCGGACTCACCAACAACGTCAATGCCGCACCCAGCGTCGCGACGATCATCGATCCCGACGGAACCGGTCATTCCCAGGTTTCGACCAATATCACGCCGGGCACCGACCTTGCTGCCGGCAAGACGATGGCGGCCTTTTATTCGGTCGGTGCGACCAACGCGCTCAAGATCCGGGTCACCAACGTCGGCTTCATGGATGTGACGGGCGCCACCGTCACCGATACGATCGACCCCTCGCTCAGCATCGGCTCGCCGCCCAGTGGCTGCTCGAAGACCGGACAGACGGTCACCTGCACGGCAGGCACGGTAAGCGCGGGCGGCGGTTTCCAGGAATTCACCATTCCGGTGACGGGCGCCTCGCTTTCGGGGGGCACTCTGACCAATACCGCCACCGTCGCGCCGCCCGCCGGTTTCGTCGATCCGGTGGCGTCGAATAATAGCAAGAGCGTCACCTTCCAGGTGCTCGGCAGCACCGCCGATTTGTCGATCGACAAGGTCAAGACGCCCAATCCGGTGTCGCCGGGCGGTACGATGGTTAGCACCATCACCGTGACCAACAATGGTCCCGCATCCGCCTCGATCGCGCCTGCGAACCCGCTGCGCGTGATCGACGATCTTGGACCGGACGAGACCTTTGTCAGCTTCGATGCGGCGGACAGCAATCCGACCACAGGCTGGAACTGCACATCCGCGAGCGGAGGTTCGCTCGGCGGTCAGCGCGTCACCTGCACGCTGGCCAACAACACCACGATTTCGCCGGGCAATACCCGCAAGGTGGTGTTGAAGACGCAGGCCAGCGCCACAGCGAGCGGACCCATCAGCAACACCGCCTGTACCGGTGAAAGTGCCGGCGCCGGCGGGACCACCCCGACCGACCTCAACACCGCCAACGATTGCGAGACCGTCGGATCGAACGCGACTACGACACATTCGAACCTGACCATCGTCAAGGAAGCGTCGGAGGACGGCGTCAACTGGGCGGCCCCGACGGTAATCCACGGTACGTCCAACAGCCTTTATCTGCGGCTTACCGTCACCAATGCCGTGGGCGCCGATACGGCGCCGACCGTGACGGTCACGGACGATATGACCCCCAACAACACCACCAACGGTTATAGTCTGATTGCCGGCTTCCCTGGGCCTGCGCCTGTGCTCTCCGCCAGTAGCGGCTCGCCATCGTGGAATAGTTCAAGCCACGTGATTTCGTGGACTTTTTCCAACCTCGCCGCAGGCCAGTCGCAAAACATGGTGGCGCAGTTCAATCGGCCGCTTCAGGACGGTACCTTCACCAATACGGCCAACGTGGCATCGCCGGACAGCGTCAACCTCAATGCCACGCCCCAGGGCAGTGCGACCTATAAGATCGATCCCGTTGCCGATCTCACCGTCACCGCCAATACGCTCTCGCCTTCGCCGGCAAAGGTCGGCGTTATTTCGAACTACACGATTTCGGTCAAAAATACCGGGCCTAGTACGGCGACCGATGTCGTCCTGACCGATACGGTCGATCCCACCAAATTCGTGCTCGTCGGAACGGCGAGCGCGTCGGGCGCCCCGGGAACCCCCTGCACCTCGGACGTGAGCACGGGAACGTTCAGCTGCACGTTCTCCACCATGATCCTGAACGCCTCGAACACGATAACGCAGCAGATCCGTCCGCTTTACCCGTTCGGCGGCAGCACGAATTTCACGCCCCCGCCCAGTTACACAAATACCGCCACGGTTTCGGCATCATCGACCGATCTTGGCCCGAACCCCAACAGCAAGTCGCTGACGCACACCGTCAACGGGCCCAGCTTCGACATCGCCATCACCAACGGCGAGCCGGACTCGACCTACGATCCGATCGGTTATGGGCCCGATCTGACCTACGATATCCATGTCACCAACGTCGGCCCGTCGCGCGCCAACGATATCCAGGCGTTGACCGTCCCGCTGCCGCCGTCGGGCTTCACGATGACCTATCATGACGAGATCACCAATCCGTCAGGCGTGACGCATGGCTCCGGCATTGCCTATGCCACTAACACCGCGAATGCCGGCTGCCAGATCGTCGGCGGCAATCTGCTGTGCCGGATCGATCAGACCACGCCTGCGAACAACTGGCTCGATCCGGCCACCGACGTCGTCTTCCGCGTGCATTTCACGCCCGGCGGCGCCACCCCACCGACCACGCCGCTCACCTTCAAGATCACCTCGCAGATAACCGCGACCGAGCAGCCCCAGACCACTACCCCTGCCGCCGACAGCAATCTCGCGAACAACGCGAATATCACCGAGACAACCACGGTGTTGCCGACCGCCGACCTAGAGGTCGTGTCGAAAACGCCGGGCGTGTCGCAGGCCAGCGCCAACGAGCCGATCCTTTACACGATCGTGCTCCGCAACAACGGCACGTCTGGTACGACCCAGGTCCGTCTCACCGATACGCTACCATCTGGGTTGGCACTGTTCAGCGGCTTCACCCCGGTGGTCACCAGCACCAGTGGCGGCGCCTCGGTCGGCACGATGAGCTGCTCGACCGTGATCCTGTGCATTCTCGATGGGTCTTTCCCGAGCGGCGGCACCGTGACGCTCCAGCTCAAGGCGATCGCCGCTTATCCCTATTCGGGGCCGATCGGCACAAACCTCACCAATACCGCGACGATCTCGCCGGGCCTCGATGGCGGCGGCAACCCGCTCAGCACCGACAATGTGGCGTCCAACAACAGCAAGACCGCCAATGTCCAGATCGTCGAATCCTCGATCTCGGGCACGGTCTTCCTCGACGCCAACAACAACAATGTGGCGGACAGCGGCGAGGGGCTGGGTGCCGTCACCGTCACGCTCAACGGTACCGACAATTGGGGCAACACAATCCCGACGCTGACGACCACCAGCGCGCCGACCACGGGCATATTCACGTTCGACCATCTGCCCGCGGGCACCTACACCATCGTCGAAACGCAGCCGGGAGCGGTCAACGACGGACGCGAGACCGCGGGTACGTCGGGCGGCACGGTCGACAACAGCGCGTTCGATGCGACCGCGACGCACAATAGCATCAGCGCGATCAGTCTCGCAGCGAACACGGCCGCGACCGGCTATCTGTTCCAGGAACTGAGCTCGGGCGCGGCCACCGGCTCGATCAACGGGCGTGTGTTCAAAGATCCGCAGCGCGACGGTATCGATAGCGGCGGCGAGCCCGGCATCGTCGCCGTTACCGTAACGCTGAAACAGGGCGCGACGGTGGTTGCGACCACCACCACGGCGGCGGACGGCAGCTACAGCTTCAGCAGCCTGACGCCCGGTTCCTACAGCGTGGTCGAGACGCAGCCCGCGGGCTATGGCTCCTCCTCGCCGGATACGGTCTCGGCCACGGTCACTGCCGGCGGCGTCGCGACGGTCAATTTCGCCGACACGGTCTCCACTATCGCGGGCTCGGTCTATGTCGACGCATCGGGCGACGGTCTGCGCCAGGCGGGCGAGACCGGTATCCACAACGTCACGGTCACGCTCACCGGCACCGATGCCGCGGGCGCCGCGGTTCACAAGACCGCCACCACCGACGCCAATGGCGATTATACATTCTCCGATCTGTTGTCGGGCACCTACACGCTGACCGAGACGCAGCCCGCTGCCTATGCGGACGGTCTTGACCATATCGGTTCGGTCGGCGGGACCACCGGCAACGACGTGCTGAGCGCGATCCTGTTGCCTGCGGGAGTAGACGCCACCGGTTATCTGTTCGGCGAGCAGAGCGTGTCGGTCACCGGCACGGTCTATGTCGACACCAATTTGAGCGGCGCGTTCGATAGCAGCGATACGCCGCTTGCGGGCGTCGCCGTGGCTTTGCAGACGCCGGGCGGCGCAGTCATTGCGACCACCACCACGAACGCCAACGGGACCTACCGTTTCGACAATGTCGGCTCCGGCACCTACGTTGTCGCCGAGACCCAGCCTGTCGGGTATGGCAGCGGCCCCGAACATGCCGACAATCTGGTCAGCGTTACCGTCGCGGCCACCACGCCGGCCCCAATCAATTTCGGCGAGCGTACCGGCTCGATCGCCGGCTTGGTGTATAACGACAGCAACAATAACGGCCAGCGTGATCCGACCGAGCCGCCGATCGCGGGCGTCGCCGTCCGGCTGTCGGGCATCGACGCCAACGGCCTGCCGGTTTCGCGCACCACCGTCTCTGCCTCGGACGGAAGCTTCAAGTTCAGTAATGTCGTGGGCGGCAGCTACGCGCTGACCGAAACCCAGCCTGCCGGGTATGATGACGGTCTCGATAGCGCGGGCACCGCGGGCGGTAGTGTCCTGCCGCCGCCGGGCGACACCATCTCGGGCATCGCGCTCGGCGCAGCGCAGGACGCGACCTCATATTTGTTCGGCGAGCGCGGACCAGGCGCGAACCTGTCGGGCAGCGTCTGGTACGACGCCAATCACGACGGCGTGCGCAACAGCAACGAGCCGGGCAAGGTCGGCTGGACCGTGCAACTGCTCCAGGGCGGTACCCTCATCGCGTCGACCACCACCGACAGCAACGGCGAGTATAAATTCACCGACCTGCCGCCGGGCGCGGGTTATGCCCTGCTGTTCCGCGAGCCGACCAGCCAAGCCGCCTTCGGCAGCGCGCGGCCCAACGAAACGGGTCTGCCCGCCAGCGACGGCGTGGTCTCTGCGGGCAATCCGGGCGGTGCGGATTTTTCGACCGGGCAAATCCGCAATCTCAATCTGGCGCCGGGCGCCAACGTGCAGCAGCAATCGCTGCCGCTGGATCCGTCGGGCGTGGTCTATGACTCGGTCACGCGCCAGGTGGTCCCCGGCGCGACCGTCAAGATCAGCGGTCCGGCCGGCTTCGATCCGTCGATCCACTTGCTGGGCGGCGCCATCAACGCCAACCAGACGGTCGGCACCGATGGCGCCTATCAATTCCTGCTGATCCCCGGTGCGCCCAACGGCGTCTACACGCTGACCTATGCCCCACCGGCGACCGGCGCCTACAGTCCGGCCACGCCCTCGACCCGGATCACCGTCTGCCCCGGCACTTACAGCGTGGGTTCGACCCCCGATCCGATGCTGATCTCGACCTTCGATGGCGCGCCGCCGGAAAGCGCGATCGCCAGCTGCACGGTCGGCCTGAATTCGACCGCTTACTATCTGAGCTTCGCGCTGACGGCGGGCGTTTCGGCCAATGTGGTCAACGATAATCTGCCGCTCGACCCCATCCTCAAGGGCGCGATCGTCGTCACCAAGACCACGCCGATGCGCGACGTCACGCGCGGCGGTCTGGTGCCCTATACGATCACGGCGAAGGATGTGCTTTCCTCTGCCGTGCCCAATGTCGCGGTGACCGATCTGGTGCCCGCCGGCTTCACCTATCGTACCGGCACGGCGCGGATGAACGGCATACCGGTAACGCCGGTCGTCAACGGCCGCCTGCTGACCTTCCCCGGCGCCAATTTCGCGGCCGGTGAGACCAAGACCTACGATCTGATGCTGACGGTCGGCGCGGGCGTGGGGGACGGCGAGCATGTCAACCAGGCCTGGGCGGTCAATGTCGGCACCAATACCGTTGTCTCCAATGTCGCCGAGGCGACAGTCCGAATCGAGGACGACGCCGATTTCGACTGCACCGACATCCTCGGCAAGGTGTTCGACGACAAGAACGGCAACGGCGTGCAGGATCAGGGCGAACCGGGCCTTCCCGGCGTGCGCCTGGTTACGGTGGCGGGCGACCTGATCACCACCGATGCCGAGGGCCGCTACCACATTACCTGCCCGATGATCGCCAATGCGGAGCGCGGATCGAACTTCATCGTCAAGCTCGACACGCGCACCTTGCCGACCGGTTATCGCGTTACCACCGACAATCCCGAGACGGTGCGCCTGACCCAGGGCAAGTTCGTGAAACTGAACTTCGGCGCGGCGCTGTTGCGCGTCGTCCGTCTCGACGTGCTGGATGCGGTGTTCAAGGGTGAGGATGTCGCGCCCGAATATCTCGCCCGTGTCGACAGCCTGATCGCGACGCTGGAAGGCCAGCCCTCCGTGCTGCGGATCACTTACACGCCGCGCGGCGAAGAGCCGGGCCTGGTCCACGCGCGCATGGCGAAGCTGAAGGCGATCATCGAGCATAAGTGGGCGGAAAAACCGCGCCGTTGTCGCCTGATCATCGAGGCGGAAGAAAGCTGGTGACCCGTCGCCTCGCCTTGCTCGCGCTCGGCCTGTCGCAGCTCGCGCTGACCGCAGCCCAGGCCGAGGACAAGCACGCCGACGCATGCGGACCCGAGCTGTGCCAGCGCCGCTCCGCCGACAGCGCGACCGAGCCGACTCCGATCGCGCCCAATCTGGAACAGGGTGGGGCTTATGACCCGTTCCGCGTGACGATCGACGGTCAGACGCCCACCGGCGCCTGGCCGGTCGAAGGCGATGCCCAGCGCGCGACCGACAAGGCGCTCGCCGCCGACAAGATCCAGGTCCAGGTGACCACGCTTCGGGCGCAGCCGATGCTGAGCGTGGTCGCGGCCGCGCCCAGTGCTGGCCCGGGCGAGATCGTCACCTTCCACACGATGAGCAATTACGGCGCTTATATAGCGCGGGCCGAATTGCGGATATTCCCAGCCAACGTGCCGACCGAAGGCACGCCGTTCGTGACCTTGCCGACCGTGCCGGGCCAACCGACGGTTTGGAAGGCGGCGATGCGGCCGCAACCGCTGCGCGTGGTGCTGCGCGTCTATGACGCGGCCGGTCATTTCGACGAGACCGCGCCGCAGGATTTCGCGATCGTCGCCGCGCCCCCGATCCATGGCGATGTGCGCGAGGGGCCGAGCTTCGACAATCAGCGCACGGTTGCCAACATCGACGTGCGCGGCGCCGAAATCACGATCAGTGGTGATGCGGGCATCGGTGCGCGGGTCGAGGCGTTCGGCATGCCCGCCCCGGTCGACAAGGCCGGCCGCTTCGTCGTGCAGCAGATCGTGCCGCAGAAGACCAAGGACGTGACCGTCCGCGTCGCGCCGCTCAACGGCGAGGTTAAGACCTATACGCGCGCGCTCAATGTGCCGTGGGACGACCATTTCCTGGTCGCGATCGCGGACGTGACCGCAGGTACGCGCAGCATGAACCAGGCGACGATCGACCTGGAGGGCGTCGACAATGCCGACGCGCGCAAGAATTTCGTCGATGGCCGGCTGGCTTTCTACGCCAAGGGCCAGTTGGCCCAGCAGTGGAAGATCACCGCTGCCGCCGACACGGGCGAAAATCCGCTCAACGACCTGTTCAGCGATTTCCTCAAGAAGGACAGCCGCGCCTTCCTGCGCCGGCTCGACCCCGAGCTTCATTATCCGACTTATGGCGACGATTCGACCTTGGTCCAGGATGCGCCGACCTATGGCCGTTTCTACCTGCGCGCCGAAAACGCCAACACCGAGGCGATGTGGGGCAACTTCCACACCGAGCTCACCGGCACCGACCTGATCCGTTATAGCCGCGCGCTCTATGGCGGCGGCGTCAAATGGCATGCCGGTAGCACCGACCAGGGCGAGCATAAGAGCGAGGTGAACGTCTTCGCCGCCGACCCCGGCACGATCGACAGCCGCGAGGAGTTCGCCTCGACCGGAGGCTCGGTCTATTACATGCGCAACCAGGATCTCGCGGAAGGGTCCGAGCGCATCTACATGGAAGTGCGCGATCGCGATTCCGGGATCGTGCTGCAGCGGCAGGAACTGGTCGCGTCGCGCGACTATGACATGAACTATATCCAGGGCCGCATCCTGCTGCGGACGCCGTTGCCGATCGTCGCCGACACGACGATGTTCGTCCACGACAGCAGCCTTGCAGGCAATCCGGTCTGGCTGGTCGCGACCTACGAATATACGCCCGGCCTGACCAACCCCAGCGCGCTCACCTACGGCGGCCGCGGGCAGCAATGGATCGGCGATCATATCCGCGTCGGCGTCACCGGCTATCGCCAGGGCGAGGATCAATCGCGCCAGACGCTCTACGGCACCGATCTTCTGCTCCGCTACAAGCCCGGCACCTATGTCCGGGGCGAATTCGCGCATTCGGACGGGCAGGGCAACGGCACGCTCCTGTCCTCGACCGGCGGTTATGATTTCACCCAGGTCACCGCGACCGACACCGGCGGTACCAACGCGTTCGTGCTGGAAGGCGCGGCCCAGCTCGAGGAGTTGACCAAGCAGGCGCATGGCAATGTAACCGGCTATTTCCGGCGGCGCGAGGCGGGCTATTCGGGGCCGGGCGAGCTGACCTTCGGCGAGGCGATCGACCAATATGGCGGCACCGCCGATATCGAGCTCGGCAAGATCGGCACGTTCAAGTCCAAGGTCGACATCACCGAAGGCGACGTGACCAGCCACAAGGCAGCCGAGGCCGGGCTTACCCACGATCTCGGCAAAGGGTGGTTCGGCAGCATCGGCATCCGCACTGACGATCAGGGGTCCGGCCAGGCAAACGCTTATTCGCCGGTCGCGGCGCCGACCAATCTGCAGGGCGAGCGGACCGATGCCGCCGTCTCGATCGGCTATCGCCACGTGCCCACGCCGCCGGCGCCGACCAAGGATAATGCGCCGCAGGCGCCCTCCGACGATCATGCCTGGTCGGCATCGGTGTTCGCGCAGAAGACGCTCGAGCATGACGGCGGCCGCGAGAGCAATGACCGCGTTGGCGTGTCGGGCGATTTCGCGCTCAACCAGCGCCTGACCTTGGGCGGCGAGGTGTCCGACGGCGATCTCGGACTCGGTGCCAACGCCAAGGCCAATTATCAGCTGACCGATCGCGGCTCGCTCTACATGAGCTATCAGCTGGACGCCGAAAATCCGGACGCGTTCAACACCGGCCGGCTCGGGCGGCTGACCGGCGGCACCAAATATCGGATCGGCGATTCGACCAATGTCTTCGCCGAGGAACGCTACGAATATGGGTCGGGTCCGACCGGCTTCACCCAGGCTTATGGTGCCGATTTCGCGCCGGCCAAGGGCTGGGATGTCGGCGGCAAATATGAAGCGGGCAAGCTCGGCGACGCGCTCGGCGGCACAATCAAGCGCGACGTCGTGTCGGGCACGCTCGGCTACACCACAAAGGCGGTCCGCTGGTCGAGCGCGCTCGAATATCGGATCGAGGATTCGTCAACGCTCGGCGATCGTAAGACCTGGGCCGCGCGCAATCTCGTCACATGGCAGGCAAGCGACGCGCTGCGCCTGTTCGGCAAGGCCAATTTCTCGGTCTCGAACGGCGGCGCCGACACGACCGGGCTCGACGCCAATTATTACGAACTGTCGCTGGCGGCGGCCTATCGCCCCGTCTGGAACGACAAGCTCAACCTGCTCGCCAAGCTGACCTATCTCGACGATCTGCCCTCGCCCGCGCAGGTCACAGCCTACGACCTGCCGATCGATTATGCCCAGCGCAGCAAGATTGGCGCGCTCGACGCGACCTATCAATTGACCCCGACGCTCTCGATCGGCGGCAAGGTCGCCTATCGCGTCGGTGAGCTCCGTATGTCGCGCGACGACAGCCAGCCCTGGTTCGACAGCAAGGCCGTCTTCTGGGCAGTGCGTGCGGATTATGAAGTGGTGCGCCGCTGGGACGCTCTGGTCGAACTGCGCAAGCTGTCCGCCACCACCGCGCAGGATAGCCAGATGGGGGCGCTGGTCGCGCTCTACCGGCATTTCGGCACCAATGTGAAAGCGGGAATCGGTTATAACTTTACCGATTATTCGGACGATCTGTCCGATCTGTCGCACCGCAACCACGGCTTCTTCTTCAACGTGATCGGCAAGTTCTGATCGATCAGCCCTTGCGGGATGGCTTGTCGTGATCGGCGTCGCGTCGGATGCGGTGGTTCAACCCCTGACGCTCACTGCGTTCGCTCGATCGCGTTTCCACGTCGCGGAATTGTGCAAGACACTTGGCGACGCGATCGTCGAAGCTTCCCTTCTTCATCGCCGCGCCGGCTTGGCGGGCGGGCGCGCGGCACGCTCTTCTGCTGCGGCAAGGTTGGTGATCAGTCGTCGCCAGACCGCATATGCGCGATGGTGGAACGCGCGCTCGCGCGCGGTGGTGGCGGCTTGGGCAGCGGCCAGGCTTTCGGCGGCATTGGCGGTATATTGTTCGAGCTTGGTCATCGCATGGTCCCCGGATTGATGGCCCCGATCAGGCGGCGGGCAGAGAGGCGAGCGCCCGTTCGACGCTGAGCAGTCCATTCTCGCTGGCGATCGCCAGGTCGATCGGGCGACCGCCCAGCGTATCGTCATGCGTGTTGAGGAAGGCGATCACCGCGGCCGGCTCGCGCAGGGTTTCGAACGCCAAGCGCGACACCAGACCCTGCCGCTTGGCCTGATCGGGGGCGAGCCGCGGCGTGGTCGCCGGCTTGCGGAACGTTCGGTTCATGCCTGTTCTTCTTTCCTGATGATGCCGGCCACGCGCCGCGTTCCGAAATCTAGCCGAGCATCTCCGCCACGATCCGCTGCAATTCCTTGCGTGGGAGCGGCTGGCTCGATTGCGGTGGTTGCCGCGTGACGGTGTCGGAGAAACGAAGCGAAAGACGGCGGCGCGGAGCATCCGCGCGCGTGATATTCTGAATGTGCATATTGTCCTTGAGCGGTCCCCTTGGGGGCCGCGCGTACTTTGGATGTGTGGGATGCTAGCGTCGGAAATTCCGGCGCGGCCCGCCACTGCCCGGTGTCGGCTCGCGATAGATGAGCCGGCCCTTTTCCAGGTCGTAGGGCGTCATTTCGACATGAACGCGATCGCCCAGCACGGTCCGGATGCGGTAACGCCGCATCCGTCCGGCGGTATAGGCGATGACCTTATGGTTGTTGTCGAGCAGGACGCGAAAGCGCCCGTCCGGCAAAACCTCTTCGATCAGGCCTTCGAAGGTCAGCAAGTCTTCCTTGGACACGGTTTACGCGTCCTGCAGGTTGACCGCCGATTGCTTACCGCGATTGTCGGCTTCGACTTCGTAGCTGACCCGCTGATTCTGTTCGAGCTTGCGCATGCCGGCGCGTTCGACCGCGCTGATATGCACGAAGCTGTCCGGACCGCCATTTTCGGGCGAGATGAAGCCATAACCTTTGGCTTCGTTGAAAAATTTGACTGTGCCGATCGGCATGGGATGTTTCCTTTCACGAAAACAAAAAAGGTCCGCCGGAAATAGTCCGGAGGAGCCGTAGCAGCGTGAAATGGAAAAATCTTGCCCCAGCTAAGGGGTATCAAATTCCGTCGCAGGCGACGTTAGCCTCTTCTATTTATGTGGTTGTGGCCGAAAAGTCAATCTCGTTGCTCAGCGGCATGACTTAAGCGCCAAATATTTTTGCGGTATTTTGCGCTTTCCGGCTGGATTCGGTGCGCGTCCCCGTGCGTCCGCGCGCGTGGCCGGATTGACGAAAGCGAAACGATCTCCGACCCTGAAGGCGATGGGCAAGAAACCGCGCAGGCAGAATGTAACGGTGGGCGGCTTTCGCGCCGTCAAATGGGGCGCGCCGATCGGCGATCTTTATTACCGCACGATGGAGATGAGCTGGCCTGCCTTCGTGGTGTGGGCCTCGATCGTGTTCGTGGCGATCAATTTCCTGTTCGGCGCGATCTATGCGGCGCTGCCGGGAGCGATCGGCAACATGCCGACGGGTTCGATCTTCTTCGGCTTCTTCTTCTCGGTCGAGACCCTGGGAACGGTCGGCTACGGCAATATGGCGCCGATGACGCCCGTCGGCCATCTGGTTGCGGGGCTCGAAATCCTGGCCGGTCTGTTCTTCTCGGCGACGATGACCGGGCTGATCTTCGCACGCTTCGCGCGGCCGCGGACCAGCCTGGTGTTCAGCCGATACGCGGTGATCGGGCGCTATGACGGCAAGCCCGCCTTGATGGTGCGGATGGCCTCGACCCGTCGTCACCCCCTGGCGGACGCTTCGGCGCAGATGGCCTGGCTCAAGCGTACCGATCTGCCGGGCGGCACGATCATGCGCCGCCTGGTCGATCTGCCCCTGCTGCGGTCGCATAACGCGATGCTGGGCCTGGCCTGGACGCTGACCCACGTGATCGAGGATGAAAGCGAGTTCCTCGCCGCGCTACGCGGCAATCAGACCTTCTCGCTGACGGTGACCGTATCGGGGCTCGATACCCTGCTTGCGACCCAGTCGGTCGGCGGCCAATTCTACCGGCGCGAAGATATCCTGATCGATCACGATTTTGTCGACGTGATCAGCGACGTCGATGGGGTGATCCATCTCGATCTGGCCCATTTCCACGAAGTCAGGCAGCTGGAGGGCGACGCCCTCCAGCAACCCGCAGGCGGGATCATCGTCTGATCTTAGTGGACGCTCACATGATTGAGCGAACCGAGCAGACCGAAGGCTTGCAACAGCCACAGCACGACAAGGATCACGACCACGGCATTGAGGATCCCTTTGATCTTGCCGTCCATCGGAATGTAATTGTTGACCAGCCACAGCACGACGCCGACGACGATCAACACCAAAAGTATCTGAAGCATAGTCCTCTCCCATCTGCCCCCGGCTTTGGGCCATCAAGCGCCGAACGGATGGAAACGTTCCGTAGCTTCAACGAGACTCCTGTTTGAATTCAGTTGACCGAATCCTGCCGTCGACCGCGCGAGCGGGTCGGATCACGCGACGCGCTCGAACTGGATCAGCCGCCGTTCGGGATCGGTCGAGAGCAGCCGTACCGTGATCGCGTCGCCCGGCTGCACGGCGTGCGCCGCCACGCGCGCCACCACCGGCTGATCGCGCAACTGCATCCGCGCACCGCGTTCGTCGACATCGGTCACGATCGCGGCGAACACCTGACCTTCGCTGCCCTGGAGCATCACCGCCTCGGCCAGATCGACCACCGCGCGTTCGATCTGCCCGCCGAGCGCGTCGGCACGCGCCATTACCGGCGGCAGTTTGGCGAAAGCCTGGGTGACGACATCGGGCACATCCTGCCCGTTGGCGATGGCAAGCGTCGCGCGCACCACGCAGCGGTCGGCAAGCCGGCGCAACGGCGCGGTCGCGTGCGCATAGGTCGCCGCCATCGCGACATGCCAGGGCACCACGCCCGCCTGATAGGGGGCATAGGACGCGCCCGAACCGGCGCGGCGCACCGCCAGCATGAAGGCTGCCTCGCGCGGATCGTTGGCGCGCAGATTCTTCTGGAACTGGCCGAGAGTCTCCGCCTCGGGCCAAGCGAGGCCAAAGGCGCGCGCGGTGAAGCGAAGCCGCCGGATCGCATGCTCGTCGGGCGGCGCCATCACCCGGAACAAACCGGTATGATGCGCTTGCAGCGCGTCCGCGACGGCCAGATTGCAGGCGAGCGACAAGGCGGCGTTCCGATCCTCGGATTCCAGCCGCGGGCGATAGGTCAGGTCGAAATCGCCGGGCCGGACCTGGATCACTTCCTGCTCGGGCGGATCGACGCGCGACGCGCCGCGCCGATCGTCGGCGGCGCGGATCCGCGCCGCCAGTTCGGCGAAATCGGGCGGCAGATCGGCGGGGGTAACGCGGTCATAGGCGAGCTTGGCGCGGCTGCGGATGATCGCGCGTTCGGCGCCATCGAGCCTGACCGTGCCGTCGGGCGCGATCCGGACCGCGAATATCACCGCCGGGCGCGGCCCGTCGGGCAACAGGCTCGCCGCCTGTTCGCTCAGGATCGGCGGATAGAGCGGCGCCTTGCCGTCGGGCAGATATTGGCTCTCGCCCCGGGCCCACGCCTCCTGGTCGATGATCCCGCCATCCTCGACGAACCAGGCGACATCCGCGATCGCGTAGTGCAGCAGCAGATCCTGGCCGTCGCGATCGATCGCGAACGCCTGATCGAGATCGGTCGAACTGGCCGGATCGAGCGTCACGAACGGTCGGTCGGTGCGATCCGCATGGTCGGTCGGTGCGCGCTTCGCGGCGTCCTCGGCGGCAGCCAGCACCGGCGCGGGGAAGCTTGCGGGGACCTTATATTGGGTGCGGATTGCGGCGAGCCCACGGGCCAGCGCTTGGGTGGGATCGACGATCGTCTTCATTGCAAGCGGCGGTACACCGCCGCGCGTTGGGCGGGAAGCGGTCGCCGACGCGCGCCGCCTTTTTTGCGGCGTGCAACCAGCGGCTTTCCACGGCGTTGCGTCGCAACGTGATTCGAAATCCCGGGGAACGCCTGACTTGACGACCAATCCGACGCTCGCCGCGATTTGCGCGCAAAGTGCGGTGGGCCGCCTGATCGCGAAGCTCGATGGCACGCGCTCGCCATTGGGGGCGCCGTCGGACTGGAGCGCCGCGCTGGTCAATACGATCCAGCTGATGTTGCCCGCGCGTGCGGAAATCGTGCTCTTCTGGGGCCCGCATTATTGCGCGCTCTACAACGACACCTACGCCCCCACGATCGGCGACAAGCACCCGGCCGCGCTCGGCCGCCCGGCTTCGGAAGGGTGGGCCGAATTGTGGGGCGATCTCGGGCCGCTGCTGCAGGGCGTTACCGATACGGGCGAGCCGTTTCACGCCAAGGATCGCGCTTTCTATATCGAACGCGACAGCGGCAAGGGCGAGACCGTTTATTTCGACATATCCTATTCGCCCGTGTTCGAGGCGGACGGGTCGGTTGGTGGCGTGCTTTGCATCGTCAGCGAGACGACCGCGCGCGTGATCGCGCAGCAGAAGCTTGCCGCCGAGCGCGACCGCCTCTGGAATATCGCGCTCGACCCCTTCCTGATCGCGGACAGCGAAGGCATCTGGATCGCCGCCAGCCCGGCCTGGACCGAAATCCTGGGGTGGGACAATGCCGAGCTGATCGGCCGCACCTCCGAATGGATGGAGCATCCCGACGATCGGTCGGCCACGCGCGACGAGGTCAGTGCCTTGGCCAACGGCGAACCGACGCTCCGTTTCGAAAATCGGTTCCGGACCAGGGACGGCAGCTATCGGCGCTTCGCCTGGACCGCGGTGTCCGAGGGCGACCTGATGTATTGCGTCGCCCGCGACATCACCGCCGAGCATGACGCCGCGACCGCGCTGCAAGAGGCCGAAGAGGCCCTGCGCCATTCGCAGAAGATGGAAACGGTCGGCCAGCTGACCGGCGGCGTCGCGCACGATTTCAACAATCTGCTCCAGATCGTGGTCGGCAATCTCGATGTGGTCCAGCGTAACCTGCCGACGGATTCGGCGCGGCTGGAACGTGCCGTAGCCAGCGCGATGAACGGCGCGCAGCGCGCGGCCGCCCTGACCCAGCGCCTGCTCGCCTTTTCGCGCCGCCAGCCGCTTGCGCCCGAACGGCTCGATCCCAACCGTCTGATCGGCGGCATGTCGGACCTGCTGCACCGTACATTGGGCGAGACGATCGAGGTCGAGACGGTCCAGGCCGCGCGCGTGTGGCCGATTGAGGTCGATGCCAACCAGCTCGAAAATGCGATCCTCAATATTGCGGTCAATGCGCGCGACGCGATGCCCGATGGAGGCAAGCTCACGATCGAGCTCGCCAACACGCATCTCGATGCCGATTATGCGATGCGCGAGGCCGAGGTCGTGCCCGGCCAATATGTGCTGATCTGCCTGTCCGATACGGGCTCGGGCATGAGCGACGATGCGCTCGGCCGCGCGTTCGAGCCCTTCTTTACCACCAAGGAGGTCGGGCGTGGCACGGGGCTGGGCCTGTCGATGGTCTATGGCTTCATCAAGCAATCGGGGGGTCACGTCCGGATCTATTCGGAGCAGGGCCACGGCACGACCGTGAAGATCTATCTGCCACGCTTCCTGGGCGAGCCCGACGGGGAGCGGCCCGAGGTGCGCGCGCTGCCCATACCCGAGGCGGAGCAAGGCGAGACGATCCTGGTGTGCGAAGACGATGACAATGTCCGCGCCTATACGGTCGAGGCTTTGCGCGATCTGGGTTACAGCGTGGTCGAGGCAGCGGATGGTCCTGCGGCGCTCGCGATTCTCGACGCCAACCCGGGCCGGATCGACATGCTTTTCACCGATGTGGTGCTGCCCGCGGGCATGACCGGCGCGGTACTCGCGCGTGAAGCGGTTGCGCGGCGGCCCGCGCTCAAGGTGCTGTTCACTACCGGCTATGCCCGTAACGCGATCGTGCACCACGGCCGGCTCGATCCGGGGGTTGAGCTGCTGCCCAAACCTTTCACTTATGCCGCGTTGGCCGCAAAGATCCGCGACATGCTCGACGCGCCGGCAGGTTGAGCCTCATGGTTCCTTTTCATCACGCCAGGTGAATCGAATCCGAACCCACGTGCCCAGTTCCTGTCGGCTGCCGATGCGCGGCGGTATGACTAGGAACTGCCAGGACGCATCCACCATGGCGCGTGCAAGCCCCGATCCCAGCGATTCCTCGATCGGGAAGCAATTTGTGACGTGATTGCGTGCGATCATCTGGCATCCGATCACCGCATAGCCCGGCCCCGGGCGCGCTTTTTTCAGGTAGAAAGCAAGCTCGGCTTCGGTCGGTTCGCGGAACCATTGCGCGTCGTATAGCGGCTGCCCGCCAGGCCCGTAGGCGACTGGCCGATCGCTATCCGAATCGCCGCTGGCTTCGTCGCTCGCGCTGGCATCGGACGGACTCTGGGACGGCTTTTGGGACGGCGGCACCTGGCGCACGTCGAATTTCTCGAGCCCTGGCGTCAGCACCCAGGGTGCGGCCTTGTCCTGCAGCTGGATCTTCGGCGGCGGAACGTTCGGGGTCGGCGGCGCGGTGGTGGCCTTGTTCTGGTGCGTCTTGCTGGCGGACTTGGTCTGGGTCGTCTGTTCCTGCTCGTCGGGCGCGGTGTTGAAGCTCAGCAATTGCTTCCCGTGATCCGCCATCTTGGCGAAGGGCGGCGCGAGCCGGATCAACATCAGCAACAACAGCAGATGGACGAAGATCGTGATGGCGAGCGACGTGGCGCGGCGCCGCGCCTCAGCGTGGTCCGGGCCAGAAAAGGGAAGATGGGACGCCAGGCGCATCGGCGGCCTGCCCTAAGGCGGGTTGCGGTGCGCTGCAACAATATGGCGACCAACCGTTTTACTTTGCCCGCACCGCTTCGATCCGGCTTCGCCAAATTGACGTAAAGTCGAGCCATTCGGACGCTTTAATGCTGGAGCAAGCTTTGCTCCGCGATATGATAGCGCAACCGTAAGCGGTGGTTGGGGCGGAGCACCGCCTGGTCTTTGGGGGGGAAGCACAGGATGGCGGTCTGCCGCATCGCCATGCTGATGGCTGGCGCGAGCCTGCTCGGCGCGCCTCTTTACGCGGCCGATCCGCCCAAAGAAGAAAAAGCCGACAAGGGTGAGATCGTGGTGCGCGGCGTACGCGGCAGCGCCGAAACCGACATCAAGGCGCTGACCAGCTATGACGCGCGCGACATTCAGGCGATGGGTGTCACCAGCATAACCGAGCTACTTCGCATCATCGGGCCCTCGGCCAAGAGCGCCGATGGCAAGGATCCGATCTACCTGCTCAACGCGCAACGCATTTCGGGCTTCGAGGAGATCAGCACGCTTCCGCCCGAGGCGATCCTGAAGGTGGAGGTGATGCCGGAACAGGCTGCGCTCAAGTTCGGCTACCCGCCGACGCAACGGCTGATGAACTTCATCACCAAGCCCAAATTCCGCGCGGTCGACGTCTCTGCCAATGCCGGTACCACCACCGAGGGCGGCAGCCATACCTATGGCGGCAACACAACGCTGACCTGGATCACCAATGGCCGCCGGCTCACGCTCGGCGGCGAATATCATCATACCGATCCGCTGCTCCAGTCGCAGCGCCCGATCGCAACCGATCCGACCAATCCGTTCGATGCGACCGGCAATGTGATCGGCATCGGCGGCAACGAGCTCGATCCGGCGCTGAGCGCGGCGGCGGGGCATACCGTAGTCGAGGCGGCGGTTCCCACCGATCCGGCGGCGCAGGGCGATATCGGCGCCTATCTCGCGGGCGCCGACGCCCTGCGCAGTTTCGACCTTGGCCCGTACCGCACGCTCGTCGCGCGTGAGGACGATTTCAAGGCCAATGCCGTGCTCGCGACCGCGGTCACGGATACGATCAGCGGCTCCTTCACCGCGACCGCCGAACACAAGATCAGTCGTTCGCTTCAGGGACTGCCCAGCGTCGCGCTGACTCTCCCGGCGGGCAATCCTTATTCGCTCTTCGCCAACGACGTTTTGCTCTATCGCTATCTCGCCGACCAGGCGCCGCTGGTGCAGCATTCGGTCACGACCACGCTTCACGGCGGCGCTCTGCTGCGCGGCAATGTCGGTTCATGGCATTGGGATGCGACCACGACGCTCGATTCGAACGATGTCCGCAGCCATGGCGATCGCGGTGTCGATCCGGCGGCGGCCGATGCGGCGGTGGCCGCCGGCGCCGATCCGTTCGGCCCGCTCGATCTGCCACGTCTTACCCAGCAGGCGCATACGATAACGCGCAAAGGCGAGTTCAAGGGCGTCGCCAACGGCGTCGCGATCGTGATTCCCAGCGGCGAACTGCGCGCGACCGCGACCGTCGAGGCCGAACGCTCGACCGTCGATAGCCAATCGCGCGGGTTCAGCGATGTCGATATTTCGCTCGGCCGCACGCGGGTGGAAGGTGGTCTCTCGGTCGATGTCCCGCTCGCGTCGCGCGACCTGGATTTCCTGCCTTTCCTCAACAAGCTTTCCGCCAGCCTGTCGGTCAACGTCCGCGACATCAGCGACTATGGCACGCTGAGCGACACGAGCTACGGGCTCAACTGGCAACCGGTCACGGGCGTGCAATTGAGCGCTACGGTCAAGGATCTCGGCGTCGCGCCCGACATGGCGCAGAAATCCGCGCCGACCCAGCAGGCCACCAACGTACCCTATTTCGACTATCGCACCGGCCAGACCGCGTTCGTCACCACCATTTCCGGCGGCAATCCGGATCTGCGCGCCCAACAGGCGCATTATACGGTGCTGGGCGCCAATCTGAAGCCGTTCTCCAAACGCCAGCTCACCGTCACTATCAATTATTATTGGGGCGCGGCGCATCATCTTTCGTCCAACATCAGCGAATTTCCCGCGACCGAGGCGGCCTTTCCGGATCGTTTCGTGCGCGATGCCACCGGCCGGCTGACCACGGTCTTCCAGACGCCGACCGATCTCTATCGTGGCGCGCAGAAGACGATCCAGACGCAGTTCAACTGGAGCGGCCCGCTCAGGAAGCCGCCATCCAGTCCGGATCCCAAGAAGCCGTTCGCCGCGGGCTATTTCTATTCGGGCGCGACAGCGGTGTATCAGCTTTCGACCAAGGTCGAGCTCCGCCCGGGTTTGCCCGAAGTCGATCTGCTCAAAGGGGGCACGGTCGACGGCAGCCCGCACAGCCGGCTACAGGTCTGGGCCTGGGCGGGCCTCGGCTACCGGAATGACGGCGTCAATCTCGACTGGTCCTACGAAGGGCCGGCGCGGATCGACGGCGGATTGCCCCAGACCGATCTGCATTTCTCGGGCAAGTTCATCATCAACGGCACTGTGCACACCATGCTCCACCAGCGCATCAAGCAACCCTGGGCGGACAAGCTTACCGTGTCGCTTCAGGTGCAGAATATCTTCGACACGCGCCGCCATGTCGAGGACGCGACCGGCGTCACGCCCAATCGCTATCAGCCGGCCTTCATCGATCCGCTGGGACGGACAGTGAAGCTCACCTTGCGCAAATTGTTCTAGGCGGCAGCGCGACGGAGGCGATCGTTGATCGCTTTACCCAGCCCTTCGTCGGGTACAGGTGCGAAAGCGATGCGCGCCGCGTCGCCCGCATCGGCCTGATGCAGCAATTCGAACAGTCGCGCGGCGGCCTCGGCGAGATCGCCGCCGGCCGAAAGCGAGACGTCGCCCGCCACCGCACCGAAGCCGATCAGCCATTCGCCGTCCCGCGCCTCGGTCGCGTTGAGCCGCACCGGCTTGGACGGTGCATAATGCTGTTCGAGCTGGCCCGGGGCTTCGATCCTGCCCGATGCGCCGCCGCAGATCGGCAGGCCCGAAGCCTGTACCAGTTGCTCGGCAGTGACCGGCCCCGGACGCAGGATGCGAAGATGATCGGCCTCGATCGCGACGATCGTTGATTCGAGCCCGACCTTGGTCGCGCCGCCATCGACGATCAGTTCGATCGCGTCGCCGAGCGAGCGCAGCACATGCGCGGCGCGGGTCGGGCTGATCGTGCCGCTGGCGTTGGCCGAGGGTGCCGCCAGCGGCTTGTCCGTAACGCGCAGCAGGTCGCGCATCGCCGGGTGGGCGGGCGAGCGTAATGCGATAGTCGGCAGGCCGGCGGTGGCGAGCGATGCGATCGGCGCGCCCGCTTTCAACGGCGCGACGATAGTGAGCGGCCCCGGCCAGAAGGCATCGGCCAGGTTGCACGCCGCCTCGGGCAGGTCGGCGATCGCCTGAGCCGCAGCGCGATCGAGCACATGCACGATCAAGGGATTGAAGCTCGGCCGACCCTTGGCGGCATAGATGGCTGCGACCGCATCGCCGCGCGTCGCATCGGCGGCGAGCCCGTAGACAGTCTCGGTCGGCATCGCGACCGGCTTGCCCGCAGCGATCAGACGCGCGGCTTCGGCAATGGCTGTGTCGTCGTAGGGCAGGATGCGGGCACGGGTCACGGCCCCGCGACTAGCGTCAGGCGATGGCGCGGTCGAGCAATTCGGCGGGATCGATGTCGAGCCGGCGGATGCGCGAGGCGATCTCCGGCCATTCCTGATCGAGGAATTGGGCACGCGCGGCAGCGCGCAACCGCTGGGCTGCGCCGCGGTCGACGAACATGCCGACACCGCGCCGCACGGTGACGAGACCGTCTTCCTGGAAACTCTGGTACGCCTTTGCCACGGTCAGCGGATTGGCTCCCTGATCGGCGGCGAACGCGCGCACCGACGGGAGCGCATCGCCTTCCTTGATCCGGCCGTCGAGGATCATCGCGACGATCTCGTCACGCAGGCGAAGATAAACGGGGCGATCGGATGCAGCCATAGCGTGATGGTGTCATAACACACCATTGCAGGATTAGGCAAGCCAGACTGTCATAATTCTGTCCGGATACGGACACGCGCCATCGCGCCAATCAATATTCGCGTACCGGGTTATGGTGATAGAGGCCGTACACAAGCAGGATGACGGCGACGAGGAGCAGAAACCAGCCGAACTGCGCGGCCTCGCGATAGCGGGGCTTGCCGCTGTAGAGGCCGAGCCACAGCACCGCCAACACCATCACGACCCCGCCGGCGAACAGCGAGACATCCTTGACCGTCATGCCAGTGACGGCTTGCACCCATGCCGAGAATTTCTGCGCCCGGGCGGTAAGGGTCGACAGCCACTCTTCCATGGAACGGCCAGCTATCCCAACATTCGGCCGACGCCAAGCATGCCGTGGTTCAGCCCTGCCAGACCTTCACCACCGCGTCGCGCTCGGGCCGGGGCCGCTCCTCCAGTTCGCGCGTCGGCGTGCCGAGGAAGAAGAAGCCGGCGATCCGCTCGCCGGACGTGCCGAACGCGTCGCGGACGATATCCGAATAGGCGGCCCAGCCGGTCAACCAGCCGCCCGCCAAACCCTCTGCATGGGTTGCGATCAACAGGTTCATGCAGGCCGCGCCTGCCGACAATTCCTGTTCCCAGATCGGGATGTGGCTGGCGTGGGCGGGTGCGGACAGGGCCACCACCAGAGCCGGCGCCTGATAGGCGAACATCCGCACCGCCTCGATCTCGACCTTGCCGGCCTCGGGCCGTTCGGCGCGGTAGGCGCGCTCGAGCAGCGCGTGGAAGGCGTCGCGTCTGTCGTCGGGTACGATCACGAACCGCCAGGGCGCGAGCTTGCCATGATCAGGCACACGCGTTGCGGCGGCAAGGATGCGATCGAGCTGGTCCGGGGTGGGTGCAGGCGCGCCCAGATCGCGCGGTTTGCCCGAACGGCGCGTCGCCATCAGCGCGGCGGCGGAAGAGAGATCGTTGAACATGGGCGTCGCCTAGCAGGCGGCCGCGGCCAGCGCGAGATAGAGCGCGCACGGACATCGATTTGCTGCGCAACGGCGCGCGCAACAATCTTCTTCCCACGCGCAATTTCCGAGTTAGTCTGCGCCCCCATGCCGCGCCCTCTGGCGCCTCACGAAAGATAAGGTCCGCATGGAGACCCCCACCGACGCTTCGCCCGTCCAGCCGGACATCAGCCACGTAAACCCCGTATCCGAAAAGACCTGGCTCGGGCATCCCAGCCAGCTGGCCCGCCTCTTCTCGATCGAGATGTGGGAGCGGTTCGGCTTCTACGGCATGCGTGCGCTGCTGGTGATATATCTCACCAAGCATTTCCTGCTGGCCGATCACGAAGCGAACGGGATCGTCGGCGGCTATCTCAGCCTGGTCTACCTCACCCCGGTGGTCGGCGGCCTGCTCGCCGACCGCTATCTCGGTTCCAAACGGTCGGTGAAGTTCGGCGCGATCGTGATGGCGATCGGCTATTTCCTGCTCTGCTTCGGGGGCGATCAAGCCAAGCCTTATGCGCAAATCGAGGGCACGCGGTACGAGGTGGCGCAGCCGCCCGCAGCGTCGCCGATGGGCGACAGCCCCAGCCAGTCGGTCACGATCAATGGCGAGCAACTCGCGCTTCACGGCCTGCCGGATGGATCGGTGCAATTGCTGGCGGGCGACGGCCATGTCGCGCGCACCGTCGCGGCCAAGGATTTCAAGCCGGGCGCGGATCGTTCGCCTTTCTACACCGCGATGCTGCTGTTCGCGCTGAGCCTGATCGTGATCGGCAACGGGTTTTTCAAACCCAATATCTCGACCATCGTCGGCGCCCTCTACAAGCCGGGCGACCGTCGGCGCGATGCGGGTTTCACCATCTTCTATGCCGGCATCAATATTGGCTCGGTCCTCGGCCAGCTGGCCTGTCCCTTCTTCGTCGACAATTTCGGCTGGTGGGCGGGTTTCCTGGTGGTCTCGCTCGGGCTAGTGGTCGGATATATCCTCGCCCAGTTCGATGGCGGCCGCCTCGATGGCTATGGCGAGCCGCCCGTGCAGGCCGGTCGCGACAAGGCCCCTTTGATCTATGTCCTGTCGATCCTGTCGGTCGGCCTGTTCTGGCTGATCTTCCACAATGTGATGACCACGCCCGCGGCGGAGGCCGGCAGCGGTCTGCTCGGCTACGTCAAGGCAACGCCGTTCCTGGGCAAGGTTTTGTTCCTGGTGTTCCTCGCGGCCGTGATCGGGATTCCGATCTGGTCGTGGAAGGTCGGCAACAAGGTCGAGCGGGAGATGATGCTCGCCGCGATCATCCTGGTCGTGTTCAACGTGACCTTCTGGACCCTGTTCGAACAGGCGGCTTCCTCGCTGACTTTGTTTGCGGATCGCAACACCACGCTTGAACTGTTCGGCTTCCACATGTCGGCGGCGGCGACGCAACAGTTCAACCCGATCGTGGTGGTTCTGTTCGCGCCGGTGATGAGCTGGCTCTGGATCAATCTCGCCAAGAAGGGATGGGAGCCCTCGATCCAGGTCAAGTTCGGCATCGCCCTGCTGCTGGTCGGCTTGGGTTTCGTGGTGCTCGCCTGGAGCGGGCCGAGCGCGGATTCGGCCTTCCGCGTCTCGCTTTGGTGGCTGGTGCTGACCTATTTCCTCCACTCGATCGCCGAATTGTGCATTTCGCCCGTCGGCCTTTCGATGATCACCAAGCTGTCGATCGCGCGTATCGTCGGCATGATGATGGGGGTGTGGTTCCTGTCGATCTCGGTCGGTGAATATCTTGCCGGCGCGGCCGCGCAGATGGCGTCGGTCCAGACGGTCGGCGGGCAGGTCACCAATCCCGAACTCAGCCTCCACACCTATCTCGGCACCTTCATGACCGGGGGCGAGCTGACGATCGGCGCGGGTGTGGTGCTGTTGGTGATTTCGCCGTTGCTCAAGAAGCTGATGCACGGCGTAGATTGATCCTATCGGGCGGCCGCCTGGCGGCGGCCGCCAACCCAGGGGGGAAGCATGTCCCGTACCATCGCGGCGCTCGGCGCCCTCGTCCTGCTGGCCGGTTGCGTCGACAGCACGCCGCCGCGGTCCGCCAGCGCAGCCCCAGCCGCCTCGGGCGAGCGGGTGATCGAACCATGGAAGAGCGATCCCTTCCCCTCGACCTATCATGCCTATCCCGGCGTTCCGACGCTCGTCACCAACGTCACCATCTATGACGGCGAAGGCGGGCGGATAGATGGTGGCGCGGTTCTCCTCGCGGACGGCAAGGTCCAGGCCATCGGTCGCGACATCCAGGCGCCTGCGGGCGCGACAGTGATCGACGGCACCGGCAAATGGGTCACGCCCGGCGTGATCGACGTGCACAGCCATTTGGGCGTCTATCCCTCACCCGGGGTGAAAGCCTTGTCCGACGGCAATGAGGCGACCAGCCCGACCACGCCCGAAGTCTGGGCCGAACATAGCGTCTGGCCGCAGGATCCGGGCTTCAGCCGCGCGCTCGCCAATGGTGGCGTGACCACGCTTCAGATCCTGCCCGGCTCGGCCAATTTGATGGGCGGCCGCTCGGTGATCCTCAAGAACGTTTATGCCCGCACCACCCAGGGGATGAAGTTCCCGGGCGCACCCTACGGCTTCAAGATGGCGTGCGGCGAGAACCCCAAGCGCGTCTATGGCGACAAGGGGCGCGAGCCCTCGACCCGGATGGGCAATATCGCGGTCGATCGCGAGACCTGGGAGCAAGCGGTCGAATATAAGCGCCGCTGGGACAAATATGAGAAGGATGGCGGCGATCCGCCGTCACGCAATCTCGCAATGGATACTCTGGCGGGCGTGCTCGATGGCAGGATCCTCGTCCACAACCATTGCTACCGCGCGGACGAGATGGCCAACGTGATCGATATGTCGAAGGAATTCGGCTATCACGTCACCGCCTTCCATCACGGGGTCGAGGCGTACA
>FTCH01000138.1_pt1 | contig 32259 bp, 33 predicted proteins | sample 1639671 | NCBI WGS metagenome assembly FTCH01 (sample SAMEA3914869, study PRJEB12502) | metagenome | biome: forest; material: soil | place: USA | collected 2012-03-12 | depth 0.1 m
ATCTGACCGTGCCCGACCAGCTCGCGATCGGCGGCTTCGACGATGCGCCTACCTCGCGCCTCGCTTGGCCGCAGCTCACCACCATCCACCAGCCCAAGGCGGCGATGGCGGCGGCGGCGGTCGATATGCTGACCGACCCTTATTATCGCCAGGCCGAAAGCAGCGTCGGCTTCCGCCGCTCGCTCGATTATCAGCTCAAGGTCCGCGGCAGCACCAATCCGGAAGCCTAGCGCAAGCTGGCCAGATACGCGCACAGCATGTCGGCAAGCGCGTCGGCCTGCGTCGCGATCGCCTCGGGCTCGGTCGCCTGTTCCGAGATGCGCTTGCCGATCGCGCCCAGCGTCTCCGCGATCAAGCCGGCCGCCCGCTCCCGCACGTCCACGCGCGCGGCGGGGACCGCTTCCGCCAGGAAATCCTCCATCACCCGCGTGCCCCGGACGCGCGGTTCGCGCGCCTCGGGCGCATCGCGGTAGAGCGGCGCCGCATCGTCGAGCGCGATCCGCATCGCCGCTTCCGCACATTCGGTGCGGACGAAGGCGTGCACCACGGTGCGCAGGCGGGGGACCGGCGCGAGCGTGCGATCCGCCAGCATGTCGCGCAGCATCGTGCTGGTCTCGCTCCACTCCTCCTGTTGCAGGCGGAACAGGATCGCCGCCTTGTTGGGGAAATATTGATAGAGCGAGCCGACGCTGACCCCCGCTTTCTCCGCGACTCGCGCGGTCGTGAAACGGTGCGCGCCGTCGCGCGCCAAAACCTGAACCGCCGCGGTCAAAATGTCCGCGACCAGCTGTTCGGAGCGGGCCTGTTTGGGCCGCTTTCGCGAGGAAAGTGAGGGGTTTGCAGGATCGGTCACGGTCGGGGTCCGGGAATGCGAATAGCGAAACGCGACTAATCAATCGTATTTTCCGGGACAGCGCAAGTCAGCGCTCAACCGGAGGATATATGACCACCATCACCGCACCCCCGCTCGCCGAGCTGATCGACCGGCTGTTCGCCGAGGGCGACCGCGATTTCGACGCGATGCCGGCTTTCTTCACCGAAATGTCGGAGGCGGATCGCACCCGCCTGATGACGAGCACGACCGACTATCCCAAGCTCTATGCCGCACTCGGCGACAAGGCGCTGGCCGTGTCGCGCGAGACCGGCACCCTGCTCTACATGCTCGCCCGCGCGACCAAAGCGCGCACGATCGTCGAGTTCGGCACTTCGTTCGGCCTGTCGACACTGCACCTGGCCGCGGCGTTGCGCGACAATGGCGGCGGCCGGCTGATCACCAGCGAATTCGAACCCGGCAAGGCGGCGCGTGCGCGCGCGACCTTTGCCGAGGCGGGGTTCGCCGACCTGATCGAACTGCGCGAGGGCGATGCGCTGGAAACGCTGGCGCGCGACCTGCCCGACAGCATCGACCTGGCCCTGCTCGATGGCGCCAAGGGCCTGTATCCCGCGGTGCTCGACCTGATCGAGGGCCGGCTGCGGCCGGGGGCGCTGGTGCTGGCCGACAATGCCGACTGGAATGCCGATTATATCGCCCGCGTGCGCGATCCCGCACGCGGCTATTTGTCGGTGCCGTTCGCGGCCGATGTAGAATTGTCGCTGCGGCTGGGTGCCTGAGCCAATCAGCGCATTGCAACGAGGTGGGGCTGTCCGAGGACGGCCCCCCGTCGTTATTCTTCGCCCATCCGAAGCGCGGCGATGAACGCCTCCTGCGGGATGCTGACCGAGCCATATTCGCGCATGCGCTTCTTGCCCTCTTTCTGCTTCTCGAGGAGCTTGCGCTTGCGGGTGGCGTCGCCGCCATAGCATTTGGCGGTCACGTCCTTGCGCAGCGCCGCGATCGTCTCGCGCGCGATCACCTTGCCGCCGATCGCCGCCTGGATCGGGATCTTGAACATGTGGCGCGGGATCAGGTCCTTCAGCCGCTCACACATGCCGCGCCCGCGCGTTTCGGCGGCGCCGCGATAGACGATCATGCTGAGCGCATCGACCGGTTCGTCATTGACCAGGATCTGCATCTTGACGAGGTCGCCCTCGCGATAGCCGATCTGGTGATAGTCGAAGCTGGCATAGCCGCGGCTGATCGACTTCAGTCGGTCGTAGAAATCGAACACGACCTCGTTGAGCGGCAGCTCGTAGGTGAGCTGTGCGCGGCCGCTGACATAGGTCAGATTCTTCTGGATGCCGCGCCGGTCCTGGCAGAGCTTGAGGATGCTCCCAAGATATTCGTCGGGCACATAGATCGTCGCCTCGATCCACGGTTCCTCGATCATCTCGATCCGATTGGGGTCGGGCATGTCGGCCGGATTGTGCAACTCGATCATCTGCGCGTCCTCGGTCTTCGAGTGCGACAGATGGATATGATAGACCACCGACGGCGCGGTGGTGATCAGATCGAGATCATATTCGCGCATCAGGCGCTCCTGGATGATCTCCAGGTGCAAGAGGCCGAGGAAGCCGCAGCGGAAGCCGAAGCCCAGGGCCGCCGACGTCTCCATCTCGAAGCTGAAGCTCGCGTCGTTGAGACGCAGCTTGGAGATGCTGTCGCGAAGCTTCTCGAAGTCGTTGGCATCGGTCGGGAACAGGCCACAGAACACGACCGGCTGGACTTCCTTGAAACCCGGCAGCGGTTCGGCCGCCGGCTTCTTGGCGTCGGTGATCGTGTCGCCGACGCGGGTCTCGGTGATTTCCTTGATCTGCGCGGTGATGAAGCCGATCTCGCCCGGGCCCAATTCGCCCAATTGCTCAATCTTGGGGCGGAAGCAGCCGACGCGATCGACCAGGTGCGTGGTACCGCCCGCCATGAAGGCGATCTGCTGGCCCTTCTTGAGCACGCCGTCCATCACGCGCACCAGGATGACCACGCCGAGATAGGGGTCGTACCAGCTGTCGACCAGCATCGCCTTCAATGGCGCGGTCGCATCGCCCTTGGGCGGCGGGATCTTGGCGACGATCGCGTCGAGTATCTCGTCGATGCCGATCCCCGATTTGGCCGAGGCGAGAACCGCCTCCGACGCGTCGAGGCCGATCACTTCCTCGATCTCGTGCCGCACCTTTTCGGGTTCGGCCGCAGGCAGGTCGATCTTGTTGATGACCGGCACGATCTCATGATCATATTCGATCGACTGATAGACGTTGGCGAGCGTCTGCGCTTCCACGCCCTGCGCGGCATCGACCACCAGCAACGCGCCCTCGCACGCCGCCAGGCTGCGCGAGACTTCATAGGCGAAGTCGACGTGGCCGGGCGTGTCCATCAGGTTGAGGACATGGCCCTTCCAGTCGAGGCGCACGGTCTGCGCCTTGATCGTGATGCCGCGTTCCTTCTCGATATCCATATTGTCGAGCACCTGGGCCGACATTTCGCGTTCGGACAGGCCGCCGGTGCGCTGGATCAGCCGATCGGCAAGCGTCGACTTGCCATGATCGATATGCGCGATGATCGAGAAGTTACGGATCTTGTCTTGGGGAGTCATAGGCGGGAGCGCCTAGCAGGGGCGCGCTGATCCCGCAAAGGGTAGCGTCCCAAAGCCATCACCCCGGCCAAAGCTGGGGTCTCATGAGGATCGCGCAACACTCGCCGCCTGAGATCCCAGCTTTCGCCGGGATGACGAGCGCCTTACTTCTTCGCGGCGGGCTTCTTGGACGCGGCCTTTGCGGCCGCCGGCTTGGCGCCGCCCTTGAGCGCGGCCAGCTCCTTCTTGAGCGCGTCGATCTCGTCGCGGGCGGCGGCCGCCATCGCCTTCACGGCATCGAACTCGTCGCGGGCGACGAAGTCGAAGCCGCCGATCCAGCCCTTGAACTTCTCGCGCGCGGCGGATTCCGCCTCACGGCCGGCGCCCGCCATCGTGCCGGCGAAGCCGTTCATCATCTTGGCGAGGTCCTCGAAGAACCGGTTGTCGCTCTGCATCATGCACTCCCTAGGTGTATTAGTCGGCTACATGGGTAGCCCGAACGCGTTTGGCAATATCAGCCGTTCAAACGCACGATCGCGAGATTGAGCGCCGTCGCGAAGCACAACCAGCCGAGATAGGGTAGCATCAGCCAGGCCGCCGATCGCCGCAGCCCCCAGAACAGCCGGATCGTCACCGCGACGAACAGGAGCAACACGCCGATCGTGACCAGCGCCAGATCGGGCCGATGCAAGCCGAAGAACAGCGGCGACCAGAGAAGGTTGAGGACGAGCTGGATTGCGAAAACGTGCAACGCGAGCCGCCGCGTCTGCCCCTCGCTCGCAATCACCTGCGCCACCGCAACCCCCATCAGGATATAAAGGATCGTCCAGGCGACACCGAACGCCCAGCCCGGCGGCATGAAGCTCGGCTTCACCAGCGCGTCGAACCAGGGATCGCCGTAGCCCGAATTGCTGAGCCAGCCCGACAGCCAACCGAGCAGCAAGATGCCCGGCACGGTGACGATCCAGGGTCTGCGGCGGATCATGCGGAGCTCCTCGGGCGATGGGACGGGATGATCCCGCCCCGATAACGTTTCGGCCCCGCCTTTCGCCGCAGAGGCCTGCGGCGCGCAAGCCCGGCTCTGCGATCAGCGCGCCGGCAACGCCCCTTCGCGGCGGCGGCGCAAGCCTGCGCCGACCACGCCCAAACCTGCGGCCATCGTCGCCCAAGTCGTCACCTCGGGTACGGCGGGTGCGCCGCTTACCAGGGTCCACATACCCGTTCCGTGATCGAGTCCGCCCGGAACGCCTTGGACGTTGACGACATCATAGTTGAACGAGTCGTGGCCCGTCGTGAAGATCAGGCCGTCGCCGAAGAGTCCGCGCTCATTGAACGAGACATCATAGGTTCCGGTCGACGTACCAAGTTGGCCGCTAAGCCCCAGATCCAGAATGTCCCCAATATTCTGGGGGGGCCAGGTCACGAGATTTGATTGGTAGGTAAAGCTGACAAGATTGCTGGTCGTCAGCTCATCGCCCGGCCGATAATCCTGCAGTACCAGCACCGCGATCGCAGGCGTGTTCGCCGGATTGCAGTCCTCGCAATTGCCGGTGAACTGATAGGTCAGATAGGTCTGCGCCGACGCGGGCCATGCCAGAAAAAGCGCGGGCAAAGCCGCGAAGATCGTGAAGGCTTTCACGTCCGGAGTCCCCCAAGAAACCGAATCCATGCCCGTTACGGACAAGGAACGTTATCATGGATTAAGTGGGTGGTCCAAGGCCCTGCGGGTCGCGGCAAGCAGGAATTCGACATTGCCCTCGGGGCCGGTGATCGGGCTCTTCTCGATGCCGATCACATGCCAGCCCTTGGCCTGCGCCCAGGCGCGCACCTCGGCGCAGACGCGTTCATGCACTGCCGGATCGCGCACCACGCCGCCTTTCCCGACTTCCTCGCGCCCCGCCTCGAACTGGGGTTTGATCAGGGCGACCATGCGCGCGTCCGGCTTGGTGAAGGTGATCGGGCGTTCCAGCACCTTGGCGAGACCGATGAAGCTCGCGTCGCACACGATGAGGTCGATCGGCTCGGGAATTTCCGCCTCGGTCAAAATCCGCGCGCTGGTCTTCTCCAGCACCACCACACGATCGTCCTGGCGGAGCTTCCAGGCGAGCTGGTTGGTGCCGCTGTCGACCGCATAGACCTTGGCCGCGCCGCGCGTGAGCAGCACATCGGTGAAGCCGCCAGTCGAGGAGCCGACATCGATCGCGACCGCGCCCGTCACGTCCCAGCCGAAATGCGCCAGCGCATGATCGAGCTTGAGCCCGCCGCGCGACACCCAGGGATGATCGCGCCCGCGCACGTCGAGCACCGCATCGGCCGCCACCTGATCGCCCGCCTTGGCGATCTTGCGGTCGCCCAGATAGACCAGCCCCGCCAGGATCAGTGCCTGCGCGCGCGTCCGGCTCTCCGCGAGACCGCGGTCGACGAGCAGTTGATCGGCGCGGATGCGGGCCATGATGCACGCAGATAGTCGCCCCGAAGCGCGCGCGCTATCCGCTTTGCGCTTGCCGGAATGGCGCGGCCATGCGATTCTGAATCACCAGATCGGTTAAGGGGCGTGGCCAATGATCACCTGCATCCGCGAAGTGCGCAACGCCAAGGGCCTGACCCTGCTCGAAGTCGCGGAGCGTTGCGATCCGCCCACCACCGCGCAGACGATCGGCCGGCTCGAAACCGGCACGCGCACGGTCAGCGTCGGCTGGCTCAACCGGATCGCGCGTGCGCTCGCGGTCGATGCGGCGGATCTGGTGCGCACCCCCGACAAGGCCGAACTGCCGGTCGCGGCTTTGCTCGCCAGCGATGGCGCGCAGGCGCCGGCCCGGACGCTCACCGCGACCCCGCCCTTGCCGGGCGAGGGCGCGATGGCGGTGCAGGTCGAGCAAGGCATCGGCGATTATCGCGCCGGCGACGTGATCTGGTGCGAGCGGGCGACGCCCGACCAGTTCGCCCGCGCGCTCAACCGCGATGTGCTGGTGCCGCGCGCGGGCGGGCGCTTCGCGTTCGGGCGGATGATCGGGCTGGAGGCGGACCGGCTATTGCTGTTGCCGCTGGCCAGCGGCGCGCGCCAGACCGTGATCGTGGACGCATCCTGGATCGGCGTCGCGCGCCGGCTGGTGCGCGACCTTTAGGGTTCTAGCGCGCGGTCGCGCGGGGGCCGCCGACCGGGCGCGACCCCGGCGCATGGCCATCGGGGGTGATGCCCAGATCGATCACGCACATCGTGCGATATTCGGGATGCGGCCCGCACGAGACGCCGGCGAAGCGCAATTCGGGCGAATAGATGATGCTGCGGTGCCCGCGGTCGCTGACGCCGTCATCCACGATAAGCTGGCGGACCACGTCGTCGGCATCGATCGGACCATAAGCGATCACCTCGGCGACGAAGCCGCCGCCGCCGTGGCGGCGCGCGCGATCGGAGGGCGACGATCCGTCGCTGCTTTCATGACCCGTCCCGCCCTTCGCCTGGTCCGCGACCAGATCGGCGGCGCTCGCGGCGAAGAGCGGCGCGGCGGCGACCGGCCCAAGCGGGGTCTGGCGGCCGAGGAACGCGATCGTCTCGTCGACTACCTTAACGCCCTCCTCGGTCTCGATATCGGCATTGAGGCCGGGATAACGGAGCAGGCGCGCGTGGAAATAGGTGCGATATTGTTTCAGGCCTGCGGCGTAAGCGGCGGGATCGGTGCGCGCGGCATTGAGCGCAGCCAGCACCTGATGCTCGAACCGCGTGTCGGCCGCGGCCGACACCGCCATGGACACCGACAATATCCCGCCGAGAATGCGGAGCCGCATCGCCTACCCCAAAAACCACAGAAAATCAGAACTACCCCGAAACGATCGCCCCGGCACAGATCAATCCTCGCCCCTCTAACATGCGAATCGTTAAATTTAAAGTAATGGATGGAACCGAAATCTATCCAAATAGTTTGCGCGCGCTTCAGGATATTACCACGCGAACAGTTTCGGTTACGTTGCCGTAACTTATAATTCATTTCAAGTTCATCTTTGAGACCCGGAACAAACGTTTCGGTACTGATTTATTACAGTGCTTGTATCGTTTGCGTTGTGGGTTTTGTACATGCGTTTGGGTAGCGTTTTCATGGCGTTCGCCTTGGTGGTCGACTTGCCGGTGACTGCGGTTGCCGACGCGCAGACCATGCCGGCCCGAGTCGCCGACACGCGCGTGGCGCACGCCGCGGAGACCCAATCGCCCCTGCTGGCCGACTGCACCGAAACCGCGATCATGCCATCGTCGCTGCCGCCGCGCCCGACGCTGCGGCGCGCGACCTTCGCGCATCCGCTGATCCGCCATGCCCGCCCCAAGCGCAAGGCGCCGGCCCACGTCGTCCACAAGCGTCGGGCGGTGCGTCATGCGCGCCCCGCGCATCGGCCGGCGCGCCATCGCCCGGTGCTGCATCGCGTGACCTATGCCAGTCCGCTGTGCGCGCGGCGGAGCGAGGCGATCAACGACATGCTCGGCCTGCCCGACTATGACGTCACCCAGCCGCCGATCGCGGCGGACAGCATCCCGGGGACCGATGACGTGATCCCGGCGCTGGTCGACGTGCCGCCGCTGATCGGCTCCGGCCCCTCGCCGATCACGGGTGGGCCCGGCGGACCCGACGTGCCGGGCGGACCGACCGGCCCAGGGCCGATCACCGGCGTCCCCGGCATCCCGACCTTCCCGCCCGGCCCCGGCCCGATCGTGCTCACGCCGCCCGACGTGACGACGCCCGTTACGCCGCCGGTCGTGTCGAACGCACCCGAACCCACCAGCTGGGCGACGATGTTGGTTGGCATGGCGCTGATCGGCGGCAGCATCCGCCGCCGCCGCGCGGCCAAGGCCGCCTAATAGGGATTGCAGGCGCTGTTGTCGCCCGCCTGGCAGGCGGCAACACGTCGGCGCCAGTCTTCGCGCTGGCGCTCATAGGCTTGATTGGCGTCGCGGTAGCGCGCCAGCTTGGCGGCGTCGGCGGCCTGGCGCTGGGCGACCGATCGCTGGACGCTGCGGTTGAGATCCTGCGTCTGCTCGCGGTCGATGCGGTGCGCCTCATCCTCCTGCGGCTGCGCCTGAGCGCAGACGGCGACCGGCGCGCACGCCAAAGCAAGACCAAGAAACCAACGCATATCCCGATAGATGAAGGGCTCCGGCTGACCCGGCGCTGAACGTCAGGCCGGCCGCGCGGCGGCCTCTGTCGGCGCGCCTACGGCAAAGCGTTCGAGATCGAGGATGCCCGCGCGCTTGGCGACGATCGTCGGGACGAGCGCCTGTCCCGCGACATTGATCGCGGTGCGGCCCATATCGAGGATCGGGTCGATCGCGAGCAACAGCCCCGCGCCTTCGAGCGGCAGGCCGAGAGTCGAGAGCGTCAGCGTCAGCATCACCACCGCGCCGGTCAGCCCGGCGGTCGCGGCCGATCCGATCACCGATACGAAGACGATCAGCCCATAATCGGCCAGATGGAGCGGCACGCCGTAAAATTCGGCAACGAAGATCGCCGAGACGGCAGGATAGATGGCGGCGCAGCCATCCATCTTGGTGGTCGCGGCCAGCGGCACCGCGAAGGCGGTGTAAGCGCGCGGCACGCCCAAGGCGCGTTCGGTCACATCCTCGGTCACGGGCAGGGTCCCGACCGAGGATCGGGACACGAAGCCCAATTGGATCGCGGGCCAGGCCGAGGCGAAGAAACGCAGTGGATTGAGCCCGTTGACGGCGAGCAAGGTCGGATAGACGACCAGCAGGACCAGCCCGAGGCCGAGATAGACCGCGCCGGCGAAACTTCCCAGCACCGACAGGGTGTTCCACCCGTAGCGCACCACCGCATCCCCGATCAGTCCCGCGGTGCCGATCGGTGTCAGCCGGATTACCCAGTGCAGCAGCCGACGGAAGACTGCGAGCGCGGAGGCGTTGAAGGTCAGGAACGCTTCGCCCGCCTTGCCGACACGCACCGCTGCCGCGCCGATCGCGATGCCCGCGACGATGATCTGGAGCACGTTGAACGACAGCGTGGTGGTGAGCGTATCATTGTCGCTCTTGGTCGCGGCAGTCAGGCCCAGCATGTTGGCCGGGACCAGCCCTTTGAGGAAATCGAGCCAGGTGCCGCGCGTGTCGGGCAATATCGTGCTGTGCACGTCGAGCCCGGCGTGCAGTCCGGGCTGGATGATCAGGCCGAGGGCGATCCCGATCGAGACCGCGATCAACGCTGTGATCGCGAACCACAACAAGGTCTGCCACACCAGTTTCGCCGCATTCTCCAGATCGCGCAGCGCCGCGATCGAGCTCACGATCGCCGTGAAGACCAGAGGCGGCACCAAGGCCTTCAGCAATTGCACGAAGATCTGGCCGATCGTGTGGAGCGCGACCGCGAAGGCCGTGTCCGGCCCGCCCACCGCGCGCGCGGCAAAGCCGAGCCCAAGCCCGACCACCATGCCGGCAAGCACCTGAACCCCGAAGGATGGGAACCGGCGCGGAGAGGAAGAACTGCTCATGGCAGGCAAGTGGTATCACCGCTCCCGCCCGCCAACATAGCTTTTCTGCAAGCGCGGCAAGCGGATGTCGCCGCGCGATCGCCGTCTGCTTAGCGCTTCAGATCAGCGAGACCCCGTCGACGTCGACCAGGTCCGATCCGACATAGGTGCCGACCAGCCGCACCCTTTTTTCGACCTCGTCCACGGGCGTGCGCCGCAGGTCGAGGGCAAAGCGTCCGCCGGCATCCCGGCGCAGATAGAAACTGCCGCCATCGCGCAGCAGGAGGCCGGTTTCGTCGACCCGGTGACCAATTTGCATGGCCGGGAATTTAGCGAAGCTTGGCGGCACGCGCCATTGCGAAGCGTGCATCAAAACACGCATCCCATGCAGTGTTGCAGCGCCGCGACAACCTGCCGCAATCCCGCGCCGCCTTCCCGATAATTCCCCATCTGCATAGTAGGAATTCTTTCTTCCTCTGACGTTGCAGAGCCGCAACAACGAGAAATCGCATCATGCGTTCCACTCACTCAACAAACGCAAACTAAAGGGGAAACTGATGACCGTCCGTCATTGGGTTTTATTCGCAGCCTCCACCTTCGCCCTGGCGGCGAGCAATGCAGCCCACGCCCAGGATGCCCAGCCCGCGCCTGGCACGCAGGACGCGCAGTCCCCGTCCGATGAGATCGTCGTCACCGGCACGCGCACCCAGGGCCGTTCGCGGCTCGACACCGCCTCGCCGGTCGATGTGCTGAGCAATGCCGCGCTGACGCATCAAGGCAGTACCGAGATCGGCACCGCGCTGGCGACGGTCGCCCCTTCAATCGATTTCCCGCGCCCGTCGGCCGTGGATGGCACCGATGCGATCCGGCCCGCCACCTTGCGCGGTCTGTCGCCCGACCAGACCTTGGTGCTGATCAACGGCGTGCGCGCGCATTCCTCTGCGCTGGTCAATATCAACAGCTCGGTCGGCCGCGGCGCGGCGGCGGTCGATCTCAACACGATTCCCGGCGTCGCGCTCGACACGATCGAGGTGCTGCGCGACGGCGCCTCGGCACAATATGGTTCGGATGCGATCGCGGGCGTGATCAACCTGCGCCTGCGCCAGGCCCGTTCGGGCGGCGCGGCGACGGTCGATTACGGCTTCTACGATACCGACGTGGATACCGCACGCGGAGACCGCCACGTCTCGGGCGAACATACGTTCAATGCCTCGGCCTGGCAGGGGATAGGTTTCGGCAGCGACGGCTACATCACGCTTTCGGGCGAATATCAGGATCGCAGCCCCACCAACCGCGCCGATTTTGATCCGCGCGTGACGCCGAGCACGATCACCGGCCGCTTCGGCGATCCTGCGGTGAAGCAATATACCGGCTGGGTGAACGCCGGCACCTCGATCACCGACGATCTCCAGCTTTATGGCTGGTTCGGCTATCAGCAACGCAATAGCGAGAGCGCGGCCTTCCCACGCCTGGCGAGCGCCGCAACCGCGGTCAGCGGCCTCTATCCCAACGGCTTCCTGCCTTTCATCCATTCCAACTCGCGCGACATTAACAGCGCGATCGGGATCAAGGGGGACGTCGATGGGTGGAACGTCGATGCCAATATCAGCTACGGCCGCAACCGGCTTGCCTATGAGACGCGCAACTCCGCCAATTATACGCTCGGCAACGACTCGCCGACGGATTTCAAGGACGGCGCGATGGCCTACGATCAGTTGGTCGCCGGCATCGACGTGTCCCGCAAATATGACGTCTTCCAATCGCTGAACGTCGCGTTCGGCGTCGAAGGCCGGCGCGAGGGCTTCAAGATCACGCCGGGCGAGGAGGCATCCTACACCGGGTCGGGGGCGCAGGGCTTCGGCGGCTTCTCTCCGGACAATGCGATCGACAAGCATCGCGAAAATGGCAGCGCGTATGTCGATCTCGAAGCGCAGGTTACCGACAAGTTCCTCGCCGGGCTCGCGGGTCGGGTCGAGGATTATTCGGACTTCGGCTGGACGGGCAATGGCAAGCTCTCGCTGCGCTACGACCTGACGCCCAATTTCGCCTTGCGCGGCACCGCCTCGACCGGTTTCCGCGCACCCGCGCTGCAGCAGCAATATTTCACCTCGGTCGCCTCGGTGATCGTCAACGGATCGCCTGTCCTGACCGGCACCTTCCCCTCGACCACTCCGGTCTCGGAGGCGCTTGGCGGCAAGGCACTTCAGCCGGAGAAGTCGACAAACCTGTCCGCCGGCACCGTGATCCGTTCGGGCAACTTCGACCTCACGGTCGATGCTTATCGGATCCATATACGCGACCAATTGGGCCTATCGGAAAATATTGCCGCCACCTTCAGCCCGCAGGTTGCGGCCTTGCTGGCGCCATTCAGCGTTTCGGCGGCGCGCTTCTTCATAAACGGGCTGGCCTCGACCACCAAGGGCGTCGACGCGGTCGGCCATTATCGCTGGCATTCGGCGGGCGCGGGCACGTTCGACTTCACCGTCGCCGGCAACCTCAATGATGTGAAGGTCACCAAGGTCCCAACCTCCATCTCGCCGCTCAGCCCGCAGCCGACCCTGTTCGCGCGCAGCCGCATCATCACGCTTGAGGACGGCACGCCCGAGACTAAGGTGACCGGAACGATTGACTGGTCGCTCGACGATTTCGGAGCAACCGCGCGCGTGACCTATTACGGCAACGTGACCGAACCCGGCACGACCGCAACGATCCTGGTCAACGGCGTGGCGATGAGCAACGATATCCAGACCGGGCGCCGGGCGATATCCGATCTGGAAATCCGCTATCAGCCAAAGAAGGGCGTGCAGCTCGCGCTCGGCGCGAGCAACCTGTTCGACGTCTATCCCAAGAAGACGCCCGCCTATCTCGACACGACCGGCGTGGTGGGCTTCCCTTATTACTCGCCGTTCGGCTTCAATGGCCGTTACCTCTACGCACGCGCCGGCGTGCGCTGGTAAGCGGCTACCAAAGCAGGAAGAAGCCCGGCCGTGCCACCGGCCGTGCTTTTTCATGCCTGACCGCGATCAATGGCGCGTTCACCCGGATCGCGCTATGACGTGCGTCGAAGCGGGTTGGGGATCCTTATGCGACGTATCTTGACGATCATGGCGATGGCCGCGCTTGCGGTGGCCGCCACCAACTGCGCCAAGCGCGGCAACGCCAACGGCACCACGACCGGCGACGGCATTCCGGTCGACCTCAACCAGAGCAACAGCACCGCGCCTTGACCCGCGTTGCGGGGTAAGGCTTGCCTCGCCCCGCGGACGATGCTTCACCCGCTTGCCAAAGGGAGAAGCGGGATATGAGCGGATCGGCACTGGACCATATCCTGCGCTGCAAGCCCGTGGTCGAGTTCGTCGAGGGCGGATCGGATGACGGCCATCCCCGGCTCGCGCGTTCGATCGGCCTGTTCCAGCTCACCATGCTCGGCGTCGGATCGACGATCGGCACCGGCATCTTCGTGGCGCTGACCGCCGCGGTGCCGGAGGCGGGCCCGGGTGTGATCCTGTCGTTCGTGCTGGCAGGGATCACCGCCGCTTTGACCGCGCTCTGTTATGCCGAACTGTGCTCGACCGTGCCGGCGGCGGGCTCCTCTTATTCCTACGCTTATGCGACCTTGGGCGAGCTGGCCGCTTTCCTGATCGGCGCCTGCCTGCTGCTCGAATATGGCGTATCCGCCTCGGCCGTGGCGGTGGGCTGGGGCCAATATCTCAACCAGCTCCTGTCCGACACGATCGGCTGGAAGCTGCCGATGGCGCTCGCAGCGCCTCCGGGCGCGGCCGGCGGGGTGTTCAACCTGCCCGCTGTGGTGCTGGTATTGCTGTGCACCGTGCTGCTGCTGCGCGGCGCGCGCGAATCCGCTGCCGCCAATGCCGCTCTGGTGCTCGCCAAGATCGCGGTGCTGATCCTGTTCGTCGCGATCGGCCTCGCCCATTTCCACACACGCAATTTCCACCCGTTCGCGCCGTTCGGCATGAAAGGGATCGGCGCCGCCGCCTCGTCGATCTTCTTCTCCTATATCGGAATCGACGCGGTCTCGACCGCGGGCGAGGAGGTCAAGGATCCCAGGCGCACCTTGCCGCTGGGCGTGATCCTGTCGCTACTGATCGTGACGATTGTCTATATCCTGGTGGCGCTCGCCGCGGTCGGCGCGCAGCCCTGGACCGCATTCGCCGGGCAGGAGGCCGGGCTGGCGGTGATCCTGCACAATCTGACCGGCGCCGCCTGGCCTGCGATCGTGCTCGGCCTGGGCGCGATCGCCTCTATCTTCAGCGTGACCCTGGTGACGATCTACGGCCAGACGCGCATCCTCTACGCGATGAGCTGCGACGGGCTGCTGCCCGCTTTCTTCCGCCGGGTCGATCCGGTCAGCCGGGTACCGCGCCAGAATACGTTGGTGGTCGCGGGGCTGGTCGCGCTGATCGCCGCGTTCGTGCCGCTCGACGTCCTGATCAACCTGACCAGCATGGGTACATTGATCGCCTTCGCCGCGGTCTCCGCGGGCGTGATCATCCTGCGGCGGCGGCGGCCCGATCTGGAACGCGGCTATTCGGTGCCGCTCTACCCGCTGCTGCCGATCGCGAGCGTGGCCTTCTGCCTCTATCTGATCTGGGGCCTGCCGCTCGACACCTTCGCTTTGTTCGCCGCATGGATCGCGGGCGGCGCGCTGATCTATTTCGGCTATTCGATCCGCAAATCGCATTTGCGGGGCTAGTACGGCGCGGCACCGGCCCACAACCGCTCCCGACCTCCCAACAGTGTACGATATCCGGGAGGTCGGGTGGGGGTGTGGGCCGGTGCCGCTATCCGCGTAAGCGGATCAAACGAAGGCCGTGGTGGGCGATGACGGGCTCGAACCGCCGACCCTCTCGGTGTAAACGAGATGCTCTACCAACTGAGCTAATCGCCCCTGCGGGCTCGCGATAGTCGCGCTGTCCCGTCCTGACAAGAAAAACGCCGCCGGGATACCGGCGGCGCTTTCTGTCGGATCGTGCGCCGCGAAGGGCGCCCGCGATCTCAGGCGATGGTGACCGCGCCGCTCGCCTTGCGAGTGCGGAGCGTCAGGCCGAGCAGGCCGAAGCCGCCCAGCATCATCGCCCACGAGGCCGGCTCCGGCACGCCGCCGACCGCCAGCGGCGCGGGATCGGACGCGAACGTGCCCGAACCCGAGAAGCTGGTGCTGCGGCCCGAACTGCCGACCGTCGAGCTGAAGGTCGGGCTCGCGCCCGAGAAGGAGAAGGCGAAATCCTTATCCACCACGTTGCTGAAATCGAGGAAGTCCGAGGTGAAGGTGATCACCGAATTGGCGTTGCTCTTGAACGTGAACGAGCCGTTGCCCTGGCTCGCGTCCAGCTCCGCATTGGTGAAGCTCACGGTCAGCAAGTCGGTGCGCGTGCCATTGCCTTCGGCAGCCGCGGTGTCGAGGGTGAAGGTGATCGAACCGTTGGTCACGGTGTCGAACATCTGCACGCGCGACCCCGCGCCCGAGCCGCTCGTGGTGCCGAGGTTCGACACGGCATCGATCGACAGATGCGCATCGAGCGGCCCGATCAGGTCGTCCGGCAGACCTGCCACGCCCAGGGTGAAATAGATCGGAACGCCGGTCGCGCTGAGCGTCGCCTGCTTGCCGCCAGGGCCATCCTGATTGGTGTAGGAGAATGCGCTCGCATTCGGCGCCTTCTGGTTGAACTGACCAAAGGTCTGGGTCCCGGCATGCGCTGGAACAGCCAAACCGGCCAGCAACGCAACCCCGGCGAGATAAGCGTAAGAATACTTCACAGACGTACCTCGTCTCTAGATCTCGGATATTCCATAGTGCGGCGCAGCGTGAATGACCATCCCGTTAACCATGTTTGATGGTTAGCTTTTCTGGTTAACAAAGACTTTTCTTGCCGCAACGCGTGTTTGGCACGCGCCGAACCGTTGAAGATACCCGTAGTCAGCAACCAACCGCCCCGAGCGCGGTTCCGACCGAATCGGCGTAGGACACGCCGAACAGACGCAAATGCACGAGCAACGGCCACAGCCGATAGATCGGCTGCCGCGCCTGCCATCCCGTATCTAGGCCGAGCGAATCGAGGAAAGATTGGGGCGGGCGATCGAACAAGGTCAGCATCGCGGCGTCCACTTCCCGGTCGCCGTAATAGCAAGCGGGATCGATCAGAGCCGCGATCCGCGCGCCGCTGACCAGCACGTTGCCGCCCCACAGATCGCCATGCAGCAGGGCCGTTGCCGGCCGCGCGGGCAGATGATCGCTTAGCCGCGCCGCCAGCCGCTCGATCCGGCGGCCGAGCGCGGCGGGGACATGCGGCACATGGCAAAGCAGGCGCCGCGCACCCCAGAAAGCCGGCCAGTCCACCGCCGGACTATTGTCGATCGCGACCGGCCCGAAGGCGTGATCCACCGGCCAACCATAATCCGCGCCCGTCGCGGCATGGAGGCGTGCCAGCACCTCCGCCAGATCGGGCCAGGCCGCCCCAACCGAACCACCGGCCGCGATTTCTTCCATCACCAGCCAACCGTCCGCGGCCGCCAGCACCCGGGGCGCGGGCGCGCCCGTTGCGGCGATGGCGCGCAGCATGTCGGCCTCGGCCGCCGCATTGCCCGCCTGCTTGGCGATCAACCTGCCGCCATCGGCCAACGTCACCTGATAGACGGTGGAAAGATCGCCGCCCGAAAGCCGGCGGGCGGCGGCGACCGGCCGCCCGGCCAAGCGCGCGACGGCGTCAGCCGCGTCCACGGCCCAGCCGCGCGACCAACGCCTGCGCGGCGCGGTCGACCTGGTCCCACGTCGCCTCGAACCCGGATTCGGGGCCATAATAAGGATCGGCGACTGGCTGCCCTTCCAGCCCGTCGACCAGGTCGAGCAGCAATCCGATCTTGGCGGTCGCATCCGCCGGCCTGCGCGCGTGAAGCGCCGCCAGATTGTCGAGGTCGAGCGCGAAGATGTGGCTGAAGCGGCGGAAATCGGCCGGCTCGACCTGCCGCCCGCGATAGCGCGAAATATCCACGCCATGGCGGAGCGCGGTCGCCTGCGCGCGCCGATCGGGCGGCTCGCCGATATGCCAGTTTCCCGTGCCCGCCGAATCCGCTTCGGCGTCGAGCCCCGCATCCGCGGCGCGCGCGCGGAACGCCGCCTCTGCCAAAGGTGATCGGCAGATATTGCCAAGGCAGACGAACAGGACGGACGGTGCGCTCATGCCCCGCTCTCCGCCATGATGCTCTTGCCGACTGCCTCGGCCACCTTGATGCCGTCGATCGCGGCGGACAGGATGCCGCCGGCATAGCCCGCGCCCTCGCCCGCCGGGAACAGGGCGCGCGTGTTGAGGCTCTGGAAGTCCGCCCCGCGCGTGATCCGGATCGGCGAGGAGGTGCGCGTCTCGACCCCGGTCAGCATCGCGTCGGGATGATCGTAGCCCGCAATCTGGCGGCCGAACACCGGCAAGGCCTCGCGGATCGCATCCACCGCGAAGGGCGGCAGGCAGGCGGAAAGATCGGTGAGCGTCACGCCGGGCTTATAGGACGGCTGGACCTCGCCCAGTGCCTCCGACGGGCGCCCCGCCAGGAAATCGCCGATCCTCTGCCCCGGTGCCGAATAATCGCCCCCGCCCGCTTCAAAGGCGAGGCTCTCATAATGGCGCTGGAGCGCGATGCCGGCGAGCGGGTCGCCCGGATAATCGCGCTCGGGGTCGATCCCCACCACCAGCCCCGAATTGGCGTTGAACTCGGCGCGCGAATATTGGCTCATGCCGTTGGTCACGACGCGGCCCGGCTCGGAGGTTGCGGCGACCACGCGGCCGCCCGGGCACATGCAGAAACTGTAGACGGTGCGCCCGTTCGCGCAATGATGCGACAGGGTATAGGCCGCCGCGCCGAGATCGGGATGCCTGGCGCAGGAGCCGAACCGCGCCTGATCGATCCAGCTTTGCGGATGCTCGATCCGGACCCCGATCGAGAAGGGTTTGGCCTCGATATGGACGCCGCGCGCCTGCAGCATCTCGAACGTGTCGCGCGCACTATGGCCGATCGCCAGCACGACATGGCGCGCCGCGATCGTCTCGCCGGTCTGCAGCACCAGCCCGGTCAGCCGCCGTTCGCCGTCCGCGTCGGTCTCGATCACCAGATCGTCGACCCGGCGCGTCCAGCGATATTCGCCGCCCAGGCTCTCGATCGTGGCGCGCATATGCTCGACCATCGAGACCAGCCGGAAGGTGCCGATATGCGGGTGGGCCTCGGTCAATATCTCGGGCGGCGCGCCAGCCGCGACGAACTCGGTCAGCACCTTGCGGCCAAGGAAGCGCGGATCCTTGATCTGGCTCCACAATTTGCCGTCGGAGAAGGTGCCCGCCCCGCCCTCGCCGAACTGGACGTTGGATTCGGGGTTGAGCTCGCGGCGGCGCCACAGGCCCCACGTATCCTTGGTCCGTTCGCGCACGATCTTGCCGCGATCGAGGATGATCGGGCGGAAGCCCATCTGCGCCAGGATCAATCCGGCAAACAGCCCGCACGGCCCCGCGCCGATCACGATCGGGCGCGGCCCGTCATAGCCCTCCGGCGCGTGCGCCACGAAGCGATAGCTGGTGTCGGGCGTCGCGCGGACATGCGGATCGTCCGCGAAGCGCGCGAGGATCGCTTGCTCGCCTGCGATCGCGACATCGACCGAATAGACCATCAGGATCGCGGACTTGCGCCGCGCATCGTTGGCGCGCCGTGCGATCGTGAAGTCGAACGCGGCGTCGGATGCGAGGCCGAGCCGTTCCGCAATCGCGACGCGCAAGGCATCGGGCGCGTGGCCGAGCGGCAATTTGAGGTCGGTGATGCGGATCATGCCGCCCGCCCTCTAGCCGCCGATGGGCCGCTTGCCAAAGCCCGTCATCAAAGCATCAACAAACCGACCGATAAGCGTCGCGCTCTCGATGCGGGATGGGCGCCGCGATGGCGTCTTGCGTGCATGCGGATTTGTTTTCTCTTCAATCACGACCAGGTCCACCAGGTCGCCCATAGCCTGCCGATCGCGCTGGCGCTGGCCGAGCATGCGCCCCACGTCCAGGTCGTCCTCGCGCCGACCAATCCCCGCATCCAGGCCGAGGTGATCCGGCTGGCGGGCAGCCGGCTGCGCGACAATCTGATCCTCCACCCGCTGCGCGTGCACCGCCGCCGCTCGCACTATCTCGCCGCCTTGACCGAGCCATTCGCGCCCGCCGCCAAATTGCTCGTCTATGGCGACAATCTCGATTTCTTCCGTTCGGTCGACACGCTGGTCGTGGCGGAGAAGACCTCGTTGATGCTCAAGACCCGCTACGGGCTCGACCATCTCAAGATCATCCATACCCGCCATGGCGCGGGCGACCGCGCGATCGGTTTCAATCCGTGCAGCGCGCAATTCGATCATGTGCTCGTCTCGGGCGAGAAGATTCGCCGCCGCCTGATCGCCGACGCCGGCGTCGATCCCGACAAGATCAGCGTGGTCGGCTATCCCAAGTTCGATCTGCACGGGATGAACCGCACCCATGCGCTGATCGACAGCAGCCGTCCGGTGGTGCTCTACAATCCGCACGTCTCGCCGCACCTCTCCTCCTGGTACAAGCTTGGCCGGCAAGTGCTCGACTGGTTCGTCGAGCATGACGAATATCAACTGATCTTCGCACCGCACGTGATGCTGTTCGAACGCAGCTTCGCGCTCACGATCGACAAATTGCGGATCGACCGGCCGGGCCGGATCGAGGAGCGCTATCTGCGCGCGCCCAATATCCACATCGACCTCGGCAGCCGCGCGTCGAGCAACATGACCTACACCAACCGGGCGGACATCTATCTCGGCGACGTATCGAGCCAGCTCTACGAATTCCTGCTCAATCCGCGGCCCTGCCTGTTCCTCGACGCGCACGAGACCGAATGGGTCGGCGACAAGAATTACGCCCATTGGCGCAGCGGCCCGGTGATCGACGATCCCGAGCGGCTGGACGACGCCTTGTCCGAAGCGATCCGCGATCCGGGCGGGCGCTACGCCGCCGCGCAGAAGCAGTTGTTCGACGATACGTTCGACCTGACCGACACGCCCTCCTCGCTCCGCGCGGCGGCGGCGGTGGCCCGCGTCACCGGCTTCGATCTCCAGATGCCCGAAGCCCGCATGGCGCGCCGCATCGTCAATGCCTGATGACGGCTGATACCGGTTCGCGCGGGCTCGTTTCGCGCATTTACGCCAACCTGATCCGGTTGTTGGGCGGCAAGGCCGGCTCGGCCGTGCTCGGCCTCGGCTATATGGTGATCGCGACGCATGCGCTCGGGCCGACCGATTATGGCGTGCTCGTGCTGGTCCACGGCTTTGCGATGACGGTCGGCGGGATCGTCGAATTCCCCGGTTGGCACGCGATCGTCCGCTACGGCGCGCAGGCGCTGGCCGAGGACGATCATCCCCGCATGCTGCGCCTGTTGCGCTTCGCCGGCCTGGTCGAAGGCGCGGGTGGGATCTGCTCGATCGTGGCGGCGGCGGTCCTTGCGCCGATCATCGGGCCCAGGCTCGGCTGGTCGCAGACCGCGATCGCCTTCGCCATCCCCTATAGTTTCGCGGTGCTGGCCTCGATCCGCGCGACCCCGGCGGGCTATCTGCAATTGCTCGGCCGGTTCGATCTGCTCGGCCTGCACAGCCTCGTCCCGCCCGCCGTGCGGCTGATCGGCGCGGGCATCGCCGCCTGGTTCCATCTCGGTCTCAAGGCGTTCCTGGTCGCCTGGCTGATCGCGGCGCTGGCCGAGTGGATCGTGATGTGGGTGCTCGGCATCGTCGCGGTCCGCCGCACGTTGCGCGATCCGCAGCTGCTCGGCAGCGCGCGCGGCGCGCTCGCCGAAAATCCCGGCCTGTGGCGCTTCATGCTCGCCGCCAATGCCGACGTGACCCTGACCGAGCTCGCCGCGCGGATCGCGCCCTTGTTCGTCGGCTGGGTGCTAGGCCCCGCCGCCGCTGGCCTCTACGCGGTGGCGCAGCGCGCGACGGTGGTGATCCAGCAGCCCGCGCAGATCATGGGCCAGGCGGCCTATGCCGAACTCGCGCGGTTGGTCGCCAACGGCGGCACCGGCGCGCAACTGCGCTCGGCCCTGCTCCGTTGCGCGGGTGTCGCGATCGCGGTCGCGACGCCGGTGCTGCTCATCCTCGCTTTCTTCGGACGGGAGGTCGCGGTCGCGCTCGGCGGCCATGCGTTCGAAGGCGCCGCGGGGCTGATCCTGTTACTCGCCGTCGCGCGCACCGCCTGGCTAGTCGCGCCCCCCGCCAGCTCGGCGCTGACCGCGCTCGGCCGCCCGACGCTTTCGGTCGCGGCCAATCTCGCGATCAATCTCGGCCTGCTGCCCTTGCTGCCGCTGATGATGCTGTGGATCGGGCTCGAAGGGGCGGGTTGGCATGCCATCCTCCAGGGGGTCGGCGCTTCCGCGCTGCTGCTGGTCATGGTGATGCGCCAGACGCGCGACCCGGCTGCACGCACGGCGCTCGCCTGATGCGCATCCTCTACGTCATCAATTCGCTCGAGGGCGGCGGCGCCTGCGCTCCCGTGCCCGCGATCGTGGACGTCCTGCAGGCGCAGGGATGCACGGTCCGCGTCGCCGCCCTCGCCCCGCGCGACCGGCGCGGCCTGCACGCGCTCGAACGCGCCGGGATCGAGGTCACCGTGCGCGAAGGCGGGACCAAGGATCATCTCAAGGCCTGGCGCTGGCTCGATGCCGAGGCGATGGCGTGGCAACCCGATCTGATCTGGACCTCGCTCAGCCGCGCGACCTTGCTCGGCCAGGTCGTCGGCCAGATGCATGCCATTCCGGTCGTGTCGTGGCAGCACGCCGCTTTCCTCAAGCCGATCAACGCGGCGCTGCTGCGCTGGCGGCGCAACCGCTCGATCCTGTGGATCGCGGATTCGGACAATGTCGCCGCCTGGGCGCGGGAAAAGCTCGCGCTCGATCCGGACAAGGTCGCGGTCTGGCCCTTGTTCGCGGCGGACGAAGCCGCGCCGCAAGCACGGCCGTGGCAGCCGGGCATGCCGATCCGGATCGGCTCGCTCGGGCGGCTGCATCGGGTCAAGGGCTATGACGTGCTGATCGGCGCGCTCGCCGAATTGCGGGCCGAATATGGCTTCGAAGGGCACGAGCTGGAGATCGCGGTCGCAGGCGACGGCGATCTGCGCTGCGATCTGGTGACGCAGGCGGCCGCGGTCGGCCTGCACAATCTCAGCTTTGTCGGCTTCACCGATCCCAAGGCCTTCCTCGCCGGCCTCCATCTCTACGTGCAGCCGTCGCGCTCGGAGGGCCTGTGCATCGCCGCGCATGAGGCGATGGCGGCGGGCCTGCCCGTGCTCGCCTCGGCAGTGGGCGAATTGCGCTACAGCATCGTCGACGGCGAAACCGGCGGCCTGGTCCCCCCCGGCGATCGCCAGGCGCTCGCGGCGAAGCTGGGCACGATGCTGCGCGATCCCGCTCGGCTCGCGGCGATGGGCGCGGCAGGCCGTGCGCGCGTGCGCGACCGGTTCGGGAGCACCGCCTTCGCGCAGAGCGGCGCGGCGCTGTTCCAGCGGATCAGGCTGGCACGCGCCGCGGCAGAAGCGTCCGCTGCAGATCGATCAGCCAGCCCCGGCCGGTCCGGTCGACCTTCTTCGCATCGATCAGCGTGACCGGCCCGCATCCGGCCAACGTATGCAGGCCTTCGCGATAAGGCTGGTCGGCAGGCGCCAGGATCGGCGGTCCCAATTCAGTCTCGACGCGATCGGGCGATAGCCGGGTGAACCGCAAGATCCGGATCGCGCCGCCATAGGTCCGGCTGCAATCCTGCACCGGCAGGCACAGCATCCCCTCCGCCACGAATGGCGTGCCGCCCGGCCGTCCGCCCGCCATATCCTGCCGCACCGGATTGGCGGACATGGGGCGCCACGGTCCTGTCAGCCGCTCGGCCCAGGCAACATGCAACGCCCCCATCCGCGCCGCGCGATCCATCCCGCCGCTGTAGAACAGCCACCACAGGCCGTCATGAAACACCGGCGTGGCATCGATCGGCGCGACGTCGAGCGCGATCTCGGCCGCCGGCTCCCAGCGCTTGGGAAATTCGGCTGCGCGATAGAGCCTCGACCCGCCCGACCGCGCGGCCTCGGGCAGCATCCAGGTCTCGCCCTCCGCCTCGAACACATAAGGGTAAGACAGATGCCAGGGCGCACGCAGCACGGTGCGGCGCGTCTCGACCCGGAAGCTTTCATCGAGCGCCAGGCAATCGATCACGCCATGCCGGCGCCGATAATCATAGGCCTCGGCAAACAGGTACAGCCGGCCATCGCGCCATAGCCCGAACGGGTCGGCGAGAAAGGTGAAGCTCGGCTCTTCCGCCAACCAGCGGACGTCGCGCACCACGCCCTGCCTCGCGATTTCGGCGATCGGCGCAGGCACCACGCCGACCCGCCAGATATCGCACCGGCGCGGCATCAGGAGTGCCCTTTGTTCGGTTCAGCTACGCCGAACCGGCGCGGCACCGGCCCGCACCCCCACCCGGCCTCCCATAGAATAGGCTGACTGGGAGGCCGGGTGGGGGTGCGGGCCGGTGCCGCTTCGGCGGAGCCGAAGGCCTCAAAAACGCGCATCGACGCCCAGCCTTATCGTGCGCGGGCGCTGCGGCACCTGCTGGTTGCCGGCCGAAACATCGAACGGGTTGCCGAGCGCGAACATGTTGCCGCGCTGGTCGAGCAGATTGTCCATCTGCAACGACATGCCCCAGCGCTGCGTGCCGATCCGCGCCGATGCGTTGGACTGCACATAATTGCCCTGCTGGATATAGAGGTTGGGCTTGGTTCCGAGCCGCGAATGGCCCGTATAGCGGCCCGACCCATCCAGATCGAGCTGCCACGGGCCGCCAAGCGCGCGGCGGTAATGCACCCGCCCGCTCACGCCGACATGCGGCACGTTGGGGATTTCCTGGTCTTCGTCGGCGGTGACGCCGGGCTCGGCATAGGTCAGTTCGCTATGGTTGACGAACATCGCGGCGGTCAGGCTGAGATCGGCGATCGGCCGCCATTGCGCAGACAGTTCGGCACCCAATATCCAGCCCGATCCGATATTGGATGTGAACGGCAGGCCACGATCGTCGACCAGGTCTGCCTGGATGTTCTCCCAATGCGCGTAAGAGAAAGTCAGCGTCGCGCGCACCTTGTCGGCCGCGTCCGGCAGCATCTTCACCCCGCCCTCGACCGATGACAGGCTGTCGCCCTTGAAACGCTGCGCGGTCGGCGCGCTGCCCTGGTTGGGTGTGACCGACAGGCCGCCCGGGCGCAGCCCCTCCTGATAGCGGGTGAAGACCATCCAGCGCGGATCGATCTGCCAGGATACCGAGATCGACGGCAGCACCGCGGTCTCGTCGCGGCGCGGCTCCTCGACGTCCGAGACATGGTTGAGCGGCTCGCCCACCAGATGCGCATATTCGAAGCGCACGCCTGCGGTCGCGATCACGCCGGGTAGCAATTTACGGCCCGCCTCGCCGAACAAGGCGCCCTCGGTCACCTTGTTCGATATGCCCAATATCTCGGTCGGATCGTCCGGGTCGCCGATCGCGCGGATCAGTTTCTCGTGATCGTAGAGGAAGCTGGTGCCCACCACCCAGCCCTGCCCGCTGCTGTCGAGGTGCGACAGACGGGTCTCGTTGCTGACCAGCTGGATATGGTTGGCCTGATCGAAGATGCGCGGATCGGCGACATCGGTCGTGAAATCGTAGCGCGAATTGGCGCGCTGGCGCACGAACGCGCTGGCGGTCACGAAACTCGTCTTGCCCCAATCCCGCCCGACCGTGAGCTGGGCGAGCAGATAATCATTGTCGAACGGCTGGGCGACCGCGTTGCTGCGCGACAGGCTGGGAAAGCCCTTCTCGTCATATTGGCCGTCGTCGCTGTCGATATTCTGCAGCACCACGCCCAGGTCGATCTTCCAATCGCCCGGCCGCACCGCGACCGTCGCGCGGCCGCCGCTCTTGCGCGTCTGGTTCACATGATCGAGCCCACGCCCGACATCGTTGATATAGCCGCCCTCGACCGTCTTGAAGGCGAGCGCTCGCACCGCCGCGATCTGGTCCACAATGGGTGTGTTGATCAGCCCGACCAGGTCATAGCCGTTGCCGCCATGCGCGGTGGTTTCGCCATCGACCGCGACCTGCGCCTCGGTCTCGCCCATATGCACCGGCTCGGGCACGATCCGCACCACCCCGCCGAGCGCGCCGATGCCGTAAAGCGTGCCCTGCGGCCCTTCGATCACCTCGACCGAACGCACGTCGTAGAGGCTGATGTCGGGATCGGGCGCGTTATAGTTCAGGCGCACCTCGCCCAGATATTCGCCCACCACCGCCTGCGACGGTCCGTTGAAGCTCGAATCCGCGACCCCGCGGATAAAGAGCTTGTTCCGTCCCGAGCCGAGATGGGTCGAGGCGAAGGTCGGGATGCGCTGGACGAGCGCGTCGCTGCCCTGCCCCGCCTCGCCGAGCGTAAGGTCGCCGCCCGACAGCACGCTCGCCGTTCCCGCATAACGATCGAACCGCGTGCCGGTCTTGCTGCCGGTGACGATGATGTCGGCTTCGTTGATCTGCGGCAGCGGCCGTTCGGCAGGCACCGGAGCCGGGACCACCACCGCGCGCGCCGCCACGATACGCCAGCTGCCCGCGTCGAGCCGCTCGGCGCGTGCGGGCAGACCCCGCAACAGCCGCGCGAGCGCCTGATCCACCGTCAGCCGTCCCTTGATCTTGTGGGTCGGAAGCCGCGCGAGCGCCGGATCGGTCATCCCGATCGTGACATTGGCGGCCTGCGCGATCCGGATCGCGGCCTCGCCCAGCGAGGATGCAGGCACATCGACCGCTACCCGCGGCGCGGCGAGCCCGGGGGCTGCCGCAACCGTTGCGATCAAAGCCAGCGTGAAGCTCTTAGCGGGGTGCACGCGCCTTCAGATACAGGCCGTTGCCTTGTTGCGCGACCGTCACATCGAGGACCGCACCCAAATGGTCCGAAAAATCGGTCCGGTCGGCGGGCACTACGATCGCGCCGGTGAAGGCACGGTTGGCAAGGCTGGGATCGACCGCGATCGGACGGCCGGTCGCGCGCGCCATATCCTCCGCCACGCGCCACAAGGGCGCATCGCGATAGACGAAATGGCCGCTGCGCCAGGCGCCGACCGAAACCGGATCGACCTGGCTGACCTCGACCACCTGGCTGGCATCGCTCCGCCGCAACATCTTGCCGGGGCCGAGCCGCACCGCCGCGCCGTTCGGATCGTAGAGCACCGCGCCCTCCGCCACCGAGACCTCGCTGCCGCGCGCCGTCCGGATCACGTCGAACCGCGTGCCCAGATCCATCATGCGCGCGCCGCCCGCGTCGACCGTGAAAGGCCGCGTCTCGTCATGGACGACGCTGAACATCGCCTCGCCCTGCTCCAGCCGCGCGGTGCGGCCGTTCTGCTTGTCGAGCACCAGCCGGCTGCCGCCGTTCAACGCGATCTCGGTGCCGTCCTGCAGATGGATCAGGCGATGCTGGCCCGGACCGGTGGCGATCGCGACCTGCGCGAGCGGCGCGCTCGGCACGACCAATGCGAAGATCAAGGCCGCTGCCGCCGCGGTGCCGGCAAGCCCGCCGCCGATCACGCCCGGCCGACGCCAGCGCGGCTTTGCCGGCGCGAGCACCGACTGCGCGGTGACCGGCGGGTTGACGGGCGCGGTCTCGAGCACGCCCGCCAGATCATGCCCGGCAAAGGCGTCCTCATAGGCCAGGTTATGCGCGGGATCGGCCTCCAGCCATGCGGTCAGCCCGTCCCAGTCGCTGAAGCGGGGATCGCGCGCGCGCGCCATCCACAAGGCGGCCTGGTCGCGGATCGCGGCATCGATCATGGCGCCCTCCGCGGTTGCGGCGCCGCTTCGGCATCCTCGTCGACTAGGGTCGCAACGACGCGATAGGCGCGCTGAAGATGCTTCTCGACCGCGCTGACGCTGATGCCTTCGTCCTGCGCGATCCGGCTTTGGGTCACGCCTTCGAGACGGAAGCGGCGGAAGATCAGCTGGGTGCGCTCGCCCAATGTCGCGAGCGCCATTTCGACCCGGCGCAGCCGCTGGCGCGCGGCCAGGGCCCGTTCGGCCGATGGCGTCTCGTCCTGACCGGCGGGATCGAAGCCGGTCTCGGTCCAGGCCTGCTCGCGATTGGCGCGGCGCATGCTGGCGCGCACCCGATCGTGCATCAGATTGTCGGCCATGCGGAACAGATAGGCGCGCGGATCGGCGATCGGCCCTTCGGCCTCCAGCCTATCCACCTTGAGCCACAATTCCTGCAAGATATCCTCGGAATCCTCCCCCGCACCGCGCGCCCGCAGAAACCGCAGGAGCGGCCCGCGATTGGCGATCAGGACGGCGCTGAGACCGCTTGCAACCATCCGGAATCCCATGCGCCCGTCCGTCCGGGATTCATAGTCGTCCCCCGGCAAGCGGACAATGTGCAAGGAATGCGATTTGGCCATGACGCGATGAAGACGCCACGCACGAGGGGAATCCGCAGCAGGCGCGGCGTCCTGTCATAAACACGTCTTAGACTGATGCGGGTTTGCAACGGGTGCACCGTCTCATTCGCAATGTTGGACATATCTGTCAGTGATCTTTCGCCGCGGCTGACGCCGGATCCGCGCTCTGCCGAAAGGCCGGGGCCGGCCCAGCGTATCCTGATCGTTTTGCACGATTTTTCGGGCGGCGGCACCGAACGCGTCGCGATCCGGCTGGCCAATCAATGGGCGCGGATGGGCCGCACCGTTCGCATCTTCTGCGGCACCGAGGCCGGCCCCCTGCGCGGGCTGGTCGATCCGGCGGTTTCGGTCGAGCAGGCCGATCCGGTCCTGCCGCGCGCGCTCTTTTCGCGCATCCGGCTGGGCATCGCGCTGGCGCGCGCCAGCGAACGCTTCCGCGCGGACGCGGTGTTCGCGCCCGGCAATTTCCATTTCCTGGCGATGGCAGCCTTTGGGCAGGCCGACCGCTCGGGCGCGGCCACCTTGTGCAAGATCAGCAACCCGCTCGTCCGCCGCGACCGGCGCGGGCTCAACGGCTGGATCCGCCGCGGGGTGATGCGCCTGCTCACCGCGCGTATCGACAATATGGTCGCGATGAGCCCGGCCTTGCGCGCCGAGGCCGCGACCCAGATCGACGGCGACCGCGTCGCCGCGCGGTGGGAGCCGCTGATCGCGCCCGGGCCGAAACATGTCGCCGGCCATGCCGACCCCCGCGCCGCGCGCGAGCCGAGCCTGATCGTCGCCACCGGGCGGCTCGAACCGCAGAAGAATTTCGCGCTCGCGATCGAGGCGATGGCCCATCTTAGCCGCTGGACCGATGCCAATCTGGTGATCCTCGGCGACGGCAGCGAACGCGCGCAGCTTACGCGGATGATCGATCGGATGGGGCTGCAGGGACGTATCACGCTGGCGGGCCATGTCGGCGACGTCACCCCCTGGCTCGATCGCGCATCCTGCTTCCTGATGACCTCGCATTACGAAGGCTATCCCGCCTCACTGGTTGAGGCGCTCTCGCGCGGGCTGCCCGCGGTGATCACCCCCTGTTCGCCCGCTTTGTCCGAAATCCTGCCGCGCGACGGCCTGGGCAGCGTCAGCGCGCCTGATGCCGGCGCGATCGCCTGCGCCGTCCAGACCGTGCTACGCCGTCAGCGGCTGCAGTCGGTCGATCCGATGCTGCTCGCGCGCCATGACGAGGAGCGCGCAGCGGCCTCTTATCTCGACCTGATCGACCGGTGCGTCCGGGAGAAAACGCGATGACGCTTCGAACCCTTGCCTGCGTGGCGCTGATGATCGGCTGTGCCGCACCTTGTGCCGCCAGTCCGCACGGCTGGGATCAGGCGAGCTCGATCGGCCGCGACGTCATGGTCGCCGCCGCGCTCGGCGTGCCTGCGGTGCAGGGTGACTGGCAGGGCGACCTGCAGGCGGGGGGCTCGATGCTGCTCGGCTCGGGCATCGCGCTTGGCCTCAAGGAGGTCTTCCCCGAGGAACGGCCCGACCATAGCGACCGCAAGAGCTTCCCGTCCGGCCATGCCGCGACCAGCTTCGCGGCGGCGGCGACGCTCGAAGCCCGCTATGGCTGGCAGGTCGGCCTGCCCGCTTTCGCGCTGGCGAGCTTCGTCGCAACTGCACGGGTCGAGGCGCGCAAGCATCATTGGTACGATGTGGTCGCGGGCGCCGGGATCGGCACCGGCAGCGGCTTCCTGCTGACCCATCGCCGCGACGACGGCGTCCGGCTCGTCCCCTGGGGCGATACGCATGGCGGCGGCGTCGCGATCAGTACGCGCTTCTAGCGTTTGATCCGCGCGCGGATGACGGCACCGGCCGGCGTCGGAGCCGGTCAAAAAGGTTCGGTGAAACGCACCAGCACGCGCCGCTCGCGGCTCATGCCCGATCCGATCGCCAGGTCCCGATCGCGACCGGCATCGCCATCGCGGCATTCGAGCCCGATCCGGGCGGGCGCAGCGGCCCCCGCCTGCGCCAGTCGCCAGTCGAAACCCAGTCGAACGCCCTGTCCTGCCGCCGGCATCCCCACTGCGCGCTCTATCGCATAGTCAAATGCCGAAATATCGCTGACTTGCAGCCGATACCATCCCGCTGATACCACAAGACGATGCTCGTGAATCAACGATGCCCCTAAGTAGATGCTCCGGATATGGATCGATTTCCGATATCCGGTTGTTTGCAATGCTGGCATACGTTGCGACGCGCTATTCAGGTTGACTGTAAACAAATCGTCTTCGTCCATCCGTATACCATAACGGAGTTCTGAAGCGAGGAAGCCCGAAGCGTGTTTTTCGGAAGCAAGGCCGCCAAAATCCACTGCCTTGGCGCGCACGACCGTGGCCGAGAAGCCGATGCCGGTGGCCGCCCCGAAACTGTGGACGCGGCCATGCCACATCTGATTGGGCAAAGCGGTGACGAAGGGCGAGGCGTCGATCCCGCCCGCGACCTTGCGGATCAGCGGCGCAGCGCCAATATGGAGGGCCGGAAGACCCCGGTAAGTCCTTGTCGGATTGGACAAATCGGGACCGGCAGCGGCACGGAGCCTGGCCTCGGCGGCATCGACGACCCGGACTTCGCCTCGAACGGCGGACGCGGTCCCCACCGCGACCAGAACCATTGCCAAAGCTTCCGCACGCATGACGCCCTCCAGCAAGGACGGCGTGGTGCGGAGCCCCCCGCACCTGGCGCCGTGATGGCCGGTACGGTGCGGCTTTTGGCCGATGACCGAGTCTTCCTCATGACAGTTGGAGTGAAGTAAAGTGACAAAGCCGACCCGCCACCGCCTGCTTGTTTCGGCAGCCCTGGTTCTTGGTCTGTCGACGACTTCCCCGCTTTGGGCGCAGGGCCCGACCGAACTTTCGGTCCTGACCTACAATATTGAGGGACTTCCCTGGCCCGCGCGCAGCGATCGCGGCGAAGACCTGTCGCGCATTGGCGATCAACTGCAGGCCCTTCGCAGCCAGGGTCGCCAGCCGCATGTCGTCCTGTTCGAGGAAGCCTTTTCCCGCGATGCCCGCGCGATCGCGAAGAAAGCGGGCTATCGCTATATCGTCGATGGCCCGACCGCGTCGGAGGTGAGCAAGCCGTCGATCGCCGATCGCGCCTTCCGCGCCGCCGCCCGTTTCTTCGCGGGCGAGAAATCCGGCAAATGGCAGAGCAGTGGCCTGCGCATCGCGTCCGATTATCCGATCCTCGACGCGAAGCGGATCGCCTACGACACCTGCGCAGGCATGGATTGCCTCGCCAACAAGGGCGCGGTGCTGGTGATGGTCGCGGTGCCGGGCGTGGCCCAGCCGGTCGCGATCGTCGATACCCATCTCAACTCGCTCAATGCGGCGCGCGTATCCTACGATCGCTCTTTCTATGCCTATCAGCGCCAGATCGATGCGCTGTCGGCGTTCGTGCACGCCAACATTCCCGCCGGGACGCCGTTCATCGTCGCGGGCGATTTCAATGCGCAGGAGGGCCGCCGGCGCGCTTACCTGCTGCAACAGGCCGCGCGCTGGCGCAGCGACGTCAAGGCGGCGCTCGATCTGTGCCTTCAGGCGGGCGACCAATGTCCGACCTCCAACCGGCAGGATCTCGAGTTCAGCCATTGGCGCGGGCGCGACTATCAATTGTTCGCCTCGGGCGGCGCGGCCAGCCTCACGCTCACCTCGATGACCGCCTTGTTCGGCCATGACGAGGGCGGCCACATGTTGTCCGACCATGTCGGCTATACGGCGACCTACCGCATCGACAGCGCGTCCACGCAGAGTGCGGCCGATACGAGCAACGCCGCGCCGATGCGGCTGGCGACCGGATCGGCGTCTAGATAAGTCCGGGAACGAAGCGCTTCACCCGCTTCGCATAGGCCTCGTAGCCCGCACCGAACTGGTCGCGGAGCAGCCGTTCCTCCTCGCGGATGCGCAGGATCGTACCGATCCAGTATAGCGGCACGCCGAGGATCAGCCCCCAATAATGGCCGAACGCGACCGCCATCGCGAGCAGCCACACGAATAGGGCGCTGTAGATCGGGTGGCGGGCATAAGCGAACGGCCCCCAGGTCACCAGTTCATGCTCGGACCGGGTTCGCGCGACGATGCTCCAGTTGCGGCCGAGCGCGCGCTTCGACGCCGCGAATAGACCGCAGGTGATACCGGCCAGCAGCAATGTCATCGCCGCCTGCTCCAGCGAAACGGCCGAGGTCGCCGCATAGCCGACCCTGACGTCGCCCATGCCGACGCAGGCGAAGGCCGCGATCTGGATCACGATCCCCAGCACCGACAGGCCCGATCGCTTGGCCCCCGCCTCGTCCGACGGCGCACCGGTCTTGCGCGCGACGAGCAGCAGGAACAGCGCCAGCGCCGCGACCAGGATGATCGGTGCGATCGGGCCGACCGGCGTCGGATGTACGTTCATGCTCAAGCCCCTCCCAGGCGGCGCGCATCAAAGCGCCGATCCGGAGAGGGGTCAATCGGGCTCAGGCCGCCTTGGCGTCGCCCTTTGCCGGCGCGAGCTTGTCCGCCAGCCCGCGCGCGAAGGCGAGCGCCTTGTCGCGCCGGTCCTTGCTGCTCAGCAGGAACGCCGCCGCGCCGCCGACCAGCAGCCAGCCGAACCCGGTCAAACCCTTCTTCTGTGATGCGGCATTCGCCATGTCATGTCTCCTTTTCGAAGAACACAACCAGCGGCCGCACGTCACCGTTCCGTCATGCCGGACCCGTGCCGGCATCCCCATTGCAAGGGTGGGCCCCGGACCAGGTCCGGGGTGACGACGCAAACGGCGTTAGGCCGCCTGCTTGGCCCGGCTCGCGCGCTTGCGCTCGTGCGGGTCGAG
>FTCH01000111.1_pt1 | contig 28524 bp, 11 predicted proteins | sample 1639671 | NCBI WGS metagenome assembly FTCH01 (sample SAMEA3914869, study PRJEB12502) | metagenome | biome: forest; material: soil | place: USA | collected 2012-03-12 | depth 0.1 m
CCGCACGCGATCGTACCGAATGAACGCCGGATAGATGCGCGCCGTCGCACGACAGGCGGCGCGCATGGCCGCCCGTCGCCCAGACCAGCTCGCCATAGGTCAGCGTCGCGCCGTCATCTGTTTCGACCGATCGCATCTCCGGGTCGATCCGGACGACGCGCTTTCCGCGCAGCAGCAGGATGTCGCGTTCCGACCAGAAACTTTCGGGCCGGATCAGGATGCGGTCGAACGGTTTGTCGCCCGCCAGATAGTCCTTGGACAAAGGCGGACGTTCGTAGGGAAGCTCGGTCTCCTCGCCGACGATGGCGATGCTGCCTTCATATTTACGCTGGCGCAGCGCGATCGCGGCCTGTGCGCCAGCATGGCCGCTGCCCACGATCAGGACGTCATATTGCATCGGTTCACTCCTCGCCGCCTGGTAGGCGAGGGCGGATCGGTTGGCGGGATTGATTGACCGTCGCCGGTGATCCTTTCCGGACGCCGATCAAGGTTTCTCGGCCGGAGCAGCCGATCACCCACCGCGTTCCGTGTGACCGGCCGAACGGTATTATGGTCGGCGGCGCGCCGGATCGGTGGGCAGGAAGGCCAAAGCGGCCATCGCGGCGAGCGACCCGCACGCCATTGTCGCGGCCACCATCGGCAGCGACCATCCCCGCGTGAACAATATCCCGGCGAGAATTGGGCCAAGCGCCGCGCCGCCCCGGCCGACACCAATAACCAGACCGGTGCCGCCTGCCCGAACCGCAGCCGGGAAGGATTGCGCGAACAAGGCATAAAGGCCTGCGGTCGCGCCATTGGTGAAGAAGCCGGCGATCCCTGCCACCAGCGAAAGCGCGGCCAAGCTGCCCAGAGGCTGCCCGAAGCCTGCAACCGCGACCGAGGCCAGGATCATCGCGCCCATCACCAGGCGTCGCACAGGCGCGCGCAGCGTCAGCAGGCTGAGCAGGACGGATCCCGAAGCGCCGCCGACATTCGCCCAAACCAGAACGCCGCCCGCCGCCGCCGGCGCATAGCCGAGGTCCGCCACGATCTTCGGGATCCATTTCATCAGGAAATAGAAGGTCATGATGTGCGCGAAATAGGCAACGGTCAGCAGCAGCGTGGTTGCTGCCATGCCGGGCGCGAACATATCCACGAACCGCACTTTCATGCGGGCCTCGGCCTCCGGCAGGCAGGATAAGGGCGCCCGGCCCTGCCGCACCATCGTCCGGTTGATCCGATCAAGCGCGTTTGCGGGCCTTTTGTAGAGCAGGAAGGCGATCGTTTCCGGGACGAGCCAGAGCACGAGCGGGATGAAGCATGCAGTCGCGGCCGCGCCGAATTCGAACACGGTCTGCCAACGGCCGGTGGTGCCGATCAGCGCGGAGGCGATCGTTCCGCCGACAATCGCCCCCATCGGATAACCGCCGGCCATGATCGCGACCGAAAGGTTCCGCCGTTTCGCGTTCGCGCATTCGGCCACGATCGCGTTGGTCGCCGCCAGCATTCCGCCGATCCCGAGCCCGGTGAAAAGGCGCACCGCCGACAAGAAGATCACGTCCTGTGCCCGCGACGCCGCGAACATGCCGAGCGCCATCACGCCGAGGCAGACAAGGATCGTCGGGCGACGACCGGCTTTGTCCGCGATCGCGCCCAGCAACAGCGCGCCGATCGCCATGCCGATAAGCTCCATCGACAGCACCACGCCGAGCGCTGCGCGGTCGATGCTCCAATCCTTGGCGATGCCGGGCGATGCGAAGCTGATCGACAGCACGTCGAACCCATCGAGCGCGTTGAGCGCAGTCGCGATCGCGATCGCGAGCACCTGGCGCGGGTGCATCGGGTCGCGGTCGATGAGCGTGCGTGGATCCTCTTCGGTCATCATGCCTCCTGATCCGTACGGCCGAACAGCGTGCCGTCGAACAATTTGCGCGCGGTCCGCAGCATGCCGGCGCTGGTCACCGCACCCTGGGCATCCAGCTCGATCGCGCAAGCGGTCGCGCCCGTCGGATGCTCGACATCCATTATCCGGAACCTGCCCGCCGGTAGCCGGGCGCATGCGGCCGCGGGCGAGCCTTCGAGCATGCAGGCCGTTGCCACCGTGACCGCGGCGAGCACACCGATAGAGGCGTGGACGCGGTGAGGGATAAGGCTGCGCGTGGCGATCGCGCCACCGTGCGCGGGAGGCGCAACCAGCACCATCTTCGGCACCGACTTTTCGGCGACATCACCGAGGTTCATCAAAGGGCCGGCAACCAGGCGGATCGCCTCGATGCGCGCTTTCAGGGCCTGGTCCGCATCGAGCGTCTCGCGGTCCTCCGCACCGGTGATTCCAAAGTCGGCGGCGCGCAGGATCACACATGGCATGCCATTGTCGATCAAAGTGGCATCGACGCCATCGATCAGGTCCACCGCATTACCCGTCGGCAGCAGCGCGCCGCAGGTCGAGCCGGCGGTATCGCGGAAGACAAGCGGGATCGGCGCCGCCGTTCCGGGCACGCCATCGATATGGGCCTCGCCGTCGTAGGTCACCATGCCCCGCGGCGTGCGCACAATCGCTTCGGAGACTTGATCGCTGTTGACCATGTGGATCACGACGCGGGTTTCGCCGTCCCGCGCCGCGACAAGTCCGCGCTCGATCGCAAAGGGAGCGACCCCCGCCAGCATGTTCCCGCAATTCTGGCTGTCGGTGACGATGGCCTGGTCGACGAACACTTGGAGAAAGAGATAGTCGACGTCGACTCCGGGTCGCGCGGATTTGCTCACCACCGCCACCTTGGAAGTAAGCGGATCGCCGCCGCCCATGCCGTCGATCTGGCGCGGGTCGGGCGATCCAAAAGCCGACAGAAGGAAGGCATCGCGCGTGGCGCGATCGGCAGGCAGGTCGTCCGCAAGGAAGAAGCCGCCCTTCGAGGTGCCGCCACGCATCCACATGCAACGGATGGCGTCACTCATAACGCAGCCCCATCTCGGCGAGCTTTTTGCGCATGTCGTAAATGTCGAGGCCGAGCGCACCATCGCGTAGCCGGTCGCGCTTCGATTGCTCGGCCGCTTCACGCGCTCGCGCTTTCTCCAATACCTCCGTTGCGGCGGCCCGAGGTACAACGCACACGCCATCGTCATCGGCCACGATCACGTCGCCAGCATGTATCAGCGTGCCGGCGCAGACGATCGGGACGTTTACCGATCCAAGCGTCGCCTTGACCGTGCCCTGCGCGAACACTGCCTTGGACCATACCGGGAAGCCCATCGCGGTGAGATCGCGGACATCGCGCACTCCCGCGTCGATCACCAGGCCACGGCAGCCGCGCGCCATGGCCGACGTCGCGATAAGATCGCCGAAATAGCCATCCTCGCATGGCGAAGTCGGGGCGAGCACAAGGATGTCGCCGTCGCGGACCTGCTCGATTGCGACATGCAGCATCATATTGTCCCCGGGAGGCGCTGAAATCGTCACGGCGGACCCGGCGATACGCACTCCAGGATAGATCGGACGCAAACGGCTGGCGAGCAATCCGCGCCGGCCCCCCGCTTCGTGAACCGTGGCCACGCCCGCATGCGCCAGCCCGGCAATCACGTCGGCGGCTGCCCGTTCGATCCTGGTCACGACGCGTCCGGTCATGCGCTACCTCCTCCTCCTACCCGGCGGATGATCCCGAACCCGCCGCGCCGCCACATCGATTTGCGTCGAGGGCATAAGCATATGCTATGGATGTCGCGCGATGCAGCCTTACGACCTGAATCTCCGCCATCTCGAACTGCTCGCCGCGATCGCGCGAACCGGCAGCATCAGCGCGGCCGCGCTGGCGGTGAATCTGTCGCAGCCGGCCGCCGCGCAAGGGCTCAACAAGCTTGAGCGCGGTATCGGTTACCGGTTGTTCGACAGGCAACCAGATGGGGTAAGCCTGACCGAGGCAGGGGCGTTTATGGTCCCGCGCGCGGAGCGGGCGATCATGCTGCTCGGCGATGCGGCCCGTCTCGTCCGGCGCTCGGGACGGCTGCCGGCAATGCCGCATGCCGAGCGGCTGATGACGATGGTCCAGCTCAGGGCGTTCCAGTCGGTCGTCAAGAATGCGAGCTACGCAGCGGCGGCGCGCGAGATCGGCCTTTCGCAGCCTTCCGTCTATCGCTCCGCACGTGAGCTGGAATTGATTCTGCAAGTGCCATTGCTGGTGCGGGTGGGCAAAGCGGCGCGCGCGACCGAGCCGGCCGAGCGTTTTGCCCGTGCGGTGAGCCTGTGCTTTGCCGAGCTGCAATATGGCTTCGACGATCTACAGGCGATGGCGGGCGGCGGTGCCGGCCGGCTGGTGGTCGGGGCGTTGCCGCTCCCTCGGTCCGCTTTGCTGCCGGAGGCGCTGGCGCTTTTCTCGCACGTGCAGCCAAGGGCCGAGATCAAGGTGGTCGAAGGCCCTTATGTGGAACTCGTCGCCGCCCTGCGCGACGGCTCGATCGACATGCTGCTCGGCGCATTGCGCGAGGCAGCTTCTACGCCGGACCTCCGGCAGATGCGCCTGTTCGCCGATGAACTCTACGCGGTCGCGCGTGCGGATCATCCGTTGGCGGGGCGCGACGCCACGATCGACCAGCTTCGCGACTATCCGTGGATAGTGGGTGCACCGGGCGCACCGATGCGCGTAATCTGGAATCGGATGTTCGACGGGGCGGGACCGCCCTCGGTCACGATCGAGTGCGGCTCGATCCTGACCGCGCGGGGTTTACTGCTGCGAGGCGACTGGATCGTTCTCATGTCGCCCGATCAGTTCCGGATCGAGCGCGAGGCGGGGCTGCTCGATACGATCGGAGGGCCCATAAGCGGGTCGCGCCGCGACATCGGTCTCGCGACCCGGCAGGACTTTCTGCCGACGGCCGCGCAGGCCGAATTCATGCGCATCGTGAGCGAGGTTGCCGCGCGAAGATAATCGGATTTTTGGATAGCCCCGCGCAGGTTCGAATAAGCAGACGCTGGGGCAAGCGCCCTATGCCCGCCACCATGGAGACGGCGTTCATCGGATTTGGCGAGGCAGGGCGCACATTCGGCGCGGCGCTCCGCGATGCCGGCTTCGACAGCCTGCGCGCCTTCGATCGGAAATCGCTGTCGGATGTGACCTGCGGCGAGATCGAAGCAGCATGCCGCGCGTTCGGTGTCCGATGTGCGGCCAGTGCCGTGGCGGCCGTTGAAGGCGCCGAGCTCGTTCTGAGCGTCGTCACTGCGGATCAAGCCTATGAGGCTGCGGCAGCGGCAGCATCTGGCATCGCGCCGGGCGCCCTCTTCTGCGACATGAACAGCGTCGCGCCCGAAACCAAACGTAAGGCGCGGATGGCGGTCGAGCAGGCCGGCGGCCGGTATATCGACATCGCCATCATGGCGCCTGTCCAGCCTGCCGCGCTGGCAGTTCCGCTGTTGGCCTCAGGGCCGCACGCGACGGTCGCGCAGGCAGCGCTCGCGCGGCTCGGCTTTTCGGTGGAGGTGGTGGACGGTCAGGTCGGCGCCGCCAGCGCGATCAAGATGGTCCGATCGATCATGGTCAAGGGCATCGAAGCGCTCACTGCAGAATGCCTGCTCTCCGCACGCGCGGCCGGGGTCGAGGAGGCGGTGATCGCGTCGCTGGAGGCGAGCACCGGCAATCGCCGCTGGCGTGAGCAGGCCGATTACAATCTCGATCGCATGCTGGTGCACGGCCTGCGCCGCGCGGCCGAGATGGAGGAATCATCGCGCACCGCCGCAGCGCTCGGCCTGGGCGGGGCGATGGCGGCGAAGACCGCGGATTGGCAGCGCCGCCTGGGCGCGTTGCGCGTCGCCGAGCCGCCGCCGGGGCTCGCCGCAAAGCTCGATCTCATCCTTCATCGCCTCGGAACGATCGCTGCATGATCATTGACTGCCACGGACATTATACAACCGCGCCATCGCGCCACACCCGGTGGCGTGAGGAGCAGCAGGCCGCGGCGCGCGGCGGCGGCGATGTGGATCCGCCTTACCCGGACATTTCGGACGACGAGATTCGTGAGACGATCGAGGCCAACCAGCTGCGCCTGTTGCGCGAGCGCGGTGCGGACATGACGATCTTTTCGCCGCGCGCATCGGCAATGGCGCCGCATATCGGCAGCGAGGCGGTCAGCCTGGCGTGGAGCCGGCGCTCGAACGATCTGATCAAGCGGGTCGTCGATCTCTACCCCGACAATTTCGTCGGCGTGTGCCAGCTGCCGCAATCGCCCGGTGCCACGTTTGACGGATCGATCGCGGAACTGACGCGATGCGTGACCGAGCTCGGTTTCGTCGGATGCAATCTCAACCCGGATCCGTCAGGCGGCCGGTTCGATTCCCCGCCGCTCACCGATCGCGCCTGGTATCCCTTTTTCGAAAAGATGGTCGAACTGGACGTTCCGGCCATGATCCACGTCTCCGGATCCTGCAATCCGGCGATGCATGCGACTGGGGCCTATTACATCGCCGCCGACACGATCGCCTTCATGCAGTTCATCGAGGGTGACCTGTTCCGCGACTTTCCCGATCTGCGGTTGATTATACCGCATGGCGGCGGCGCCGTGCCCTATCATTGGGGGCGCTATCGCGGGCTGGCGGACATGCTCAAACGGCCGTCGCTCGCCGAGCATGTGATGCGGAACGTCTTCTTCGACACCTGCGTCTATCATCAGCCGGGCATCGATCTGTTGTTCGAAGTGATCGAGGTCGACAATATCCTGTTCGGATCGGAAATGGTGGGGGCGGTGCGCGGAATCGATCCCGAAACCGGCCATCCTTTCGACGACACCAAGCGCTATATCGACGCCCTGCCCATTTCCGCGGCGGACAAACGCAAGGTGTTCGAACTGAACGCCCGCCGCGTCTATCCGCGCCTCGACGCCATGCTGACGAAACGTGGCCTCTGATCCCGGCTCGATCGGCGCGCTATTCGGCGGCTTCGTCCTGCAGCGGCGGGATGAAGCTCTGCCGGCGGCGAAATTCGGACGGCGGCATGCCCGTCGCCTTCTGGAAGAAGCGCGAGAAATAGCCCTGCTCGGTGAAGCCCAGCCAATAGGCGATCTCGGACACGGGCATCTTGGTGTAGACCAGGCAGCGTTTGGCCTCGGCCGCGATCCGGTCATGGATGATCTCGAGCGGCGACAGGCCGGTCGCAGACTTGCACGCGGCACGCAATTGCGAGGCGCTGACGCCAAGTTCGTTTGCTATCTCGGTGAGCGGCGGCTGCATGCGATAGGTCCGTTCGACCGCCTCCTTGAAGCGGGTGACCAGATCGGCCTTCGCCAGCAGCGACATGCCGGCCAGCGCATCGCTCGGCCAGTGCCGGAGCAGCGACAGCAGGATCGACAGCAGGTGGATTTCCGCTGCGACCGCCTTGCCCTCACGCGCACCGGCAAGCTCGGCGCCAAGCGATCCCAGGCTGGCCGCGATCGGATCGAGCGCAGCTTCGCCGACGTCGAACACGCCCGGCTCCTGCAGCACCAGCTTAAGCTCCGGCGCGCGCTGGAGAAGCGCGGCAAGATAGTTGTTCTCGATCGTGAGCACCCATCCCTGGGTCGCCTCGGCATAACGGAATCCGTGGATGCGGTAGGGAGGGACCACGACCACGCTGCCACGCCGGAAATGGAGCGTATCGCCCTCCATCGTCGTTTCGCCGCCGCCGCGCGCGACCAGGACGAGCTGCGTGAAGCGAGGATGCGTGTGCGGCGCGATCAGCCAACCCTGTTCGCGGCAACGGTCTGCCAGCGGCTCGACATTCACGAACCAGTCGGGGCGCGGCGCCGCGTCGCCGTACAGCACATAGCGTGGCACGCTCGTCGCGCTGAGGCTGCCGATTTCGGCGCCATTCTCAAGCGAAATGTCCATACGATTTTCAGTTTCCGCCATCGCGCCTGACTAACGCGAGGCGCAAAGGAGCGCAATCCGCAACGTGAAAGGGTGGAGAAAACCACCGAGCGTCGCCGGCTTTGAGGAGGGGTTTCATGAAGGTTTCCAAGCTTCGTCACACGTCGGCAGCGCTTGCGCTCGCGATCGGGCTGGTCGCAGGCTCGGCCCGGGCGCAGGACGCTGCGCAGTCGCCGCAGCAGCAACCGCCCGAAGGCACGGGCAGCCCGGCTGCGCCGCAGGGTGACACCGGCACTGCGCCCGGCGAAATCGTGGTCACCGCGAACAAGCGCAGCGAGTCGGTGTTGAAGGTTCCGGCGACGATCGCGGTGCTCGGCGGCAACGACCTGAAGACGGTCGGTGTAAACAACGTCAACGATATCCAGAACGTCGTGCCGTCCGTCAATATCGGCACCGGAGCGTTCGGCACCAACGTCAGCATTCGCGGCGTCACCTCGACCGACGAGACCAGCAAGGGCGAACTGGGCATCGCGTTCAACATAGACGGCGCGTTCGTCGGCCGCGGCCAGGAGCAAGGCATCGCCTTCTTCGACCTTGAGCGCGTCGAGGTCCTCAAAGGTCCGCAGGGGACTCTTTACGGTCGCAGCTCGACCGGCGGTGCGATCAACGTGATCACCAAGAAGCCGGTGCTGGGCGAGACGTCCGGCTATGCCAAGGCGGAACTCGGCAATTACAATACCCGCCGCCTCGAGGGCGCGATCAACCTGCCGCTGGGCGACATGTTCGCCTTACGGTTCGCGGGCAGCTATAACCACCGCGACGGGTATCTCGACCCGACCGACATCACCGTGTCAGGCTCGCCCACCGCGAACAACGGAGCCGGCCCGACGACCATCGACCTGAAGGGCGATGGCCTGCCGAAGAAGAACGATCAGAAAGACCAGACCGGCCGCGCCTCGCTGCTTTTCCAGCCCTCGGACAATGTCCACGCAACCGTGGTCGCGACCGTTGGCCATCTCGGCGGTGCGGGCAACGGCACCGCGCTCGAGAACAATCTTGAAGGGGACGGCACCGGCCGTCTCGACATCATACCGAATTATGTGCCGTCGTTCGTCCGCGAGAACTTCACCAATTTCAACGAGCAGCTGAACTGGAAGTTCGGCGGAAACGTGCAGTTCGATCTGCTGGGCAACGAGCAGCACTTCAAGGATCACAGCCAGAACACGGGCAACGGCAATCCGTTCGACACCGGAAATCCGACCGCACCTCCGTCATTCGGCCTCGACGACTATCACGGCATTTTCGACACCAATCAGGTCGAGGCACGACTGTCGAACGTCGACACCGGCTTTATCGATTATGTGGTCGGCGCCAATTATTATCATGAGAAGATCCAGGAGAGCGATCACAACTGGACCGCCCCGATCACGCCGGACGGCACGCTCAGCGACACGACGCAGTGGAACAGCTCGATCGATCCGGTGAACACGACGAAGCATGAATCCTACGGCTTCTTCGGACAGTTCACGCTGCATTTCACCGACAAGTTCTCGGCCGTTGCCGGCGCCCGCTACACGCATGACGAAAGCAATCGCGTCGGCACCTTCGCGGTCGGCAACGTCCCAGGCTGCACCTACCCGAACGACTGCATCGGCGGACCGAACAACGGCACCGAGCGCGATCACAAGGTGACCTGGCGCGTCGGCCTCAACTACCAGGCGACGCCGCGCGACCTGTTCTATGCGTCGGTCGCGACGGGCTTCAAGGCGGGCGGGTTCAACGACTTCGACCCGAGCACCAACAGCGTGGCGCCCTACGGGCCGGAGCAGCTGACCGCTTACGAGATCGGCTATAAGGGGCGTCCGACGTCCAAGCTGACCGTATCGCTGTCCGGCTATTATTATGATTATGCGAAGGATCAGATCAACGGGCTGACGCTGTTCCCGACGCCTGCGGGCGTGGTCGGCGTGCTGTTCACGCAGCTGGCGCCCGTCAAGATGTATGGTTCGGAAGCCGAACTCCACTATCAGCTCGATCATGCGACGACCCTGAACGCGTCGGTTGCCTACGAGCACAGCAAGATCAAGGAGCTGATGGCGGGTTCGCTCGGTTACCTGACCGGCACGTTCGCCGACTTTTCGGGCCAGGCCCTGCCCAACACGCCGAAGTTCGTCTCGACCGTGTCGGCGACGCACAACTTCGATCTCGGCGGCGGCTCCGAATTGCGGCTCCGCGGCGCTACCAAGTTCAGCTCCGGCTATAATCTTACCGACTTCGCGAACGCGGTTCAGTATCGTCAAAAGGCCTATGCCCGCAGCGATGCGAGCCTGACCTACGCCGCCCCGCAGGACAAATGGACCGTCCAACTGTTCGTGGAGAATATTCAGAACAAGGTGCAGCGCACCGCCGGGCCGATCGGCTATAACGGCACCTATGGCGGCTTCACCGGTCTGGTCCCGAGCCCCGAAGTGCCGAACTCGCCCTATCCGATCAACTCGCTCGGCTATGGTGTCTCCACCCCCCGCTTCTTCGGCGTCCGCGTCGGCGTGAAGTTCTGATGACCGGATCGATGTCCTTGCTGGAAAGGCGGCCGATGGTTCGCATGAAGATATGGTCGGCGACAATTGCCGTCCTCGGGGTCTTGTTCTCTCTGGTCGCCGGCCTCTCCCCGGCGGCCGCTTCCCAGCCTGGCCTGGCCGACCTCGCGTCGGTCAGGCCCGTCATGGATTGCGCGGCGCTGGCGGGCGTCGACATCTCCGACGCGGTTGGGGCGAAGGTGACGATCCAGTCCGCTCAGCTTTACGCCCAGAGCAGGCCGGCGCCTTATTGCGGCGTGCGCGGCACGATCGCGCCGAAGATCGGGTTCGAGGTGCGCCTGCCGGTCAACGGCTGGACCCAGCGATACCTGCAGCTCGGCTGTGGCGGGTTGTGCGGCGTGGTGATGGTGCGCCCGGAGCATGACAGCGGCTGTATTCCCGTCACCAGCGGCCAGACCGTGCTCGCCTCGACCGACATGGGCCACAGCGGTTCGATGGGTGACGGCGCCTGGGGCAACGATCCCCAGGCGCGGATCGACTTTGCCTATCGCGGCGTCCATCTGACCGCGCTGGCCAGCAAAGCGCTGATCGCGCGCTTTTACGGACGGCCGCAGCGTTATGCCTATTTCTTCGGATGTTCGGACGGCGGACGCGAGGCGCTGATGGAAGCGCAGCGCTTCCCGACCGACTTCAACGGCATCACCGCCGGGGCCGCGGCGATGAACTTCCTGGTGCAGAATAGTTTCTACCACGGCTGGCAGGCGCGATCGAATACCGGCCCGGATGGCCGTGCGATCCTGACAACCGCCAAATTGCCGGCGCTGCACCGCGCGGCGCTCGAGGCGTGCGACGGCGTCGACGGGCTCAAGGACGGCCAGATCACCGACCCGCGCGCCTGCCATTTCGATCCGGCGACGGCCGAATGTCGGCCGGGGCAGACGGTCTCCGACGATTGCCTGACCGCCGCCGAAGTCGCGGTCGCGCGCAAATTCTACGAAGGGCCGCGCGATGCGGCGGGCCATCGCTTCACGATCGGCGGGCCGCAGGTCGGATCCGAACTGCAATGGGCTGGGGTTTATGTGCCCAACGCGCCCGATCGGGATTTCATGAGCCGGGGCGCTGCGCTCGCCACGATCAAATATCTCGCTTTCCCGCAGAATCCGGCGGACAGCTACACGCTTGAGGATTTCGCGTTCGACCAGGCGACCTTCGCCCGGCTGCGTGCGCTTCATCCGCTCTACGACGCGACCGACACCGATCTCGCGCCGTTCGAGAAGAGCGGGGGCAAGCTGCTGATGTGGCATGGCTGGTCCGATCCGCACATCTCGCCGATCAACAGCATCGCTTATTACGAAGGCGTCGAGAAATTGCTGGGGCAGCAGCGCACGCGTGCGTTCGCCCGATTGTTCCTGTTTCCCGGCCTCGGCCATTGCGGTGGCGGCGACGGCCCGGCCGAGTTCGACGTGCTGACCCCGTTGATGGCATGGGTCGAAAGCGGAGCCGCGCCAGATGTCATCGTCGCGGGCCGGCCGGTAGGTGGCAATATCATGCAGGGCCCGCCGCCAGGGCCGCCCCCGGGCGGGATGCAGGGGCCGCCTCCGGGCGCGCCGATGATGGGCCCGCCGCCGGGCGCCAATCCTTCGGATCGCGGGCTGGCCGATCGTCCGCCGCCGATGGACGGGCCCGCGATGGCGCCGCTCAAGATGGAGCGCACCCGTCCGGTTTTCGCCTACCCGATGGTCGCGCGCTATAGCGGCAAGGGTTCGGTCGACGATGCGGCGAGCTTCGTGGCGGCGCCGCCGATCGTGACCACCCCGGGCCATTACGACTGGGAGGGCGCCGATTTCATCGCGCCCGACATCAGAGGCTGAGCCTTGGAAAGGGTGGCGATCGCGCGGATTGCGATCGCCACCATATCCTGCACAATATGCCGTCGACCCGGGGGCGCGGCGGACCTTTTCGATCTGGATAGTTGAGCATGGCGCGTATCATTGGGGGCATTGGCACATCGCACACGCCGACGATCGGCTATGCGCTGGATGCCGGAAAGCAGGAGGATCCGGCCTGGGCGCCGATCTTTGCCGCTTACGAGCCGCTCAAGGCTTGGCTCGCCGACAAACAGCCAGACGTTGTGTTCGTGATCTACAACGACCACGTCACCAGTTTCTTCTTCGATCATTATTCGGCTTTCGCGCTGGGCGTCGGGGCGGAGCACGAGGTCGCGGACGAGGGCGGCGGCGCGCGGCCCTTGCCCAATATCGCCGGCCATCCCGCCCTGGCGCGGCACATTGCCGAAAGCCTGGTCGAGCAGGAATTCGACATGTCGCTGTTTCAGCGGCGCCCGCTCGACCATGGCTGCTTCTCGCCGATGAGCCTGCTGTTCGATCATGCGGGCAGCTGGCCGGTCGCCTTGATCCCGCTCGCGGTCGGTGTGCTGCAAAATCCGGTGCCGAGCGCGCGGCGCTGCTGGAAGCTGGGCCAGGCGCTCCGCCGCGCGATCGAAACATATCCGGAGGATTTGTCGGTGGCGATCGTCGCCACCGGGGGGCTGTCGCACCAGGTTCACGGGCGTCGCGCGGGGTTTAACGACCCGACCTGGGACCGGCAATTCATGGACCTGTTGATCGACGATCCGGAGACGTTGGCCGCGATGAGCCAGGCCGAACTCGCGATGCGCGGGGGATGGGAGAGTTCCGAGGTGGTGATGTGGCTGGTGATGCGCGGTGCGCTTGCCGCTAGGCCCGAGGTGCTGTCGCGCGATTATTATCTGCCGTCGATGACCGGCATCGCCACCCTGTTGCTTGAAAATCGGGCCGGGGCCGCGGGACTGACGCCGGCCAGCGAGCTCGATCGCTCGACCCTGTCGCTGCCCGACAGCCAGCCATTCACGCTGGACGTCAGCGTGCGCAATTACGACCTCAACCTGTTCCTGAAGCAGATGACCGATGCCGGCCATCGCGAGGCCTTCCTGACGGACGAGGAGGCGAGCCTGCGCGCATCGGGGCTCGACCCGGTCGATCAGGATCTGATCCGGCGGCGGGACTGGACCGGCCTGATCGAACGCGGAGCGATCTTTTTCGGCCTGGAAAAGCTCGCGGCCGTACTCGGCTTGCCCAACGCGGTTGTGTACGCCGGTATGCGCGGCGAGACGCTGGAGCAGTTCCAGGCGAGCCGGAACGCACCCGGCGCGCTTTACTCGGTCGGAAGCAGCCTGAAGGGGGATGCGGGGGGCAAGTGACCTGGGCCTTCGCCCCGAACCGCGGCCAGATGCGTGCCGGAGCAGTCGGCGGCCTGATCGGTGGCGTCAGCATCTGGATATATGAGGCGGCGGTCTGGGTCGGCGTGCAGCATCAGATGCCGCTGGCCGGAATCCCGGCCAACGCCGTCGGCCTGATCTTTGGAAAGTCGGTTCAGGCCGAATTGGGAATCGGCGCGGGCCTGTTGGGCACGGCGATCCATTTCGGTTTCGCGATGGGGTGGGGCGTGCTGTTTGCCTGGATCTGGCCGGCCTTCGCGCACAGAGCATATGAGGCGACTTTGGTGGCGTTGTTCTATGCCGTGGCCGCCTGGATCGTAATGCACGTCGCGATCGCCGTCGTCTCGTCCAGTCATCCCGATTATGCCGACCCGGCGATTATTATCGGCGGGATCATGTCGCACATCTTCTTCAGCGTGCCGCTGGCGCTCTGGGTCAAGCGGGCTGCGCGATAAGGCGCGATTCACTTGAGAAGATGGTCGGGGAGACAGGATTCGAACCTGCGGCCCCCTGGTCCCAAACCAGGTGCGCTACCAGACTGCGCCACTCCCCGACGCTGACCGCGCTCTAGAGCCTGATTGCGGAAGGGGGAAGCGCTTTGCGAGGATCGGCGGAACCCGGCTGCCGCAGCCGGTTCGTTCGATATAGTATTGACCATTGGATATATATCCAATGGTCAATACTATATCGAACGAACCGGCTGCGGCAGCCGGGTTCCGCCGATCCTCGCAAAGCGCTTCCCCCTTCCGCAATCAGGCTCTAGAGCGCGGTCAGCGTCGGGGAGTGGCGCAGTCTGGTAGCGCACCTGGTTTGGGACCAGGGGGCCGCAGGTTCGAATCCTGTCTCCCCGACCATCTTCTCAAGTGAATCGCGCCTTATCGCGCAGCCCGCTTGACCCAGAGCGCCAGCGGCACGCTGAAGAAGATGTGCGACATGATCCCGCCGATAATAATCGCCGGGTCGGCATAATCGGGATGACTGGACGAGACGACGGCGATCGCGACGTGCATTACGATCCAGGCGGCCACGGCATAGAACAACGCCACCAAAGTCGCCTCATATGCTCTGTGCGCGAAGGCCGGCCAGATCCAGGCAAACAGCACGCCCCACCCCATCGCGAAACCGAAATGGATCGCCGTGCCCAACAGGCCCGCGCCGATTCCCAATTCGGCCTGAACCGACTTTCCAAAGATCAGGCCGACGGCGTTGGCCGGGATTCCGGCCAGCGGCATCTGATGCTGCACGCCGACCCAGACCGCCGCCTCATATATCCAGATGCTGACGCCACCGATCAGGCCGCCGACTGCTCCGGCACGCATCTGGCCGCGGTTCGGGGCGAAGGCCCAGGTCACTTGCCCCCCGCATCCCCCTTCAGGCTGCTTCCGACCGAGTAAAGCGCGCCGGGTGCGTTCCGGCTCGCCTGGAACTGCTCCAGCGTCTCGCCGCGCATACCGGCGTACACAACCGCGTTGGGCAAGCCGAGTACGGCCGCGAGCTTTTCCAGGCCGAAAAAGATCGCTCCGCGTTCGATCAGGCCGGTCCAGTCCCGCCGCCGGATCAGATCCTGATCGACCGGGTCGAGCCCCGATGCGCGCAGGCTCGCCTCCTCGTCCGTCAGGAAGGCCTCGCGATGGCCGGCATCGGTCATCTGCTTCAGGAACAGGTTGAGGTCGTAATTGCGCACGCTGACGTCCAGCGTGAATGGCTGGCTGTCGGGCAGCGACAGGGTCGAGCGATCGAGCTCGCTGGCCGGCGTCAGTCCCGCGGCCCCGGCCCGATTTTCAAGCAACAGGGTGGCGATGCCGGTCATCGACGGCAGATAATAATCGCGCGACAGCACCTCGGGCCTAGCGGCAAGCGCACCGCGCATCACCAGCCACATCACCACCTCGGAACTCTCCCATCCCCCGCGCATCGCGAGTTCGGCCTGGCTCATCGCGGCCAACGTCTCCGGATCGTCGATCAACAGGTCCATGAATTGCCGGTCCCAGGTCGGGTCGTTAAACCCCGCGCGACGCCCGTGAACCTGGTGCGACAGCCCCCCGGTGGCGACGATCGCCACCGACAAATCCTCCGGATATGTTTCGATCGCGCGGCGGAGCGCCTGGCCCAGCTTCCAGCAGCGCCGCGCGCTCGGCACCGGATTTTGCAGCACACCGACCGCGAGCGGGATCAAGGCGACCGGCCAGCTGCCCGCATGATCGAACAGCAGGCTCATCGGCGAGAAGCAGCCATGGTCGAGCGGGCGCCGCTGAAACAGCGACATGTCGAATTCCTGCTCGACCAGGCTTTCGGCAATGTGCCGCGCCAGGGCGGGATGGCCGGCGATATTGGGCAAGGGCCGCGCGCCGCCGCCCTCGTCCGCGACCTCGTGCTCCGCCCCGACGCCCAGCGCGAAAGCCGAATAATGATCGAAGAAGAAACTGGTGACGTGGTCGTTGTAGATCACGAACACAACGTCTGGCTGTTTGTCGGCGAGCCAAGCCTTGAGCGGCTCGTAAGCGGCAAAGATCGGCGCCCAGGCCGGATCCTCCTGCTTTCCGGCATCCAGCGCATAGCCGATCGTCGGCGTGTGCGATGTGCCAATGCCCCCAATGATACGCGCCATGCTCAACTATCCAGATCGAAAAGGTCCGCCGCGCCCCCGGGTCGACGGCATATTGTGCAGGATATGGTGGCGATCGCAATCCGCGCGATCGCCACCCTTTCCAAGGCTCAGCCTCTGATGTCGGGCGCGATGAAATCGGCGCCCTCCCAGTCGTAATGGCCCGGGGTGGTCACGATCGGCGGCGCCGCCACGAAGCTCGCCGCATCGTCGACCGAACCCTTGCCGCTATAGCGCGCGACCATCGGGTAGGCGAAAACCGGACGGGTGCGCTCCATCTTGAGCGGCGCCATCGCGGGCCCGTCCATCGGCGGCGGACGATCGGCCAGCCCGCGATCCGAAGGATTGGCGCCCGGCGGCGGGCCCATCATCGGCGCGCCCGGAGGCGGCCCCTGCATCCCGCCCGGGGGCGGCCCTGGCGGCGGGCCCTGCATGATATTGCCACCTACCGGCCGGCCCGCGACGATGACATCTGGCGCGGCTCCGCTTTCGACCCATGCCATCAACGGGGTCAGCACGTCGAACTCGGCCGGGCCGTCGCCGCCACCGCAATGGCCGAGGCCGGGAAACAGGAACAATCGGGCGAACGCACGCGTGCGCTGCTGCCCCAGCAATTTCTCGACGCCTTCGTAATAAGCGATGCTGTTGATCGGCGAGATGTGCGGATCGGACCAGCCATGCCACATCAGCAGCTTGCCCCCGCTCTTCTCGAACGGCGCGAGATCGGTGTCGGTCGCGTCGTAGAGCGGATGAAGCGCACGCAGCCGGGCGAAGGTCGCCTGGTCGAACGCGAAATCCTCAAGCGTGTAGCTGTCCGCCGGATTCTGCGGGAAAGCGAGATATTTGATCGTGGCGAGCGCAGCGCCCCGGCTCATGAAATCCCGATCGGGCGCGTTGGGCACATAAACCCCAGCCCATTGCAGTTCGGATCCGACCTGCGGCCCGCCGATCGTGAAGCGATGGCCCGCCGCATCGCGCGGCCCTTCGTAGAATTTGCGCGCGACCGCGACTTCGGCGGCGGTCAGGCAATCGTCGGAGACCGTCTGCCCCGGCCGACATTCGGCCGTCGCCGGATCGAAATGGCAGGCGCGCGGGTCGGTGATCTGGCCGTCCTTGAGCCCGTCGACGCCGTCGCACGCCTCGAGCGCCGCGCGGTGCAGCGCCGGCAATTTGGCGGTTGTCAGGATCGCACGGCCATCCGGGCCGGTATTCGATCGCGCCTGCCAGCCGTGGTAGAAACTATTCTGCACCAGGAAGTTCATCGCCGCGGCCCCGGCGGTGATGCCGTTGAAGTCGGTCGGGAAGCGCTGCGCTTCCATCAGCGCCTCGCGTCCGCCGTCCGAACATCCGAAGAAATAGGCATAACGCTGCGGCCGTCCGTAAAAGCGCGCGATCAGCGCTTTGCTGGCCAGCGCGGTCAGATGGACGCCGCGATAGGCAAAGTCGATCCGCGCCTGGGGATCGTTGCCCCAGGCGCCGTCACCCATCGAACCGCTGTGGCCCATGTCGGTCGAGGCGAGCACGGTCTGGCCGCTGGTGACGGGAATACAGCCGCTGTCATGCTCCGGGCGCACCATCACCACGCCGCACAACCCGCCACAGCCGAGCTGCAGGTATCGCTGGGTCCAGCCGTTGACCGGCAGGCGCACCTCGAACCCGATCTTCGGCGCGATCGTGCCGCGCACGCCGCAATAAGGCGCCGGCCTGCTCTGGGCGTAAAGCTGAGCGGACTGGATCGTCACCTTCGCCCCAACCGCGTCGGAGATGTCGACGCCCGCCAGCGCCGCGCAATCCATGACGGGCCTGACCGACGCGAGGTCGGCCAGGCCAGGCTGGGAAGCGGCCGCCGGGGAGAGGCCGGCGACCAGAGAGAACAAGACCCCGAGGACGGCAATTGTCGCCGACCATATCTTCATGCGAACCATCGGCCGCCTTTCCAGCAAGGACATCGATCCGGTCATCAGAACTTCACGCCGACGCGGACGCCGAAGAAGCGGGGGGTGGAGACACCATAGCCGAGCGAGTTGATCGGATAGGGCGAGTTCGGCACTTCGGGGCTCGGGACCAGACCGGTGAAGCCGCCATAGGTGCCGTTATAGCCGATCGGCCCGGCGGTGCGCTGCACCTTGTTCTGAATATTCTCCACGAACAGTTGGACGGTCCATTTGTCCTGCGGGGCGGCGTAGGTCAGGCTCGCATCGCTGCGGGCATAGGCCTTTTGACGATACTGAACCGCGTTCGCGAAGTCGGTAAGATTATAGCCGGAGCTGAACTTGGTAGCGCCGCGGAGCCGCAATTCGGAGCCGCCGCCGAGATCGAAGTTGTGCGTCGCCGACACGGTCGAGACGAACTTCGGCGTGTTGGGCAGGGCCTGGCCCGAAAAGTCGGCGAACGTGCCGGTCAGGTAACCGAGCGAACCCGCCATCAGCTCCTTGATCTTGCTGTGCTCGTAGGCAACCGACGCGTTCAGGGTCGTCGCATGATCGAGCTGATAGTGGAGTTCGGCTTCCGAACCATACATCTTGACGGGCGCCAGCTGCGTGAACAGCACGCCGACCACGCCCGCAGGCGTCGGGAACAGCGTCAGCCCGTTGATCTGATCCTTCGCATAATCATAATAATAGCCGGACAGCGATACGGTCAGCTTGGACGTCGGACGCCCCTTATAGCCGATCTCGTAAGCGGTCAGCTGCTCCGGCCCGTAGGGCGCCACGCTGTTGGTGCTCGGGTCGAAGTCGTTGAACCCGCCCGCCTTGAAGCCCGTCGCGACCGACGCATAGAACAGGTCGCGCGGCGTCGCCTGGTAGTTGAGGCCGACGCGCCAGGTCACCTTGTGATCGCGCTCGGTGCCGTTGTTCGGTCCGCCGATGCAGTCGTTCGGGTAGGTGCAGCCTGGGACGTTGCCGACCGCGAAGGTGCCGACGCGATTGCTTTCGTCATGCGTGTAGCGGGCGCCGGCAACGGCCGAGAACTTGTCGGTGAAATGCAGCGTGAACTGTCCGAAGAAGCCGTAGGATTCATGCTTCGTCGTGTTCACCGGATCGATCGAGCTGTTCCACTGCGTCGTGTCGCTGAGCGTGCCGTCCGGCGTGATCGGGGCGGTCCAGTTGTGATCGCTCTCCTGGATCTTCTCATGATAATAATTGGCGCCGACCACATAATCGATAAAGCCGGTGTCGACGTTCGACAGTCGTGCCTCGACCTGATTGGTGTCGAAAATGCCGTGATAGTCGTCGAGGCCGAATGACGGAGGTGCGGTCGGATTTCCGGTGTCGAACGGATTGCCGTTGCCCGTGTTCTGGCTGTGATCCTTGAAGTGCTGCTCGTTGCCCAGCAGATCGAACTGCACGTTTCCGCCGAACTTCCAGTTCAGCTGCTCGTTGAAATTGGTGAAGTTCTCGCGGACGAACGACGGCACATAATTCGGTATGATGTCGAGACGGCCGGTGCCGTCCCCTTCAAGATTGTTCTCGAGCGCGGTGCCGTTGCCCGCACCGCCGAGATGGCCAACGGTCGCGACCACGGTTGCGTGGACATTGTCCGAGGGCTGGAAAAGCAGCGAGGCGCGGCCGGTCTGGTCTTTCTGATCGTTCTTCTTCGGCAGGCCATCGCCCTTCAGGTCGATGGTCGTCGGGCCGGCTCCGTTGTTCGCGGTGGGCGAGCCTGACACGGTGATGTCGGTCGGGTCGAGATACCCGTCGCGGTGGTTATAGCTGCCCGCGAACCGTAAGGCGAACATGTCGCCCAGCGGCAGGTTGATCGCGCCCTCGAGGCGGCGGGTATTGTAATTGCCGAGTTCCGCCTTGGCATAGCCGGACGTCTCGCCCAGCACCGGCTTCTTGGTGATCACGTTGATCGCACCGCCGGTCGAGCTGCGACCGTAAAGAGTCCCCTGCGGACCTTTGAGGACCTCGACGCGCTCAAGGTCGAAGAAGGCGATGCCTTGCTCCTGGCCGCGGCCGACGAACGCGCCGTCTATGTTGAACGCGATGCCCAGTTCGCCCTTGCTGGTCTCGTCGGTCGAGGTGACGCCGCGAATGCTGACGTTGGTGCCGAACGCTCCGGTGCCGATATTGACGGACGGCACGACGTTCTGGATATCGTTGACGTTGTTTACACCGACCGTCTTCAGGTCGTTGCCGCCGAGCACCGCGATCGTCGCCGGAACCTTCAACACCGACTCGCTGCGCTTGTTCGCGGTGACCACGATTTCGCCGGGCGCAGTGCCGGTGTCACCCTGCGGCGCAGCCGGGCTGCCCGTGCCTTCGGGCGGTTGCTGCTGCGGCGACTGCGCAGCGTCCTGCGCCCGGGCCGAGCCTGCGACCAGCCCGATCGCGAGCGCAAGCGCTGCCGACGTGTGACGAAGCTTGGAAACCTTCATGAAACCCCTCCTCAAAGCCGGCGACGCTCGGTGGTTTTCTCCACCCTTTCACGTTGCGGATTGCGCTCCTTTGCGCCTCGCGTTAGTCAGGCGCGATGGCGGAAACTGAAAATCGTATGGACATTTCGCTTGAGAATGGCGCCGAAATCGGCAGCCTCAGCGCGACGAGCGTGCCACGCTATGTGCTGTACGGCGACGCGGCGCCGCGCCCCGACTGGTTCGTGAATGTCGAGCCGCTGGCAGACCGTTGCCGCGAACAGGGTTGGCTGATCGCGCCGCACACGCATCCTCGCTTCACGCAGCTCGTCCTGGTCGCGCGCGGCGGCGGCGAAACGACGATGGAGGGCGATACGCTCCATTTCCGGCGTGGCAGCGTGGTCGTGGTCCCTCCCTACCGCATCCACGGATTCCGTTATGCCGAGGCGACCCAGGGATGGGTGCTCACGATCGAGAACAACTATCTTGCCGCGCTTCTCCAGCGCGCGCCGGAGCTTAAGCTGGTGCTGCAGGAGCCGGGCGTGTTCGACGTCGGCGAAGCTGCGCTCGATCCGATCGCGGCCAGCCTGGGATCGCTTGGCGCCGAGCTTGCCGGTGCGCGTGAGGGCAAGGCGGTCGCAGCGGAAATCCACCTGCTGTCGATCCTGCTGTCGCTGCTCCGGCACTGGCCGAGCGATGCGCTGGCCGGCATGTCGCTGCTGGCGAAGGCCGATCTGGTCACCCGCTTCAAGGAGGCGGTCGAACGGACCTATCGCATGCAGCCGCCGCTCACCGAGATAGCAAACGAACTTGGCGTCAGCGCCTCGCAATTGCGTGCCGCGTGCAAGTCTGCGACCGGCCTGTCGCCGCTCGAGATCATCCATGACCGGATCGCGGCCGAGGCCAAACGCTGCCTGGTCTACACCAAGATGCCCGTGTCCGAGATCGCCTATTGGCTGGGCTTCACCGAGCAGGGCTATTTCTCGCGCTTCTTCCAGAAGGCGACGGGCATGCCGCCGTCCGAATTTCGCCGCCGGCAGAGCTTCATCCCGCCGCTGCAGGACGAAGCCGCCGAATAGCGCGCCGATCGAGCCGGGATCAGAGGCCACGTTTCGTCAGCATGGCGTCGAGGCGCGGATAGACGCGGCGGGCGTTCAGTTCGAACACCTTGCGTTTGTCCGCCGCGGAAATGGGCAGGGCGTCGATATAGCGCTTGGTGTCGTCGAAAGGATGGCCGGTTTCGGGATCGATTCCGCGCACCGCCCCCACCATTTCCGATCCGAACAGGATATTGTCGACCTCGATCACTTCGAACAACAGATCGATGCCCGGCTGATGATAGACGCAGGTGTCGAAGAAGACGTTCCGCATCACATGCTCGGCGAGCGACGGCCGTTTGAGCATGTCCGCCAGCCCGCGATAGCGCCCCCAATGATAGGGCACGGCGCCGCCGCCATGCGGTATAATCAACCGCAGATCGGGAAAGTCGCGGAACAGGTCACCCTCGATGAACTGCATGAAGGCGATCGTGTCGGCGGCGATGTAATAGGCCCCAGTCGCATGCATCGCCGGATTGCAGGATCCGGAGACGTGGATCATGGCCGGAACGTCCAGTTCGACCATCTTTTCGAAAAAGGGATACCAGGCGCGATCGGTGAGCGGCGGGGAATCGAACCGGCCGCCTGACGGATCCGGGTTGAGATTGCATCCGACGAAACCGAGCTCGGTCACGCATCGCGTCAGTTCCGCGATCGATCCGTCAAACGTGGCACCGGGCGATTGCGGCAGCTGGCACACGCCGACGAAATTGTCGGGGTAGAGATCGACGACCCGCTTGATCAGATCGTTCGAGCGCCGGCTCCACGCCAGGCTGACCGCCTCGCTGCCGATATGCGGCGCCATTGCCGATGCGCGCGGCGAAAAGATCGTCATGTCCGCACCGCGCTCGCGCAACAGGCGCAGCTGGTTGGCCTCGATCGTCTCACGAATCTCGTCGTCCGAAATGTCCGGGTAAGGCGGATCCACATCGCCGCCGCCGCGCGCCGCGGCCTGCTGCTCCTCACGCCACCGGGTGTGGCGCGATGGCGCGGTTGTATAATGTCCGTGGCAGTCAATGATCATGCAGCGATCGTTCCGAGGCGATGAAGGATGAGATCGAGCTTTGCGGCGAGCCCCGGCGGCGGCTCGGCGACGCGCAACGCGCCCAGGCGGCGCTGCCAATCCGCGGTCTTCGCCGCCATCGCCCCGCCCAGGCCGAGCGCTGCGGCGGTGCGCGATGATTCCTCCATCTCGGCCGCGCGGCGCAGGCCGTGCACCAGCATGCGATCGAGATTGTAATCGGCCTGCTCACGCCAGCGGCGATTGCCGGTGCTCGCCTCCAGCGACGCGATCACCGCCTCCTCGACCCCGGCCGCGCGTGCGGAGAGCAGGCATTCTGCAGTGAGCGCTTCGATGCCCTTGACCATGATCGATCGGACCATCTTGATCGCGCTGGCGGCGCCGACCTGACCGTCCACCACCTCCACCGAAAAGCCGAGCCGCGCGAGCGCTGCCTGCGCGACCGTCGCGTGCGGCCCTGAGGCCAACAGCGGAACTGCCAGCGCGGCAGGCTGGACAGGCGCCATGATGGCGATGTCGATATACCGGCCGCCGGCCTGCTCGACCGCCATCCGCGCCTTACGTTTGGTTTCGGGCGCGACGCTGTTCATGTCGCAGAAGAGGGCGCCCGGCGCGATGCCAGATGCTGCCGCTGCCGCAGCCTCATAGGCTTGATCCGCAGTGACGACGCTCAGAACGAGCTCGGCGCCTTCAACGGCCGCCACGGCACTGGCCGCACATCGGACACCGAACGCGCGGCATGCTGCTTCGATCTCGCCGCAGGTCACATCCGACAGCGATTTCCGATCGAAGGCGCGCAGGCTGTCGAAGCCGGCATCGCGGAGCGCCGCGCCGAATGTGCGCCCTGCCTCGCCAAATCCGATGAACGCCGTCTCCATGGTGGCGGGCATAGGGCGCTTGCCCCAGCGTCTGCTTATTCGAACCTGCGCGGGGCTATCCAAAAATCCGATTATCTTCGCGCGGCAACCTCGCTCACGATGCGCATGAATTCGGCCTGCGCGGCCGTCGGCAGAAAGTCCTGCCGGGTCGCGAGACCGATGTCGCGGCGCGACCCGCTTATGGGCCCTCCGATCGTATCGAGCAGCCCCGCCTCGCGCTCGATCCGGAACTGATCGGGCGACATGAGAACGATCCAGTCGCCTCGCAGCAGTAAACCCCGCGCGGTCAGGATCGAGCCGCACTCGATCGTGACCGAGGGCGGTCCCGCCCCGTCGAACATCCGATTCCAGATTACGCGCATCGGTGCGCCCGGTGCACCCACTATCCACGGATAGTCGCGAAGCTGGTCGATCGTGGCGTCGCGCCCCGCCAACGGATGATCCGCACGCGCGACCGCGTAGAGTTCATCGGCGAACAGGCGCATCTGCCGGAGGTCCGGCGTAGAAGCTGCCTCGCGCAATGCGCCGAGCAGCATGTCGATCGAGCCGTCGCGCAGGGCGGCGACGAGTTCCACATAAGGGCCTTCGACCACCTTGATCTCGGCCCTTGGCTGCACGTGCGAGAAAAGCGCCAGCGCCTCCGGCAGCAAAGCGGACCGAGGGAGCGGCAACGCCCCGACCACCAGCCGGCCGGCACCGCCGCCCGCCATCGCCTGTAGATCGTCGAAGCCATATTGCAGCTCGGCAAAGCACAGGCTCACCGCACGGGCAAAACGCTCGGCCGGCTCGGTCGCGCGCGCCGCTTTGCCCACCCGCACCAGCAATGGCACTTGCAGAATCAATTCCAGCTCACGTGCGGAGCGATAGACGGAAGGCTGCGAAAGGCCGATCTCGCGCGCCGCCGCTGCGTAGCTCGCATTCTTGACGACCGACTGGAACGCCCTGAGCTGGACCATCGTCATCAGCCGCTCGGCATGCGGCATTGCCGGCAGCCGTCCCGAGCGCCGGACGAGACGGGCCGCATCGCCGAGCAGCATGATCGCCCGCTCCGCGCGCGGGACCATAAACGCCCCTGCCTCGGTCAGGCTTACCCCATCTGGTTGCCTGTCGAACAACCGGTAACCGATACCGCGCTCAAGCTTGTTGAGCCCTTGCGCGGCGGCCGGCTGCGACAGATTCACCGCCAGCGCGGCCGCGCTGATGCTGCCGGTTCGCGCGATCGCGGCGAGCAGTTCGAGATGGCGGAGATTCAGGTCGTAAGGCTGCATCGCGCGACATCCATAGCATATGCTTATGCCCTCGACGCAAATCGATGTGGCGGCGCGGCGGGTTCGGGATCATCCGCCGGGTAGGAGGAGGAGGTAGCGCATGACCGGACGCGTCGTGACCAGGATCGAACGGGCAGCCGCCGACGTGATTGCCGGGCTGGCGCATGCGGGCGTGGCCACGGTTCACGAAGCGGGGGGCCGGCGCGGATTGCTCGCCAGCCGTTTGCGTCCGATCTATCCTGGAGTGCGTATCGCCGGGTCCGCCGTGACGATTTCAGCGCCTCCCGGGGACAATATGATGCTGCATGTCGCAATCGAGCAGGTCCGCGACGGCGACATCCTTGTGCTCGCCCCGACTTCGCCATGCGAGGATGGCTATTTCGGCGATCTTATCGCGACGTCGGCCATGGCGCGCGGCTGCCGTGGCCTGGTGATCGACGCGGGAGTGCGCGATGTCCGCGATCTCACCGCGATGGGCTTCCCGGTATGGTCCAAGGCAGTGTTCGCGCAGGGCACGGTCAAGGCGACGCTTGGATCGGTAAACGTCCCGATCGTCTGCGCCGGCACGCTGATACATGCTGGCGACGTGATCGTGGCCGATGACGATGGCGTGTGCGTTGTACCTCGGGCCGCCGCAACGGAGGTATTGGAGAAAGCGCGAGCGCGTGAAGCGGCCGAGCAATCGAAGCGCGACCGGCTACGCGATGGTGCGCTCGGCCTCGACATTTACGACATGCGCAAAAAGCTCGCCGAGATGGGGCTGCGTTATGAGTGACGCCATCCGTTGCATGTGGATGCGTGGCGGCACCTCGAAGGGCGGCTTCTTCCTTGCGGACGACCTGCCTGCCGATCGCGCCACGCGCGATGCCTTCCTTCTGTCGGCTTTTGGATCGCCCGACCCGCGCCAGATCGACGGCATGGGCGGCGGCGATCCGCTTACTTCCAAGGTGGCGGTGGTGAGCAAATCCGCGCGACCCGGAGTCGACGTCGACTATCTCTTTCTCCAAGTGTTCGTCGACCAGGCCATCGTCACCGACAGCCAGAATTGCGGGAACATGCTGGCGGGGGTCGCTCCCTTTGCGATCGAGCGCGGACTTGTCGCGGCGCGGGACGGCGAAACCCGCGTCGTGATCCACATGGTCAACAGCGATCAAGTCTCCGAAGCGATTGTGCGCACGCCGCGGGGCATGGTGACCTACGACGGCGAGGCCCATATCGATGGCGTGCCCGGAACGGCGGCGCCGATCCCGCTTGTCTTCCGCGATACCGCCGGCTCGACCTGCGGCGCGCTGCTGCCGACGGGTAATGCGGTGGACCTGATCGATGGCGTCGATGCCACTTTGATCGACAATGGCATGCCATGTGTGATCCTGCGCGCCGCCGACTTTGGAATCACCGGTGCGGAGGACCGCGAGACGCTCGATGCGGACCAGGCCCTGAAAGCGCGCATCGAGGCGATCCGCCTGGTTGCCGGCCCTTTGATGAACCTCGGTGATGTCGCCGAAAAGTCGGTGCCGAAGATGGTGCTGGTTGCGCCTCCCGCGCACGGTGGCGCGATCGCCACGCGCAGCCTTATCCCTCACCGCGTCCACGCCTCTATCGGTGTGCTCGCCGCGGTCACGGTGGCAACGGCCTGCATGCTCGAAGGCTCGCCCGCGGCCGCATGCGCCCGGCTACCGGCGGGCAGGTTCCGGATAATGGATGTCGAGCATCCGACGGGCGCGACCGCTTGCGCGATCGAGCTGGATGCCCAGGGTGCGGTGACCAGCGCCGGCATGCTGCGGACCGCGCGCAAATTGTTCGACGGCACGCTGTTCGGCCGTACGGATCAGGAGGCATGATGACCGAAGAGGATCCACGCACGCTCATCGACCGCGACCCGATGCACCCGCGCCAGGTGCTCGCGATCGCGATCGCGACTGCGCTCAACGCGCTCGATGGGTTCGACGTGCTGTCGATCAGCTTCGCATCGCCCGGCATCGCCAAGGATTGGAGCATCGACCGCGCAGCGCTCGGCGTGGTGCTGTCGATGGAGCTTATCGGCATGGCGATCGGCGCGCTGTTGCTGGGCGCGATCGCGGACAAAGCCGGTCGTCGCCCGACGATCCTTGTCTGCCTCGGCGTGATGGCGCTCGGCATGTTCGCGGCGTCGCGGGCACAGGACGTGATCTTCTTGTCGGCGGTGCGCCTTTTCACCGGGCTCGGGATCGGCGGAATGCTGGCGGCGACCAACGCGATCGTGGCCGAATGCGCGAACGCGAAACGGCGGAACCTTTCGGTCGCGATCATGGCCGGCGGTTATCCGATGGGGGCGATTGTCGGCGGAACGATCGCCTCCGCGCTGATCGGCACCACCGGCCGTTGGCAGACCGTGTTCGAATTCGGCGCGGCCGCGACTGCATGCTTCATCCCGCTCGTGCTCTGGCTCGTCCCGGAAACGATCGCCTTCCTGCTCTACAAAAGGCCCGCAAACGCGCTTGATCGGATCAACCGGACGATGGTGCGGCAGGGCCGGGCGCCCTTATCCTGCCTGCCGGAGGCCGAGGCCCGCATGAAAGTGCGGTTCGTGGATATGTTCGCGCCCGGCATGGCAGCAACCACGCTGCTGCTGACCGTTGCCTATTTCGCGCACATCATGACCTTCTATTTCCTGATGAAATGGATCCCGAAGATCGTGGCGGACCTCGGCTATGCGCCGGCGGCGGCGGGCGGCGTTCTGGTTTGGGCGAATGTCGGCGGCGCTTCGGGATCCGTCCTGCTCAGCCTGCTGACGCTGCGCGCGCCTGTGCGACGCCTGGTGATGGGCGCGATGATCCTGGCCTCGGTCGCGGTTGCAGGCTTCGGGCAGCCTCTGGGCAGCTTGGCCGCGCTTTCGCTGGTGGCAGGGATCGCCGGCTTCTTCACCAATGGCGCGACCGCAGGCCTTTATGCCTTGTTCGCGCAATCCTTCCCGGCTGCGGTTCGGGCAGGCGGCACCGGTCTGGTTATTGGTGTCGGCCGGGGCGGCGCGGCGCTTGGCCCAATTCTCGCCGGGATATTGTTCACGCGGGGATGGTCGCTGCCGATGGTGGCCGCGACAATGGCGTGCGGGTCGCTCGCCGCGATGGCCGCTTTGGCCTTCCTGCCCACCGATCCGGCGCGCCGCCGACCATAATACCGTTCGGCCGGTCACACGGAACGCGGTGGGTGATCGGCTGCTCCGGCCGAGAAACCTTGATCGGCGTCCGGAAAGGATCACCGGCGACGGTCAATCAATCCCGCCAACCGATCCGCCCTCGCCTACCAGGCGGCGAGGAGTGAACCGATGCAATATGACGTCCTGATCGTGGGCAGCGGCCATGCTGGCGCACAGGCCGCGATCGCGCTGCGCCAGCGTAAATATGAAGGCAGCATCGCCATCGTCGGCGAGGAGACCGAGCTTCCCTACGAACGTCCGCCTTTGTCCAAGGACTATCTGGCGGGCGACAAACCGTTCGACCGCATCCTGATCCGGCCCGAAAGTTTCTGGTCGGAACGCGACATCCTGCTGCTGCGCGGAAAGCGCGTCGTCCGGATCGACCCGGAGATGCGATCGGTCGAAACAGATGACGGCGCGACGCTGACCTATGGCGAGCTGGTCTGGGCGACGGGCGGCCATGCGCGCCGCCTGTCGTGCGACGGCGCGCATCTATCCGGCGTTCATTCGGTACGATCGCGTGCGG
>FTCH01000336.1_pt1 | contig 25231 bp, 20 predicted proteins | sample 1639671 | NCBI WGS metagenome assembly FTCH01 (sample SAMEA3914869, study PRJEB12502) | metagenome | biome: forest; material: soil | place: USA | collected 2012-03-12 | depth 0.1 m
CCGTACTCGCCGCGATCCATCCGACGCGGATCTTACGCTGACGCGATGCGATACAGGAATGCCGATCGTCGAGTAATAAGTTTATTTGCAACGGACATAAGAAACGAAGGCGCGGAAGGGGACGCGAGCGCCATAAGAATACAGGTCGAACGGCGCACCGTCGTCGAGAGCTATTGCCGTGCCGGCAAAGGACGCGGTGGCAGCAATCCCGGCGGATCGACATTTGCCAAACAATTTATGTCAAATACCACATTTCCTATTAGCGGATTTGCGCCCGTACGCCGAGTTTCCCTTCCAATAACAACAGAAGGAGGGAAAGCATGATCGGGGTTTCGGGCAAAATTCGCTGTGCGCTGTTGCTGAGCGCCGCGCCGCTCGCACTGGCGACTGCAGCGCAGGCACAGGACAGCGCGTCCGGCCAGGCGCAGGCCGTGGCCACATCGTCGCAGGCCAGCGCCAACGGGGAGATCCCCGAAATTGTCGTGACCGCGAGCCGGCAGGCGCAGAATCTGCAGAAGGTCTCGACCTCGGTCAGCGTTCTCGACGGCAGCGCGCTCAAGAATCAGGCGGTCACCAATATCGGTCAGGCTTTCTCCAACCTGCCGAGTGTGCAGGCGACGGGGCAGCCGGGCGGCTTCAGCATCGACGTGCGCGGCCTGGGCGGAGACCTGCCCGCGGGTTCGACCCAAGGGTCGGTCGCGCTGGTTGCGGACGGCGTCTATAACATCAATTCGCAGAGCACGACCGTCGGCTTCTTCGACGTCAACCGGATCGAGGTTCTGGCCGGGCCGCAGAGCACGCGCTACGGACCCAATGCGGACGGCGGTATCGTCAACCTGATCACCAACGACCCCGTCCTCGGCCATTTCGGCGGCGAAGCGGCGATGACGGTGGGCAATTACAGCCTGTTCCGCGGCGAGGCGGCGGTGAACCTTCCCGTCACCGACACGGTCGCGGTGCGCATCGCGGCGGCGGGCGTGACGCGCAAATCCTATTTCACGCCGGCGGAAGGCGACAATAAGGGCCAGTCGGTCCGCGCGAAATTGCTGTTCCAGCCGGACGATAGTTTTAGCCTGAAGCTGACCTATCAGCTCGACCATATCGGCGGGACGGGCAACGGTTCGAACGTCTTCCCGATCTATACCAACAAGGTTCCGGTCTATCCGGGCGACAGCATCAACGACCTCAAGGATCCGTGGGCGCAGGCGCCGAGCGATCCGCAAAACGTCAACACGGCGAATATCTATTCGCATACCGGCATCGCCAACCTTACCTATCAGTTCAGCCCCGCGATCGTGCTGGATGCGCAGGCATCCTATTCGAAGATCACGGGCGGCGGCACCGGCTGCATCTATCTGCCGCCCTGGTCGACGCATCAGTTCGACGGCTACGGTCCGGTGATTTGCGGCGCGAAGCTCAACGAATTCGCGCCGTTCCACCAGCTCACCGGCGAAGTGCGACTGCACAACGGAGCCGGCAGCGCGATCCAGTGGGACCTCGGCTATTATCACTGGAATTACCTTGAGCAATATTCGCTCGACGATGCGCAATTCCTGTCGAGTCCGCCGGTCAAGACGACCACCGCGACCAACGCGGTGTTCGGGGAGGCGACCTATCCGGTCAGCGACACGTTCCGCATCATCGGCGGCGCTCGCGAGAGCTTCGACCACCGTACCTTCAACTTCAACAATGCGGGCACGGTCACGCCGGTCTACGGCATCAACTTCTCGCACTTCGATTATCGTGCCGGGGTCGAATATGACGTCGCGCCCAAGGTCATGGCCTATCTGACGGCGTCGTCGGGCTATCGGCCGGGCGGGCTGAGCGCGTTCAATCCGGTCACCAACGCGCCCAATTCGTTCAAGAGCGAGATCACGCGCGCCTATGAGGCGGGCATCAAGAGCCGGCTGTTCGACAATCGCGTCCAGATCAACGCGGACGTCTTCTATTACGACCAGTCCAACTACCAGAATCTCGACAAATATACCGGCTTCATCCCGCCGGAAGGCGGCGGCGCCTGCGCCAATGGCGATACCCGTGCGGGCTGTCAGACGCCGACCTTCGGCGTGCAGGCCCATTCGCTCGGCTTCGAGACGCAGATCCGCGCGAACGTGACTCGCAACGACATCCTGAGCGTTTCGGCAACATGGCTCCATGCGCGCTTCAACAAGAAGCAGGATGCCTGCGCGACGGTGGCGGTGCCGACCACGACCGGCTGCCTCGACGGCTATAACAGCGAGTCTCCCAACGATCCGGGGGCACCATTCTTCTTCGACCTTGCCGGCGCGGTGCAGCCGCATTCGCCGAAATTCTCCGGCAACGTCTCGTACCAGCACATCTTCCGGCTGGCGTCGGGCGCCACGATCTCGGTCGGCGGGGACGCATTCTACACGACCGGATACTGGGTGAACCCGGTCCAGGATGCGACGCTATACGGCTGGCAGCCATCCTACTGGCTGGAAAATCTCAACGCCGGCTTCACCAGCGCGGACGGCAAATGGTCGCTGACGGCCTTCATGCGCAATCTGTCCAAATATGCGGTCAAGCAATCGGTGTTGCCGGCGCAGTCGATCGGCGATCCGCGAACCTTTGGCGCAACGCTCGGCGTCCATTGGTAAAAGGGGTGGGGGCACGACCATCCTCCCCGGGCGTGCCCCCCATCCATATAGGAGACTCTACGTGAAATCTTGCGATTGGACCTTCGCGGCTTCCCGGCTGACGCTGGCCGCGCTTCTGGCGGCAATGACGGCTGAGGCCGCAAGCGCCGAACCGCCGCTGTCGCCCAAGTGGGAGGACCTGACCAGCGCCGACTTCGCCAAGGCGCTGAAGCAGGCCGACGGCCTCTGCATCCTGCCGATGGGCAGTATCGAGAAGAATGGCCCGGCCGAACCGCTGGGCACCAATCTCTACGTCGCGCGGATGGTGACGATGGCGGCGGTGAGGCAGGATTATGCGGTCGTCTTCCCCGATTATTTCGTGGCGGCGACGAACGACGTCAGCAACCATCTCGGCGCGGTCGCCTATAGCGGCCGGCTGCAGCGCGAAATGCTGGAAGAGACGGTCAGCGAAATGGGCCGCAACGGCTGCAGCAAGATCCTGCTCGTCAACGGGCATAGCGGCAATAATGGCCTGCTCCAGGAATTCCTCAACACCGACATGAGCCGGCCCAAAAATTACGTGGTCTATGCGGTGCAAGGGGGGCCGCCCAAGGGGACGCCGGACGCGCATCTTCCGGCCGCGACGATGCCGAGCAAGCCCGACGCCGATGGCCATGGCGGCGAGGAACGGACCTCGGTCCTGCTGGTCGAGCATGCCGACCTGGTCCATCCCGAACGGGCGCATGACGAGCCGGTCGTCGTCGAGGGCAGCCGCCATTTGAACCTGCCGGGTGGCATGGGCGGCGTGCAGACCGGCATCGCGCGCGCGGTCGAGGCGCCGGGCGGCTATCTGGGCGATCCGTCGGGAGCGACCGCCGCGCGCGGCAAGGCTTTGCTCGACTATACCGCCGCGCGCGTCCTGGCGGCGATCCGCGCGGTCAAGGCCGACACGCAGAGCGCGCCCGCGCAAAAGCTGTTCTTCGAACAGCGCGACCATCCGGCCAATTGAGGTGAAAAGCGGGGGCAGGGAGATACGGCCGCTTCATCGCGCGCTGGCCGCGATCCTGCTGCTGTTCCTGCTCTATTTCGGGATCACCGGAACGATCGTGCAACTGGTCGATCTGCGGGCGCTGGCGACCCATGCGCCGGCAAATTCGCCGGACATGATGGCGATCCGGGAGAGCATCGACGGGTCCTCCAATTATGCCGTGATCGCGGCCACGGATTATACCGCCCCGGCGGTGGATCCGCATTTCGACTGGCAGGCGGGACTGGCGCGCGTTACGCGCGCGGCGCGCGCCGCAGCGGACGGCCGTCCGCTGCGGTTCGTCGAGCTTCGCCAAGCGGAGGGCGGGGCGATCGGACGCGTGCTGGCGGGCGACGCCGTGCTCCAGTTCGACGCGGTCAGCGGCACGCGTCTGGCCGATCTCGTCGCCGATCATCCCAAGGGGCCGCAATCCTCGAACCATCGCAGCGCCAAGAACTGGCATCGCCTGTGGGCGCTGGGCGACTGGATGCTGTGGCTGAACGCGCTGGTGGGATTGGGCCTGCTGGCGATGGTGGTGACCGGCCTCTGGCTTTACCTGCAATTGCTGCGCGGGCGGGCACGGCTCGGCCGCAAGGCATTGTTCTGGTCGGCGGGCGGCTGGTTGCGGACCAGCCATCGCGCGATTTCGCTGGTGGCGGCGTTTTTCCTGATCGTGGTTTCGATCACCGGCACCTTGCTGTCGATCGACAGCCTCGCGCTGCAAATCTACCGCACCACCGAGGCCAACGGCCAGTTTCCGCCGGGCATGATGGCGGATTATTCGAGCCCTCTGGCGGACGATGCGCTGCCGAGGATGCTGGACGTCACGCTGAATGCATATCGGCAGATGCAAGGCACCCGGCCGATCAAGGCGGTGCGGTTGCGGACCTTCGCGGGCTATCCGCAGGGCGTGGTGATCGCGGGCGGCGCGGAGACGCGGCAGATCGTGTTCAACGCCAGCTCCGGCGGCCGGATGCGGATGACCGAGCCGGGCTATCCCTACACCGGTTTCCCGACCGGCTGGGAATTGCATGAGCTGCTCAAGCGCATCCATCGCGGCGACGCTTTCGGATTGGCCGGCCGGTTCGTCGATCTGTTCGCAGGCCTGTCGCTGGTCTTCCTCTCGCTGTCCGGCCTGTGGATGTATCGCGATCTCTGGCGCCGCCGCCGCGCCGCCGGCAAGCCGGCCTTGTTCTGGCGCTGACAGGCATGATTCCCCCTTTCTGGAGACGTAAAGCGTGACCGAAATATCGAGACGGAAATTCGTGGCGGTCGGGACCGTGCTCGCCGGAAGCGTGTCCGCCGTGGGGCTGCATGCGCAGCCGCCGCGCGGCGAGGGCAACGCCAACGGCTTCATGGCAGCGTCCGCCAACTCGCCGGGCGGACCCGACGACGGGCGGAAGATGACGCCCGGCCTGCAGGGCATCTCCGCCTTGTGCGAAGTCACCGGCGGCGGCGAGAAGGTCTATGGGATCGCGGTCGAATATGATGTCGCGATCGATCCGGCCAGCCTGGCGCCCGCGACCTATGCCACCGGCGTGGTGCCGGCGGCGCAGGGCTATTTCCCGGGCATGCCGCAAGCCCCCGACAAGAACAGCTCGACCGCGGCGCCCGTGGCGCGGCCGGTGGCGGCGATCTACACCAACGCCGAGCCGGCATTGCGTGGCGATCGGAAGAGCGTGCCCGGCCGCTTCGTGATCGCCGAATTCGCGCACGATCCCGATCTGAGCCTGCCCACCACAGACAGCGACAAGGTGGTGTTGACGCAGAACCGGGCCGTCCGCACGACTAAAGGCGCGGTCTATCCCGCCGATCCCAAGGCCTGGACCAACATGGGTCGACGGGGAAATTCGGTCGTGATCCGCGGGGTTGATGCCTGGGAGCAGAACCATTGGTGGTGGGACGACGCCCGCTCCGCCTGGCTGGAATATAGCATCTATCTGCCCAAGTCGTTCCTGAAGCCCGGTGGGGACGACAAGGCCTATCCGCTGGTGCTGGCGATCACCCATTCGGGGACAAGCTATGACGGCACCTGCGCGCAGACGCTGACCGAGCAATGCATCGCCAGCATCTGGGGCATGCCGGAGGAGCAGGCGCGGCACGAATGCGTCGTGATCACGCCGCGCTACGAGCGCACGACGATGAACGATTACTGGGAGCACACCTACGACCTGGAGAACACCTACAAGCTGGTCGAATCCCTGCTCGCGAACACGTGGAACTACGGCAATCCCAACCTGCCCGACCGCGCGGACAAGGTGCTCAGGATCGACCCCAAGAGGGTCTATTGCACCGGCTGGTCGATGGGCGCGATGAGCTCGCTCTGGCTGATGGCGAAACATCCCCAGACCTTCGCGGGCGGCCTGATCATCGCCGGCCAGCAGAGGCCCGCGGACGTGGCGGCGCTCGCCAGCCAGAATGTGCTGATCATCACCGGAACCAGGGACGATAAGGCCACGCCCTGGAACGAGAAATGCGTGCCGGTGTGGGAGAAAGCCGGCGCGAAGGTCACGCGGCCGGCGGAGCGGCTGGATCCGGCGTTGATCTTCCCGGTCGAGGACCAGAAGACGCTGACCGCGCAGGTTGACGGCTATCTTGCGGAGGGCGGGAATATCACCTTCCTGACCTTCGAGGGGGTCGATCACATGGCCTCGGCCCGGAAGTTCTTTTACATCAAGGCGGCGCGGGACTGGCTGTTCCGGCAGGCCAGGACGTAAATCGGACGGGGGCGGTCAAACCGTTCCGATCCGGCCCTGAATGGAACCCCGAACGCGGCGGCGCGTAGCGTACCTAGCGGGAAAACAAACTCAGGAGCAGGCTGTCATGAAGATCACGCCCCTTATCGCTGCGGCCAGCATTGCGGCCGTTGCCGCTTTCTCGGCGCCGGCCGGCGCCCAGCGCACGGTCGTCGCGGTCACGGCCGGCCCGCCGGAAGGCGATGGCTGGGTTGCCTATCACGAAACCCACTATGCCAACGACTGGGACGGCCCGCGTTATTACGATCACGATGGCCCGCACCATGGCTGGTATTCGTGGAACAACAGCTATTACCAGAATTGCAGCTATCGTGTGACGCCGCACGGCCACAAGCGCGACTGGCATTGCTGGTAAGGCCTGACAGGGCTGGTAAGGCCCGAAAGGCTTTGAACGAGAAGGGCTCGCCGCGAGGCGGGCCCTTTTCTCATGCGGTAGGTCGGGTGTGCGATTGCGCTTCCGCTTGCCGTGTTAGTACGGCAGGATCGCCCGGCTTGACGACCGGGAGGACGCGGTGAATCCGTACCAGGAACTGGGACCGACCGCGTTTTGGCGGACGGGGGTGGCGGATGTCCCTGCAGCGGACATATCCGGCCTTTGGACGCCGAAATGGCCGATCGGCCCCGATAGCCGGATCGCCACGACCGGATCCTGCTTTGCGCAGCATTTCGGCGCGGCGTTGCGGGCGCGGGGCTATGCCTGGCTCAACAAGGAGCCGGCGCCGGCCCCTTTGCCGGCCGAGGCGCGCAAGGCGTTCAACTATGAGGTCTTTTCGGCGCGGACCGGCAATATCTACACCGCGCGTCAGTTGCGCCAATGGCTCGCATGGGCGCACGACCCCGCCACGATGCCGGAAGAGGTCTGGACCCGCGACGGGCGCTGGTTCGATCCGTTCCGCCCGCTGATCGAGCGCGACGGCTTCGCTTCGGAAGCGGAATTGCGCGCCGCGCGGCGGACGACTTTGGCCGCCTTGCTGGCAGCGGCGCGCGAGGCGGACGTGTTCGTCTTCACGTTGGGCCTGACCGAATGCTGGCGGCATCGGCAGCTGGGCCACGAATATCCGGTCTGTCCGGGGACGATCGCGGGGGCGTTCGATGCCGAGACGCATATGTTCGTCAATCAGGGCTTCGCCGAAATCCTGGACGACATGGTCCAGGCGATCGCGCTGCTGCGGCGGTTGCAGCCCGCTATCCGAATATTGCTCACCGTCTCGCCGGTGCCGCTGACCGCCACCGCGAGCGGGCAGCATGTCCTGGTCGCGACATCGCATTCGAAATCGGTCCTGCGGGCGGTGGCGGGCACGCTGGCGGCGACGTTCGACCATTGCGACTATTTCCCGTCCTACGAAATCATCACCGCACCGCCGTTCCGGGGCATGTTCTACGCGCCCAACCTGCGCACGGTGACCGAGGCCGGGGTCGGCTTCGTGATGGGCAGCTTCTTTGCCGCGCTGGGGCCGCAGGCGGAGCGGCCGGTGCCGCCGCCCGATTATGCCGCGAACGAGGGCGACGCCGATCCGCTGTGCGACGACGCCGCGCTCGAACAATTTGCGAAGCGCTGATGCTGTTGCTGGGGGATTCGCACGGCGTGGCGATCGCGAACGGCGCCCGCGCGCTGGGTCTGCCGCTTGTCGGCGGGATGCTGGGAGCGGGGCGTAGTCTCAACCTGAACTTCTACAGTCACGCCGCCGGCGACTTCACGTTTCGCCACCCGGAGATCGAGCGTCTGTATCGATCCTATCTGGCCGAAGCGGGGGTCGACCGGATCGCCGACCTGGAAATGCCGGTGCTGTGCCAGTTCGCGATGAACCTGCATTATCTGGCGCGGGAAGAGGTGTGGCGCGGCTTCACGATCGAGCCCGAGGGCGAAGGGCAATTCATCAGCGATGCGGTGCTCAGCGCGGCGATACGGGCGATGGTGCAGGATGCGCTGCAATTCTATCGCGACCTGCGCGCGATGGGGCTGCGCGTCTTCACCGCGCTGCCGCCGCGTCGGCCGCGTGATACGATTCCGATCGCGTTGTTCCTGCGGGTCGAGGAGATCTTGCTCGATACGATGCGCGAACTGGGGGTCGGCGTGGTCGATCATCGGCCATGGTCGCTGGGTGACGACCTTATGCTCAGGAGCGAATTCGCCCACCCCAACCCGACCGATACCGTCCATGCCAATGCGCGGTTCGGCGCACGGCTGCTGCAGCAATGTTTGGAGGAAGCAAAGCGGGCCTGACCGTTTCGGCGGACCGGGCGTTCTTTTTCCTGAAAAATTTTTGCCGGACCCTGTCGATTCCCAGAAAGCTCGTTCGTCGTCACGATGAGACGCCAGTTGGGGCCGGCTCGAAACGAGGAGACAGACGATGCGCGTGATGGTGTTTGCGAAAGCCGCCGAGGGCAATGCCGAAGCGATGGCCGCGCCCACGCCCGAGATGCTGGAAGCGTTCGCGGCAATGGACCGCTTTCACGAGGAACTGGTCGAAGCGGGCGTGTTCGTCGCCGCCGCGGGCCTCAAGAACGACGCCGAATCCAGGCGGATCGTGCAGAACGGCGGCCAACGCACGGTGATCGACGGGCCGTTCGCCGAGACGCGCGAGCTGATCGCGGGCTTTTCGATCTGGCAGGTCAAGGACATGGACGAGGCGCTCGCCTGGGCGAAGCGCGCGCCGATGCTGGGCGATATCGAGATCCGGCCCTTTTACGAGGTCGAGGATCTGGCCGACTTCATCACGCCCGAAGAACTGGCCAACCCGCGCACCGGCGAGCGCGGCGCGCTGGGCGTCGCCTGACCCGAGCTATTTTCGCGAAGCGTGTCGATCGGCGGCAAGCCCGTTCGTCGATACGATGGCCGGCCCCGATGCCGGCCGTACAAGGAGATGAAACATGCGTGTGATGGTGATCGTAAAGGCGACCGAGGATAGCGAGCAGGGCCTGCTGCCGTCGCCCGAATTGCTGCTGGCGATGGGCAAGTTCAACGAAGAACTGGTCAATGCCGGCGTCATGTTGAGCGGCGATGGGCTGAAGCCCTCGTCGGCGGGCAAGCGCGTGGCGTTCGACGGTGCGAACCGTTCGGTGATCGACGGCCCGTTCGCCGAAACCCGCGAGCTGGTGGCGGGCTATTGGATCTGGGAGGTGAAGGACATGGCCGAGGCGATCGCCTGGGTGAAGCGCTGTCCCAATCCTATGCCCGGACCGAGCGAGATCGAGATCCGGCCTTTCTACGAACTGGCCGATTTCGCCGAGAATGTGACGCCCGAGGCCGCCGAGGTGCATGCGCGCACGGCGGAAAAACTGCAGGGCAATTAAGCGCCGCGGCGCGGGCTGCCTTGCCTTGCGCGGGCCGATCGCCGACGAAGCGGCATGGCCGCGGAGACGCATCAGGCAATCGAGGCGGTGTTCCGGATCGAACGGGCCAGGCTGATCGGCGGCCTGGCCCGTATCGTGCGCGACATCGACCGGGCAGAGGAGCTGGCGCAGGACGCTTTGGTCGCCGCACTGGCGGAATGGCCCGCAAATGGCGTGCCCGCCAATCCCGGCGCCTGGCTAATGGCGGTGGCCAAGCGCCGGGCGATCGACCTGATCCGGCGCGACGCGATGCAGACGCGCAAGCATGACGAGATCGCGCGCACGCAGGACGAGGCGGACGAACAAGCCACGCAGGCGATCGAAGCCGCGCTGGACGACGATCTGGGCGACGAATTGCTGGGGCTGATCTTCGCGGCCTGCCACCCGATGCTGTCGCCCGAGGCGCGCGCGGCGCTGACGCTCCGCGTGGTGGGCGGGCTCACCACCGACGAGATTGCGCGCGCCTTCCTGTCCAACGAACCCACGATCGCGCAGCGCATCGTCCGCGCCAAGAAAGCGATCGCCAAAGCCGGGCTCGCCTTCGAAGTGCCGCGCGGGCCCGCGCAGGCGGCGCGGCTGCCGTCGGTACTGGAGGTGGTCTATCTGATCTTCAACGAGGGGTATGCGGCGACCGCGGGCGACGATCTGGTGCGGCCGGCCCTGGCGCAGGAGGCGCAAAGGCTGGGGCGGATCCTCGCCGGGCTGCTGCCGCAGGATGCTGAGGTGCTCGGCCTGCTTGCCTTGATGGAGATACAGGCATCGCGGCTCGCCGCGCGCGCCGGACCGGACGGGCGCTTCGTCCCGCTCGACCAGCAGGATCGGGCGCGCTGGGATCAATTGCTGATCCGGCGCGGGCTCGCCGCGCTGGCGCGCGCGGAGGGACTGGGGCGCGAAGGGCCCTATGTGCTGCAGGCCGCGCTGGCCGCCTGCCATGCCCGGGCGCGGAAGGCGGCGGATACGGATTGGGCACGGATTGCCGGGCTCTACGACCGGCTACGCGCTGTGACGCCTTCGCCGGTCATCGACCTCAATCGCGCGGTCGCGCACAGCATGGCGTTCGGTCCCGAACGGGGGCTCGCTTTGCTCGACGAAATCGCGGGCGTGGAGATGCTGCGCCATTATGCACCTTTCCCGGCGGCGCGCGGCGATTTCCTGTTTCGTGCCGGGCGGCTGAGCGAGGCGCGGGTGGCTTTCGATGCGGCCGCCGCGTTGACCCGCAACGCGCAGGAGCGCGCTTTCCTGCTCGGCCGCGCGCGGGCGTGCGGCGGCGAGACCTGATCAGCGCGCGTAGATAAGCGGCCGGCCGAAGCTGATGTGCTCGCCAAAGCGGGCGTAAGGCACGCCGCGCTGGGCTCGGACGACAGGGTCGCCTGGATCGTCGAGCAGCGGATGCGCGCCGAAGAAGCGCTTCACCGCGATCGCACGAACCCCCGCCGCATCCGGCATCAGGTGGAAATCATGGACATTGTGCTGTGCGCCAAGGCTATCGGTGACCACGGCAGGCGCGAAATAGGCCTGGGCCCAGTCGCGTGACGTATCGCCGCGGAACAGCAGCATCCGCGCGGGTACAGTATCGGCGACCGGAACCGGCGTGATCCGGATACAGAGCGGCAGGCTGACCGCGAGCAGCGAAAAGATCGCCGCGAGCGGATGGCCCGAGCGACCGAGCAGCCGCAGCCAGAGGAACAGGCCAGCCCCCCAATAGGGAACGAACCATTTGAAATAATGGAAATTCTTGAACTTCCACAGGCCCGGCGGCTGCAGATCGACATAGGCGATGAAAGGGAGCGCCGAGGCGAAGATCAGGATCGTGAGCAGGATTGCCGCGACCCGCCGTTCGCGAAACGCAGTCGCGAGCAAGGCGACGGCCCCGGCCGCACCGAATAGCAACCAGGGCATGGTCTCCAGGATGGAGCGGGTTCCCGGGAACCAGGGGCGCGGCGTGACGAGCAGGACGTAGGATTTCCACCCGATATCCCCCGGCACGAAGCCGTTGCGCGCGGCGTCGGCCATATATTGGGTCGCGTGCGGCCCGTAGATGGCGAGGTGGAGCAGCACATAAGGGACGATCGGGATCAGCGCGCCCGTCAGCATCAGGCCGGAGGCGCGCACCAGCGGCTGGCGGCGGCGAACCGCGTAGAGCGCGAAGCCGAGGCAGATCAGGCTGAGCGAGATGTCGATTGGCCGCACCAACGGCAAAGCGCCGGCCAGGACTCCGATCAGCACCAGCTCCGTGGTCGTCGCCGCCGGCCGCGATCGGCGCGGCGGCGCGAACAGCGCGATCGTCAATGCGCTCAACCACCACAGCAAGGCCGCCGAGACATTGGTGTTCCAGGGCTGCAACCAGGCCTTGGCGATGGGCGCCTGGATCAAGCAGGCGGCGAGGAAGATCAGCATGGCGGTGGCGGCGCCGATGCCGAAACCATGCACCACCCGCTGGAAGGCGATCCCGGTCGCGACGAAAAGGAAGAGATCGGGAAGGAAGAAGGGGTCGCTCGGGACGAACCAGGCGAATGGCGTCGCCAGCAGCGAATAGCCGAGCGGATACCAATGCGCGGAGGCAGACAGATCGCCATGCGCGAGAGCCAGGGTCGAGACGAGATAATGGCTCTGGTCGTACCAGCCCGCCCAGAAAGGCGGCGATCGCCACGGCAGGCCGTAGAGGCTGCAATAGCGGATCAGCCATGCGGCGGCGCACACGGCAGGCCACACCAGGGCGGGGGCGCCTTTTTGCCAAACGGCGGGGCGAGCCCGATCCTTCGTCGGGTGCGCGTTGCCCGCTTCTGTCTCCAGGGTGGTTGAAAGCATAGGCTCCTGCGAATAGCGGGATTGGCGCTCCGCGCAGAGCACCAATTTTCGCCCATGGCTTACAGACGGGCGCCTCCATGGGAATGCGGGTTGCGTCCGCTATGGGGCCAACTCTCCCCGCGATTCAGCGTCTTGCAGGGATTTCGTCAGGGCTGGTTCAGCATTCCGATTTCGCCAAACCATGCCCCGACGCATTGCAGCGGCCGTGAAAAGCTTCAGGCGCGGATGGCCGACACCTGCGCGATCTTGTCCTCCAGCTGGCGCCGACGGCCGCGGTTCACGCCATCGATCGTCGCCGCCAGGGCGAAGGCAAAGGCAAAGCCGGCAATCGCGAGCAAGGGCCGGCTATCCCGCAATCCCGGCGCGATAAGATTGGTGATGAGCCCTGCGAACAGGGGAATGAAATACCACCACCAGACGAACCGGATCGCCCGGCATTGCCGCGCAAGCTCGGCCCGATAGAAATCGGCGACGTTCGGGAGGCTCGTGCCGTGCGGCAGGGGCTTCGGCCGGCCGATCGTCAGATTGTACGCGATCAGGGCGAGCGTGATCGCGATCCAGCCATATCCGACCGTCGCGACAACGGGCCGCGCGTGCCAATCGAACCAGAAGGCCACCGGGATCATGATCGCGAGCGCGCCATTCTCGGTCCAGTTCTTGAACCCGACATTGGCGGCGAAGCGGCGATAATCGTCCTCCAGATTGCGCGCCGTCGGACCGGCCATGACCTGAGGCGGGAAGGGCGTCACCAGATCGACGCCGGTTCGCAGGATGAAGGTTATCATCAGCGCAAGAACGGTGCCGCCATAAAGCCAGATCGGCGGCAGGCGCCAGTCCGCCGAAATCGCACCGATCGACGCGAGGCGTTGAAAGCAGAGCTGGGATGCGGCGATCGCGAGGCTGACGGCGAGGATGTCCCAGCCGGCGCGGCCGGCGGTCCAGCGATCGGTGGTGCGATAGGCATCGCGCAGCAGCAGGGCCAAGAGGCCGGCGCCGGTCGGCAGCAAGGCCCGCTGCCACGCCGCGACATCGCCTTGCGTCAGCCAGGCCGCCTCGAAACCGCCGAGCGAGGCGAAGAGGATATAGGCCTCCAACAACAGCACGGGCGCGCTGGTCGCACGGCGCATCTGGCTGGCCACCACGAACAATAGGGTCACGGCCGCCTCCGCGACATATAGCCAGGACGATCGGAACCGCTCCCACAGATCGCCCGCGACCTCTTCGCGGGCTGCCGGTGGGATCAACCGGGTGACGACGCGCTCCAGCGCCAGTGGCGGCGCACGATTCAGGCTTGGTTCCATGTTGGTTTTCCCCATTGCCGTTCGACGACATCGCAGACCCGCCGTGCAGTGGCGGCCGCTTCCTTGAGCGCGGCTTCGCCAGCCGCGGAAAGACGATAATATCGGCGCGAGCGCCCGCCGCGTTCGGGCCGAGGCTCGGACATGGCGGACTGGACCAGCATCTTGTCCTCTAGCCGGTCGAGCGCCGCATAGACCGCGCCGAGGACGACGCTGCGTCCCGCCACCTCCTGCGTGCGGGCGTGGATGGTGACGCCGTAAGCGTCTGCTTCCAGCGACAGGATCGCGGTCAGCAAGATCTGTTCGAACGTGCCGAGCGAAGCCGCGCTTTCCCGCGCCTTTGCATCCGATCCGGAGCCCGCCATCGAATTACTCCTACGATATATGTCATATAGTGTAGGAGATTATTCTGACCGTCAAGTGAGGAGGGCGGCTAGCCGTCGATCGACCCCGAAAACGTATCGCATTTCGCGGGGTCGCCGGTGGTGAGGCCGCGCTTGAGCCAGGCGACGCGTTCGGCGGAGGTGCCGTGGGTGAAGCTGTCGGGCACGGGCGTCTGGCCGGCGGAGCGCTGGAGCGTGTCGTCGCCGATCGCATTGGCCGCGCGCAGCCCTTCTTCGGCATCGCCGGGTTCGAGCAGGGATTGGCCGTGCGCGTCCTTCGCATTCGCGGCCCATACGCCGGCATAGCAATCGGCCTGCAATTCCATGCGGACCTGGAGCGCGCTCGCGCCTTTTTCGTCGGAGGCCTGTTGCTCGCGCCGGACCTTATCCTCGATCCCGGTCAGATATTGGACGTGGTGGCCGACCTCGTGCGCGATCACATAGGCTTCGGCGAAGTCGCCCGAGGCGTGGAAGCGCGTCTGGAGCTCGTTGAAGAATTCGGTGTCGAGATACACGCGCTGGTCGGTCGGACAGTAGAACGGGCCCATCGCCGACATCGCCGCGCCGCAGCCCGACGCGCCGCGGTTCGAATAGAAATGGAGGCGAGGCGGGGTGTAAGTCTGACCCGACTGCTGGAATATCCGGCTCCACGTATCCTCGGTGCTGGCGAGCACCCGGCAGGAGAGGTGGCCCGCCGCGCCATTTTCGGCGCAGACCTGCTGCGCGCTCTCGCTCTTGACCTGGGGCGATTGGCCGACCTGTTGGCCGCCGCCGAACGGGCTGAAGCCGAACAGCATCAGGCCGAGCACCAGAACCACGATTCCGCCGAGGCCGAAGCGGCTGCCGACCAGCGCGAACAAAAGTCCAAGCCCGCCGCCACCGCCGCCGAAACCGCCGCCGCCCAGGCCGCGGCCGCTGTCCTCCTCGACATTCGAGCTTTCGCGATAATCGTCGAGCCGCATCCATTCTCTCCCGTGCCGGTCGCACAACCCGTCCTCGTGGCGGCTGGTTGCAGGCAGCTTTACGTTGGCTTTACGCCGCCTTTACGCGTCGCGGAACGTTGCCCAGATTTTCCGGGAGTTATCCATGGCCCTTTTCGGGCGTTTCCTGCCTCTCGCCGCCGTCCTTCTGTCGACCTCTGCCATCGCCGCGCCCCTGGTCGGCCCGCAGCTTCCGGGGCGGCTGCCGCCCGAGGTGGTGCCGGTCCATTACGATATGCGGTTCGATCCGGATGCGGCGCATTTGGTCTTTTCGGGCAGCGAGACGATTACGTTATCGGTGCTGCGCCCGACGCGCACGATCGTGATGAACGCCGCCGACCTGACGGTGGGCAAGGCCTTGCTCGACGGCAAGGCGGCGCCGACGAAGACCAGCTTCGACACCAAGGCGCAGACGGTCAGCTTCACCTTCGCGCAGCCGGTTTCGGCGGGCACGCACCGGATCGCGATCGATTGGGCGGGCAAGATCTTCATGTCGGCCGCCGGCCTGTTCGCGGTCGATTACAAGGACGGTGCTGCGGACAAGCGCATGCTCGTCACCCAGCTCGAGGCGACCGACGGGCGTCGGCTCGCGCCGATGTGGGACGAGCCCGGCCGCAAGGCGACCTTCACCTTGAGCGTCGCCACGCCCAAGGGGCAATCGAGCTTCTCCAACATGCCGATCGCCGCGATTACGCCCGGCACGGACGGCAAGAGCTGGGTCAGTTTCCAGCAGACGCCCAAGATGTCGTCCTACCTGCTCTTCTTCGGCCAGGGCGATGTCGAGCGGCGCACGAAAATGGTCGGCAAGACCGAGATCGGCGTGATCACGCGGCGCGGGGTGGGCGATCAGGGCCAATATGCGCTCGACAGCGCGGCGCGCATCCTGACTTTCTACAACGATTATTTCGGCACGCCCTATCCGCTGCCCAAGCTCGACATGGTTGCGGCGCCCGGCGCGAGCCAGTTCTTCGACGCGATGGAGAATTGGGGCGGCATCCTCTATTTCGACAAGGTGATGCTGGTCGATCCCAAGGTCACCAGCGCCAGCCAGAAGCAGCAGATCTTCGACGATATCGCGCACGAGATGGCGCACCAATGGTTCGGCGATCTGGTGACGATGGGCTGGTGGGACGACCTCTGGCTCAACGAGGGTTTCGCCTCTTGGATGGCGAGCAAGGCGAACGACACGCTCAATCCCGACTGGCATATCGCGGCGCAGGTCGCGGCTTATGCGCACCAGAAGGGCATCAACGACGACGCCCGCGCCTCGACCCACCCGATCGTCGAGAAGATCACCAGCGTCGATCAGCTCGACAGCGCATTCGACGCGATCACCTATTCCAAGGGCGAGGCGGTGATCCGGATGCTGGAGGGCGCGGTCGGACCCGACGCATTCCGGACGGGCATCCGCCGCTACATCGCGGATCATGCCTATGGGAACACCCGCACCGACGATCTGTGGGCCGCGATTTCGAAGGCGGCCGGACGTCCGGTCAAGCCGATGATGGACAGTTTCACGCTGCAGGCAGGCGTGCCCCTGATCAGGGCGTCGGCGCCGGTTTGCCGCACGGGCACACTCCATTTCACGCTGAGTCAGGGCCGCTACGGGATCGATCCCGCCTCGCACAAGACGCAGAGCTGGATCGTGCCGGTGACATGGTCCGGTTCCGGATCGGGTACCGGCAAGACCGAGGCGGATGTCACCGCCGCGCATCCCGTATCAGTGACGACGCGCGGCTGTACGCCGCCGGTGATCAATCCCGGCCAGCTGGGCTATTATCGGACACTCTATTCGACCCCGCATTTCGAAGCGCTGGCCGGGCGTTTCGCCCGTCTCCCGCTGGCGGACCAGGTTGGGCTGCTGGGCGATACGATCGCGCTGGGCAATGGCGAATATGCGCCGCTCGCGCGCTATTTCCAGCTGATCGACCAGGTTGCGCCCGACGCCGACCCCCTGGTCTGGCGCCTGATCGCGAACGAGCTCGACGGCATGGACGACGTGCTGGAGGGGGACCCCGTCCAGCTGGCGTTCGAAGCGCGGGCGCGGGCCTTGCTGGCGCCTCAACTCGCCCGGGTTGGCCTCACGCCGCGCAAGGATGAGCCCGCGAACGTCGCACAGCTGCGTGAGAGCCTGATCTCGGTGCTGGGCCGGTTCGGTGACCCGCAGGTGCTGGAAATGGTGCGCCATATGGTCGAGGATGATTTCGACGCGATCCCGGCCGCGACGCGGAGCGCGGTGTTGGGCGTGTTCGGCCATCACGCCACCGCCGCGCAATGGGACTATCTCCATCAGAAAGCCAAGGCCGAACGCAATCCGCTGCTTGCGCGGACCTATTGGATCGCGCTGGGCGGCGCGCACGACCCGGCGCTGGCGCAGAAATCGCTCGATCTGGTGCTGAGCGACGAGCCGACCGTGCCCAATCGGGCGAGCCTGTTGCGGATGGTGTCGCTGGCGCACCCCGAACTGGCGTTCGACTGGGCGGTGGCGCATGCCGACGCGGCCAATGCCCTGGTCGAGAAAAGCTCGCAGCCGGGCTTCATCGTGTCGCTCGCCGGTGCCTCGGGCGATCCCGCGCTGATCGGGCGGGTGCAGGCCTATGCCGATCGCGCGCTGGGGCCGGACGCGCGGCAAGGCGCTCTCAAGGCGATCACCGCGATCCAGAACCATGCCCACCTGCGCAAGGTCGAGGCCGGACCCGTCGCCGCGTGGGCCGAGCGGCGCTGAGCAGGGAGACGCCGTCCGATCCAAGGTCAAACTTTGGCAACCGTTAATCCGGGTTAGCGCGGCGCCATCGGCGCGCGCCTAGCCCGGTGCGATGGGCAAGGTTCGAACCGGCGATATCGAGGCGCAGATCGCGAAGACGCTCGCTCAGACGATGGGCGGCACGCGCGGCGCGTGGCGCGAGCTGGTCGGCGCGGTGCGCAAGGTCGGGGTCGAGGAAAATACCAATTGGTGCCTCCACCCGGTCGCGTCGTTCGGCGTCGATTACGAAGCGGTGATGGCCGCCACCGCCTTGGTCCGCGCGCGCTATCCCTATGTGGATGAGTAAGCGCGGCGCGTGGCGTGCTCGGGTTAAATTATGGCAACCTTGCGTGCTGCGCCTTTCAGGATGCGGACGCCAACGCTGGCGGCGCGACGCGCTTATGCTATGACCGGCGTCGCTAGAATTTAGAATAAACCAGCATATTCGGTAGGGCTGGATTGGGGACCATTCTGCTGAGCAAGCTTCAATTGCTGATCGTCGAGCGCGACTCTTCGAATGTCGGGCGGATTTCGTCGAGCCTGATCGATAGCGAATATGAGATCGTGGTGGCTTCGACATTGCAGTCCGCCCAGTCGCTGCTCGCCGAGCGGGATTTCGAGGCGATCGTGGTCGATCAGCTTTCCGGCGACAGCCGCTTGGTGGAGACGATCAGCGATTGGCGCCAGCAGGGCATCGGCGCGCCGATCCTGTTCGTCGGTCCGTTCGACAGCCTGAGCGAGCGGATTGCGGGGCTGGAGGCCGGCGCGGACGGCTATCTCCAGGAGCCGCTGGATGGCGCCGAGCTCGACGCCAGGCTGCATGCCTTGCTGCGGGCGCGCCAACGGCATGCGGCGCTGGCGGCGGATACGATCACCTTCGGATCGATCACGGTGGATCGGCGCCAGCGTACGGCGACGCGTAACGGCATCCCGCTGCGGCTGGCGCCGCGCGAATATCGGTTGCTGGAGATATTGTGCGAAGCGCAGGGCAATGTGGTGCCGCGCGCTGCGCTGCTCGAAAAGGTGTGGAAGCTGCACTTCGACCCGCGCACCAAGATCATCGAAACGCATGTCAGCCGGGTGCGCGACCGGCTGGACGAAGCAGGGCAGGGCGAAGTGATCGAAACGATCCGCGGCGTGGGCTATCGCTTGCGTCACGAGGGCGAGCCCGATTCCGGCGGGAACGCGTGACATGATGGGCCGGCGGCGATGACGCACGACAGCGACGGGATCGAAGGCGACGCGGCCGTCGTGGACGAAAGCATCGGTGCGCCCGGCGCGCCGCGGATCCGGTTCGAACTGGCCGCCTTCCTCCTGATCGTCGCGACGTTCGGCGCCGTGCTCTTCAAGGACGTGATCGTCGATCACCATTTCGCGATCGATGCCGATACGGTCGCTCGCTACACGCGCTATTGGTTTTCGGACGGTGACGGCGGCGGCAGTTCCACGATCACCGCCGACGCCCGCGATCCGCTTCGATGGCAGTGCCGGCTGACGCCGAAATTCGCCAATCCTTATTGCGGGTTCGGCATCACGTTCGACGCAGGCAATCGCGGGATCGGGCGCGATCTGCGGCACTACGAGGCGATCGCAATCGACCTTGATTATCAGGGGCCGGCGAGGACGCTCAAGGTCGTCCTCAAGGATTATGACCCGCATTATTCGCGCCGCGGCGTCGGCGACAGCACCAAGCCCAACGTCATCGACTTTCCGGTACGCCAGGGAACCAACCGCGTGCGCGTCAACCTGGCGAATGCGGCGGTCGAGCAATGGTGGATCGCGCTGCATCCCGGCCTGGTCGATGCCGGCCGGCCGGCGCTCGGCAACATCACCGCGATCGACATCCAGACCGGCACCGGCGCGCCGCCGGGCCTCTATCATATGGCGGTACGCAGCATCGACATTGGCGGGCGGGCGATCACCGCCGAAAACTGGTATTTGCTGCTGCTCGGCGGCTGGACCGGGCTGGCGGCCTTGTACCTAGTCTATCGCGTCATCATGCTCCGCCGCGATCATGCCCAGCGGCAGAATGTGCTGATCGAAGAGCAACGGCTGCTGATGGAGGCCCATGCGGCGGTCGAGACCGCGAGCCAGGCCAAGTCGCGCTTCCTGGCGCACATGAGCCACGAATTGCGCGGGCCGCTGAATGCGATCCTGGGTTATGCGCAGATCCTGCGCGCGGGCGAGCTCAGCAATAGCCAGAACGTGGCGGCACGCACGATCCAGCAGAGCGGCGACCATCTGCTGATGCTGATCGAGGACATATTGGACCTGTCCAAGATCGAGGCCGGCAAGCTGGAGCTGGCGCCGCGGCCGGTGGCGATCCGCGCGCTGATCCTGGCGGTGGCGGACATGGTGTCGGTGCGCGCCAAGCAGAAAGGCGTGGCGTTCGAATGGCGCGTCGCGCCCGATGTGCCGCAGGGCGTGATCGTCGACGACAAATGCCTGCGCCAGGTGCTGCTCAACCTGCTCGGCAATGCGATCAAATTCACCTTCCGGGGCGAAGTCGCGCTCGAAGTCGGTCTGATGGCGCTGGACGAAGAGCGGGCGATCCTGCGCTTCGAGGTGCGCGACACCGGCAGCGGCATCGCCGAAGCCGACCGGGAACGCATCTTCGAGCCGTTCGAACAGGCAGGCGACGCCGCGCACCGCCCCGGCGGCACCGGTCTGGGGCTGAGCATCAGCCGGCGCATCGTCGAGATGATGGACGGCAGCCTTTCGGTCGACAGCATCGTCGGGGTCGGCAGCCGGTTCACGATCGTGGTTCCGCTGCTGATCGCGGACGATCGCCTGCTGGCCGCGACATCGGACCTGAACACCGCTGCCCCTGCGGGGTCGCTCCACTAATCGGAGCTGCCGACCGGCGATCAGCCCGGCCGTGTGCGCTGGATGCGCTACGCCAAAATTGATTTCGATCAACCGTTGCGGCCGTAGCAAAAGCGTCATCAACGCGTGGAATGAGGCCTGCTCCTGAAACGAACCGGCGCCGCGGACGCAAGTCCTTGCGGCGCTTTGAAATATCCGGGGGCAAAATGTCGCATAAATCCGCTCTGACCATGGCGGTCGTCGCCTGTTTTACGCTCGCCGCGCAGGCCCAGGCGGCGGATGCGCCCGCCGCGGATACGCCGGCGGCGGATGCTGCGGATGGCGGCGAGGTCGTGGTGATCGGCAGCGGGCAAACCCGCTCCGTCTCGACCCTGCTGCCTTCGAACCTCGATGCGCTGCCGCCCGGAACCAGCGTGCAGAAGGCGCTCAATTTCCTGCCCGGCGTGAATGCGGGGTCGATCGACGCGCTCGGCCTCAACGAACAGTCGCTCACGCTGCAGGTGCGCGGCTTCAGCACCACCCATCTCGGCTACACGCTCGATGGCATGCCGCTGGGTGACGGCGCCTATAACAATTATAACGGCCTCACGATCAGTCGCGCCTTGATGTCGGAAAACCTGGCCCGCGCCGAACTGGCAACCGGAATCGCCGGCCTTGCCATCCCTTCGACCAGCAATCTGGGCGGCGCGGTCACCTACACCAGCAGCGATCCGCACAAGGAAGCAGGTCTTTCCGCGAGCCAGACCTTCGGGAGCGAGGATGCGCGGCGCACCTTCCTGCGGATCGACACCGGCGAACATTATGGCCTCTCGGCCTATCTGTCGGGCGCCACCACCCAGCAGGATCTGTTCGTCAATCAGGGCGCCTGGAACAAATCGACCGAGAAGCAACTCAACGGCAAGATCGTCTATCGCTTCGACGGCGGTTCGATCACCGGCTATGCCGACGTGTCGCGCACCAATCAGGCCGACGATCCCTATCTGTCGCACGACATGATCAATCGCCTCGGTTGGGATTGGGGCGGCTATGCGCCGGACTGGCAATCCTATCTGGGCGTCGCCGCCTGCACCGCGCCGGTCGCCACGATCAAGTGCACCGCGGCGCCCGCACCGCAGAAGAATGCCGATGTCACCTTCACCAACGGCCAGATCCTGCGCAACGACGACCTCTATTACCTGGCCGGCGATTATGCGCTGACGAGCACGCTCAAGCTGCGCGCGCAGGCCTATCACCATTCGGACCATGGCGACGGCAACAACTGGATCGCGGGCGTGTCCAACCAGGGCACGGCGTCGACCGCCGACGACATTCCGGTCCAGATCCGCGACACGCGCTACACGATCGACCGCAATGGCGGGCTCGGCAGCCTGAGCTGGGACGTGGGCTTCAACCACATCCAGGCGGGCTTCTGGTTCGAGCATAATACCAGCAGCGCGGCGCGCTATATCTGGACCAACGTCACCGGCCCGTTCGACATCGGCAAATTTCTCGCGGGCACGCCCGATCTGGCCCAGTGGGTGCAGCAGACGACCTGGCGAACCCAGCAATATTATATCCAGGATACGGCCAGCTTCTTCCACGATGCGCTGCGCATCGATTTCGGTTTCAAAAGCACCGATGCGAAATCGGACGCGCAGGCCGAGCGCGGCATCGCCAAGACCGCGCCGCCCGCCTCCAGCCAGTTCGCGACCGGCAGCCTGACCGCCAAGGACCATTTCCTGCCGGAAGTGGGCGCGCGCTGGCAGATCGCCCCCCACCACGAACTCTATGCGAGCTATGCCGAGAATATGGCGATGTTCCAGGGCGGGTTCAAACTTGGGCCGCAGTCGGTATCGCAGGCGGTGTGGGACGTGCAGGGCAGCACGCTCACGCCCGAAACCTCGAAGAGCCTGGAGGGCGGCTATCGTTATACCAGCGGCCCGCTCCAGCTTTCGCTCTCCGCTTATCACGTGAAGTTCGACAACCGCCTGTTGCAGTACAATCCGTGCCCGACCAACCAGCAGCAGAATCCGGGTTGCGGCAACAGCTTCCACAATGCCGGCAGCGTCACCAGCAAAGGCCTGGAACTCGGCCTGCTATGGCGGCCGCTGTCCTGGCTGAGCTGGTACAATTCGGCCTCGCTCGACAAGACCACCTATGACGACGATCTCAACTGGTGCACCACCACCTGCGTGCTCTACGCGACCGCGGGCAAGCAGCAGGTCGATACGCCGAAGCAGATGTATTCGAGCGTGCTGAGCGTGAAGCGCGACGGCTTCTTCGCCTCGTTGCAGGGCAAATATACCGGCCGCCGTTATTACACCTACACCAACGACCAGAGCTTCGCCGGCTACACCACGCTCGATCTCGGCGTCGGCTATGATTTCGGCAGGGTCGGCCCGATGAAGGGGGTAAAGGTGTCGATGAACGTCACCAACCTGACCGACAAGCGCTATGCCGCGAACTTCGACAATAGCGTGTTTGCGCCGACCGATCCGACCGGCACGATCCTCGTCGCCCACGCCTCCGCGCCGCGGCAGGTGTTCGGGACGATCGGCATCGGTTTCTGATCGGGTGAAGCGCGCGCTGATCCTGGCGGCCCTGTGGCTGGCCTCCCCCGCCCTCGCGGGGGAGGTCATCACCCGGCCGCATCTGGATCGGACGGCGGGGGCGCAAGAGGTCACGCTCGGCGGCCAGACCTTCGTCAATCAAGGGCTGGTCGGCACCGGCAGTCTGTCGGCCGACACGATCGATTTCCTGGGCGATACGCTCGGCTCGATCTCCTCGCTTCAGATAGGGCGGGGAAGCTGGAAACGGGTCGGCGATCATTATGAGGGGCTGCTGTGGACGCTGCCCGATCGCGGCAGCAACGATCCCGCCGCCAACCGCTTCTACGATTATGCCGGTCGGCTGGAGCGGCTGCGCATCCGCTTCACCCCGGCCGACGGGCGGCTGACCCTTGTTCCGGACGGCGGGCTGGAGTTGCGCGACTTTCGCGGCCGGCCGTTCACCGGGGCCGACCCGGGCACGGGGACGATTACCGAACGCGGCGTGCTGCTGCCGGCGCCGGCCGTAGGAATCGGCGCGGGCAAGGTGTCGCTCGACGCGGAATCGCTGCAATTCACGCGCGGCGGCGGCTTCTATGTTGGCGACGAATATGCGGCCAATGTCTATTATTTCGACCGGCAGGGTCACTTGCGGGGCATCCTCACGCCGCCCGCGGCAGTAACCCCACGAAGCGGCGGGCGGCCCGATTTCCGGTCGTTGCAGCCGCCGGAGACCGGACGGCGCAACAATCAGGGGGTGGAGGGCATGGCGCTCTCGCCCGACGGGCGGACCCTGTTCGTCGCGTTGCAGAGCGCGCTGATGCAGGACAGCGTTGCGGGCAATGCCGCGGGCCGGACCGATATCCGCGTGCTGGTCTATGACGTCGGTCGCACGCCAACGCCGGAGAAACCGGTCGCCCATTATGTGATGCAGCTGCCGGCCTACACTGCCGACGGCAAGGGCGGCGCGCCCGATCGCACCGCCGCGCAAAGCGAAATCCGCGCGATCGACAATCATCGCTTCCTGATGCTGGCGCGCGACAGCGCAGGGGTAGGTGCGGAAGCGAAGGCGCCGATCGTCTACAAGAGCATCCTGCTGGTCGACCTTGCCGGCGCCACCAACCTTGCGGGCACCATGTACGAAACCGGTAGCGCATCGGTGCTGGAGAGCCCGACCGGTACGAGGTTGCGGCCGTCGATCGTGCCCGCAAAGTGGGTTGAGCTGATCAACATGCTCAACCCGGTGCAGCTCGGGCGGTTCGGGCTGCGGGTCGAGGATCTTTCGGAGAAATGGGAGGCGATGGATTTCGCTCCGGTGCTGGAGCGCGGCCATCCCAGCGATTATTTCCTGTTGGTCGGCAACGACAACGATTTCATCGCGCGCCATTGCCGCATGGCCGGCCAATCGTGCGATGCCGAGATCGACAACGACAACCGGATACTGGTCTATCGCGTACGCCTGCCCGAGCCGCTGCGCTAAGGCAGGCGCGCGATTACAGCGCCCGGTCGAGCGTGACGTGGCCGTCTTTCTTGAGGGCTTCGACCGCGCGCTTGACCTCCTGGCTCGCACCGCGCGGCATGATCAGCACCGCATCGGGGGTGGCGATCACGATCAGGTCGCTCACGCCGACCGCGGCGACGACCGGGCCTTCGCTGCGGAACAGGCAGCGTTCGGTGTCGATCGCGAACACTTCGCCATGATGGGTGTTGCCGCTCTCGTCGCAGGGCGAGATGGCGTGGAGCGCGTCCCAGCTGCCGACGTCGGACCAGCCCATTTCGACCGGGGCGACCGCGACCTTGTCGGCTTTCTCCATCACCGCATAGTCGACCGCCTGCGACGGCGCGGCGGCGAAAGCGTGGCGTTCGGGGAAGAGTCGGTTGCCCTGCCGCGTGGCGGTCTCCATCGATGTCTTGACGGCAGCGAGCATGTCGGGCGCATGTTGCGCCAGCGCGTC
>FTCH01000293.1_pt1 | contig 20849 bp, 18 predicted proteins | sample 1639671 | NCBI WGS metagenome assembly FTCH01 (sample SAMEA3914869, study PRJEB12502) | metagenome | biome: forest; material: soil | place: USA | collected 2012-03-12 | depth 0.1 m
CGCTGATGCTGTTCGGGATGGATATCTCGATCATCGCCCTGATCGGGGTCTTTCTCCTGCTCGGCCTGGTCAAGAAGAATGCGATCCTGATCATCGACTTCGCGCTCGACGCCGAGCGTTCGCGCGGACTGTCGGCTATGGCGGCGATCCGTGAGGCGAGCCTGCTCCGCTTCCGCCCGATCCTGATGACGACGATGGCGGCCGCCTTTGGCGCCCTGCCGCTTGCGATCGGCTTTGGCGAGGGCGCGGAATTGCGCCGCCCGCTCGGCATCGCGATCATCGGCGGCCTGATCGCCAGCCAGTTCCTCACACTCCTGACCACGCCGGTCGTCTATCTCGCGCTCGACAAGTTCCGCCGCCGTTCGCCGCACGAACGGATGCTCGCGCGCCACGACGACGCCCATGGAATCCAGCCCGCATGACCAAGCTTCGTCCGCTCATTTCCGCAACCATGATGCTGGCGCTGGCCGGGTGCAGCTTCGCGCCGCCATACCAGCGCCCCGGCACCGTCACCCCCGCCGCGTTCAAGGAAGCGCCCGGCTGGGCCACGGCCACGCCCGCCGACGCGATCGCCAAGGGGCAATGGTGGTTGCTGTTCAATGATCCCGTGCTCAACGATCTTGAGAGCAAGGTTTCGGTCAACAACCAGAATGTCGCGGCCGCGGCGGCCGCCTACGAACAGGCACGCGCGTCCGTGCGCGAGGCGCGCGCCGCGCTTTTCCCGACGGTCGACCTGACCGCGAGCGCCACCCGCGCGGGCACGTTCGGCCATGGCCAGACCACGATCATCGACGGCGGCGCCGTCAGCACGGGGTCGAGCGGAAGCCGCCGCTATTCGGTGACGTTGGGCGCGACCTGGGAGCCGGACCTGTGGGGGCGGATCCGCAATACGGTCAGCCAGCAAAAGGCATTGGCGCAGGCAAGCCAGGCCGATCTCGCCAACGCCACCTTGTCCGCGCAAGGCGAGCTGGCGGCGGATTATCTGCAATTGCGCGGGATCGAGCATCAGAAGGCGATCTTGGACGCGACCGTGACTGCTTATGCCAAGGCGCTGCAGATCACGACCAACCGCTACAATCAGGGCGTGGTCGCCAGGGTCGACGTGCTGCAGGCGCAGACCCAGCTCGACAGCGCCAAGGCCAGCGCCGCCGATCTGGTGCGCCAGCGCGCGCTTTTCGAACATGCGATCGCGGTGTTGATCGGCCAGAACCCGTCGACCTTCGTGCTCGCCGAAGCGGCCTGGGCGCCGAGCGTGCCAGACGTACCCGGTATCTTGCCCTCGGATCTGCTCGAACGGCGCCCCGACGTGGCGGCGGCCGAGCGGCAGGTGGCGGCGGCCAACGCCAATATAGGCATCCAGCGCTCGGCCTTCTTCCCGACGGTCGATCTGACCGGCGATCTCGGCACGCAAGCGAGCCGGCTCGGCTCGCTGTTCAGCGCGGCAAGCAGCCTGTGGTCGCTGGGCGCGAGTGCGGTCGAGACCTTGCTCGATTTCGGCGCGCGTTCGGCCCGCGTGGCGGAAGCGCGCGCGGCCTATAACCAGACGGTCGCGCAATATCGCCAGACCGTGCTGACCGCCTTCCAGCAGACCGAGGACGAGCTCGCGGCGGTCCGCATCCTGGCCTATGTCGCCGGACAGCGCAGCAATGCCGCCACCTCGGCCAACCGGGTCGAAGCGCTTACCCAGAACCAATATGTCGCGGGTCAGCTCGCATATTCGGACGTGATCGTGGCGCAAACCACTGCGCTGTCCGCGCGCCAGACCGAAGCGTCGGCGATCGTCGACCGTCAGGTGGCGGTGGTGAGCCTGCTCCAGGCGATCGGCGGAAGCTGGCAGCCCGTGCCCGCCGACGCGCAGCTACCGCCCCGAAGCTAACTGGCGGCTCTTTACCGCGATCAGGGCGCGGTCGAGCACCGGATCGCGCCCGGCACGGCGATCGGCGAGCGTGGGCTTGATCGGGATGCGCGGTTCGAGACCGACGCCCTCCAGCCGTTTGCCGCCGGGCGTGCGGATATCGAATTCGGCGACCGATAGCTGGCCGCCGTCGGGCAATTTATATTCGGATGCGCCGGTCAGCGCGCCGGCGGTGCGTTCGCCGACGGTGGTGCCGCGCCCGCTTTCGTCGATCAGCGCCGCAAACGCCTCCGCGCCGCTCGCGCTGTCGGCACTGACCAGAACCGCCAGCGGGCCGAGATAGGCGCGCTTGCCGGTGCCGTGGAGCTTCTGGACATTATCCTTGCGCTCGATCCTGTGCACCAAGGGGCGATCCTCGGCGAAGAACAGGCCCGCGACCTTGGCCAGCACATCGGCATCGCCGCCGTCATTGTCGCGCAGATCGAGCACCACCGCCGAGGGCGGAGGGCCTTCCTCCAGCGTGCGCGCCAGCCATTTGTCGTCGCCCGGATCGAAACCGTCGAGCGCGACCAGCAGCACATTGCCCGCCAGCCGCACCGCGCGGCGAACCGGCTGTGGCTGTTCCATCGCCGCGGTCAGGCGCGCCTGATGCATCGCGCCGTTCTCGTCGGCGAAGTCGAAGTTCGCCGTCTCGGCATCGGTCGGCTGGTAATCGATATCGACCGGCTTGCCGTTGACTGCCTTGACCTCCCAGCCGATCTCGATGCCGGCTTTCGCGGCGGACGAGCCCGAAACCACGCGCGTCACCAGCCAACGGCCGTCATCGTCGGGCATCATCGTGAAGCCGAAGCCCTCGGCCGACTGGCCCGCGTCGCGCGCCTTGCCGATCGCGATCTGCAACGGGTCGATCGCATAGACGTGGCTGTCGCCGAGCGAGGCGAGCATCTCGCCCAGGATCGTGTAGAATTGGGGCCGGTCGTGCGCCTTGAGCGCGAGCGGACGGAAATGGTCGCGCGCATCGGTCCAGGCCTCGCCCGTCTTGGCGCGATCCCAATAATGTTTCTGCACCAGATCCCAGGCGCGATCGAACACGTGCGCTTCGAGGTCGGGGGTATAGGCCGGGACCGCCGCTTTGAGCGGCGCCGCGGCCAGGACAAGGGACGCAACCAGCTTCTTCATGGGGTCTGGAACGCGCAATGCAGCGTCAGGCTGCGTGGCATGGCGCTGTAGACGATCTCCGCACAGCGCGAGAGGCGATCCTTGCCGATCGTGACCGCGGGCCAGGCGCGCTGCCGTTCGAGGTGGTGGGCGACCACCACTTCGCCCGCAGGGACCGGATCGGCGGGCAGTTTCTCGTCGCCGGCGAAATCGGACAGGCGCACCAGCAATTGATCGAACGGGAAGCCCCCGATCAATCCAGGGCGCGCGAACGCCATCGGGCGGGCAGGGCGGGTGATGCCGAAGATAAGCGTCACCCGGCGCTCGGGCCCGCTCCACCGTCCGCCCCAAAGCCTGGCCAACTCGGCGCCTGCGGCTGCGGTGCCGATCGTCTCGGGCGCACCGAGCGCGAAGCGGACGCGAACCTTGTCCGCATCGGTAGCGGCGGACAGGCCGGTATTCTCGCTCGTGTCGAGCAAGAGCACCTGGCTTGCGGTCGGGGCGGGGGCTGCGGCGTTGCGCCAGCGCACGGTTGCGTAGGGGAGCTGATCGGGCGTGATCACGCCGTCCGCGCCCGTACAGCAATCCCGGCCGTGCTGGGACACCTCGGCCGGGACGGTCCGCCCATCGATCGCGAGCGAAACGCCCGCGACATGATTTGCGAGGCGAACGCGGCCGACATCCATCTCCGCGCCGTCTTCCCACTGCACCGGCAGGCGCGCGGCGGCGGCGGGGTTGAGCTCGATGCTATCCTGCCGGTCGAGATCGACGCGAAGGCGCATCGCGATACCGTTTACCTGGACCGCGATCACCGGATTGGCGGCATCCAGCACCAAGTCGCCTGAGGGCGGTTGCGGCTTGTGCGCACCGGTCAGCAACAATGCGGGCAGGATCAGCAAAGCACGGCTGTACGGACGGCGGCGGGCTGGGTTAGGCTTGGGATCACGCCAGCCAGGGACCGACATGGCCGAATCCGATCTCGACGCCTTCATCACCGGCCTGCCCAAGGCCGAGCTGCACCTCCATATCGAGGGCAGCCTCGAGCCTGAGCAGATGTTCGCCTTCGCGCGGCGCAACCGCATCGACATTCCCTTCGCGTCGGTCGAGGCGCTGCGGGCGGCATACAGCTTCACCCGGCTCCAGGACTTCCTCGACATCTACTATCAAGGCGCCAACGTGTTGCGCACCGAGGAAGATTTCCACGATCTCGCTCTGGCCTATTTCGAGCGCGCGCATGCCGACGGTGTGCGTCATGCCGAGATTTTCTTCGATCCGCAGACGCATACCGATCGCGGCCTGCCGTTCGGCGTCGCCGCCGATGGCCTGCTGGCGGGGATGAAGAGCGCGGAGGCGAAGTTCGGGATCACGTCGAAGCTGATCCTCTGTTTCCTGCGCCATCTGGACGAATCGGCCGCTTTCGCGACCTTGCAGGCGGCCGATCCCTGGCTTGATCGGATCGCAGGCGTGGGTCTCGACTCATCGGAGGTCGGCCATCCGCCCGAGAAGTTCGCGCGCGTTTTCGCTGCCGCGGGTGCCGAAGGGCTGAAGCGGGTCGCACATGCGGGCGAGGAGGGGCCGCCCGATTATGTGTGGGAGGCGCTCGACCTGCTGAAGATCGACCGTCTCGACCATGGCAATCGCGCGATGGAGTCGCCCGATCTGGTCACGCGGCTGGCGCGCGAAGGCATGACCTTGACCGTCTGCCCGCTGTCCAATCTCAAATTGTGCGTGGTGAAGGATGTGGCCGACCATCCGATACCGGCGATGCTAAAAAGCGGGCTGCGCGCGACGATCAATTCGGATGATCCGGCCTATTTCGGTGGCTATGTCGCGGACAATTACCGCGCGATCGCACCGTTTGTGGGTCGGGAAGACCTTGTCACGCTCGCGCGCAACAGTTTCATGGGCTCGTTCCTCCCCGACGAGGCGGTGACGCGCCACCTCGAAACGATCGACGCATACGCCGCATGACCCAGCCCGATCTGTCCTTCATTCCTTATCCCGAATTCGTCGCCGACGTGCAGGCGGTTGCCGCGGCGTTGGAAGCGGACGGGTGGAAGCCCGATTTCGTCGTCGGTATCGGCCGCGGCGGGCTCGTGCCCGCGGCCTACCTCTCGCACCGCACCGGCATCGCCTTGCTTTCGGTCGATTACAGCTCGGGCGTGCCGGGCTTTGCCGAGGAGTTGATCGAGAAGCTCGCGGGAGAGACGCGCGGCGGGCGCACGATCCTGCTGGTCGACGATATTAACGATAGCGGCGGCACGATCGAGGCGCTGCGCACGTCGCTGATCGACCATGGCGCGGACAAGAGGTGCGTGCGGGTGGCGGTGCTGATCGACAATCTGCGCTCCAAGGCGAAGGTCGATTATCGCTCGCGCACGATCGACCGCTCGACCGACAAGAGGTGGTTCGTCTTCCCGTGGGAGGCAATGGCCGAACGGCGCACCTTGCTCGAGGAAGCCGAGGCGGTGCCGGAAAGACTGGCCTGAGCCCGGACCGATCGCGAGCGGATTTCGTTTTCTCTTCGACGGGCATCACCCGCAAGGAGAGAATCGATGCATAAATTGGCTTTGATCGCCGTCGCGGCGCTGGCCCTGCCGGCCGGTGCGCAGGTTGCGGGCAGCGCCGGCGGAACCGCCGCGGTTCCCGGCACCGGCGCGGCCACGACCGGAACACCCCCCGGCACCACAGGCGCGACCGGTGCTACCGCCGGCGCGACCGGAACGCTCGCCGGTGGCGCGAACACCAATACCGGCACGGGCGTCAGCGCCACGACCGGCACCAGCGTCGGCCCCACCGGCACGAGCAGCTCGACCAACATGACCGGTACGACCGGCACCTCAACCACCAGCACATCGAAGTCGAAGAGCAAGAAGACCACCGGCCCGAACGGCACGGTTACCACCGGAACCACGGCGACCGGCAATACCGGCGACCTCACGTCGGTGCAGACGCCGCCGCACTGATGTTCCCTCGCTGTTCCGCCTGCGCTAAAGGGCGCGGATGGAGGAATCGCAGCCGCGCAAGATCATCCATATCGACATGGATGCTTTCTATGCGTCGGTGGAACAGCGGGACAATCCCGAGCTTCGGGGCAAGCCGGTCGCGGTCGGCGGCGCCCGCGAGCGCGGCGTGGTCGCCGCCGCCAGCTACGAGGCGCGCAAGTTCGGGGTGCGATCGGCCATGCCATCGGTCAGCGCGCGGCGGCGCTGTCCCGATCTGATCTTCGTCAAGCCGCGCTTCGATGTCTATTCGGCGATCAGCCGCCAGATCCGCGCGATCTTCGCTGACTATACCGCCTTGATCGAACCGCTTTCGCTCGACGAGGCGTATCTGGACGTGAGCGGGGCGGAGTCGGCACGCGCGGTCGCCGAACAGATCCGCGCGCGGATCAAGGCCGAACTGGGCCTCACCGCCTCGGCGGGCGTCTCCTACAACAAGTTCATCGCCAAGCTCGCGTCGGATCAGAACAAGCCCGACGGCCTCTGCGTGATCACGCCCGCCAACGGCCCGCGTTTCGTCGAGAGTCTGCCCGTATCGCGCTTCCATGGGGTCGGGCCCAAGACCGCCGAGCGGATGAAGGCGCTCGGGATCGAAACCGGCGCCGATCTCAAGGCGCAGAGCATCCAGTTCCTGAAGGCGCATTTCGGCAGCTTCGCCGATTATCTGTTCGGCGCCGCGCGCGGCATGGACGATCGCCCGGTACGCCCCAATCGCATCCTTAAGTCGGTCGGGGCGGAGCGGACTTTCTTCACGGATATGACCGATCCCAAGGCGTTGGCGGAATCTCTTGAGACCGTGTTGGAGGCGCTGATGGTGCGGCTGGAGCGGTCCGGCGCGTCGGGCCGTACCGTCACGCTCAAGGTCAAATTCGCCGATTTCCGTACGATCACCCGCGCTCGCAGCTTCGCGGCGGCGATCAACGATCGCGCCTCGATCGGCGCGGCCGGACATGGCTTGCTGGCGGCCTTGTGTCCGGTTCCGCTCGGCATTCGGCTGCTCGGCTTGCAGCTATCCGCGCTCAGCGACGAGGAGGCGGAGGTCGAACAGCTCGGTCTCGGCCTCTGAACGGCCAGTCGATCGCATCGGCCGCGTAAAGGCACCACCACACGATCACGGGCTGAAACAGCAAGCGCGGGCCATGATAGAGCCAACCGCGCCCGAAGCCGTAAGCATGACCATAATCGAACGCATGCTTGATGTTCGCCGGGAAAACGCAAACCGCATAGAGCGCAAGCATCACCCCCGCCCACCAGCGCAGGCGCGGGACGATCAGCCCGACCGCGCCCGCAATCTCGCAATATCCGGTCAGGATCACGGTCGTCCGCGGCATCGGCACCCAGGACGGCACGATCCGCAGGAACACGTCCGGACGGGCGATATGGACGAGACCCGCGAACAGGAAGGCGGCGATCAACAGCCAGCGCAGGGCGGTGCGGCCCGTCACTTGGCCTTCTTGGGTGCCTCATACGCGCTGGCCGACGTAGCATGGTCGTCGATCGCGGGCATGCCTTCCCAGCCGCCGCCAAGCGCCTTGTAGAGCGAGACGAGATCGCGGCGAAGCTGTGCGTCGCTCTGCTCGAGCTGATCGCGGTCCTGAAGCACCGACTGCTGGGCGGTCAGCACGGTCGTGAAATCGTTGAGCCCGGATTTATAGCGTGCCTCGACTGCGGCCAGCCCGCGTGTCGCGTCCGCGAGCCCGCCTCTGAGCTGCGCATTGCGCTGCTGTTCGGTGCGGATGCGGATCAGGGCGTCCTCGACGTCCTTGAGCGCACCCAGCACGGTCTGCTGATATTGATAATAAGCCTCGTCGGCCTGTGCCTTCCGCTGTGCGACCACGCCCTTGCGGCGGCCGAAATCGAGAATCGGAAAGGTTGCGCTCGCATTGGCGTTGATCTGCAAACTGTCGCTGCTGAACAGGTTGGAGAGTTTGGTCGAGATCAGATCGGCCAGCCCGGTCAGGCTGAACTTGGGATAGAGATCGGCGACCGCGACGCCGATATCCGCGGTCGCGGCGGCAAGGTTGCGCTCGGCCGCGCGCACGTCGGGGCGGCGGCGGAGCAGGTCGGACGGGAGGCCCGGTGGCACCGGGGGCGGGGTCGGCAATGCCGCGCCCGGCTGCGATAGCTCCAGGATCATCGAATCCGGCGTACGCGCGAGCAGGATCGCCAGCGCATGCATCTCACTTTTGCCCTCGGCCACGATCGGCCCGACCGACGCCTCGGCCTGCGCAAGCTGTGCGCGCTGGCGGATCGTGTCGCCCTCGGGCACGAGCCCGACCTGGGCGGTTTCACCCATGATCTGGAGATTGCGCGCCTGACGCGCCACCTCGGCGCGCGCGACCGTCTCGCGCGCCTGCGCCTGGCGGATTTGGAAATAATCGTCGACCACCTCGGCAACGAGGCTGACCTGCGCGTCGCGCGCGTTCCAGACCGCGGCCTCGGTGCGGGCCGCGGCCCCCTGGATCTGCCGCCGCGTGCCGCCGAAGATGTCGAGTTCCCAGCTTGCGTCGAAACCGACCGAATAGGTGGTGACGAAGCCGCCCGGCAGCGCGATCCCGCTCGCGGTCTGGCCGCCGCCGCCGCCGGTCGATCCGCCCTGGCCACCCGTTTGCCCACCCGACTGCCCGCCACCGCCGAACGCGCTGGCGAGCGAAGCAAGCCCGGCATTCTTGCTGAAACGCTGGCTCTGCACAGCGGCGTCGGCGTTGACCTGCGGGAAGAGAGCGGAGCGCGCCTCGCGCTCCTGTGCGCGCGCTTCGGCGATGCGCGCGGCGGCGGTCTTGATGTCGAGTCCGTCGGCGAGCGCTATATCGACGAGCCTGTCGAGTTCGGGGTCGTGATAGACATGCCACCAGCCATCGAGGCTGGCTGGGCGCGCGGGCTGTTCGCCGGGCGCGGTTTCGCCGAACTTGGCCGGCGCCTGCTGTTCGGGCGCGCGATAGTTCGGGCCGACCATGCAGCCACCGAGCATAAGCGCGATCAGGGGGGCGATCCGTTTCATCCGTGCGGCCCGCCGGCTTTGCCCTGGCGCACGAACAGGCCGAGCGGCGTGATCACCAGCACGAAGATCATGAAGACGTGGAACACGTCGATATAGGAAAGGGCGGTCGCCTGCTGCTGGGCCTGCTGGTAGAGTACGCTGAGCGCGCTGGTATTGTCGCCGCCAAGCGATTGCGCGATCTGTCCAAGCCCTTCGCTGTAATTCGGATTGAGCGGATTGAGCTGCTCGACGATCCGCGCCTGATGCGCCTGGCCACGCTCGATCAGCATCGCCTGCGCGACCGAAATACCGAACGTGCCGCCAAGATTGCGCGCGACGTTGAGCAAGGCGGAGGCCTGGTTGGTCTGGTCGGGCGGCAGGCCGACATAGGCGGCGGTATTGATCGGGATGAACAGGAAGGGCAGCCCCATTGCCGAGATCAGCCGTGCTTGCGACGCTGCGCCATAAGGGATGGCGCCGTTCCAGCCGGTCATGACGTAGAGCGCAACCGCCTGCAGCAACAAAGCCGGGATCAGCAGAAGCCGCGTATCCACCTTGCCGGTGACGATCCCGGTGAGCGGCATCGCGACCAGAGTGGCGATACCGCCGGTGGTGAGCGCGAGGCCGGCGTTGGTGCTGTTATAGCCCATCACCTGCTGCAGATATTGGGGGATGAGCACGGTCGTCCCGAACAGGATCAGACCGGTGGTCAGCATGAAGGTGATCGTGATCGCGAAATTGCGGTTGGCGAGCAGCCGCAGGTTGATGATCGGGTCCTTGCGGTTCAATTCCCAGACCACCAGCAGGATCAGCGAAAGCGCGGAGATGATCGCGCTGGCGGTGATGAAGCCGCTCCCGAACCAATCGTCGCGCTCGCCGCGGTCGAGCGTGAGTTCGAGGAAGCCGAGGCCGAGCGCGACCAAAGCGAAGCCGACATAGTCGACCTTGCCCTTGCGGAGCTTCTCCTTGCGCTCCTTCTCGAGAATGTCGGGCTCGCACAGGAAGGTTTCGACCAGGATCAGCGAGAGGATCCCGATCGGCACGTTGATCAGGAATATCCAGTGCCAGCTGATATTGTCGGTGATCCAGCCGCCCAGCGTCGGCCCGAGCACCGGCCCGACCACTACCACCACGCCATAGGCCGCGAACGCCTGGCCGCGTTTCTCGGGCGGGAAGGTGTCGGCGAGGATCGATTGCTCGGATGGCGCAAGTCCGCCGCCGCCAATCCCCTGGAAGATGCGCGCGACGATCAGGAAGCTGAGGCTCGGCGCCATCCCGCACAGGAAGGAGGAGATGGTGAAGAGCGCGACCGAGAGCATGTAATAACGCTTCCGGCCGATCACGTCGGCGAGCCAGCCCGAGATCGGGATCACGATCGCGTTGGAAACGAGGTAGGAGGTCAGCACCCACGCCGCCTCGTCCTGCGTCGCGGAGAGGCCGCCCGCGATATGGTCCAGCGAAACGTTGGCGATCGAGGTGTCGAGCACCTCCATGAACGTCGCCATCGAGATGATCGCGACGATCAGCCAGGGGTTATGCTTGCCCGCGGCCGATCGTTCGTCGGTCCATTTTTGCGCGGCGGCGGGCATCAGGCTTCTGCGTCATCCCAGCGCGAGCTGGGATCCATCTCCTGAAGGCTCGGCAAGCTCGGCAGGGCGGGGGATGGACTCCAGCCTTCGCTGGAGCGACGGATCAAATAGCGCGTGGGCACGATCACCGCACCTTGACGGTCGGCACCACCGACATGCCCGGCCCGATATCGTATTTCCGCCATTCGGATCCGTCGAACAGGATGCGCACCGGCACGCGCTGCACCACCTTCACATAATTGCCGGTCGCGTTCTGCGGCGGCAGCAAAGCGAAGGCCTGGCCCGCACCATGCTGGATCGAATCGACGTGGCCGTGAAACTTGACCCCGGGATAGGCGTCGATCCGGATTTCGACTGGCTGGCCGACGCGCATATGCTTGAGCTGGGTTTCCTTGAAATTGGCGGTGACCCACATCTTGTCGGGCACGATCGCGAGCAATTGCTGGCCGGGCGAGACGTAGGAGCCGACATTGACCTGGCGGTTGACCACCTGGCCCGGGATCGGCGCGACGATGTGCAGATAGCCGTTGACCACCTGCGCCTGCTGGACCCGCGCGACCGCGGCGGCGCGCTGCGCACGGGCCGCCTTGATGTCCTTTTGCGCGGCCAGGAAGTCGGCATGTGCGCTGTCCGCCTGACGCTGCGCCGCATCCGCCTGTGCGGCCTGCGCCTGCGAATCCGTGCGCGCCTGCTCGACCTGCGTCGCCGCGGCGGCGGCCGGATCGAGCTTCTTGAGCGCGGCGTAGCGGCGATAATCGTCCGCTGCGCGCACCGCCTGCGCGGCGGGAGCGATCGCGCTGGCGGTGGCCTGCCGCTCGGTCGCGAGCGCGGAGATCGCCTTGGCTTCGGCCTGCTCGATCGCCGCGTCGGCCTGCTTCACCCCGGCCTGCGCCTCGGCGAGCTGCGCTTCGGGTTGGCCGGGCTCGATCACCGCCAGCAATTGGCCCTGGTCAACATGGCGGTTGTCGCGATCGATCACGCGGGTGAGCTGGCCGGAGGTCTGCGCCGCGATCCGCACGATATGCGCGTCGACGAAGGCATCGTCGGTCGAGGCATATTTGCGGGCATGCGACCAATAAAGCAGCCCGCCGATGATCAGGACCGCCGCGACAACCGCCAGCACGATCCAAAAGATCGGACGCTTGTAGAGGGGCGGGCCGTCATCCTCCTTCTCGTCCTTCTCGTCCTTTTGATCTTCGTCCTTGTCCCCGGCTTTCCCATGCTGCGGCTCATTGCCGTTTTCGTCGCCGGACTTGTCCTGTCCGTCGTCTTTCTGCTCGGCGTCGGAGTTCCGATCCCGCTTTTCGGCCATGGGATCAGCGGTCGCTCAGGGGGATGCGCATCGCGCGGTAAAACGCTGGCCAGGACTTTCGTTCCGGACCTGGGTTCAAATCTTTGCGGTCAGCGCGCCAGCACCGCTTCCACCCGGTCGGCTGCCGCGATGCCGCTCGCCCAGGCGCCATGCACGGTCGAATAATCGATCGCGGAGCAGGCCTCGCCCGCAAAGTGGAGGCGTTCGTTCACGGGTACGGCGAGCAGGGCGCGCTTGTCGGCATGACCGGGCAGCGCATGGCTATAGGCGCCGCCGATCGTCGGCTCCTTGCGCCACCAGCTTCCGGCGATCGGCTGTAGCCGGCGTGCGAAATCGGCGCCCAGGCAGTGCCCCAGCTCTTCGGTCGCGAAGGCGAAGCGGCCGGCATCGCCGGCCTCCTCCATCGCGCGGGCAGCGATCCCGCCGAAGAAGCATTCGATCACCGGCCGGCCGAACGGGCGGAGATAATAGCTGCCGGTCAGCGCATCGTGCGGATTGCCGAGCAGATGCGTTTCGGGCGGCACGGCTTCGGCATCCTCCATCGCCAGGAAGAGCTTGTCGACGCGGCCGAGCGGCAGGCAGGCCGCGGCGTGGAGGTGGTCGTCGATCGCGGGCGAGAAGCGGATGTCGCCGCGTGCAAGCACGTCGGTCGGCACGGCGACGATCGCCGCTCGCGCCTCGATTGCCCCCTTGTCGGTCTCTATGCGGATGCAGGAGGCGCCGTGGTCGATCGCGATCACCTTGGTGGCGAAGCGGACGGGCAAGGACGAGGCCAGTTCGGCGATCAACGTCCCGTATCCGGAAGGGAGGCGCCAATTCTCCTCGGATGCATGATCGTCGTAAGCGAGCCAGTCGCGCGCCGAGACGCGATCGAGTTCGGCGCCGTTCAGCGCGCCGCTGATCATGTCCAGATAGGGCCGCCATGGGTCGTCGCGCGCCATGCCGTCGCCGGCACAGTCGCTGGCGGGCGGAGACGCGCGCAGCCTGTCCTCCAGCGCGGCATAAGCCCGCCAGGCATCGCGCTGGTCCGCCGCCGGAAAGCCGAGATTGCGCAGTTGATCGCGCCAGGCGGCTTGCGATCGATCGACGGCATGGCCCTGAACTTCGGCCAGGCGTGCAAGCGGATTGCGCTCGGCCGAATGGAGCCAGCCGCATCCCATATCCAGGGCCATGCCCTGAACCGCCACCGTATGCGCCCGGCCGCCGACCCGCTCCATTGCTTCCAGCAGTAGCACCGCACGACCCCGATCCTGCAGGCGCCGGGCGGCGGCAATGCCCGCGGCGCCCGCCCCGATCACGACGATATCGATCTGCATGGATCTCCTCGCTGCTTGACCTGACGCGCAAAGACCTTTTTCTCAAGCTTTGCGTTAAATCGATCGGGGCAAATTCGTGGCTGTCGTCAAGATAAAGATAACGCCAACCGTGCTGGCGCTGTTCGATCTGCACCGCCTGTCTTCGGCGCCGAGGGGCATGCGATGGCAGGTCGGCGAGACGCTCCTGCTCGATTCCGAGGCCCGGATCGAACGCTATGCCCAGGTGAATGTCGGGCAGGTGCTGCCGCTGGCGCTTGGGGCGTTCAGCTACAGTCACAGTCCGGCCCATTCCGGCATGAAGATCGGCCGCTATTGCTCGCTGTCCTGGCGGGTTGACGTGCTGGAGGGCGACCATCCGATGGATTGGGCCACCACCTCGCCCGTGACGCACGATCCCAGGGACCTTCGCGGTGTGGCGCTCTATCTGCACGACATTGGCGTGAAGCCGTATGGGCTCCATCCGACCGGGACCATATTGAAGCCCGCGACGCTTGGGCATGATGTGTGGATCGGATCCGACGCCCTGGTCAAACGCGGCGTGACGGTCGGACATGGTGCGGTGGTGGGTGCCGGCAGCATCGTTACCCGCGACGTGCCGCCTTATGCGATCGTGGCCGGAACACCGGCGCGGGTCTTGCGATACCGCTTTCCCGACGCGGTGATCGAACGCCTGCTGGCCAGCGCCTGGTGGCGCTTCGGGCCCGATCAGATCCAGGCTTTCGATCCGCGCGATCCGGTGGCCTTTCTGGATCGGGTCGAGGCGGCGATCGCGGACGGGCTCGCGCCGCTCGATCTTCCGGTGTTACGCGGCGAGCAGATCATCGCCGCGAGCGAACGGACATAGGCCGACCCCGTTCTTGCCGATCGGCAGCCAGGTTCGGCCTTCCTGTCGGGGGACGATGAAATGGCGCAGGGGCGGGGGTTGTCATAATGTCGGGAGAGCGGGCCGACAGCGGTCCGAGGCGACTTGACCTGACCGACAAAGAAGTTTCAGGCGTTACTTTCCACTAGGAGATGAAGCCCGTGCTGGCGATCTTGCAGACGCTCGAAGAGAAACGCGCATTGGCCAAGCTGGGCGGGGGTCAGAAGCGCATCGACGCGCAACATGCCAAGGGGCGGCTGACCGCACGCGAACGGCTGCAGGTGCTGCTCGATCCAGGCTCGTTCGAAGAACTCGACATGTATGTCGAGCATAATTGCGTCGATTTCGGCATGGCCGACCAGGTCATCCCCGGCGACGGCGTGGTGACGGGATCGGGCACGATCAACGGGCGGCTGGTCTATGTCTTCAGCCAGGATTTCACCGTGTTCGGCGGGTCCCTGTCCGAACGCCACGCGCAGAAGATCTGCAAGGTGATGGACATGGCGCTCAAATATGGCGCGCCGGTGATCGGTCTCAACGATTCGGGCGGCGCCCGCATCCAGGAGGGCGTTGCCAGCCTGGGCGGCTATGCCGAGGTGTTCCAGCGCAACGTGCTCGCCTCGGGCGTGGTGCCGCAAATCAGCCTGATCATGGGGCCGTGTGCGGGCGGCGCGGTCTATTCGCCCGCGATGACCGACTTCATCTTCATGGTGAAGGATTCGAGCTATATGTTCGTCACCGGCCCCGACGTGGTGAAGACCGTCACCAACGAGGTCGTGACCCAGGAGGAGCTGGGCGGGGCGGTCACGCACACCGCCAAATCGGGCGTGGCCGACGTCGCGTTCGAGAATGATATCGAGGCGTTGCTCGCGACCCGCGATTTCTTCGATTTCCTGCCGCTCTCCAACCGCCATGCGCTGCCGGAGCGTCCGACGCAGGATCCGTGGGACCGGCAGGAGCCTAGCCTCGACACCTTGATACCCGACAGCGCGAACAAGCCCTACGACATGAAGGAGCTGATCGCGAAAGTGGTCGACGAAGGCGACTTCTTCGAGGTGCAGCCGACCCATGCCGGCAATATCCTGTGCGGTTTCGGCCGGATCGAAGGCCGCACCGTCGGCATCGTCGCCAACCAGCCGATGGTGCTGGCGGGCGTGCTCGACATCAATTCGTCGAAGAAGGCGGCGCGCTTCGTGCGCTTCTGCGACGCGTTCGAAATTCCGATCGTGACCTTCGTCGACGTGCCCGGTTTCCTGCCCGGCACCAGCCAGGAGCATGGCGGGATCATCAAGCACGGCGCGAAATTGCTGTTCGCCTATGGTGAGGCGACCGTGCCCAAGATCACGATCATCACGCGCAAGGCCTATGGCGGCGCTTATGACGTGATGGCGTCCAAGCATCTGCGCGGCGACCTCAATTACGCCTGGCCGACCGCCGAGATCGCGGTGATGGGCGCCAAGGGCGCGGTCGAGATCATTTTCCGCAAGGATATCGGCGATCCCGAAAAGATTGCCGAGCGCACCGCCGAATATGAGGCCCGCTTCGCCAACCCGTTCGTGGCAGCGTCCAAGGGCTTCATCGACGAGGTGATCATGCCCCATTCGACGCGGCGGCGGATCGCGCTCGGCCTGCGCAAGCTCAAGGACAAGCAGCTCGAAAACCCCTGGAAAAAGCATGACAACATCCCGTTGTAGGGCGTTGCCGGAATGTTGAAGCTTGCCACCGACGGGGCGACCAAGGTCCGCGTCACGCCCGAAATGCTGGCGCTGTTCGATCGGTACCATCTCCACACCGGCCAATATGGCCGTAAGCGTTGGAAGGCCGGCGATCAGTTGCAGGTGAGCCGCGACGCGCGGGTCGAGCCCTATGCGCACATCCTGCACGGCATGTGCGTCCCCTCGGCAATCGGCGCCTTTTCCTATGCCGCGGGCGCGGTCGAGCCTAATCTGCGCATCGGCCGCTATTGTTCGATCGCCAAGTCGGTTGGTCAGATCGGCGCCGGGCATCCGATCGATTGGGTGACCAGCTCGCCTTTCTCGCACCACCCTCAGCCGCTCGGCGGCTTTCGGGATTATCTGCTGAGCGTCGGGGTCGAGCGGTTCGACTTGCACGATTTCGACGTCGGCAGCGCGATGATCGAAATCGGCCACGATGTCTGGATCGGCGAGGCCGCGCTGCTCAAGCCGGGCGTGACTATCGGTGAAGGCGCGATCGTCGCCACCCGGTCAATCGTGACGCGCGACGTGCCGCCTTATGCGATCGTCGGGGGCACGCCCGCGCGCCTTATCCGCTATCGATTCTCCGAGGATATGATCGCGCGGATTCACGCGCTGCAATGGTGGCGCTATGGCCCCGACATGCTCCAGCCGCTCGACGTGCGCGACCCCGAAGGCTTTATCGATCGCTTCCAGCAGGCGCAGGCGGACGGTGCGCAGCCGCTCGACCTGGCGGTGCTGACCGGCGAAGACATCATCACGGCAGGTGAGGCAATCTCATGATCCCGCTCGGACCGCTCAACCATATCGGCGTGGCGACGCCATCGATCCCGAATGCGGTGGAGATGTACCGCCATCTGCTCGGCGCGACCGTGATCCGCGCGCCGTTCGACCTGCCCGCGCAGGGCGTGCGCGTCTGTTTCATCGATACGCCCAACAGCCAGATCGAGTTGCTCGAGCCGCTCGGCGAGAATAGCCCGATCGCAAAATTCCTCGCCAAGAATCCCGCGGGCGGACAGCATCATGTCTGTTTCGAGGTGCCCGACGTGCGTACCGCCAAGGCTGAACTGGAAGCGAAGGGCGCGACCGTGCTGGGCGAACCGCGCATCGGCGCGCATGGAACGTGGGTTATCTTCGTCCATCCGAAGGATATGGGTGGCGTGCTGGTTGAGTTGATGGAGCCCCCCGTTGGCGCGCACTGAGCGAATGCTGCACGCGTCGATCGACGTGGCCTCTGTTGCAGGGGGGCGACATTGGTGGATGTAGCGCACATCAAAGCCAATCAGGCGCTGATCGACCTTCTGGAAGCGCGCCGCATTTCATCCGCGCAGGGCGCTTGCCGCTGGAAGGTCGGCGACGTCCTGATCGTGGAGAGTGAGGCGGAGATCGAATCCTACACGCAGATCAGGGATGGTCTGATTTTCCCGCGTCGAATGGGCGCATTCAGTTATTCCATGTCCGCCCTTGCGCCCGAAATGGTGATCGGCCGCTATTCCGCCATCGGCGCAAAGCTGGTTTTGATGGGGTCTCATCATCCCATCGACTGGGCGGCGATCACGCCGTTGACCTACCTGGTTGACCCGCCCGACGGCGTGAATGCCTATTTTGCCGACAAGGGGATGGTGCGCCCGCCCAGGCTGACTTTCTATGCGCGTATGCACGGGGTTTCGATCGGGCACGATGTCTGGATCGGCGACGAAGTCATGATCAAGCGTGGCGTCAAGATCGGCCATGGTGCGGTTATCGCCGCGCGATCCGTGGTCACCCGCGACGTGCCACCTTATGCCATCGTCGGCGGCGTGCCTGCCCGCCTCATTCGGTATCGCTTTTCCGAAACGTTGATCGAGCGGCTGTTGAAGGCGCGATGGTGGGATTATGGTCCTGAAGTCATTGCACAGATCGATGTGCGAGACCCCGAAGGGCTGCCCGACCGTTTGGCGGAGGCGATCGACGCCGGTGCGGAACCGTTGAGCGTCCCGCATACGACCGTAGATGAAATGATCCACACAGTAGAACCAGGTGCGAAATTATTACGCAGGATGTCATGAAGCTGGCCGTCGCAGCAGTGCGTCGCGCCGCGGAGTCGTGGTCCGGAAAGGGGCGTGATGGCGCACGTTGATGATTGGAAGGCCCTTGCCGACAAGGAGGTCAATGGCCGCGACCTGACCTGGCATACGCCAGAAGGTATCGGCGTGAAGCCGTTGTACACGCAGGACGATGTGTCCGGAATCGACCCCGGCATGCCGGGTTTCGCGCCTTTCACGCGCGGCGTGCGCGCGTCGATGTATGCCGGCCGGCCGTGGACGATCCGCCAATATGCGGGCTTCTCGACCGCGGAGGAATCCAATGCCTTCTACCGCCGCAACCTGGCGGCGGGGCAGAAGGGGCTTTCGGTCGCGTTCGATCTCGCCACCCACCGGGGTTATGATAGCGACCATCCGCGCGTGGTTGGCGACGTCGGCAAGGCGGGCGTCGCGATCGACACGGTCGAGGACATGAAGATCCTGTTCGACGGCATTCCGTTGGACAAGATGTCGGTCAGCATGACGATGAACGGCGCGGTGATCCCGATCCTGGCCTTCTTCATCGTCGCGGGCGAGGAGCAGGGCGTTCCGCAGGCGATGCTCGACGGGACCATCCAGAACGATATTTTGAAGGAGTTCATGGTCCGCAACACCTACATCTATCCGCCGGCGCCCAGCATGCGGATCGTGTCGGACATCATCGGCTACACCTCGGCGCACATGCCGAAGTTCAACTCCATCTCCATCTCCGGCTATCATATGCAGGAAGCCGGCGCGACCGCGGTACAGGAACTCGCCTTCACCATCGCCGATGGCAAGGAATATGCCAAGGCGGCAATGGCGGCCGGGCTCGATATCGACGCCTTTGCAGGACGTTTGAGCTTCTTCTTCGCAATTGGCATGAACTTCTTCATGGAGGTCGCAAAGCTGCGCGCGGCGCGCAAATTGTGGCACGGCATCATGGACGGGCTCGGCGCGAAGGACGAACGCTCGAAGATGCTGCGCACCCATTGCCAGACATCGGGCGTGTCGCTGACCGAGCAGGACCCCTACAACAATGTGATCCGCACCACAGTCGAGGCGATGGCGGCGGCGTTGGGCGGCACCCAGTCGCTCCACACCAATGCCCTGGACGAGGCGATCGCGCTGCCGACCGACTTCTCCGCCCGGATCGCGCGCAACACGCAATTGGTGCTCCAGGAAGAGACCGGCATCACCCATGTCGTCGATCCCTTGGGCGGATCTTATTATGTCGAGGCGCTGACCCAGGAACTGCATGACCGTGCGCTCGAGATCATCGCGCGCGTCGATGAGGAGGGCGGGATGGCCAATGCGGTCGCCGCCGGTTGGCCTAAGGCGATGATCGAGGAAGCCTCGGCCGCGCGCGCCGCGCGGGTCGATCGGCATGAGGATGTGATCGTCGGGGTCAACAAATATACGCTCGCCGAACAGGACGAGCTGTCGATCCTCGACGTCGACAATCATGTCGTGCGCGCCGGCCAGATCGCACGGATCGAGAAGGTTAAGGCGGCCCGCGACAAAGCCGCCTGCCGGCAGGCGCTCGACGCCTTGCGCGAAGGCGCCAGGGCCAAGGGCAATCTGCTTGGCCTCGCGGTCGAGGCCGCCCGTGCCCGCGCCACGCTCGGCGAGATCAGCCTCGCGCTGGAGGATGTGTTCGGCCGCTATGGCACCACGCCGACGCCGGTCTCTGGCGTCTATGGCGGGGCCTATCAGGACGACAGGCGCTGGGCGGCCCTGGTCGACGGCGTCGAGACGGTCGCGCGTCGCCAGGGGCGCAAGCCGCGCATGCTGGTCGCCAAGATGGGGCAGGACGGGCACGACCGGGGCGCCAACCTCGTCTCCTCGGCGTTCGGCGACCTCGGCTTCGACATCATTCCCGGGCCGTTGTTCCAGACCCCCGCCGAAGCAGCCGCGCTGGCTCTGGAGGAAAATGTCGACGTGGTCGGCGCCTCCAGCCTGGCGGCGGGCCACAAGACCCTGATTCCCGAGCTGATCCGCCATCTGCGCGAGGCAGGCCGCCCCGACATCAAGGTCGTGGCGGGTGGCGTTATTCCCGCACAGGATTATGCATTCCTGCGCGATGCCGGCGTCCAGGCGATCTTTGGACCTGGCACCAATCTGGTCGAGGCGGCGGGCGAAGTGCTGCGCCTGCTTGGCCACAATCTACCGCCCGAAGGGCTGAACGAGGCTGCTGAATGAACGACATCACCGATCTGACCCGTCCGCCCGCACCCGCGCTCAGCCGCGACGCGGTGGCGGCTTTGTTCGATCTGCCCTTCATGGACCTCGTCTTCCGTGCGGCGGAGGTGCATCGCGCGCACCACGATCCCAATCGGGTCGAGCGCGCGACCTTGCTGTCGATCAAGACCGGCGGATGCGCCGAGGATTGCGGCTATTGCTCGCAATCGGTCCATGCCGAAAGCGGGCTCAAGGCCTCCAAGCTGATGGATGTGGACGCGGTGCTGGAGGCCGCGCGTGAGGCCAAGGCGGCGGGATCGCAACGTTTCTGCATGGGCGCGGCCTGGCGCGAGCCCAAGGACCGCGACATGGACGCGATCTGCGCAATGGTGGAGGGCGTCAACGCGCTCGGTCTGCAAAGCTGCATGACGCTCGGCATGCTCACCGACGCGCAGGCGGAGCGGCTCGGCGAAGCCGGTCTCGATTATTACAATCACAATCTCGACACCTCGCCCGAACATTATGACAAGGTCATCACCACCCGCACCTGGCAGGACCGGATCGACACGCTCGATCGGGTGCGCGGGCAGGGGATCAACGTCTGCTGCGGCGGGATCGTCGGCATGGGTGAGACACGCGAGGATCGCGTCGGCTTCCTCCACGCGCTCGCGACTTTGCCCGAAGCACCCGAGAGCGTGCCGATCAACGCTTTGGTGCCAGTGCCGGGCACCGTGCTGGGCGATATCCTCAAGGACGTGCCGAGCGCGCGGATCGACGATATCGAATTCGTCCGCACGGTCGCGGTCGCGCGCATCCTGATGCCGAACGCGGTGGTGC
>FTCH01000172.1_pt1 | contig 17334 bp, 21 predicted proteins | sample 1639671 | NCBI WGS metagenome assembly FTCH01 (sample SAMEA3914869, study PRJEB12502) | metagenome | biome: forest; material: soil | place: USA | collected 2012-03-12 | depth 0.1 m
AACGGAGAGCGTTTCCTCACCGGCGGCGACCAGTTCCGCACCGAGAAACTGACCGCGTTCGAGGCGGGCACGCGCATCCAGGCCTCGTCGCGCGCCTCGGTGTCGATCTCGACCTATTACAATCTCTACGACGATCTGAAGGGGATCGAGATCACGCCCACCACCTTCACGCCGCTTTACTTCAGCAACGCGATGAAGGGGCACAGTTATGGCATGGAGGCGTGGGGCGACCTTTCGCTGACGTCGTGGTGGAAGCTCAGCGCGGGATTCGACCTGCTGCACGAGGATTTCCACTTCAAGCCCGGCGCGAGCGGCATCCTCGGCACTGCGCAGGCGGGTGACGACCCGCATCGCCAGGCAAGCCTGAGTTCGACCTTCACCGTCGCCCGCGCGCTCACGATCGAAGCCAATTTCCGATATGTCAGCCGACTGCCCGACCCGGTCGTGCCGGCCTATAGCGAGCTTGGCGGCCGGATCGGCTGGCGGCTCAACGACCGGATGCAGGTCTCGCTGAGCGGACTCAACCTGCTCCACAAATGGCACCAGGAGCTGCCCGCCGAGAGCGCCAATATGGTGCCCCGATCGATCCTCGCCGGTCTCAAATGGCGGCTATGATCCGCCTCGCGGCTGGCATGATCCTGCTCGCCGGGCTGGGCGGCATCGCGCGGGCCGGCGACCTGCCGCTCGAATATGCGGTCAAGGCAAGCTACCTCTACAAATTCGCGCCGTTCGTGCAGTGGCCGCCAACTGCGTTCGAGGCCGCGGCCGCGCCGCTGGCCATCTGCATCGCCGGCCCCGACCCGTTCGGCCCCGCGTTGAGCGAGGCGGTCAAGGGCCAGCGCGTCAACGGCCACCCGATCGTGGTACGCCATATCGAGGCGGTGCGGCCCGGCATCGCCTGCCAGATATTGTTCGTGGCGGGCGACGAGACCGAAGAGGATTTGCGCGCGATCGCACACGAACCGATCCTGACCGTCACCGACCGCGCGCGCGGCAGCACCGGCGGCATGATCCAGTTCGTGATGGTGGCAGGGCGCGTGCGGTTTGCGATCAACCAACTGGCGGCCCAGGATTGCGGCATCGCGATCAGCTCGAAACTGCTCGGGCTGGCGGTGAGCGTGAACCGATGAGCCTGCGCAACCCGCTGCGCCGGCTGATGACCGCGATCGCGGAGACGCCCGCGATCGGCATCGCGATCGCCTGCCTGCTGCTCGTCGCCAGCCTTGGCCTTGCCTACCATAACGAGGACCAGGCCCGCGCCGACAAGATCCGCGAGGTCGAGGTGCAGGCGCGCGTGCTCGCCGCCAGCCTGGCCGGCCCGCTCGCTTTCGACGACACCAACGCCACGCGCGAATATATCGACGCGCTCAAGGCAAGCCCCGAATTCGACGCGGTCGGCGCCTATGATGACCAGGGCAAGCCGGTCGCGGGCTTCTCGCGCACCGATCTGGCCCTGCCCGCCCGCAACCAGGTCTCGACACCCAGCCTGCAGGGCGGCGAGCTGATCGTGACCGCGACGGTCGAGCAGAACGGGGCCAGGCTGGGCTCGGTCTATGTCGTCGCCGCGACCGAAAGCTGGTCGCGCCGCGCGGGCCGGTATCTCGGCATCGCGATCGTGGTGGTGATGGCCTCCCTGCTGGTCGCGGCGCTGGCCGCCTTCTACGCCTCGGTCAGTGCGGCCAATAAGCGCCTGCAGGCGGAAATCGTCGGTCGCGAGGAAGCGGAAGACGCGCTCCGCCAGGCGCAGAAGATGGAGGCGATGGGCCAGCTTACCGGCGGCGTCGCGCACGATTTCAACAATCTGCTGATGGTCGCCTCGTCTGGCATGGAATTGCTCGAGCGCACCACCGATCCGGTGCGGCGCGACCGGCTGAAGGACGGCATCCGCCAGGCGATCGAGCGCGGCGCCCGACTGACCCAGCAATTGCTGACCTTCGCGCGCCGCTCGCCGCTCTCGCCCGAGGTGATGGATGTCGGTGCGCATGTGGCCGAATTGCGCGACCTGCTCGAACGATCGCTGCGCGAGGATATCCAGGTCGAGTTCGAATTCGCCGACGGCCTCTGGCCGATCGAGGTCGATCCGTCGCAGTTCGACGTGGCGGTGCTCAACATCGCGATCAACGCGCGCGACGCCATGCCCGAGGGCGGCCGCATCCGGATCGGCGCGCACAATTATCCCGCGGGCGGCGAGACCCAGCGCGACATGGTCCGCCTCACCATCCGCGACACCGGCCAGGGCATCCCGCCCGAACTGATGGAAAAGGTGTTCGAGCCCTTCTTCACCACCAAGAGCGTGGGGACCGGCACCGGGCTGGGCCTGAGCCAGGTCTACGGCTTCATCCGATCATCGGGCGGCGACGTGAAGATCGAGAGCGCGGTCGGCGGCGGCACCACCATCTATCTGCTGTTCCCCCGTTCCAGCCAGGCATTGCCGAGCGCCGACGCGGCGGCCGGCCGGATGCGGCGCGCCGAACATGACGCGACCGTGCTGGTCGCCGAGGATGACGAATATGTCGCCGACCTGGTGTGCGAGATGCTGCGCGAGCTGGGCTACAAGGCGAAACGCGGCGCGACCGCAGCAGAGGCGCTGCGCCTGCTCGAGGAGAGCGGCCCGTTCGACCTGGTCCTGTCCGACATGATCATGCCGGGCAAGATGAACGGGCTCGAGCTGGCGCGCGAGGTCTTGCGGCGCGAGCCGGGCATGCCGGTGGTGCTGATGACCGGCTATAGCGAGGCGGCAGCGGCCGCCGCGGCCGAGGGCATCCCGTTGCTGGTCAAACCCTATACGATCGAGGCGATGGGCGAAGTGCTGGCCCAGGCGCTCCGCGCGGCGCAGCGCTGAGCGCAAGTCCGCAACCAATATTTGCAACCGGCCAACCCTTGCTGCGGTTGCGAAAAATGCATCGCCGTCCCATATGCGCCGCCATGGAACAGCAGCCCGTCGACGACGCCACCAACCCCCTCTGGCGCGCGATGAAGCGCGGGCTGAAGCTGCGCTGCCCGACGTGCGGCGTGGCCCCGCTCTATTCCTCCTACCTCAAGGTCCAGCCGATCTGCCCGCATTGCGGCGCCGACAACGGCCAGCACCGCGTCGACGATGCGGCCGCCTATTTCACCGTGCTGATCGTCGGCCATGTCGTGGTCGCGCCGATGCTGTTGCTGGAGGCGATCTCGGACGCGTCGCTGGGGCTGGTGCTGGGCATCGCGATCCCCGCCGTGGGCGTAGTCGCGCTCGGCGCCCTGCCGTTCGTCAAGGGCGCGATCGTCGGCGCGCTTTCCGCCCAGGCGCGCCGCGCCAAGGCCGAGGCGGTGCGCGCCAAGCCGCCCACAGGCCCCTGGTCCTAACGGGCAGGAAGATGCCGGCTTATCGCGTCGGCTCGATGATCCGGAAGTCCCCGGCGATGTGCATCATGCTCATCAGATAGAGCATGCCGTCGAAATAACGCTGCTCGCCGGTCGGCACCGGCGTGTCCCACAATTCCTGCAGAAACGCCTTGCTGTTCGCCCCCGGCGTCGCGGCAAAGCCGCCGACCGCGGTCGCAGCGACCATGCCGACCGAATGACGCTGCGATTCCGGCTTGCCGTCGAGCGAATAGCGATCGACGAAATTGTGGATGCCCTGCCCGACCAGGAAGCTTTGGATCCGGTCGCTCAACACGCGTTCGCGCGCATCCTTGCCCCACCAATTGTAATCGACCGACCAGTTGCTGACCGTGCGCCAGCTGTCATACGCGAAGGCGCTGGGCTTGCCGTCCCAACCCATTGCGGGGGTGAGGTCGAAATTGCTGCGATCGGGCGACAGGCCGGTTTCGGGGCCGGTCACCGTTGCGAACAGGTTGCGGCTGACGTCCGCCGCTTTGGCCCAGTACGCGCGATCCTCCCTCGGCCCCCAGCGTGCCCACAATTCGTAGAAAGCGGGCAGGTGATAGGAGGCGTCGGTGCCGGGGATATTCCGCTCCGCCACGAAACGGATCATGTGACTCGCCTCGTCCACCATCGGCCCGACCGTTTCGGGCCGCGGCGTGCGATCGAACTTGAAGCGCGGCGGCCACGGCTTGCCCGCCTGGATCGCTTCGGCCTCCGCCACGCGATTGTTGGGGCTCGGCCAGGGCTTGTCCGGCTGGACGAAGGGCGCGTCGCCCGGATGGATGCGGAACGGCGGCGTGCCGGTCAGCACGGGATGATGGCGCATCCCGCGCAGGATCTTCTCCGCCTCGGCCTGGTAATCGTAGATACCCTTGCCGTTGCCCCAGCGATGCGCCGCGAACAGCAGGGCCATCGCATAATATTCCTCGCCGTCGGGCGCGGCGCCGGTCGAGCGCGGCGTGCCGTCGGTGTTCATCGACCAGGCGAAATAGCCGACCGAGGGATTGGCCGGATCGGTCATCAGCATGTAGGTCTTGGACCAGTTCCACAGCGCGTCGAACTCGCGCTTGTGACCGAGCTGGACGGCGATCATCATGCCGTAGCTCATGCCTTCGGTGCGCGCGTCGTTATTGGCCCAATCGGTGATGTAGGCGAGCGGCCCGTTGGCGTTGGCGCCGGTCTCGAAATAGACGCGCTCCTCCTGCCCATCGCCGTGGAACAGCATGTGGAAGGCGCGCTCGATCCTGGCCTGGCTTTCGGCGTGGCTCTTGCCGAGTTGTTCGACGAACAGGTCGCGATAATGGTGGGTCGTGTAGGCACCGGCGCCATCGCCCGGGAAAGCCCTGATCGCGGGAGACGCGGAGGATGGTGTCTGCGCCTGCGCGGCAAAAGCCATGGTAGCGCTAACAGAAATCGCCAGGCAAATACGGCTTACCACCTATGTCATCCCCTCTTCCGGAAACGCGCCCAGGTTCGACCCGGGCTGCGCGGCCGTTCATGGCACGCAATCCTCCACGGGGAAAGAGCGTGGTGGCCCGGAAAATCCTACCCCCCGGAGGCAAGCAGCTTTTCGTATTCCCTTTCCGTCGTATCGAACAGGCGCTGCCTGGGAGCGCTCGCACAAGCAGCCTTGATCGCGGCAAGCAGGCCGGCTTCCTGGAGAGAGAGCCCGACCGTGCGCTTGTCGGCCAGGTTGCGGCCGGTGAAGAAGCCGTTGATCCATCCGGACGTCTGCACGACGTTGTCCGCCCGAAAGCTTTCCTCGCACGTGTTCGAGCCGGGATCGAACACAGCCACGATGCCCGAGGAACTGTGCGGCGCGGCGGCCGGCGGATTGGCCGCGGCCAGATCGGCCAGCAAAAGCGTGAAGACGGCTATGGGCATCGCTTCGCTCCCTTCCACGAAAAGACGGCCGCCTGCTTCGGAGACAGGACGCCTCGTGATTTGGCGAACCATGTCTGCCCGATTTGGCGAACCTCCCAGAAATTGGCTGAAAAAAGCCATTTTCCAAGAGGGTTGGTGGCCCCGGAGGGACTCGAACCCCCGACCTCTCGTTTAGGAAACGCTTGCTCTATCCGGCTGAGCTACGGAGCCACGGCCCCGCCCTAAGCAAGGCCGGGATTCCGGTCAACGTCAGCGGGCGAAGTCGATGCCCGTCCGCCGACGGCGCAGCGCGGTGCCGATCGCGCCGAAACCCGCGATCATCAGCGCCCAGCTTTCGGGCTCGGCCACGGTCGAGATGGCGATGCTGTCCGCGCTCGACGCGCGCACCGCGCCGCCGAACAGGCTCATATTGAGCGAGCTATGGCCGAGCGAACCGACCGAGAAGCCCGCGAACGGGCCGGGCGCCGCATTGTCCGCGGTCACCGACTGAACCAGGCTGTTGCTGCCGTCATAGAGGTTGAAGTCGAGCCGCGAAAAGGCCGGGTCGCCGCCCGCCGCGGCATGGTCCGTCTTGTCGTACAGGCTTTCCGCCGTGCCGGTGAAGGTGAAGCTCTTGCCGTTGATCGTGATCGTGACCCTGATCGCGCCGGGCGTGTTGAACAGGTAGAGCGGCGAGACGCCATCGCTGTCGGTCTTGTCCTGCTCGGAGACCGGATCGATCAGATATTGGATGGTGAAGGCGTCGCCGACGAGCGAGGTGTGCGCCACACCGAACAGCCCCTTGTCGTCCGCGCCGGTGGCGATCGTCCCCGACAGGGTGAGGCTGAAATCGGTCGCACACGCCGGGGCGCAGACGCCCAAAGCCGCCACCACGGGCAGCGCAATCTTCGAAAGTTTCATGATCTTCCCTTTTGCCGGGACCCGCTTGTCGCGGCCCTTCCCCGCGATCAATCACGATACTGCGAGTGGCACGGTTCAAGGGGACGAGTGTCCCGCTAATTGGCCAGATCGGGCGGAATCACCGGCAGCGGCAAGGGCGCGACCGGCACGCCATCCTCGGCCAGCGCCTTGGCTTCGGCGAGCGTCGCCTGGCCGTGGATCGCGCGTTCGGGCGCATCGCCGTCATGGATCGCGCGGGCCTCGTCGGCGAAGCGCATGCCGACATGTTCCGATCCTTCGAGCATCGTCGCCTGTGCCTTGGCGAGCGCCGCCAGCAAGGCTTTCATCTGGGCCGGCGCGGGCGGGCCACCGCTTTGCATCGGCACGGGCGGCGAGGCCCGATTGCCCTTAGCGCCGACATTGGGCGCCATCACGGCCTTGGCGACGTCGCTTGCCCCGCAGATCGGGCAGGCGACCAGTCCGCGGACGCGCTGATCCTCATAATCGGCGGACGAACCGAACCAGGCCTCGAACACATGGCCCGCACCGCAGGACAGATCGAACACGATCATGACGCGATCGCCACCGCGCCGATCTCGCGGCGATGCTGCAGCACCGGAATCTGGCCGCGCACCTCGGCCAGCCGCTTCGGATCGATCTCGACCATAGCGACGCCGGGCGCTTCGCCCATGTCGAGCAGCACCTCGCCCCAGGGATCGACCACCAGCGAATGGCCGTAGGTGGTGCGCCCGTCGGCATGATTGCCGGTCTGCGCGGCGGCGATCACGAACGCGCTCGCCTCGATCGCGCGGGCGCGCAGCAGCACGTGCCAATGCGCCCGGCCGGTCGGCGCGGTGAAGGCGGCGGGCACCGACAGCATCGTCGCGCCGGCATTGCTGAGCGAGCGGAACAGGTCCGGGAACCGCATGTCGTAGCAGATGGCGAGGCCCAGTCGCCCCCACGGCGTATCGACCGCGACCGCCTGCTCGCCCGGCGCATAGGCTGCGGATTCGCGGATCGACTGGCCGTCGGGCAGATCGATGTCGAACAGATGGAGCTTGTCGTAGCGCGCGCGGATCGCGCCAGCATCGTCGATCACGAAGCCGCGGTTGAGGTTGCGCAACCCGCTGCCGCCCTTGAGCGCGAGCGAACCGAGATGGACCCAGAGCTTGTGCTTCGCGGCTGCCTCGCGCACCGCGGCCAGCGCCACGTCCTGTTCCTCGGGCAGGATCGTGCCCGCGGCGCGCGTGCGGTCGCGATCGAGCATTTCGCTCATTTCCGGCGTGAACAGCATGTCCGCACCCTCGCCCGCCGCGCGTTCGACCGCCTCGACCAGATCGCGCGCGCCGCGCAGCGGATCGATACCGGTATTCGCCTGGAAGAGCGCCGCGCGCATCACCCCTCCAGCAAAGGATCGAGCTTGCCCGCGCGTTCGAGCGCGGCGAGATCGTCCGACCCGCCGACATGGGTCTCGCCGATGAAGATTTGCGGCACGGTGGTGCGGCCGTTGGCGCGTTCGATCATCTCGGCGCGCTGGGGGCCGCCCATGGTGATGTCATGCTCCTCGACCTCGACCCCCTTGTCGGCGAGCAGCTTCTTCGCCCGCACGCAATATGGGCAGAACATCTTGGTGTAGATTTCGACTTTGGGCATTCGCTTTCCTTGTCCGCCCCCGATCTGTGGTTGATGGACAAGAGTGTCAACGCATGTCGGCCTCATCGCGCACCACGCGCGCCCAGCAAAGCAGGTTCACTTCCTTCGCGCCGGCACGCTTGAGGATGCGCGCACAGCCCTTCGCGGTCGCGCCGGTGGTGTAGACGTCGTCGATCAGCACGACCCGCCGCCCCTTCACCTTGTCCTTCCACGCCGGGTTCAGTCGGAACGCGCCCGCGACCGTGCGCTCGCGCGCCAGCCGGCCGAGCCCACGCAGCGGCGGCGTGCGCTTGGGGCGTTCGACCAGATCGAGCGCGAGGTCGCCGCTCTCGCGGGCGAGCGCGCGGGCGATCAGCGCCGCCTGATTGTAGCCGCGCGACCAGATGCGCCAGCGGTGGAGCGGCACCGGCACGATCAGCGCGCCGTCCAGCATCGCCGCGCCCACCCGCCGCATTGGCCGCGCCATCGTCAGCGCGATCCCAGGCCGACGGCCATATTTGAGCTTGAGCGCCAGCGCGCGCGCGATCGGCCCATAGGCCACCGCTGCCCGCGCGCGATCGAACGGCGGCGGATCGGCCAGGCAGGCGCCGCAGCGCGCCTCCTCGTGATAGGCGAGTTCGATCGGCTCGCCGCATTGCGCGCAGGCCGATCCGCCGAGGAAATCGAGGCTGCGCCAGCAATCGAGGCAGAAATTGTGATCCTCAGCCACCACCGTGCCGCAACCGGGGCAGCGTGGCGGCAGCGCGAACGCCACCACTTCGCGCAGGGCGCTGCGGACCGGGCGAAGGATCGACATGGGCACCTTGTCCGCCGCGCCAAGCGCGGGCACAAGCCCCGCCGTGGAACCGCCCGAAATCTTCGACCGCACGCTGCGCCGGCTGCGTCGTGACCGCGCGGCGCCCCGTTTTGCCGACTATGGCTTCGTCCGCGAAGCGATTGTCGAAGGGCTGCTTGACCGGCTCGACCTGGTGAAGCGCAATTTCGCGCATGCGCTCGACCTCGGCACTGCCGACGGCAGCCTGGCGCGCGCATTGGCAACGCGCGGGATCGCGGTCACCGCCAGCGATGCAGGGGCGGTCTTCGCGGGCACCGGCACGCAGAGCGACGAGGATCGTCTGCCGTTCGCGCCCGGAAGCTTCGACCTGATCGTCTCGGCGGGCGTGCTCGACAGCGTCAACGATCTGCCCGGCGCGCTCATCCAGTGCCGCCGCGCGCTCAAGCCCGACGGTCTGTTCCTCGCCGGTTTCGTCGGCGCGGGCAGCCTCCCCTTCCTCAAGCGCGCCCTGCTCGCCGCGGACGAGGATGCAGGCGGCGGCATCCCCCAGCGCGTCCATCCTTTGATCGACGTGCGCGCGGCCGGCGATTTGCTCACCCGCGCGGGTTTTGTGCTGACCGTCGCCGACGGCGAGTCCCTGGATGTCGGCTATGGCGACCCCTTCCGGCTGATGGCCGACCTGCGCGGCATGGCGGCGACCAACCTGCTCGCCGGCCCGAAACTGCCGCTGACGCGCGGCCGCCTCGCGCATCTTGCACATAGCTTCGCCGAGGCTGCGGCTCCCGACGGGCGGCTGCGCGAGCGGTTCGAGCTGGTGTTCATGACCGGCTGGGCGCCGGGGCCGGATCAACCGCAACCCGCCAGGCGGGGTTCTGCGACCGCCAGTCTGGCGGCAGCGCTCAAGCCGCCGTCAGAGTAATGCGTCCAATATGCCGATCAGCGGCTTGTCCGGCCCCGGCATTTCCAGGCCGTACAGATCCTTGACCCGCACCCAGCGCAGGCTGCCGCCCTCCAGCGATTGCGGCGTGCCTTTCCATTTGCGGCACACATAGAGCAGCAACACCATGTGGCGCGTGCCGCCGGGCTGGAGATCGCTGGCGAAGGTGGCGGGCGCGAGGCAGGCGGCCTCGACGTCGATCCCCAATTCCTCCTTCAACTCGCGGATCAGCGCGGCCTCGGGCGTCTCGCCCGCCTCGACCTTGCCGCCCGGAAATTCCCACAGACCGGCGAACGGTTTGCCGGGCGGACGCTCCTGAATCAGGAGGCGGCCGTCGCCATCGATTAACGCGGCGGACGCAACCGTTAGGAAAGTCATGAAAACCTTTCTTTACCCTGTGCGGGTAGATCACCCAGCGAGTCCGCGGAGTATGTGCGGGCTTTGAGGGATTTGACCATGAAGTGTTGCCTGATCAAGCTCGCCGGGAACGAGCGCGGTGCGACCGCGATCGAATATGGCTTGATCATCGCACTGATCGTGATCGCGATCGTCATGGCGATCTCGACCGTCGGCGGCGGGGCGCACGACATATGGGCGAATATGGCCAACAAGGCCGGTAACGCGATGCCGACATCATAAAATTTAACAAAAGGCCCGGAACGGCATTAAATATTCCGAAACCACTAGCCGTTATACAAACCAGTGCTGGTCCGCTCCCAAAGGCAGCCGGCGCCATGAACGTGGACCAAGCAAAGTCGATCGACAGGAGATTCAGTTATGCGTGCCATTCGTAACTTCATCAAGAACAGCAAGGGCGCTACCGCCATCGAGTACGGCCTGATCGCGGCCCTGATCGCTGTCGCCGCCATCGGCGCGATGTCGACCCTCGGTGGCAAGCTCAAGAACACGTTCTCGAACGTTTCGAACAACCTCAACGTCTCGTAATCCTCGATTACAGACTGAGAAAGCGGGGGCCGGCGCAAGCGATTGCGCCGGCCCTTTTGCTTTTCTGCGCGATCAAACCCATTCACTTGCGTAACATTAACCAATATTGGCAACGCAAGCACAGCCTTCAGAGCATTAACAGAGACGCGGCCTCCGTTTTTGGGGCCAGAACTTCTGGAGGCACCTATGAAGTTTTTCAAGAAGCTGGCCGCGGACAAGCGCGGCGCGACCGCTATCGAATATGGCCTGATCGCCGCCCTCATCGCGGTTGCCGCGATTGGCGCGATGTCCGCGCTCGGCGGCCATCTGTCCAACACGTTCTCGAACGTGTCGAATAACCTGAACGTCTCGTAAGAGCCGTTCCCGTAAATAGTAGGCGGCCCTCTCCGCGCTCCGGCGCGGAGGGGGCTTTTGCCTTTTCAGGGGTTGGCGACGGCAGCCCGCTGCCGCGCTCGCCTCAGCCGATCGACAGGAACTTGGCGCGGCGCTGATCGAGCAGCGCCTTGGGCGTCTTTTCCGCGAGGGCGGCCAGCTCGCTTGCGATCGCATCGCCCAGCGCCGCGATCGCCGCCGCACGGTCACGCTGCGCGCCACCGACGGGTTCGGGCACGATCCGGTCGATCACACCCAGTTTCTCCAGATCCTGCGCGGTGACCTTCATCGCCTCGGCCGCGTCGGCCGCTTTTTCCGGCCCGCGCCACAGGATCGACGAGGCGCCTTCGGGCGAGATCACCGAATAGATGGCATGTTCGAACATCAGCACGCGATTGGCCGCGGCCAGCGCGACCGCGCCGCCCGAACCGCCCTCGCCCACGATCGCCGCGACGATCGGCACGGAAAGCGCCAGACATTGCTCGGTCGAACGCGCGATCGCTTCGGCCTGACCGCGCTCTTCCGCCTGGACGCCGGGAAAGGCGCCCGCGGTATCGACCAGGGTCACGACCGGCAGGCCGAAGCGGTCGGCGAGCTGCATCAGGCGGATGCCCTTGCGATAGCCCTCTGGCTTGGCCATGCCGAAATTGTGCTTGATGCGGGTAGCGGTGTCGTCGCCCTTCTCATGCCCGATCACCATCACGCGGCGGCCGCCGATGCGGCCGAAGCCGCCGATGATCGCCTGATCGTCGGCGAAGGCGCGGTCGCCCGCCAGCGGCATGAAATCGTCGACGAAGCCGGCGATATAATCCTTGAGATGCGGCCGCTCCGGGTGGCGCGCGACCTGCGTCTTCTGCCAGGGCGTCAGCTTGGCATAGGTTTCGCGCAGCAGCCGATCCGACTTGGCCTGGAGCTTGGCGACCTCGGATTCGATGTCGAGCGTGCCATCGTGGCTGTCGGCGGTCTCGCGCAGCTCGACGATCCGCGCTTCAAGCTCGGCGATCGGCTTTTCGAATTCGAGGAAAGAGGTCATCGCGCGGCGGTTATAAGGCGTGGGGGCCAGCGTCAACGATTACGGTCCGTCAACGGATGCCGCTGATTGACCAATTCGACCAGCCGGCGGCTGTCGACATGGGTGTAGATCTGGGTGGTGGCGATGTCGGCATGGCCGAGCATCGTCTGCAACGCGCGCAAATCCGCCCCGCCTTCCAGCAGGTGGGTGGCGAAGGCGTGGCGCAGCACGTGCGGGCTCACCCGGTCCGGGCTGATCCCGGCGTCGGCGGCAAGCCCGCGCAGCAACTGGAACAGCCGAACCCGGCTGACATGCTTGTCGCCCGAGGGGAAAAGATAGGTGCCTTCCTTCGGCAGGGTCTCGACATATGCCGCGACCGCGGCGCGGGCGCGATCGGAGACCGGCACCAGCCGTTCGCGCCCGCCCTTGCCGCGCAGGATCAAATACGGCTGGTCGCGCCGGACCAGATTGCGCGGCAGCGACACCAGCTCGGTCGCGCGCAGGCCCGATCCGTACAGCAGCTCGACCAAGGCCGAGAGGCGCAGATTGGCGGGCGAGCGATCGAGTTCGAGTCTGCGGTCGACCTCCGCGAACAAAGCATCGACATCCTTATGGTCGAGCGTGCGTGGCAGCGATCGCGCAGCGCCCGGCCGGGGCAAGGCATCGGAGGGATCGTCCTGGCGCAGGCCTTCCTCGGCCAGGAAGCCGAAAAAGCGCCGCAGCGCGGAGGCCTTGCGCGCGACGCTGCTGCGCGCGAGCGGAAGCCATTCCTCGCCCAGCCGCGCCAGCATCGCCGGATCGGCCTGGCCGAGCTTGCCGCCCAGCATTTCCGATGCGCCCGCGAGATCGCGCCCATAGGCCGCGAGCGTGTTGCGCGCCGCGCCCGCTTCGGCGGCCATCATTTCCAGAAAGCGCTCGATCAGCGCGCGATCGCCGCCGCTTCCACCGGCGGCGGTCATCGCCGCGAAACGATTGCGCCGCGCGTCACAGCCGGGTCATGGCTTCTGCGGCGATCATGCGCGCTTCGCTATCCATGCCGACCGCCCGGAGCGCGCTGATCATCTGATAGAAGTCGCCCGCCGGCACGCCGGTCCAGGTAGCCGATTGCATGCCGGTCGCGACCAGCAAGGCGACCGTACCGCGCTCATGCGCCGAGACCGCGCGGCGGAGTGCATTGCCGTAGGCGCTGGGCTGGCCGATCGAGGCGCCGACCTGCGCGGCGAGCTTGGCCGCGTCGGCATTGCCGATCCGTCCCAGCCCCGCCAGCGCCGAGACCAGCAAGGCGCTGCGCTGCGCGCCCGAATCGCCGGCGCGCTTGATGAACTTGCCGATCCGGTTGGCGTCGATCGTGACCACCGGCCGCCGCGCGCCGACCGCCAGGATCGACCAGGCACGGTCGCCGTCGGAACCACCGGTGGCGTCCGCCACGCTGGCCCAGCGCTCGGCCTGGATATCGAGGCCCGCCGCCAGCATCGAGGCGACCAAAGGCGCGACATCGTCCTTCTGGTCGCTCGACGGCGCGATCCCGGCGGCGGCGCGCGCGGTCAGGATCGCGGCGGCGTAGCGATCGCGCTCGCCGCCATTGCCGTTGGCGGCCGCATCCCAGATCGCGTGCATCGCCGCGAGCCGCGCATCGTCGTCGTCGCCGCGATAGGCCGCCCGCAGGCGTCCGGCAGGGCTGTCGGTATCCTCGTCGCCGGCTTCGTCCATCACCCGGCCGTAGAGATCGACCAGATCCTGGCTCGACACCACGCCCAGGGCCGCCCCGATCCGTGCGGGCGCGATCCGATCCGACGCGGACAGCATCGGCGCGCGCGCCAGCCAGGCCTCGTACCAGGCAGGCGCGGCATCGAGCAGGTTCTGCGGAATGGCGATGCCGAGCGCGCTGGCGAGGCCAAAGCGCCAGTCGGTCAGGCTGTCGACCGCGGTCCAATCGACCTGGATGTCGCGCCGACCGCCGCCGCCGGCCGCGACCAGCCTTTCGGCGAGCGGGTGATCGATCGAATCGTTGGGCGGGCCGCGCCCGATCGTCGCATTGGCGGTGGCAGTATCGCCCGCCAAGGTCGCACATATCGCGCGGATCATCGGCCAGGCGGGCTGGCCGCCGACCTGCTCGGCCCCATCGGGCAGCGGGCACAGGCCCTGCGGGTCCGATGTGGCGAGCGCGGATTCGATCGCGACCCGGCGCAGGCGCGGGCTGAAGCGTTCGACATCGACGCCCTGCACCAGAATGCGCGCGGCGTCGGCCTCACCCAGCCGGAGCAGCAGGGCCGCACGATCCGCGACCCAGTCGGCCTGGCCGACACCGCGCGGCGCGGGCGTCGCGCCGGCCAGAGCGCGGCGCACCATGATCTCTGCCCAGCGCGATGCGATCGGCGTCTGCATCCGGCGCATCAGCGTCACGAGGAAGCGGCCATCCGCGTCGCCGAACGCGTCCGCGCCATAGACCGGGCTGGTGCCGACCAAGGCCAGCGAACGCTTGGCCGCGTCGGGCATTTCGGCGGGCGGATTGGCCTCGTCGGCGGCAAGGCCGGCGATATCGGACGGCAGCAGGCTGGGGCTGGTTTCCGCAACGCCTTCGTCCGCGCCGGGTGTCGGCGGGGGCAAGGGCCCGGCGGGCACAGCCGCAGGCGCAGCAGCGCCGGGCGCAGCGGGAGCTATCGCCGCCGGCTTTTCGGTTGGCTTTTCGGGGCGCGGCTCGGGGCGCGCGGGCGGGCTGTTGCCGAAACCGGGCGGCAACAGCGATTTCGGCGCGTCCTGGCCCAAAACGGGCATGGCGAGGACGAAGGCCGTCCCCGCCGCCAGCGCGCCGAAAAACTTAATGCGTCGCCGCATTGGCGGCCACCGGCGTCTCGATATGCTCCACCGGGACCGCGCGATCGAGCGATGCCAGCACGAACAACGCGCCAACGATGACCACCAGGACGACGAGCAGGATCAGGATCGGGCGCGGCAACTTCACATCCTTCAAGAATTCATATGCGGCGGCGCTTTTGCCCGACCGGGGGGCGCTGTGTATAGGGTCCAAACCTACTATTTTCGAGGTCGTAATGAGGCGCAGAAGCGCAGTGGGAGGAAGAGCGCGTGGCCAGCACCGAGGCAGGTGCTGGCACGCGATCGACCGCGCCACTGCGCTTCTGCGCCTCACCCTTCGGGCGGCAGCTTTCCGGGCGCCAGGCTACGTCGAACCGCTCGAACGGGCAAATTTGCCCGTTCTTCGCGGCTCTTCTTGCCTGGCATCCCGGAAAGTTGCCGTCACGGCCTCGTAAATAGCAGGTTTGGACCCTAGGCCCCTCCCGCAATGTCGACCGCGTCCGCGCACCACCATGATCTGATCCGACGTCCGATCGTGCTGGTCGGGCTGATGGGCGCTGGCAAGTCCACCGTCGGGCGCAGGCTGGCGCACCGCCTTCACCTCCCCTTCGCCGATTCCGATCACGAGATCGAGGAGGCGGCGGGTCTCACCATCGCCGAAATGTTCGAGAAATATGGCGAAGCGGAGTTCCGCGACGGCGAACGCCGCGTGATCGCGCGGCTGATCGACGGCAATCCCAAGGTGATCGCGACCGGCGGCGGCGCGTTCATGAACGACGAGACGCGCACGCTGATCCTCGAGAAAGCGACCGCGATCTGGCTCAACGCCGATATCGAAACCCTGGTCGAGCGCGTCGCGCGCCGTGCCGGATCGCGGCCTTTGCTCAACGGCACCGATCCGCGCGAGAAGCTGCGGACGCTGGCGGAGGCGCGCAATCCAACCTACGCGCTCGCCCCGATCCATATCCACAGCAAGCCGCTGCCGCACGATTCGACAGTGGACCAGATTATGAAAGCGCTCGGCCGATGATCCGCGTCGATGTCGGTCTCGGCGACCGCTCCTATCCCATCCTGATCGAGGCCGGCCTGCTCGACCGCGCCGGCGCGCATCTTGCGAAATATGCGCGCAACGGACGGTTGGTGGTCGTCACCGACGAATCCGTCGCCGCAACCCAATTGCCGCGCCTGATCGCGGGCCTGGGCGATATCCGGGTCGAGCCCATCATCCTGCCGCCGGGCGAAGCGACCAAGAGCTGGGGCATGCTCGAACGGCTGACCGATCAGCTGATGGATTATGGCGTCGAGCGCAGCGACCGGATCGTCGCGCTGGGCGGCGGCGTGATCGGCGATCTGGTCGGCTTTGCCGCATCGATCCTCAAGCGCGGCTGCGGCTTCGTCCAGGTGCCGACCACCCTGCTCGCGCAGGTCGACAGCTCGGTCGGCGGCAAGACCGCGATCAACACGCGCGCAGGCAAGAATCTGGTCGGCGCCTTCCATCAGCCCGATCTGGTGCTGATCGATCCGACCACGCTCGACACGCTGCCGGTTCGCGAGGTGCGCGCGGGTTATGCCGAGGTCGTCAAATACGGCCTGATCGACGATTTCGACTTCTTCGCCTGGTGCGAGGCCCAGGGTCCGGCCCTGATCGACGGCGATGCCGACGCGCGCACCAGGGCGATCGCGCACAGCGTCGCCGCCAAGGCGCGCGTGGTTGCCGCCGACGAGCGCGAGACGAGCGGCGTGCGCGCGCTTCTCAACCTCGGCCACACGTTCGGCCATGCGCTAGAAGCGGAGACCGGCTTCTCCGACGTGCTATTGCATGGCGAGGCGGTGGCGTGCGGCATGGCGCTCGCGTTCCGCTTCTCCGCCGCGCAAGGATTGTGTCCGGGGCAGGATGCGGTGCGCGTCGCACGCCATCTCGATGCGGCCGGCCTGCCGACCACGTTGCAGGCCGCGCATGTCGATACCGACGGCGCGACTTTGGTCGACCATATGGCGCACGACAAGAAGATGGAGGGCGGCCGCCTGCCCTTCCTGCTCGCGCGCGGGATCGGCCAGACGTTCCTGGCCAAAGATGTCGACCTGTCCGAAGTCGCGGCCTTCCTCGACAGCGAGCGCTGATCCAGCCCTCTCCCGCCTGCGGGAGAGGGCTTAGTTTAGGCGAGGCCGGCCAGCCGGAGCCGGCTCGGTGTGAAGCCCGCCCTCTTCTTCCAGGTAAGCAGCCCCGCTCCGCCATGTTCGGCAGCGCCGTAGAGCAGCACCTTCACATCCTTGGCGGCGGGTTCGTCGGCCGCGATCAGCCAGCGCACGATCTCATGATGCAGCAGCGCCATCACGCCATCGTTGAGCCGATCACGATGGCCCATGATCTCGGTATAATGGACGACGTCGCCGATCCGCATCACCTTGACGTAAGCGACCAGCCGCTCGCCGATCTCGACCCCGTTCTGCATATGCCCGGGCTCGGGCGCGAACAGGCCCCACCAGATCGTCCAGTGCATCGGGCAGCAGGGCGCGCCGACATGGATCGGCCCGGTCGCGGGCTCGGCGATATGCTCCGGTTTCAGGAACCAGCGGTCGAACACCGGGCCGGCGGCCCGGAACGCCATCGAGGTGCGGATCGCGTGCATGTCCGCGACATGGCTCGCCAGCATGAACTGGCGCGCGCGATAGCCCTTGCGCGCGGTGGCGCGGAGC
>FTCH01000306.1_pt1 | contig 17135 bp, 12 predicted proteins | sample 1639671 | NCBI WGS metagenome assembly FTCH01 (sample SAMEA3914869, study PRJEB12502) | metagenome | biome: forest; material: soil | place: USA | collected 2012-03-12 | depth 0.1 m
AGCCGCGCGATGATCCCGCATCCGGAATGGAATGTACCGATTGAACGCCTAGGTGCGCGGCCACCACTTGGGCGGCGCCGTAGCCTCAGCCGCCCAGGACTTCGTCGACCAAAGCGAGCCAGCCCGCAGTACCCCGGGTCTGATCGAAATCCCGCAAGGCGCGCGCTCTGGCGGCCTGGCCCAATCCTTCGAATTTCCCGGGCGTCTTAACCGCCTCGATCAACGCCTGGCTCAAGGCAGGGATGTCGAAGAAGGGCAGCAAGATACCTTCGACTCCGTTGGTGATGGCATCCTGCAATGGCGGCGTGTCCGATGCGATGATCGTGCATTCGGCCGCCATCGCCTCGACCAGCGACCAGGAGAGCACGAAGGGATAGGTATAATAAACATGCGCCCAGCTGATCGAGAAAGCATCGATGAGCTGGGTATGCGGCACCTTGCCCACGAAGTGGACGCGCGACCAGTCAAGCCGATCCCCCAGTTCGTCTTGCAGAACGCTAACCCAATCCTTGCCGTTGGGACTCGTCGCCCCATAACCATTGGGCGCCGCATTGCCGATCATCAACACATCGGCATTGGGGCATGCATCAAGCACCGCCGGCAATGCGCGCATGAAGATGTGGAAACCGCGCAACGGCTCGAACGTGCGATTGACGAAGGTGATGACCGGCGTGCTGCCGTCCAACACCTTGCCACTGCCAAGCTTCACGCTTGCGCCCTTGCGACGCCCGGCATGGGCAATATCGACGCCCTCGTGCAGCACGCGGATCAGCGGCTGTAGCGACGGCGGGAAGCTGGAAGCCTGGAACCGGGTCGGGCAGACGATGCGGTCGGCATAGGCATGCGCCAGGATCTGCGTTGCATTCTTGGCATGCGAGCTGAGATTACGGCCCATATCCTCGTGGCCACTTTCGAATTCGGGATCGAAATTGAGATCGCCGCCATGGCTGCGATAGATCATTTCCCCAAAGAGGATGAGGCGCGCCTCCGGCCAGATTTCCTTGAGGAACACGGTTTCGCCCCAACCCGGGTGGGCGATGATGACGTCAGGCGTGAACCCATCCAGCTTGAGCCGCATCGCGGCCTGGGCGGCGGCCGCCCCGCGAATCATATCCGCCTCGGCACGGGTCGCCAGCGGGAACAGGCCCTTGGTGGTACCACGGTCGTTATTCCAGCGGCGGAAATCGATTCCCGGGCGCGCGCGCGCGGTCTTGCCGCCAATCGCGGCTACCTTGTCACCCCGCCTCAATAGCGCGTCGGCGATGTGCGGAAATTGGCCTGGGAAATTCTGATGTACGATCAGGATGTTGGCCATCAGAGCAGTATCTTCGCGATGTGGGTCAAGACGATCTTTCCGTTCCGCGTCACGCCATAGGCTGCGCGATACTCGCCTGACGGCCAACCGCTCGGCGGCGCATGTCCTCGGCCGACGAACAGCATTTGCTGGGCCTTGTCATGGTCGAGCGGGGGTGCGGCGCTATCCGCAAGCGTCGTGCCGTCGGGGCCAGTCAGGACGAGATGCTGACGATCGCCCTGCTCCAGCCCTATTGCCTGTACGAATCCCACCAGCGGCGCGTTTCGCGCCGGCCGGGCGGGCTGATCCGCTCCGTTCTCCTGGATGTCCCGCATTGTTACCGGGGCGCTGGCGAAGCCTGCCACCAGCACCTCTCCCGGCCGATAGGGTGGGGTCGCGGCCCACAGGCTCTCGCCCGCATGGCAGGCACCCGCAGGTGCGCCATAGGCAAAGGGATCGACCACCTTGCCATCCTTGCGCACGGTGACGTGCAGATGCGGGAATTCGGTATCGCCCGACAGGCCGACCTTGCCCAACACCGTGCCGGCGGCGACCTGCTGGCCGGCGTGCACCACCAGGCTGCCTTGCCGCATATGGCAATATTGGGTTTCCCAGCCGCCGGCATGTGCGATCACCAGCCCGTTGCCGCATTCGCGCCCGGCGACCGCGCCCGTGGCCTGATCCCGGATCGAGATATCGGCCATATCGTCCCGCAGGCGCAGCACCGTTCCGGCTGCTGCCGCCAACACATTCACGCCGCGCCGTTCGAGCGCCATGCTGACCAGACGGATATCGACGCCATTATGGCCGGAATAGGTGCGGTGCGCACACTGATAGTCGGTCGCGGCGGGCCCGGGATCGTCGTCGAGATAATTCTGGATCGCGCAGGTCTTGCCCAGGACGCAATCGACAGGCCAGCCCAGGCGCAACGACGGCTTGGCGGCGGGGCCGGCCGCCGTGAGCAATGCCAAAGGCAGCAGCGCGATCAGGCGCTTCACGACAATGCGTCCAGTCTTGCGATCATCCTGTCGGCCAAGCTGGCGACGGGCCGCTTTTCCCACAACCAGCTTTGCCCCCGAGCGAGCCTGACTCGCGCCGAACCGCGATCGTCGATCAGGCCGCGCAGCGTTTCGAACCAGTCGTCGGCATGGACCGCGACCGCGGCTGCGTCGGGATCGAGCCGGTAAGCGATGCTGTCCTGCACGACGGGCAGCAGCCCAAGCGCGAGGTAATCAAGCATTTTGATGTCGGACTTGCCGCTGTTGAAGCGTGTGTCCGCAAGCGGCGCCAGTCCAATGTCGAACGGCCCCTGCCCGCGCAGCCAGCGCACGAAGCGCGGATAGGCGACAGCCTCGGCGGGGGGCGCGATCCGGTGCAGCCAGGGGGCGGGTTCGATGTCGGCGGCAATGCCGATCAGGGTGACATCAAACTGCCCTTCCCGCTCGGCCCATAGTCGGTCGAGTGCGGGACGGATCACGGCGAAATCGGGTCCATGCGTGCCCGTGCCCATATAGAGCATGCGCACCTTGTCCTGGCCGAACGGCTCGGGCGGCTGCGCGCGCCAATCGCGCCAGATGCGCGGATCGAGCGCGTTCGGCATCACGGCATGGCGATGCACAACATGGCCATAGAGTTCGGCCAGCCTGGGCGTCGAAAACCAGGTCTCGGCCGACGCCGCGATAGCATGTTCGATCGCGGTATTGAGCGGGCGATAGACCTCTGCCTCGGGATGATCGTCCATCGCCCCGAAGGCATCATCGACATCGACCACGAGCGCCGCGCCGATCGCGCCCAATTCGCCGACCAGCCGATCGACCGCGCGCGCATCGGGCATGGCCGCCCGCTGGACGATACAGACGTCGCAGGGCGGCAGCTTGTCCTCCGCCGCGCCCAGCGTCACCGCGATACGCCCCGCCACGCTCTCGTCGGTGAGGGGGCACAGCAATCTTATATAGGCCGAGCTTTGCGGCCCCTGCCCGCCATAAGGCACGACAAGATGCACGCGAAGCGGCGCGGGGCCGTCCTCCTCTGCCGATGCAGAGACCGGCACATGGAGGCCCAGCCGAGCCAACACATCGTCCACGATCCGGCGCGCGCGCGCATCGAAACTGTGCGCAGCGATCACCCGTTCCGCGGCGGCGCGCGACCCTTTTTCCCGCTTCAGCCGGTCCGCCGCCGCGCGCAGTTCGGCGGGATTGCCGACTTCGGTCACCGCATCGCCGAAGACGCGGCGGATCGCCGGCACCGGATCGGAAATCGCCTTGCCGCCGGCTGCGACCACGTCGAACAGGCGGTTCGAGAGCAGGCCGAACGCCGCCATCGACGGCCAATGGTCGTTAAGCACCGCACCGGCGCCGGCATAAAGGCCGCCCAGCGTGCGATTATCGACATTGGCGCCCGCAACCAGCCCGGGCGGCACCAGCCCTTCCCAGCCGCCGCCATAGATGGTGGGCGGACGATCCGCCGCGATCGCCCATTGCACGATCGGGCGCTCGACCCCGCGCGAATTGCCGACGAACAGCAAATCGGGGCCGGACTTGGGCCGGGCTATCGGATGGAAGCGGGCGGGGTCGGTCGCCTGCAGCAGCGCGCTGACCGGCGGACGGACGAGATGGTCGAGCAGCCCCGCATAGCTTTCCGAAGCGACATAGATCGCGGCATAAAGGTCATATTCCTCATACGGCACCTGATCGGGATGGCTGATATTCCACAGCAAGCCGATCTGGCCGGGGCGCGGCTGGTAGGGCAGCAGCCCTCGCAGGCTGATCGCGACATCCTCGTCGGAGAGCGCGCGGCCGGTCCATTGGTTACGGAAATCGACATGGACGTCGTGCCCCAGCCGGCGGATCGCCTCGGCCAGGGATTCGGCGAAATGCCAGTCGCCCCAGGCCTCCTTCTCTTCCTCGGGCGCGGCGATCTTGATCGCGAAGCTGAACCGCAGCTTCTCCACGAATTCGGGCGTCCCGATCGCCAGATCGTAGCGATTCTTGGTCCAGACCAGCTTCTGGAAGGCGGCGGGCTCGGCGGTGGTGATGCGGCCCGGATCGGCCTTGCCGTCATGATAATCGCAGCCGACGAACGGCGCGTAGCCGACCGACCGCCCCTTGGCCAAACGCAGGATCAGATCCCAATCGACCATGCGCCGCAGCTTCGGATCGAAGCCGCCGAGCGCGTCGGTCAGGCTGCGCCGATGGCAGAAGGCGTTGAGGTCCACATAATTTTGCTGGAGGCACGCCTCCCAATCGAAATCGTCGCCGCGATAGCCGGTGAGATGGCCAAGATCGTCGCGCAGCGAAATCGCGCTGTACGCGGCCTCCAGGCCTTCAGAGACCATGAAGCGCGCCATCACCTCCAGGAACCAGGCCGCCCAGCGATTGTCGCTGTCGAGATAGGCGACGATCTCGCCCTTCGCCGCCTTGAGTCCGCGGTTGCGCGCCGCCGAGACGCCGCCATGCGCGCCGTCGATCCAAGTGACGCGGGGATCGTTCAGGAAGGGCGCTACCGCCTCGCGCGTGCCGTCGGTCGAGCCATCGTCCGCGATGAGCAATTCGAAATTGGCGTGCGTCTGCGCCAGCACCGATCGGATCGCGGCGGCCACCGTGCCCTCGCGGTTCCAGACCGGCATGATCACCGAGATGCGCGTCCCGGCAGCCTTGGTCGCGACCGCCTTGGGCAGCTCGGCCATCCGGCGCAAGAAGGCCTCCTCGCCCGCCATGTCGAAATGGCGATAGAAGCGGCGCGGCCGCTCGTCCGACATCTCGTAGCTCGGCCGGCTGATCGGGATCGCGACCCGCCCTTCGCGCGCGCCCACCTCCAGGAAATGGCGCAGCGGATCACCGGTCACGTCGTCGTAGGTCCGGCGATAATGCGCCCCGTCGAACAGGGGCCCGGTCGGTCGTCCCTCGCTTGCGCCCCAGCCGGCATAATGTTCGAGCGGATGCACGCCCGCCGCCGCCAGATCGGGGTGGACGCGCAAATAATATTGGCTGGAAAAATAAGGATTTGGGTCGAGCGCGTCGGCGTCGCGGCCATGGCGAATATAGTCGGCCAGCGGATTGTGCCGCGCGATCAGGGCCGACAGATCCGCATCGAGCGGCGCCACGAACCGCTCGGCGCGATCCACCAGGGTGCGGATAATCGGTTCGTGACTGGGGCTACCCGGCGCGCGCGCCACCGCGACCTCGCCCGCGTCGTCAACCAGGGCGACATCGCCGCCGAGCGCAACCGGCGCGAGCCCGATCAGCCGTTCGACCGCGTGGGCGAGCGTGCCGTCGCGATCGGCGTCATGCCCGTCGAACCGGGCGAGCCCGGCAATCCGTTCGAGCAGGATCGGTCGCGCCCAGAAAAAGGTGCCCGCGAAGAAACCCCAATCGGCCAGCGGATACAGTGGCGCCATCAATTCCGGCGCGAGATCGGACAGGATCGCGGCATTGCCGAACTGATGGCTCGCCGCGGACTTGTAGAGCGCCTCGGGGCCGGCCAGCATCAGGGCCGGATCGCTTTCGAATGCCGCCAGCAGCCGCGCGACCAGTACATCGTCACGGATCAGCCCGTCATAGGCGATCGCGCGCCATTCGGCGGCATAGCCCGAATCGCCCTTCTTGGTGTGGAGGTGGCAGACCGCCTCATATCCCTCCTCCCGGATCAAAGGCAGAAGGTGAAGCAAGGGGCCGATGTCCCAGCCGCGATTGGGCGTTTCGACCCGCACCACCCGCCCCGGTATCCGATCGAGCGCGCGATCCAGTGCCGGATCGAGCGGGCCCGACCAGGTCGCCAGCACGTCGATGTCGGCGCGACCGAGTGCTGCGACGCGATCGATCAGCTCGCGCGCGACATCGGGATAGAAGAGATGGAGATGGATCGCCGCGCGCATCAGGCCGTGCCGGTTCCACCCATGCGCCGCGCCATCTGCCGCGCATAATAGCCGGTATCGAACAGGGGGCTGGGATCATAACCCCTGGCCGCGCCGATCCGCAGATAATGGTCGATCGGATCGAGTCCGCTTTCGGCGACATCGGGATAGCGTGCCCGATAATAATCCGCATCGAACAGCCCGCTGGCGCGGATCAGCGCCGCGTCTCCGGAAGGATCGGGGACGGGTTCGACGGCCGATGCGGCTTCGGGATCGATCACCACTTCGGGCGCCATACGGCGATGGCGGAGTTCGTCATGGACGATATCGCCTTCAAGCCAGGCTCTGTTCTCGAGCATCGCATAAGCGCGGTCGAGCCGTTCGCGTGCCGCCGCATCGTCTGCCGCCATCAGCCCACGCAGCCCTTCATCGACCGCACGCACGATCCCCGCCAGCGGTTCCTCCAGCTCGGCGGGCGCGGCACGGTGATGACGCAGGCCCGGATCGAGGAATGCCCCGATCGCTTCGGCCTCCGCCGCGTCCGCCTGCCAGCCAGCGCGGCCGGCGAGCGGCGCGATCCGTGCCATCGTGCCGCGCCAATCGTCGAGCATGCCGTCATAATCAACCACAGCGCGGTACAGATCACGCGTCGCGCGTTCGGCATCGATCATGTGCCGCAGCCAGAGCAGGTGCGCATAAGCGAACGTGGTGCCGTCGCGGCTGGCGAGCGAGCGTGCAATTTCGGCGGGCTTGCGCAGCATCAGCACGGCACGCGATTCGATCCCCATCTCGCCCAGCACGTCCGCAATCACCGGCACGCAGCGACATTGGCGCGGATCCTTGATTGCGAGCAGGGGCGCATCGCCCCACGCGCACTCAATCGCCTCACGGATGCGGTTCTTGCGCGAACGCAGGCCGTCGGCGCTCAACCGGGAGAAATCGAGCGGGCGCGGATCGAACCAGCTCGATCGCACGACACGAAGCAACTGGTCGTCGGCCTTAACGAGCGCCTGCGATTCCCAATAGCCGCGCGCATTGTCGCCGCTCGCCTCGATCGCGTCGTTGGGCAAAGCGGCGCCGAGACGCCCGAGCAGCCAGGTCAGGGCAGACGTACCCGAACGGTGCATGCCGAGCACCAGGATCGCAGCGCGGCTCATCCGACGCTGCCTCTGCCTGCATTCGGCCCGATCCTGACGGGTGCGCTCCCCATGACGCGGCGGTAGCCCCAGCCGTGGGGCAGGTCCAGTACAAGGCCTTTATGCGTCCTCGATCGCACGGATCAGCAGCTCGCCATAGGCCTCGTTACCGTGCGTCGGGTCGGCGGCCAGATCGAGGCGGAGGAAGCCCCATTCGTCGAGCGCCGCAGGCGGGACCGGCAGGACGCGGCCGCCCAATGCCTCGATCCGTTCGCGGATGAGGCGCGCGTTGAGCCGCCAGACACGCCAGCGCACGCCTGGCGATGCCGGCACGATCTCGCGGCCCGGTTCGTCGCGGAAATAATCTTCGGCCCGGTCGCGGATGAAGGCGTCGTCGAGCACCGGCGGCGGGCTTTCGACATGGATAAAGGGGCCGGCAAGGTCGTGGAGCGCGCCCAGCCGCCAGAAATCCTTCTGCAGCCTCTCTTCCAGCGCGGCACGGACGAGCGCTTCGGGTATCAGCTCGGCATCCGGATCGAGCGGCGGCCCCTCCTCCTCGCCATCGAGGATGAAGTCATAGGGCCGTGCGGGTCGCATCAATACCATCAGATTGTGCGCATTGCCGCCCAGCATAGAGACCAACCGCGGCTGATGGCGCGCGATCTGATCGAGGATCGCAGCGCGCGCGAGCGGCCCGAATTCCTCGCCTTCGGACGCATAAGGCTCGGCGAGCGTGTGAATCACGCGGGTGCGCGGTTCGTCGGGCCAGCTCTCGCGGTGTGTCTTGGCGGCACGTTGAAGCGCCGCGACGTGGCTCTGCCCGACCGCCAGGATCGCCATGCGGCGCGGCCGGTATTCAGTCGCGCTCGTCAAGCAAAGCCTCGTCGCACAGGGTTTCGACCCATGCGCTGACGCGCGCGTCGAAGGCGTCTTCGGTGGCAATTGGGGACATGGCCCCGGGCAATGTCTCGCCCGCGGCATGGCGCAGGAAGATGCGCATCACCTGCTCGACCCCTTCCTCGGTCACCTCGCGCAGATCCTCGGCGAAGAAGCGGCCACCCGCCTGGGGGCCGGTCACGATCTCGTAGGAGGGGAAATAATAGACGCCCTCCAGATCCTCCGCCGCCTCCTGCGCCGCGGCGCGCAGTGCCGATTTGGAATAGATCGTCGCGGGTAAGACGTGATTGCCGCTCGCGGTCGCTGCCAGCGGCACGGGCGAGACGGTCAGGATCACGCGGGCCTTGGGATTCACCCCACGCAGGCGCGTGACGAACGCTTCAAGCTGGGCGCGCACCTCATTGGTGCGCAGGTTCAGGAAGGCATGCTTCTCCGGATCGAACGCGCCGCCGGCCACGCCCGGGCAGAGCGGGAAGGCAGCGCCATCGGCCGTGGACACCCACGCCTCGGTCAGGCCGAGCGTGAAGACGAGCAGATCGAGCGTCTCGAACATCTCCCGCACGCGGGCAAGGTGCTGGTCGCGGTCGGCGCGCATCTCGCGTTCCGAGGCGAAGCCGCCGGGCTGGATCGTGGGCCGAAAGGGATCGACGACGTGCCGGCCATCCGGCGCCAGCCAGACATCCTCCTGCGGCACGAAATGGCCGTAAGCGCGGTCGAACAGCTGCACGAGCTGGAGCGTGGTGTAGATGTTGCCGTAGCGTGCCGAATAGACGCCATAGCCTGCCGCGCGCGCCGCTTCGGCCGGCACGAACGGATGCGCGCTTTCGGTGACGAGATAGGTGAAGCCTGACGCGGCGAGATGGCGCGCGACATGCTGCGCGAAGCAACTCCCCGCGGTCGCGACCTTGTCGTCCCGGGATATATGCGGGAAATCACCCGCCAGGGGATCGACTTCGGCGCCCGCCGCCGCGACCGAGCGCCGCCAATAGGCACTGTCGGGCAGGCTCTTATAGGGATGGTCGGCCATGCGCCTGCTTTCCCATGTCACGCATCGCGGGGCAATTGCCAGTCACGGACGCCATCCAGAACGCGCGCACCTCCGCCGAGCGGCTCGGTGCTGCCCACGCCCGCGACCGTCAGCATTCGCGCACCATCAAGCAAAGCGGCATCGAAGCGGATCGTGAAGCCATGGCTGCCGTCGCCGATCCCGGCAGAAGCCAGATCGGCGCGCTTTTGATCGGCGGAGGCAACCGCGACCGCGCTGCCATCGAGCTTCGCCTCGACCGCCACCGCCGCGCCCGGCCAATCGGGCGCCCAGGCCCAGCCATGGATCTCGGCCCGATCGCCAGCGATCCGGAACACATCCGCATGACCCGTGACAGCCGGCGCCGGCAAATCCGGCGATAAAGGGGACTCCGCTTCCCCCAGCCGTGCGGGCAATGCCAGCCCCGCCTGGTGGATCGCGGCGATGGCGAAGCCGAGCAGGCTGATCAGGTCGAAATAGTCGAAACGGCGCTGATGCAACAGATCGATCAGCCGCGCGCGATCGACATCCTCCCACAGCGGAATTTCGGTCGAAGCGAACAAGGAAGCCAGGGCTGCGCGCACCCCGGGCACGCGGTTGACCGACCATTGCCAGCTGCCAAACAAGGGCGTGTCGGCCGCCGCCAGCACGGGCGTGGCCACCGCAGCGCCTAGCGACGGATGCCAGCTCTGATGCGCGAAAGGCAGATCGAGCAGTTCGGGCGCGGCGGCCTCGATCAGCCGGTAATGCGCAAACTCGACCTTGCGCTCGGCGGCGGTCATCCGGAAGGCGAGCCGCATCAGCGCAGGCACGCCCAGCGGCAAAACCGGTTGGCGTTCGAACGACTTCACCCCGCGAATCCCGCCCAGCCAATTGGGCACGCGGTTGCGCCAATAGAAAAGATCGGGAAGGTCCGCCTCTTCCGCACCGGCGGCGCGGCCATCGTCCATCTGCTGCTGAAGCGCCGCCGTCAGCCTTTCGCGGGCGGCAGGCCGCAACACCTCCAGCGGATCGAACGGCGCCTGCAGCCGCACCATCGCCGCCGGATCGAGGCCGGTTTCGGGCGTGCGCTTGGCATAAGCCTTAAGCACCTCTCCGAAATGGCCGCTGACGATCGTGCCGCGCCCAATCTCGGCGCCCATCACATTGTCCCAGCCGCCCATGCCGCCATCGGTCTGGAAGGCGATCGTGCGCAGGCGCGCCAGGAAGGCCTGCGGGCGCAGATCGGCAGGCAGATCCGACCCCAAGGGCGGCTCGCGCCGGTGCGGCGCGCCGATCCGATCGGCAATCGCCGCGCCGACCACGACATCGGGATGGTCGGCATAGCCCCGCGTGAACAGGGTCAGCCGGTCGCGAAACCCCGCCGCCAGCGCGATCGCTAGCACCACGCGGCTATCCTTGCCGCCGGTAATGGGCAGATCGAGCGTGCCCTCGCCCGCCGCGAGCCGGATCGCCGCCTTGGCCTGTTCCAGTCCCTCGGCCAGCAGATCGGGATCGAAGCCGCGCGATTCGGGGAGGGCGAACGGATGTTGCCGAACACGGATACCCGCGCCGTCGGCCTCAAGCCGGGCGCCCTGCCCAAGCTGGCGCACGCCGCTCCATCCGCTGTCGATGCCGACGCGATAGCCGATCGTGCCCAGCCACAGCGCGCTGTCGCGTTCCGGCGCCCGATCCCCCATCAGTCCGGCGACGAAGGCGGCGCGATTAGCGACGATCGGCGCGCCTCCTTCGTTGTGAAAGATCTGATGCAGCCCGGCTGGATCGCCAAACGCCTCGAGCACGCCATCGGCATAGAGCCGCACGACCGCATATTCGCCCGCAACATCCTCCGGCAAGCGCGCGCCGGGCGCGTCGAGCAACCGCGCCACCGCGGACGCATCGAGCAGGGCCGCGTCGCCGGTCCGCCAGATCAGGCCATGGATGATGCAGGCGCCGCCATCCGGACCGATCCAGATTTGTGATTCGGCCGGATAGAAATGGCTGGCGCAGGCAAAGGCCGACAGGCGCCACACACCCTGCGCGCTTTCCCAACGATGGGAAACGACATGCTCGGGCACGATATGCGCGTCGACAGGCAGGCTCGCCCCGTCCTCGGCACCTTGGAGCCAGATCGCGAACAAGGCCATTCCGGGCGCTAGCTCAGTAGAACCAGCGCTCGATCACGCCATCAAGGCCAAGCCACCCGCCGAACCGACCGATCCGCGTGGCATGTCTTTTCTTGCGGCGTGCGCGCTTCCGCTCGAGCCGCAGCCACGGCAGATCGGGATTCTCGGCAATCAGCTGGTCGCCGATCGCGATCGCGCGGTCATAGTCGCCACGCAGTTCGTGATGCAGCATCAGATAGTGGATCTGGAACATGTTGGAATACGACATGGCGATCGCGTCCTGGTGGACGCGATGGCCCTCGTCGAATTCCCCCGCCACGTCGAGCGCGTTACCAAGCTGGCTGCGATAGAGCGGATTGTCGGGCTGCGTCTCGACCGCGAGCCGCGCCAGCGCCACCTTCTGGCGAGGACGATGCACGGGCATGCGGTGCGCCAGGTTGTAGAAATAATGGCCCGAGCGGCGGCGGCGTGCGCGCAGTTCGCGAGCGAAGCTCTTGGGGTCGAAGCTGCCCTGCTCGACCGCTTCGAGCAAGGGCCGCATCAGGTCTGTCTCGATCAGATAGGAACCGACCGGATGACCACCGAAGCTGATCGGCACACCGTGTGTCGGCGAGGCCTGGGCGAACAGGCCGAAGTGGCGGCGGTCATAGGGATCGCGCGGATCGTAGACGATATATTGCTCCGCCAGGGTCGGCAGCGCGGCATCGTCCAGGAAGGCGATGCGCGCGATGTCGTCGGCCCAACGTTGATCGAACGGCGCTACCGCCGGATCGACGCTATATTGCGGCGACAACGCCAGCCCGACCGTCGCCCCGCAGGATGCGCCGTAGCGCAGCGCCGCGAAGCCGCCCATGCTGGAGCCATAGGCGATCACGCGTTCGTGGCCGGCGGTCGCCCGGGCGATCGCCGCCAGCGCATCGGGCAGCTCCGGATATTGATACCAGCGGTTTTCGCGGCTCAGCACATGGATCGCGTCGATCCCACGCGCACGAAAGAAATCCTCGCCGAACCCTGCCCGATCGAGCGTGCGGTCGTCGGTATAGGAAGCGAAGGTCACGTAGCAGAGCGGGCCGCCGAAACCGGTGACGCCCCGCACCAGCACATCGTCCGAGCGGAACAGATCCTGGGCGGCGGCGATGCGGCCCGGCTCCGCGTTCACGCACCCCGCTCCTTCACCAGCGCGTCGACCGCGAGCAACGTCTTCAACAGCTCTTCGAGCTGGTCGAGCGGCCAGGCATTGGGTCCGTCCGACTTGGCGTTGGCGGGATCGGGGTGGGTCTCCATGAAAACGCCGCTGACCCCAACCGCGACCGCCGCGCGCGACAAGACCGGCACGAATTCGCGCTGTCCGCCCGAGCTGGTGCCGTTACCGCCGGGCAGCTGGACAGAATGGGTCGCGTCGAACACGACCGGCGCGCCCGCATCGCGCATGATCGCAAGGCCGCGCATATCGACCACCAGATTGTGATAGCCGAACGAGGCGCCGCGCTCGCACGCCATCATCACCGGCGGATGACCCATGCCATCGCGCGCGGCCGCCGCGCGCGTCTTGTCGATCACGTTGACCATGTCGCCCGGAGCCATGAACTGGCCCTTCTTGATGTTGGCGGGCTTGCCCGAGGTCGCGACCGCCTCGATCAGGTCGGTCTGGCGGGCGAGGAAGGCCGGGGTCTGGAGCACGTCCACGACCTCCGCAACGGGCTTCACCTGATGCACGTCATGCACGTCGGTCAGCACCGGCAGCCCGGTTTCGGCGCGCACCTTTTCGAGGATGCGCAGGCCTTCTTCCATGCCGAGCCCGCGATAGGCGCTGCCCGCACTGCGGTTCGCCTTGTCGAACGAGCTCTTGTAGATGAGCAGGATGCCGAGCCGGTCGGCGATGCCGCGCAGCGTTTCGGCGGTGGAGAGCGCCAGCGCCTCGCTTTCGATCGCGCAGGGACCGGCGATCAGGAACAAGGGTTCCCCGAGGCCGATCCGGCGGCCGCAGAGATCCCACGATTGCAATGCCATGTGTCTAGTCCAGGCCTCTCGCCCGGAACGCGGCCTCGATCGGGCCGACATCCTCGGGGTTGTTCAATTCCCAGATGTCATAGCCCGGCGCGGCGACTTCGACCACCCGCACCGATTTCCCATGCTCGATGAAGCGCAATTGCTCGAGCCCTTCGAGCAGCTCAAGCGGGGTCGGCGGCAACGCGGCGTACGCCTGCAAGGCGGCACGCGTATAGGCATAGACGCCGATATGCAGGAACACCGGCAGGCCGGGGTCGCCCACCGCCGAATCCGCGACATGCGGGATCACCGACTTGGAGAAATAGAGCGCGTCGCCATTGGTCTGGATCGCAGCGGTGGTGCCGCCGACCCTGCCCTCGCGCTGATCGGCGAGCAGGCGGCGGTGGATTTCGGGCGTGACGCGCAGCGCCGGCGTCGCGACCTCGATTCCCGGATCGGCCGCCATCGCCGCCAGCAGCGACGACACGAACGGCGCGGGCGTGAGCGGCGCGTCGCCTTGCAGATTGACGATGATGTCGGCAGCCCCGATCGCATCGAGTGCGGCGGCGCAGCGCTCGGTGCCGTTGCGGCTGGTTTCCGGCGTCATCGCCACTTCGGCACCGAAGCCGCGCGCGACATCGGGCACCGCCATGGCGGCTTCCCAGCTCCGCTGGATCAGGGGCTTGGAAAGGCCACCGGCGCCCTTGAGCAACGCCAGCGGCTTACCGGGATAGCGGGTCGACGCGTAACGCGCCGGGACGACGATGACCGCCGTCCGCGCTGATGCCTCAGGCAAGTCCGAGACGGAGGAAATCGTGGACGTGCACCAAGCCCACCGGGCGGCGCGTCTCCGCATCCTCGATCGCGAACATAGCGGTGATCTTGTGCTTGTTGAGCTGGGTCAGCGCGTCTTCGACGAAGGCGCCGGGCGAGACCCACACCGGATCGGAGGTCATCACGTCCGCCGCGCTCGCTTCGAGCAGGCCATCGAGATGGCGGCGAATATCGCCGTCGGTGATCACCCCGACCAGAGCGCCCTTCTCATCGACCACGCCGGCGATGCCAAAGCTCATCGAGGTGATCGTCACGATCACGTCGCGCATCGACGTGTCGGGCGAGACGAAGGGAAGCTTGTCGTCGCGGTGCATGATCGCGGCGACGCGCATCAGGCGCTTGCCGATCGTGCCACCGGGATGAAGTGCCGCGAACCCCGCGATCGAGACGCCGCGGGCGCGCATCGTGGTCATTGCCAGCGCGTCGCCCAGCGCCATCATCATCGCGGTCGAGGTGGTCGGCGCGAGATTGGCCGGGCAGGCCTCATCGACATGCGGCAGCAAGAGCTGCACGTCGGCCTGGCGCATCAGCAGAGAGTCCGACTTGGAAGCGATCCCGATCACCGGCAGGCCCAGCTTGGCGGCATAATCCAGGATCGGCTGAAGCTCGGCGGTGCTGCCCGAATTCGAGAAAGCGAGCAGCGCATCGCCCGCCATCAGCATGCCAAGGTCGCCATGCGCGGCCTCGACCGGATGGACGTAGAGCGACGGCGTGCCAGTCGAGGCCAAAGTCGCGGAGAACTTGCGGGCAATATATCCCGACTTACCGATGCCCGTCGTAACGACGCGGCCGGTTACGTTGAGGATGATTGTAACGGCCCGAGCGAAATTCTCATCTAGCGCATCAACCAGGGAACTGAGCGCTTCCGCCTCAGTTTCAATGACTTCTCGCCCGTAGGCGACGATGTCGTGTTGGTCATTGCGGGATATCTGGCGCGAAAATTCGGCAACGCCCATGTTCATCCCTTTGTTTTCAGACATTGGCGGGCCTTCTAGCGGGCCGTGCAACCTAATGCGAGATGGAAGTTTACGTCTCTGAAACGATCCACAGGAAACTTCTCTTCGGTCACAAAGTTGCCCGGGCAAAAAATATTTGTTCACAGGCCCTTATTTGTGTCCAGCCCGCAACAGTGCGGTTCAGTTCATGCGATCATGCGTTGCAATGTCGCGATCAGATCCGCCTCGTGCGCGGGCTTGTCGCGACGGATACGCGCGATCCGGGGGAACCGCATAGCCAGCCCCGATTTGTGGCGTTTGGAGGCATGGACGGAATCGAAGGCAACCTCCAGCACCAGGCTCTTCTCGACCTCGCGCACCGGGCCGAACCGCTCGGTTGTATGGTTGCGCACGAAATGATCGAGCCATTTCAGCTCCTCGTCGGTGAAGCCCGAATAGGCCTTGCCCACCGGCAGCAATTCCCCGCCCGCTTCCGGCGGCGCGGTCCAGCAGCCGAAGGTGTAATCGGAATAATAGCTCGAGCGCTTTCCATGGCCGCGCTGGGCGTACATCATCACGCAATCTGCGGTGAGCGGATCGCGCTTCCATTTGTACCAGAGGCCGGTGCGCCGCCCCGCGACATAAGGCGAATCCCGCCGCTTGAGCATCATCCCCTCGATCGCGGCATCGCGTGCGCGGGCACGGATCTCTTCGAGCGCCGCGAAGTCGGGCGCCTCGATCAGGGCCGAGAGATCGAAGCGGTGTGAATCCAGGCCGGTTACGAAGCTTTCGAGCTTCGCCCGCCTTTCAGTCCAGGCCAGTTCGCGCACATCCTCCGGCCCGTCGAACAGGATATCGTAAAGCCGGACGAAGGCCGGAAACTCGGCCTGCATCTTCGCCGAGACATTCTTGCGGCCGAGCCGTTGCTGGAGCGCGTTGAAGCTGGCCGCGCCCTCATGTTCGATCCCTCCGCCCTGAACTTCGCCCTTCACCAGCAATTCGCCGTCGAGCACGCCCGGTTTGGCGAAGGCGGCAGCGACATCGGGGAAGCTGCCGGTGATATCATCGCCTGCGCGGCTGTAGAGCCGCGTCTGTCCGCCGACATGGACCATCTGGACGCGAATGCCGTCCCATTTCCATTCGGCGGCATAATCCGCGAGATCGACCCGGACATCCTCCAGCGGATGCGCCAGCATGAAGGGGCGGAAGACGGGCACGTCGGCGGGCTTCGGCTGTGCGCCCGTGCCTTCGCCCCAGGCGAACAGCGGCAGATAAGGCGGCTTCAATCCGTGCCAGACCTCCTCGACCTGATCGACGTCGAGCCCGAACGCCTGCGCCAGCGCGGTCTTGGCAAGCCGCGCCGAGACGCCGACGCGCAATCCGCCGGTGGCGAGCTTGAGCAGGGCGAAGCGACCCGGCGCGTCGAGTTGGTCGAGCATATCGGCCAGCGCGCGCGGCGCCTCGCTCCGGCCGAGCGTCGTCAGGCGTTCGACCACCGCCGCCAGGCGGAGCGCGCCGGTGTCGATCTCGGGCGGCATACCTTCGGGTTTCGGCCAGAGCAGGGCCACCGTTTCGGCGAGGTCGCCGACGAAATCATAGCTCATAGCGAACAGCACCGGATCGACCCGTTCGTCGACCAGGGCCCGGATCGCCGAGCCCTTCACGCCAGGCAGATCGAGCGTGCCGGTCAAGGCCGCCATCGCCCAACCGCGATCAGGATCGGGCGTTTCGCGCAGATAGTCCGCGATCAGCTTCAGCTTGGCGTTGCGCGAGCGGGTGTAGACGAGGCCGTCGAGGAGTTGGGAGAAACCGCGCATCGCAACCGATCAGAACGACGAAGGGCGGCACATCGTGCCGCCCTTCCCCAAGTACGAGAGTGGAAACGCCGTCAGGTGACCGCCCTGCCGGCCATCAAGGCCAGGATCAGGAACAGCACGAACAGCGCAATCATGATGTAGAACAGGATCTTGGCGATCTCGACGAACGCGCCGCCGATGCCGCCAAAGCCCAAGGCCCCAAGGATGAGGCCGATCACCAGGAAAATGATCGCCAGTCTGAGCATGAAAGGA
>FTCH01000165.1_pt1 | contig 17129 bp, 11 predicted proteins | sample 1639671 | NCBI WGS metagenome assembly FTCH01 (sample SAMEA3914869, study PRJEB12502) | metagenome | biome: forest; material: soil | place: USA | collected 2012-03-12 | depth 0.1 m
CCCATCACCGTCTCGACGCCCGCGCGATTGTACCAGCTGCGGTTGAAGATCACGAACTCGCCGGCCGCGGGCAGGTGGGAGACGTAGCGTTGGAAATACCATTGCGAGCGTTCGCGGTCGGACGGCTTGGGCAAAGCCACCACGCGCGTGTTGCGCGGGGAAAGATGCTCGATGATCCGCTTGATGCTGCCGTCCTTGCCCGCGCCATCGCGGCCCTCCAGCACCAGGATTGTGCGCGCGCCGCTTGCCATCAGCGCCTGCTGCGTGCGGACCAGCGCCTGCTGCAGCGCTTCCAGCTCTTTCTTGTAATGCTTCATAGCCGGCAGCATCTCCTCTGCCGGCTATAAGTCAACGCATCAGTGGCAGGTTCCCGCCACGCTCTCCAGGCATTTGCCGTCCACTTCCGGCGTCGGAACATGCGCGATTGCGGCAAGCGTGGGCGCGATATCGACCGTTTCGATCGGCTCCTTGCGCGCGTCGGGCGTCACGCCGGGCCACCAGAACAGGATCGGCACGCGCCGGTCGTAATCCCAGGGCGAGCCATGACCCGCGACCGTGTCGCCTGGCCCGCGTGCCATATAGAGCGTGCTATACTGCTTGAACTCCACCTGGATGTCGCCGCTGCGCTCCGCATCGTAGCTTTCATGGAAGCGTTCGAGCACGGTCAGCTGATCGACCGGCTTGCCCTTCGGATCGGCGGCTACCGTCTGGTCGGCAATATAGACATTCTCTATCTCGGGTTGCTGCTTCAGCCAGGCGACCGCCGCGTCGCGTACCTTGGCGCGCAAAGCCTCGTCCGGCCCGACATTGATCGTCAGCTGTTGCGGATCGTCGCCGACGATCGTCTCGTAATTGACGCCCAGTTGCTTGCCGACCGCATCGTTCAGCCTTTTCACGAACGCGACCGGATCGACCCGGTGCGCATCCACGCCATTCTCCTTGGCGCGCTCGGCTGCGTCGCTGCCGCCATGGTCGGCGGTCAGCGCGACGACATAGGGCACGCCGAGGCTGTCGAGCTTGGCAAGCAACGCCCCGATCGCTTGGTCGAGCGCGGCCATCTGCACGCAGGTCTCGGCGCCGCCATTGCCGTAGCGGTGCGCGATATAATCGGTCGTCGACAGGCTGACCGCGAGCAGATCGGTCTGCGGCCCGTGGCCGAGATGAAGCCGGTCGATCGTCTGGTTGACGAAATCCACCGTCAGCGGATCGAAGATCGGCGAGACGCGCAGTTGGTCCTGGAAATCGGTACGATTGAGGAAATCGCCCGTCTCCACCGTAAGCGACAGGTCGGGCGGCACCTTGCCCGATACCTTGAGCTTGCCGAACATGTGCGGCGCCTCCAGCGCCTGGCAGGCGGCGGAAATATCGGTCGGCCACAGTTTGGGCGGATTGGCTTTCCAGCGCGCGAACAGCGTCTTGTCGAACGCCTGCGCTGGAGCGGTCACCGCGGGCGTCGCCGGCCCGGCGAAGGCAGAGGTGGTGAAGCCGACTCCGTCATTCCACCAATAGACCGCGTCGGGATGATGGCCCGCCATCATGATCGCGGCGCGGTCCTTGCCCGAAATCGCGATCACGCGCGCCTGCGGCTGCACCTGCTTCAGCCATTCGCCGAAGGTAGGCACGCGCAGATTCTGCGGCCCGCGCGCGTCCATGTCGGCGGTACCCTTGACCGATACGCAATAGACGCTCGACCCACTCTTCGCGTCAAACCAGGTGTTGGCGACGATGCCGGTCGCGGCCGGGTGGCGGCCGGTGAGGATGGTCGAATGGCCGGGGCAGGTCTCGGTTGCGGCGTGGCTCTGATAGCCGGTGAAGGCGATCCCGTCGGAAAGCCGCTTCAATCCCCCGGTGAAGCTCGGCCGGTAACGCTCGAACAGATCCTCCGCGAACTGGTCGACCGCGATCGCGACGATCAATTTGGGCTGCGGCGGGGGCGGCGAGGCAGCTTCCGCCGTGCCGGTCCACAGGGCCGCCGTGCCCCACAATGCCGCAATCCACCGTCCCGCCCGCATGATCTGTCCTCCTGAAAGACCATCCGATTGCGCGACTTTGTTGCGGGCAGATGACGCAAGCGGTTTCCCAATCGAAAGACCCGGCTTATTGGTTGCGCATGACCCACCGGACACGCGCCCTGGCGGGCGGCCTGTACGCGTTTCTATGTGCTTTTCCCGCGCTCGCGGCGCCTGCGGACCTGCTGATCCGCGGCGGCACGATCTATACCGGCAGCGATGCGCCTTTTGTCGGCGACGTCGCGGTCACCGGCGATCATATCGGCGCGGTCGGCAAGCATCTTGCCCTCAAGGCAAAGCGCGTGATCGAGGCGAAGGGCATGATCGTCGCCCCCGGCTTCATCGATCCGCATACCCATGTCGGCGGCAATCTCGCTTCCGACGATGCGCGCAAGCGGCTGGTGCCCGCTTTCCTGATGCAGGGCGTGACTACCGCCTTCATCGGCAATGACGGCGGCGGCGCGATCGATGTGGCAAAGGTGCTGGGTTCGGCCAAAACCAAACCGGTCGGGATCAATTACGCGACCTATACCGGCTTCGGCACGATCCGCGAGACAGTGATCGGCGCCGCCAACCGCGCACCCACGGCCGACGAACTCACCCGCATGGAAAGATTGGTCGATGCCGCGATGTGTCAGGGCGCGCTTGGTCTTTCGACCGGGCTTTTCTACGCGCCGCAAAGCTTCTCGAAGACCGACGAGGTCGTCGCTCTATCAAAGGAAGCCGCCAAATATGGCGGCTATTACGACAGCCACATCCGCGACGAATCCTCCTACACGGTCGGCCTGAAAGCCGCGGTGGACGAAGCGATCGAGATCGGGCGCGAAGCACACCTCCCGATCCACATCTCGCACATCAAGGCCTTGGGCGTGGACGTGCAGGGCGACGCACCTGATATCATTGCCCGGATCGAAAAGGCCCGTGCCGAGGGCATCGACATCACCGCCAGCCAATATCCCTGGTCGGCGAGTGGCACGAGCCTGGTCGCCTCGCTGGTGCCTCTATGGGCGCAGGATGGCGGGCGCGAAGCCCTGCTCAAGCGTTTCGACGATCCTGCGCTGCAAGCGAAGCTCCACACAGACATGGTCGAGAATCTCCGCAAGCGCGGCGGGGCGGACAAGTTGCTGATCGTCGAAGGGCCTTACAGGAACCGCCGCCTCGACGATGTCGCCAGGGCGATGGGCAAGGATCCGATCGACGCCGCCATCGCCGTGATCCGGATCGGCGATCCCGGCACGGTCTCGTTCAACCAGAGCGAGGCCGACATCGCGGCTTTCATGAAGCAGCCCTGGGTGATGACCGACAGCGACGCCTCGACCGGCCATCCGCGCGTCTACGGCACCTTCGCGCGTAAATATGCCAAATACGCGATCGCCGACCATGTCATCACCGTACGGGAAATGATCGAGCGCAGCTCGCGCCTTACCGCCGACTGGTTCCATCTCGTCGGGCGCGGCCATCTCAAAGCGGGCGCCTTCGCCGATATCGTCGTGTTCGATCCGAAAACCTATGCCGCGCGCGCAACCTACGAGCAGCCGACATTGTTTGCACAAGGCGTCCAGACGGTGGTCGTCAACGGCCAGGTCGCGGTCGATCGCGGCAGGTTGACCGGCGTCGCGGCAGGCCGCGCATTGCCCCATATACCCACGCCGCAAACCTGTCCGTGACCACGTCCGGACCTATCCGGCTATGCCTGCGACGGCAGGTCCGTCCCGTTCGGGCGGAGCAGATGCTGGTCGACTATGAAGCTTTGCGCGAGCGGGGCGAGCCCCACGACATTTAATTCACCGCGGCGCGAACCGCCTTCACGATCTGGGGCGCGGTCAGCGGCTTCTGCAGATAGACGCTGTTGGGCACCCCTTCGGACGGCCAGTCGGCCGCGCTGTGCCCGCTGAAATAGATCACCGGCAGAGCGGGCTTCAGTTTGCGCGCATAACGCGCCACCGCCCAGCCATCGGGCCCCGAACCCAGTCTTACGTCGGTGATGAGCGCGGCGACCTGCTGGCGGTCCCCGTCGAGCACCTGGATCGCTTCGCCGCCATGACCGGCGGTCACCACGGTGAAATCGGCATCCTCAAGCGACGTCTGGACAAGGTCGCGGATCAGGAATTCGTCTTCGACCAGTAGAACCAGCTTCTTGTCCGGCATTCCTACTACCTCCCCGCGACGGTACCCCATCCGCTGGGCTCAAGCTAAGCCTCTGTTACGTCAACAAACTTCCACACCAGATTGAAGTCCAACACGAAGCTACCGGCAAAAAGGGCTATTCTTTCGGCACTTGTGGCTCTGGGACTTTTTGCCCGGCTCGCACCTATCTACGAACCAAGCTCTAAACTGATCCAGATTAACTTTGGTTACTGTGCGCCCGCACCACCACTTTGAAAAGACGGCAAAAGGTAAAATGATGTGATGTGCGACGGTGCGCGCGTCATTGCGCCGCCTTCGGCGGCAGCCTGTCGCGGAAGAACTCATCCGCCGCGCGATAGGCCGCAAGCCAGTCGCCATAGCGCAGGAAACCGTGCCGCTCGTTGGGGAAGACCATGTCGCGATAGGGAATGCGCCGCGCCGCCAGTTCGCGCGCGAGCAAAATCGATTGGCCGAAATCAACATTCTTGTCGTCGTCGCCATGGATCAGCAGAACCGGCGAACGCCATTTGTCGATCGATCCCATCGGCGACGATGACCATTGCAATTCGTGGCCCGCATTCTGCGCGTCGGGGGACAGGTTGTTCTCGATCCCACGCACCATTGCATGCATGCCATGGAAATCGACGCCTGCCGCGAACAGGTCGCTGTTCCGGGCAAGCGCGAGCGCGGTCAAATAGCCGCCCCAGCTCCCGCCCCAGATGCCGATCCTCGTCGGGTCGGCATCGGTTTGCGCGGCCAGCCAGCGGCCCGCGGCATAGATATCCTTATATTCGGCCGCCCCATCGCGCGCGATGCCGGGCGGATCGCGAAAGGCGCCGCCATAGCCGGTGCCGCTGCGGTAATTGACCGACAGCACGTCATAGCCCTCGGCCGCGAAATGCTGGTTGAGAATATAGGCGTTCGAATAATAGCCCGACGGGTGGAAGCCGAGCAGCATCTGCCGCCTTGGCCCGCCATGGACGAAGATCAAAGCCGGGTGCTTGCCCGGTCCTTTGGCGCGGATGAGCTGGCCGTGGACAAGCACCCCATCCTCAGCCTTGAAGGTCACCGGTTCGGGCGCGACGAACCCGTTTGCGGCGGGCGCGGGGGCGATCGCGGTCAAGCTCTTGCCGACCAGCGCCGGATAGGCCGGATGGGTTACGTCGGTTGCGGTGACCGCCAGGCTGTCGCCCGCGAACACCGGATAGGATTCAATGCCCACGCCCCGTGTGAGCTGCACCGGGGCACCGCCGCGCACGCCGACCGTCCACAGGTGATGGCGGTCGGTCTCCTCCGCCATGTCGGTGGCATAGATCAGGCGCTTGCGGTCGGGACTCAGCGTATAGGTATCGAGCTCCATTGCCCCTGGCGTCAGGTCGCGCAGGGTCCCGCCCTTGGCGTCGATCGCATAGGCATGGAGGAAGCCCGTCGCCTCCCAGGTGAAGACCAATTGGCCGTCCGCCGCCCAGTGCAAATTACCCCCGCGCGTCCCGGCATAGCGTCCGCCCTGGCCCTGCGGTGCCGACCAGAGTGTGCGCACCGCCCCGGTCGCGACATCGGCGATGCGCAGCGACCAATATGGCCCGCTATCAGGCGCCGCCCCGGTCGGCGGCTCGACGAAGAAGATATAGGCGACCTGTTTCCCGTCGGGAGAAAAGGCCGGTTCGATCGCATAGCCCAGTTCCGGGCTGAAATAGCGCACTGCTTCGTCGCCCAGCCGATACAGGCCGACGAAAGCATGGCTGCTGCGGTCGTCGTCGAACAACAGGCTGGTTCCGTCGGGCGACCATTGCAGATTGCCGACCTCGCCCGCGACCTTGGCGATGCGACGCGCCTCGCCCCCGCGCTGCCACAAAAAGACCGAGCCGCGATAGGTGAAAGCAAGCTTGCTTCCGTCAGGTGAGAACGCGGGCGAATGGCCTTCGCCGACCAGCAATGGTGCGCTGCCGTCGAGCGCGGTCACGAACAATTGCTGCTTGGGCCAGCTCGCGAAGCTTGCCGGATTGGGGATGTCCTCCATGTCCGGGAATTCGGCATCGCCGCCGCGCACATATGCCAGGCTGGTGCCGTCGCGGCTGAATTCCAAGTCGTAGATTTCGAGCCCGTCATCCGCGTCGAACGCGGTCAGCGTGCGGGCCGGGCTGCCCTTGTCCGCGATCCAGATATTGCGGACGCCTGCTTCGTTCTCGACCCACGCGAAACGCGCCACGTCGTGCGCGCCGACCAATCCGCCCGCGACCGGCAGCGACAAGGTCTTGGCGATATCCTCGGCCAAGACGGGCGAAGCCGCGATCAAGCCTGCGCCAAGAGCGAATATCCACGCCGGTTTCTTCATCATCGCGCGCTCTTGTGAAACCGCTTCCTTTCCCGCGCAAGCCATTGCTTGCGTTGGCGGATATCGGCCTTAGGGTCGCGCCCATGAACCGGGGCATCTGGATCTTCGCGGCGGCCGTCCTCTTTTCGGGTGCGGCTTGTGCCGAGCCGCTCCAGCAACGCGTCGAGGACGTGCTGCGCGCGGCGGGACCGGGCCCACGCTACGGTCTGGTCGTGGCCGATGAAGCCGGCAGGGAGATCGTCGCGATCAACCCCGACGGCCGCTTCATCCCCGGCTCCAACACCAAGATGTTCACCACTGCCGCGGCCTTCGCCACTTTGGACGCGCTCGATCGGCCCGACGCGACGGGCGGCGCTGCGGTCCGGCTCGAAACCTGGCGCAAGGGCGCGCCCGATGTCGTGCTTGAGGGCCATGGCGATGCCCGCCTGTCGAGCGCGGCCGATTGCGCGACCGATTGCCTTGCCGCGCTCGCCGACGCGGTCGCGGCCAAGGCCAAGCGAGTCCACGATGTGATCGGCGACGACACGGTCTATCCCTTCGAAGGCTGGCCGCAGGGAATGAGCTGGAACAATATTCCGACGCGCTCCGGCACCAACATCTCCGCGCTCACGCTCGACGATAATGAGGTGCCGCTGACGGTCACGCCCGGCGCGCCGGGCAAGGCGCCGACGCTCGATCTCCCGCCGTATTACATGGTCGACAATCGGGCGGTGACGGTCGCTGGCGACAAGGTCGACTTGAGCTACGATCGCGCGCCCAACGGCACCGAAGTCCGCCTGCTCGGCACGATCGGCGCATCGGCCAAGCCCGAGCTGTTTCGCATGGGCGTGGACGATCCCGCCCGTTACGCCGCCTGGCGCCTCAAGGCCCTGCTCGAAGCGCGCGGCGTGAAAGTGAGCGGCGCGATCGATGTGCGCCATCGCTTGCCCGCATGGTCCGACGATGGCGCGCACCGCAACGGCGCCCCGCCGATGCGCGCCCCGCAGCAGCCGGTGCTGGCCCAGCTCACGCCGCCGCCTCTCTATGACGACATGGTCCACACCATGAAGGTCAGCCAGAACCTCCATGCCGAACTGTTCCTGCGCCGCGTGTCGGTGAAGGCGGGCAGCGGTTCGGCTGCCGACGGCCTGGCGGTGGTCTATGCCATGCTCGACAAGGCCGGCGTGCCGCGCGCGGATTACAATTTCGCCGATGGCTCCGGTATGTCGAGCTACGACCGCATCGCGCCGCGCGGCACGGTGACGTTCCTGCGCTGGGTCGCCGCCCAGCCCTGGGGTGCGCAGTGGCGCGCGACTTTGCCGATCGGCGGCGAGCAAGGCACGCTCGGCCGCCGCTTCCGCGGCACGCTCCTTGAAGGCAAGCTGTTCGCCAAGACCGGCACGCTCAATCAGAGCAACGCCATCTCCGGCTACATGATCGCCAAGAGCGGCAAGACGCTCACGTTCTCCGCCATTGCCAACGATGTGCCCGACGACGTCCACGCCACCCACGCGCTCGACGACGCGCTCACGCTGATCGCGACGGAGAATTGATCATGGCCTATGTGCTGATCTTCTTTGCGGGCGCCTTGCTCTGCAACGCCATCCCGCACCTCGCCGCTGGCCTGCGCGGCGAACCCTTCCCGACCCCGTTCGCGCGCCCAAGCGGCGTCGGCAAATCCTCGCCGCTCGTGAATTTCCTTTGGGGCAGCTGCAACCTGTTCCTGGGCTTGTGGCTCGCGCTGCGCTGGATGCCGCAGCCGGGCAGGGCGGGCTGGATCGCCCTGGCGGTCGGCTTCCTGGTCATCGGCGCCTTTTCCGCAATCCATTTCGGCAAGGTCAGGGGCAACGACTGAGCGATCGCCCCACGCGGTCGCGGTGAGCGTATAATTACAGTCTCATCTCCGGTTGCCCGATGCGCCGGCCCACGCCAGAACCAAGCCATGGACCCGCGCTATTTCGCACCGACCGAATTGTCGGTCACGCCGACGATCATCGACCGCGTGCATTTGATCGGGGGCTGTTTCTTCGATCGCTGGCCGGCAACGATCGCGCGGGTGTCACCCGGCACGACGGCAATTCACCGGCAGCTTCTCCTCGTCCCTCCACCGGATGACACCGAATGCGAGGGCTACGACCTGCGGCTTGTCCAGATCCCGCTCCGATATCTCTACACCGAATATATCACGATGGAGGGGCCGTATGACGAGGCGGCGCTGGAGCATCGCCTGTCCCTGTCGTTCCGGATGCTAAAAAGGTCGATCGACGGAATCGGGGGCGCGTCTGCCGATCGCCCGACGCTCTTCCTGAACTATCCGATGCCGCAACGATCCGCGCTCGGCCGGCTGCTGCCGAAATACACGTTGGCCAATCCGTCCTTCTATTTGCAGCGTCTCAACCGCAAGCTCGACGATCTTGTCGCCGACTATCCCGGCGGGCACGTGCTCGATGTCGAACAGCTCGCCGCCACCTTTGGCCGCCGGCTGATCCAGGACGACGCATTCTGGATCTACGGGCACGGCGGTTTCATCGACGATGGCGACCATGGTGCGGATGGCGCGCGGCTGGAGCCGGAACCGCCTCTGTCCCAGCGCTACACGTTCGATATCGATACCTTTGTCGAGGCGGCCTGGCACGACGCGGTCGCGGCGCTGCGCACGATCCGCGGTACCGACCGGATCAAGATGATCTGCATCGACCTGGACGACACGCTTTGGCGTGGCGTCCTGGCCGAGGCGGAAGAGGTCGATCCCTCGATCGTCGAAGGCTGGCCGCTCGGTTTCGCCGAGGCGCTCATGATCCTGAAGCAGCGCGGCATGATCCTGGCGATCGTCAGCAAGAATGATGAGGCGCGCGCGAGCGACATCCTGCAGCGCCTGTTCGTGGGGCGGGTGAAATTGGAGGATTTCCCGATCCGGCGGATCAACTGGAATCCCAAACCTGAAAACGTGTCTCAGGCGATCGCGATCGCGAACGTGCTTCCGGAATCGGTGCTGTTCATCGACGACAATCCGGTTGAGCGGGCCGCGGTCGAGCGGGCCATCCCCGGAATCCGCACGCTCGGCGCGCCGCATCTCGACTGGCGCCGCATCCTGCTATGGAGCGCCGAAACCCAGGTGGAGGCGGTCTCGGAGGAATCCGCGCGTCGTAACGTGATGATCGGCGCCCAGGCTGAACGCGAACAGACCCGATCGGCAATGTCCGACGAGGAATTCCTCGATCAACTTGGCGCCAGCGTTGCACTCAAGGCGATCGCCTCGGTCGATGCGCCGTCGTTCGGCCGCGCACTCGAGCTCGTCAACAAGACCAATCAGTTCAACACCACCGGCCGGCGTTGGTCGCGCGACGAGGCCGCCGCGCATTTCGAGCAGGGCGGAAAATGGTGGACCTTCTCCGTGCAGGATCGCTTCACCGCCTACGGTTTGGTCGGCGTCGTCATCCTCAAACAGGGGCATGTCGACCAATATGTGATGAGCTGTCGCGTATTCGGCCTTCAGGTCGAGCAGGCGGCGCTCGCCGAAATCCTCGCGATCGAGGGCCCGATGACCGCGTCCCTCGTTGAAACCGAACGGAATGGCCCGTGCCGGGAAGTCTTCGCACATGCCGGCTGGCAGCTGGTGGACGGCGTCTGGAAGTCGCCCGAGCAATCAAAACGGCCGTCGCACGTGGCGGTGACGGTTCAGACCTAACCTAGCTTGTTACGATTTGGGCGATCACCGCATCGCCCGTCGCCTGCCGCAACTCCATGATACCCGTCTCGCGATGGCGCGTGGGATGGACGCGGTTGGTGAGCAACGTCCACGCCACGCCGCGGTCGAAATCGACCCACAGTCCGGTGCCGGTGAAGCCGGTATGGCCGATCGTCTCGGCCGAACAGGCCTCGCCGCCATGCCAGCCGGCGACCTTCTTCTCCCAACCGCAGGTGCGATGGTCGCGATAGGGGGTGCGGATCTCGCGCAACAGGAAAGGGGAGGTGCTGCCGTCGAGCAGAGCGCGCGCGAAATCGAGCACGCCTGCGACCGTACCGAACAGCCCGGCATGGCCGGTCGCTCCGCCCAAGGCGAAGCAATTCTCGTCATGCACCTCGCCTTTGAGCACGCGCCCGCGCCAGCTGTCGGCCTCGGTCGCGACTGCCGGGCCGGGCGGCGGGCCATAGCTTAGGCCCGCGCCCAGCGCCCAGTCGCGCAAAGATCCGCCCGTCAGCCGCTCGATCGCGATGCCGAGCAGGATGAAGTTGATGTCCGAATAGACGGCCGGCCCCTGCTTCCATTCGCGTTGCAGCACGAATGCGCGCAACCGGTCGGGGTCACCGCCATAAGTATAGATCGGCTCCACCGCGGGCAGGAAGGTGCGGTGCGCCAGGCAATCGCGGAAGGTCAGCCGGCGTTCGGGCGCATTGGCGACGTCATATTGGCGCAGATCGGGGATCGCGTCGGTCAGCGGCCGGTCGAGATCGATCCGGCCTTGCTGGGCGAGCGTCAGGATCATCGTCGTCGTCGCGATCACCTTGCTGAGCGAGGCGAGATCGAACCAATGCTGCTCGGTCAGTTCCTCCGGCGCGGGCACGATTGCCGCCATGCCGGCATGGCGCATTTCCCGCCGCCCGTCGGCATGAACCACGCCCAGTGCGGCGCCCGGAATACGCCCCTCCGCAATCGCGGCGACGGCAGGTGCGAAGGCGGCCTCGATCATGCGTCGTCGGACCTCGGCTTGAGGTTGGCGATCAGCGGCAGCAGCAGCACCGCCGCCGCGCTCATCCCGCCTGCCATCAGGAAGAAGCCGTCATACCCGATCTGCTTCTGCATCACCCCGCTCAGCCCCGCCGTCAGCCGCGGCAGCAGGAACGCGAGCCCCGACAGGAAGGCATATTGCGCGATCGGATATTTAGGGTTCACCAGCAGCGACAGATAGACCACGAACACCGTGCCCTGCATGCTGTGGGCGAATTGGTCCACGCCCGCCGACAAATAGATCACCGCCCCGCTGGGCGGCGTCCACCACAGCCACGCGAAGATCGCATTGCCGATCGCCGATCCGAACGCGCCCACCATCAAGGCCAGCGGCAGCCGCCAGCGCGTCGCCATCCATCCACCGGCCGCGACCCCGCCGATATTCCACAGCAGGGATATGGGGCCGTCCGCGATCGCGATCTGGTTGAGGCTGTAGCCGCGCGCATTCCACAGGGGATGCGACAGCGTCAGCGTCATCACGTCGCCCATCCGATAGATCGAAACGAACGCGATCAGCGGCAGGACGCGATAGCCATAGCGCCAGAAGATATCGACATAAGGCCCGATCGCCGCCGATGCGCGCGCCGGCGCATCCGGCTTCATCCGCCGGATCCAGGGTAAGGCCGCTGCCAGGATCGCGAACGGCACCAGTGCGATCGCCGACACATAAGCGGCGACATTGGTCTTGCTGCTGATGCCCATCCGCGCGGCGCCATCCAGCAAAAGCCAGCCGACCGCCGCCGTCACCACGGCCGAAAACAGCAGGATCGCCGCGCTCGCGACCAGCCCGATCGCCAGCGCGCTGCCCCGGCCGCCTTTATGGCCCGTCTCCGGCCGCGTTACGCACAGCACGATGAAGGGCGGAAGGGCCAGCAAAGCGATCCCGAAATAAGCCCAGGCCCAGTCGAACCGGCCTGCAATATAGGCTGCGCCGCTAGCCACCGCGACCATCGAGCAGCGATAACCCCACAGATTGGCGGTCGCCATCGGCGCTTGTTCGGTCCGGGTCGGCGCCAGCTCGATCCTCCAGCCATCGGCCGCGACCTCGAGCGTCGTGGTCCAGAATGCGAGCAGGATCGCGAACAGAGCGGTAGCGGGCAGGCTCTGGTCGTTCGACGTCAACGCCATCGCCGTCATCGACAGGAACGTGCCGAGTTGCGACACCATGATCCAGCCGCGGCGATTGCCCCAGAAGCGGCTGAACCCCGGAATCGTGAACCGGTCGAGCAACGGCGCCCAGACGAATTTGAAGGTCGGCAGCAACGCGACCCAGGCGAAAAAGCCGATCAGGACGATGTCGACATCGTGCCGCGCGAGCCTGAGCAGCAGCACCGCGTTGAACATATAGAAGGGCAGTCCGGCCGACGCGCCCAGCACGAGATAGAGCGCGAGCCGGCCAAAGGGCGGGCGCGGTGCCGTGGGCGCGTCAGCCAAGACGCAGGGCCATCACAAGGGACTGATCCGCCAGCATTAGAGGCGCAGGCTCGCCTGCCATGTGCGATCCGTCAACCGGGAGTGTTGCCGCGCTGCAACGAAAAATTTTCAACCTATGGAACCGGCTTCATATTCGCTGGCGCACTCCGAAACGCATGTTAGCTTTTCTGACTGTCGCATGAACATGCAACTGCAATCGCATGACAATTGTGGACAGAAGGGGGCACCGACATGACCACATCCAGGATTTCGTTGATTTCGGGCACGGCGCTGGTGGCGCTGGCCATCGCTATGCCGTTCGCGGCTTCGGCGCAGGATGCCGCGACGCCGACCGGCGTCGCTTCGATCGCTAGCGACAGCCACGACGGCAAAGCCGCCGACAGCACCGAAGTGGTCGTGACCGGTTCGCGCATCCGTCAGGATCCGAACAACAGCGCGCTGCCGCTTCAGATCATCTCCACGCAGGAGATGGAGCGCAATGCGATCGCCAACCCGGAACAGCTGATCTCCTTCCTGGTCGACAACGGCAACGCGTCGGACAATCTCTCCTCAAACTCGGACGTCGTCTCCAGCGATCGCCGCGGCAATAACGGCGACTCCTTCGCCAATCTGCGCGGCCAGGGCTCGGCCGCGACGCTCGTGCTGTTGAACGGCCGCCGTCTCGCTTCGGCCAGCATGACCGGTTCTGCGGTCGACGTGAACCAGGTGCCCTTCATGACGCTCGACCGCGTCGAAGTGCTGAAGGACGGCGCGTCCGCGATCTACGGCACCGACGCGGTCGGCGGCGTGATCAACTTCATCACCAAGAAGGAATATCAGGGCCTCGGTGCCTCGGCTTCGTCCGACGTCACCCAGCAGGGCGACGGCGCGATCTACCGTGCATCCGCGATCGCGGGCTTCGGCGATCTCGACAAGCAGCATTTCAACGTGATGGCCTCGGTCGGCTACACCTGGGTCAACCCGTTGCAGGCCAGCGACCGCAGCTTCATCAACACCTTCCAGCATGACAAGGGGCTGGGCGTCGATACGCGCGGCACGCCGTTCGCGACGATCGTCAGCCTGGCGGGCACCGCGTTCCCGACCGCCGCGTCCTTCCCGAATATTCCGGGCACCACCACCTCATCGTCGGGCGGCATCAACCTGCTTCGCCTGCCTGGCCAGGCGGGTTGCGATTCGATCCAGTATCAGGGCGATTACGATGCGCAGGTGTGGGGCGCGCCCAGCAACGCGCTCGCCTGCTCGTTCGATACCGGCCGCAATGTCTATCTCCAGCAGAAGATCGACACGCTGACCTATTATGGCAAGGCGACGGGCCGCTTCGGCGCGCACGAAATCTCGTTCGAGATCACCGGGTCGGACGCCAAGTCGGACAAGCGCTTCTCGCAGGTCCAGCTCACGCCCAACACCACCACGCAGAATTACCAGTACAAGCTGGTGCCCGGCGTGAACGATGCGGCCTATGCCCAGGTCTATGACGTGCTGACCGGCGCCTTCCCGGGGCTGGCCGCCAAGATCCCCTACGGCACCGGCTTCTCCTATCGCTGGCGCTGCATGGAATGCGGCGAGCGTGAGATCTATACCGACAACAAGACCTTCCGCGGCACCTTGTCCGCGCACGGCCCGCTGTTCGCGGACTGGGATTATCAGGTCGACGGCTCCTATGCCGACAGCACCGGCAATTCCACGCTCGGCGGCGGCTATTATTATACCGACGCGCTGGTTGCCGCGCTCAACAGCGGCGCGGTCGATCCCTTCCTCTTCCCCGGCCAGAAGCAGAGCGCGGCCGGCCTCGCCGCGATCCAGGCGGCCTCGGCCGCGGGCGTCGTCCTCTATGGCGGCAAATATACGATCAAGGAAGGCGATGCCTCGGCGTCGGGTTCGCTGTTCGATCTGCCCGGCGGTGCGGTCAAGGCTGCGGTCGGCGTCGACTATCGCCGCGAAGGCTACAGCTTCAAGGGCGACCAGCGCACCGCGCAGCGCACGATCATCGCCGCGCCGTTCGATAACGGCAACGCGCTGCCCGGCGTCCACCGCGACATCAAGGCCGCCTACGGCGAATTGCTGATCCCGGTCATCAAGAGCGTCGAGATCGACGCCGCCGGCCGTATCGACGATTATTCGGGCTTCGGCACCACCACCAATCCGAAGGTCAGCGTCAAATTCCGTCCGGTCCACTGGCTGATGTTCCGCGGCTCGTACAACACCGCGTTCCGCGTCCCGACCTTCAACCAGATCTACAATCCGGACACGTCGGCGGTGTACACCGGCGCCGATTATGCCGATCCGAAGAACTGCCCGGGCGGCAAGGTCAATGCGGCGGCGGGCTGCCCGTCGCTCGCCAACGCCTTCAACATCATCAGCGGCGGCCATGCCGACCTCGGGCCGGAGACGGCCAAGGAAGGCAGCCTCGGTGTGGTGTTCGAGCCGTCGAGCCACTTCAGCGCCTCGGCCGACTGGTGGACGATCAACCGCAAGAACACGATCCAGGTCGTCGCACTGCAATATCTCTTCCAGGATTATGCGGCCTTCCAGGATCGTTTCATCCGCGATGCCTCGGGCACGCTGACCGCGGTTGACGACAGCTATGCCAACGCCGGCAGCACCCACACTCAGGGTGTCGATGTCGCGCTGCATGGCCAGTTCGATGCCCTGAACGGCAAGGTCAATCTCGGCCTCGACGGCACCTGGCTGCTCAAGAAGAACGAGAAGGTGAATGCCGAGACGGCGACGATCGACGAGCTCGGCGTCTATGCCTACGACACCGATCTCGGCCTGCGCTGGAAGCACAATGCCTTCGTCAACTACACCGCCGATACGTGGAGCATCACGCTGACGCAGATCTTCCGCGACGGTTACAAGAACCAGGTATTGCCGGGCGTGCTGGCGGGCACCTTCGTCCCGTCGGACGGCGTGACCCGCGTCCACGATTATATCCTGTATAACGTGTCGGCGAGCTACAATGCCCTCAAGAACATCCAGTTCATCGCGGGCATCAAGAACCTGTTCGACAAGAACCCGCCGTTCGCAATCTCCTATGATTCGAACAACGGTACCGGCAGCGATTGGGAACCGCGCGTTGCCGATCCGCGTGGCCGGTCCTTCACCTTCACGGTCAACGTGAAGATCTGATCCGAAAGCGGGCGCTGCGGCGAAGGCCGTGGCGCCCCTTTCTTTTCAGCGATGCTTTCTCTCTTTCTCCTCGCCGCCGTCACCCAGCCCGCCGCCAGTGCGCGCGTTGCGTTCGATCGGCATGGCGAGCTTTCGGTCCAGGCCGCGGGCTACGCCGACATCGGTGCCGCGCGGAAGGTCACTGCCGACGATCCGGTGCGGATCGCCTCCATCTCCAAGCTGGTCACCGCGATTGGCGTGATGCGGCTGGTCGAACAGCACAAGCTGAACCTCGACGCCGACGTGTCCGATCTGCTCGGCTACAAGCTTCGCAATCCCGCCTTCCCCGATACGCCGATCACGCTTCGGCTGCTGCTGTCGCATCGGTCGAGCCTGACCGACGGGATCGACTATGTCCTGCCCCTGGATGCGGATATCCGCCTGGTGCTGCAGGATCCGAAAGTCTGGGACGCAAGCCACGCGCCCGGCACCTTCTTCCGCTACACCAACCTCAATTTTCCCGTCGTCGCCACCGTGATGGAGCGCGCCACCGGCCAGCGTTTCGACCGGCTGATGCACGATCTGGTGCTCGCGCCGCTGAAGCTCGACGCCTGCTATAATTTCACTACCTGCTCCGACGCCGCCGTCGCCCGGATCGTGGTCCAGTATCGCAAAGGCGTGGTCACCCGCGATGACAATCACGGGCAACGCCCGGCGTGCCCGGTGACGCCCGCCAGGGACGGCAGCTGCAAGCTCGACGCTTATGTCCCTGGCACCAACGGCGCGATCTTCTCGCCCCAGGGCGGCCTCTATATCTCGGCGCGCGATCTGGCGAAGGTCGGGCGGATGCTGCTCAACCAGGGCAGGGTGGACGGCAAGCCCTTCCTCAGCCCCGCCTCGGTCATGACCCTGCGCACCCCGCTCTGGAAATTCGACGGCAGCAACGGCGACACGGGCGAAGACCCCGCCGACCATCATATGGCGGGCTTCATTTGCAGCTACGGCATCGCCACCATGCTGCTCGCCACGCCGGCGCAGGGCTGCCACGACGATCCGTTCGGCGACGGCAAACGACGCTTCGGCCATGCCGGCAATGCCTACGGCCTGCGTTCAGGCCTGTGGGCCGATCCCAAGGCAGGGAAGGGCGTCGCCTACTTCGCGACCGACGTCTCGTTGGAGGAAGCCCCCCAGCGCTCGGCCTACACCCGCACAGAGGAAGTTCTGGCCAACCCCGGCCAATGACGTATCCTAACCGTGCGCGTGCCGCAGCAGATCGGCCCGATAGAGCCGCCCCAGCGGAATCTCCGTCCCGCTCGTCAGCAGCAGCGAATAGCCACCCGCCGTCTTGCGCCTGATCTTCGCGATCAAATCGAGCCGCACCACGTAGGACCGGTGCACCCGCATGAAC
>FTCH01000319.1_pt1 | contig 16109 bp, 7 predicted proteins | sample 1639671 | NCBI WGS metagenome assembly FTCH01 (sample SAMEA3914869, study PRJEB12502) | metagenome | biome: forest; material: soil | place: USA | collected 2012-03-12 | depth 0.1 m
CCGCAGGCGCTGGTCGTGATCAAGAGCAACATCGCCACCACCGTCTATGTCGCGGGCGACGTTCATCAGCCGGGCCGTTTCAACCTGTCGCTGCAGCGCGAGCGCTTGCTCGACGCGATCGCGCTGGCGGGCGGTGCCACCAATTCGGCCGAGGATACGGTGGTGCGCTTCAACCGCGGCACCAAATTCCTCGAAGAGCGGCTTGGTCGCATCCGTTCGGGCGCGGCCGACGATCTGGTGCTGATTCCCGGCGACCGGATCGAATTGCTCAAGCGGCCGCGCAGCTTCATTTCGCTCGGCGCGAGCGGCAAGGTCGAGCAGACCGATTTCGAGGTGGGCGACCTGTCGCTCGCCGAGGCGATCGCGCGCGAAGGCGGCCCGACCGATTCGGTTGCGGATCCCTCGGCGGTCTTTCTGTTCCGCTATACGCCGGGCATGCCGGGCCAGCCGGACAAGCCGGTCATCTACCGGCTCAACATGCTCCAGCCGGCCAGCTATTTCCTGGCGCAGCGTTTCGCGGTCCGGGACAAGGACGTGATCTTCATCGCCAATGCGGCGGCGAACCGTCCGGCCAAGATGGTCAACATCATCAACCAGCTGTTCGCGCCGTTCGTGACCGCGCGCGCGCTGACGCGCTAGGCGCGCCACGCGTCGGGGAGGGCGCTTCGTGCCGGATAGACTGCCGCAAGGCACGAACGGACCCATCCTCACGATCGAGGCTTATCGCGACGGGCCGCTCGGGCCTTTTCTCGCGGCCAAACGGCTGCGCGATCTGTCGCACGCGCCCGATGCGTTGCCGGCCGAAGGGTCGCAGCAGGCCGTATTCGCGCCCTGGTTGCTGCAGGATATTGCCGATTATCGGTATGCGCTGCAGCGCTGGTTCGGCTGCCTCGAACCGGGCGGCTTCCTGGTCGTCACCGTGCCGCACGCTTTCCTTCACGATCGGCGCGCGCAATTGCCTTCGCCGTGGCGGCCGGTGCAACGGCGCCTCTACACTCCGGCCTCGCTGCTGGCGGAGGTCGAGGAGGCGCTGACCCCCAACAGCTATCGCATCCGCTGGTTGGGCGACGAGGATGCCGGCTATGATTATGCGCTGGGCCGCGACGCGCGCCCGGTCGGGCGGCAGGACATCGCCCTGGTGATCGAACGGATTGCGCCGCCGGCCTGGACGCTTGCCGCCGATCCGTCGTCCGTGCCTGCGCCCGGTCCGATCTTCGAACCCGTGCGCACCCGGATCGAACAGACCGCGACGGAGCCGGTGGCGACGATCCTGTTGCTCAAGCTCGATCACCTCGGCGATTTCATCATGAGCCTGCCCGCGATCCGCGCCTTGCGGGCCCATTTTCCGGCCGCGCACATCACGCTGGTGGTCGGCAGCTGGAACGAGGCGCTCGCGATCGAAAGCGGGCTGGCCGACCGGGTGATCCCGTTCGATACCTTCACGCGCAATCCGGTCGAGGAGGGGCATCTCGACATGGCGGCACGGGCGGAAGCCTTCGCCGCGCTGGTTCACGGGCCATTCGATCTGGCGATCGACCTTCGGACCTTCAGCGATACGCGGCTGTTGCTGGACGGGGTCGATGCCACGCATCGCGCGGGGATCGGCAATGCGGCCTTCTTTCCCTTTCTCGATATCGCGCTGCCGATCGATGGCGACATCGGATCGCTGGGGCAGGCGATGAGCCTCGAGATCGGCGCAACCGATTTTGCGATGCGCAGCTTCTGTGAGCGCGGCGTCGGCGACATTGCCTGCCGCGGCGAGGCGGCGGCGGGTTTTCACGAGGCGCTGGTGTGGGGGCCTTACCGCCTGCTCGGGCCGGGCGACTACGTCTTCCAACCGTCGATCGACCTCAACTTCGCGCAATCGGATGCGGTCCTGATCTACGATCTGGTGGTCGATGGCGCCGTATTGGCGAGCGGCCGGTTCAGCGTCCATCCGGTCGATATCGCCTTCCGCGTCGATCGGCCCAGCCGGTTCGAATTCCGCCTGTGGGTGCATGGCAGCGATCCCGTCCCCGATTTCCGTTTCCGGGGCGGGCGGTTGTCCAAGCGGGGCGTGGCCACCGCATTGCACCAGTCCGAATATGAAAGGCTGCTGGTCGATCTGGTCGCGATGCGGCTCGCCGGGGATGGTGCCGCGCAGTGAGGCCGATCGTGATCGGCCCGTTCGCCAATAGCGATATACGTGATTGGCCGCTCGATCATTTCCAGGCCCTGATCGAGCAGTTGATAGCGGCCCGGCCCGAAACGGTCCACGTCGTCGGCGCGCCCGGCCAGACGATCCGCGCGCGCGATCTGGTGCGGCCGTTCGATCCGGAGCGCGTCGTCAACGATTGCGGGCGGCTGGAATGGGCCGCCCTCAACCGGCTGATCCGCGGCGCGGGCTGCGTGATCGGCAATAATTCGGGCATCGCGCATCTGGCGGCGCTTGCCGGCGTCCCGACAATCTGCATCTTCGGCGGCGCGCATCAACGCGGCGAATGGCGTCCGATCGGCCCTAATGTCGTGACGCTTTCGCGGTCTTTGGCCTGTTCGCCCTGCGGCTTCCACGATGCGGCGGCCTGCCCGTTCGGTGTCGCCTGTCTCGATCAGATCAGCCCCGATACGGTCTTCGAGGTCGCGCACGATTTGCTGGTGCGGCCGCGCCGCAGGGCCGCCGCGATCGCCTGATCGGCGGGCCTAGAGATACCAATCGGGGATGATGGCGGGCCGCATCTCCAGCGCGTCGCGCTGCAGATTGGGGTGCCAGGACGGATCGTTGGCCAGGAATTGCCGCCAGCGCGACAGGAACAGGGCAATATCCTCGCCCGGTGGCAATCGCTCCCCGCGCGAAGCTTTTTCGCTGTGGATCATCTCCGCCATCGGTGTGCAGACGATGCGATAGCCCAGACTGCGCAGCCGCATGCACAGATCGGTATCGTTGAATTCCAGGCTGAACCGCTCTTCGAACCCGTCGGCCTGTTCCAGCACGGATCGTCGCGTCGCGAATACCGCACCCGTCACCATCGACCATTCCCGCTGGACCAGGGCCCAATCCTGATAGGTACCCTCGGCCTTGTCGCGGAACAGCCACAGATGTGCCGCTGCCGGCCCATGCGGCGCCAGCCCCGCATGCTGCAACCGGCCGTCATCGTAGAGCAGCCGCGCGCCCACCCCGCCGACGCCCTGGTCGATCGAAAAGCTGATCAGCGCGCGCAGCCAGTTCGGGTCGCTTGGCAGGCAATCGTCGTTGAGGAAGACGATCTGTTCGCTCTCCGCCGCGCGCCACAGGCGATTCATCTTGGCGGCGTAATTGAAAGGCTCGTCTTTTGCGCGCGGGGTTTCGATCCGCGTCAGCCGGAACGGCCATTTGCGGCGGCCCCAGGCGGGTTCGCCGGTCATGTCATCGCCTACCACTACCGTCAGCCGGTCCATCGGCCAATCGGTCCTGGCAATTTCGGCGAGCAGGCGCTCGACATAGGTGCCCCTGCCGTCGCGCACCTTGCTGCGACAGGTCGGCACGACGATCGTTACCGCGGGCGCATCCTTCGCCGTGAACGGACGCATCAGCGCGAAGCTGTCGGGCGTGCGGCCCGCCACGATCGCGCCGGAAAGATCGGGCTGGCTGTCCAGCATCCGCGCATAGTCGTCGCGTGTCGCGCGAACGCGCTGGCCGGGCGTGGCCAGCAGCACGCGCGGAATGCGCACGATCGACAGGCCCGCCGCCGCCGCGCGAAACAGCAGGTCCGCTATCGCCGCCGTGCCCATTTCCGGATTCAGCCCGCCCAGCGCCTCATAAGCGGACAGGCGCAGCACCAAGGGCGCGCCGATATAATCCTGCGCGGTCAACAGGGTCCGGTCGAATTCGGGCTTCAGCCGGATCTGGTCGATCGCCTGTTCGGTCTGGGCGGCGGCATCGTCGCTGTAGAAGACCGCCGCATCCGGCCGATTGAGCCAGAAATGGATCGCGGTGTTGGCGAAATCGGGCGCAAGAAAGGTGCCTTGCGGGACGAGCGCGATCAGCTCGCCCGGCTGGTCGCGCCATTGTTCGGCGGTAACAGGATCGACCGCCCCTTCGGGCGTGAGCAACATCGTGCGGATGTTGGGGGAAAAATCTGCCTGCTCGGCCGCGATGCCGCGTTCGGCACGGAAATTCAGCCGCGTCGCCGCGCCGTAAGACGGGGAATCCACCGTATCGCGCAAGCTCTTCGCAATCGCGCGACCCACGGCTTCGTAGGAAAGCGTCTCGGCGATCCGCGCGCGCGCGGCCTCGCCCCGATCGGTGCGGCCCGCTTCCACGTCCGCCACCGCCTGACGCAACGCCGCGGACAGGGCGGGCTCATCGATCCGCGCCCAGGTGCCGCCTTTCTTGTAATGGCCGAAGTCGCGATCGAGCGTCCAGGCACGCGCCTTGACCGGATAGCCCGTGGCGTCGTCGAGATGGTCCTTGCTGCCGCCGAAATCGGTGGCGACCACCGGTTTGCCCGCCGCCATCGCCTCGGCGATCGTCAGGCCGAAACCCTCCGAACAATGGGGCGAGGCATAGATGTCCGCCGCCGCCAGCAATGCCTCCAGCCCGCCGGTCGGCAAGCTGCGGTCGATCAGCACGACATGGTCGGTCGCCTCGGCCAGTGCCTGGAAGGCCGCGCCGTCATCGGGCCGGTCCATCAGGTGCTTGGTCTTGAGCAACAAGGTCCAGCCGGCCTCGCCCAGCCCGGATGCGGCGAAGGCACGCACCAAGGCATGCGGATTCTTGCGGACCAGATAGCTCGATCCGTCGAAGATATAGAGGATCACGCGCCGCCCGGCAGGGATGCCGAAACCGGCCAGCACCGCATCGCGATCGATCGTCTGCGCGGCGGGCAACGGCACCGCGTGGGGAATTACGTCGACCCGCGCGCCCTCCTCGGCAGCGAACAAGTCGGCGCAATAACGGCTCGGCGCCCAGATGCGGTCGACCGAGCTGAAATCGGTCCGCCATTCGGGCGGGATATGCCCCATCTCCCACACCCAATAACCGACGCGGCGGCCGGCCCGGCGCACCGCTTGGCGCTGTTCGTCGGTCAGCAGGAACCAGCTGTCGGGGTTGAGATGGACCACCGCCACGTCGGCGTCGCCGGTGAAATCGATGATGTCGACCGCGGGCGCGAGCGGGCGATGGACGTGGAACGGCGTCTTGATCGGGTGGAGATTGAGCCGCGCCCCGCTGCGCTGGAGCGCTGCGATCGCGCCGCGCGCGGCGAAGCCCAGGCCATTGTCGTAATTCCACGGGCCGTAGAAGGCGACCTTGAGCGCGGCCCCGTCCGCGCCCGCGAAACGCTGCGGATGCGCGACCAGGGCACCTGCTTCCTCGGACGCCAGGGCCTCGGCGCTGGCGGCGATAGTGCGGTCGATCAGGTCGAGATCGAAGCCGGCCTTGGCCAGCGTCTCGCGCCAATCCTGCAGATCGGTCTCTTCGAAATGGCCGCGCACCAGCAGCGCCTTCACGAACGGGAAACCGCGCGCGATCAGCCCGCGCCAGTCGTAGAGCGTGGGGTTCGCGGCATGGTCGCTCGGGAACAGTATCTCCACTTTGTGGCCGGCCTGTTCGACCGCGCCCGCGAAGCGGACCTCGTAGGCGCGGATCACGCTATCCTTGTCGCCCAGCACGCGCACGCTTTCGAAGAAGCTGTGCAGCCACCAGGACGACAGCAGGCGCGGCTTCAGCGCGACGAAGAAGGTCTGGACGTGCCAGCGATATTCGTGGCTCTCGGTCAGCCCGACCATGTCCGCATCGCTCGCGCGGACCTGCCTGAGCATCGCGTCGAAGCTTTTCTGGTTCGCCGGCCCGATCAGGCTGTCATTGGCGAGGTAGAGCGTGCCCGCACCATATAATTCGGGATGCAGGTGAATTGCGTGCGCCCAGGCTGCGAAATCATAGCCCGCATTGTCGCGCACCATCGCGCCCGCGGCCAGGTCGAGCAGGCTTTGCGGCAGATCGACCTCGCGGTCGGCGACGACGATCAGGAACGGTTTGATCCCGGCCTTGGCCAGCGCGCGCAGATATGGCTCGACATGCGGCTTGATCCGCCCGGTCGCGCAATGCGTGACGAACAAGGCGACCTCGTCGCCGCGCGTGATGCGCAAGGGCTTCAGATATTCCATCCGCACCGCCCAGGCGGGCGGAGGCGGGGCAGGCGGCGCCGGGGGCGCTGCCGGGATCGGTGCGACCTCGGCATCGAGCACGGCGAGCTCGTTGGCCGCGTGCGGATTGCCGTCGCTCGCCAGGCTCAACGCATAGAGATCGCGCGCCCGGCCGATATCGCCGGCCAGCTTGCGCGAGCGGCCCCAGCACAAGAGCAGGTCGGAATCGTCAGGCCTGAGATCGCCCGCCCGGCCATAGGCCAGGTCGGCGCCGGCATGGTCCTGATCCTGACCGAGCATGTGGCCCAGCTGGACCCAGATCGCGAAATCGTCGGGTGCCTGCGCCAGATGCGCGCGATAGTGCGTGGCGGCTTCGGCCCATTGGCGCCGATCGCGCGCGCGGTTGCCGAGCTGGCGGGCGGTGGGTTTGCGGAACAGGGAGCCGAACATCAGTCGGCGGCTCCTAGCAGGTCTTGCGCGGCCGCGAACACCTCTTCGGGTCGAATATGCGTCAGGCAGGCAAAGCCCTTGCCGCAATCCTCGCCATCGAGGCCGATCCCGCAGCCCGCGCAGGGCACGCGTCGGCTGACGATCCGGCCGGACATCTCCTGACCCCATTCGCGCCAGTTGAGCCGCGCCATGTGCAGGCTGACGACCGGCGCGCCGCGCAAGGCGGCAAGATGCTTGGGCCCGCTGTCATTGCCGACGAACAGACGGCAGCCGGCGAGCAGCGCCTCGAAATCGGCGAACGGAATCTGCCCGGCGACGACGTGCAGCCGGTCCGATCCGCCCGCCGCCGCGACGATCTTGTCGGCGGTGGCCACATCGTCCGAAAAGAGGATGATCCGCAGCGCGGTCCGGTCGAGCAGCATTCGCACCAGCGCGTCGAAATGCGGCCAGCGCGTATAAGCCAGCCGCGCGCCCGAATGGATCACCGCATAAGGCTGGCTCGCGCTTATCCCATAAGCCGACAGATCGGCGGGATGCGGATAGGGCATGATCCGCGCCTGATTGTCGGCCAGCATGCGCAGGCCTTCGACCAGCAGCACCATCTTGCGCGACGGCGGTACGATCTCGATCCCGTTCACCGCGTCATGCGCGTTGAACTCGATTCCTGCGTCGAGCCACGGGGCGAGGCGATCCTTGAAGCCGTAGAGGAACCGCGCGCCGCTCAGCAGCAGCAAGGATCGCGATTCGTCGCCTTCGCCGAGATCGACAGCGAGATCGAAATCGTAGGGCAGCAGCGCGCGGCGCAGAGCGTCCTGCGCCTCGATCGGCAGCACGCGCCGGCGCTCGGCCGCGCTTTCGCTGAAGGCGACCGTCACGATCTTGTCGAACAGTCCTAGGCTTTCCGCCAGCGCCAGGTTGGCAGGCGTCATCAACCCGATCAGGCGCGCGTTGGGGAAGATTTCGCGCAGGCGTCTGATCGCGGGCACCGAGCAGACCAGATCGCCCAATTGATCGACCCGCTGCACCAGGATCGTGCGCACCGGATCGGGCAGCAATGTGCGCTCGACCGTGCGGATCAAGCTCGGCCGGCTATTGACCGCCTGTTCGACGTCCGCGCCGTCGGGCGCGCCTTGGACGAACGCATCGGATTGGTCGAACGTCTCCGCGTCGCGCGGCGGGGCAACCAATATGGTCTCCTGATGCCGCCTTACACGCCGCCCGGTCGCGTCATGGAAGCCGAGCTCGATCGTATGACGGCCCGCTTCCGCGGTCGAGAAATCGTACCAGAGGTTGAAGACATATTTGAACTGCTCGCCGCCATCCTGCGGATAGGTCAGCAGTGGCTCGCGGCGGACGGTCTTGCCGTCGATCACCAGCCGTATCTCGGTCAGTCCGCCCGGCGCGAGGCGATAGCCGCGGATCGATTCGACCCCGCGCATCACCTTCAGGTCGCCCCAGCGACTGTGTGCGCGCCGTCCGCCCAGGCGGAACAGGCGCAATATGTTGCGATCCACGGCGGGCGGGGCGGCGTCGCCGCGCGGCAGCAATTCGGGCACGACCCAATCGGGCTGGCCGCCATAAGCTGCGCTCGGATCGGCGACCACGCCGCTCACCATCGCCAACTCGCGTTCCGCCTCGCGCCAGCCCGGGCTCAGCGCCAGCGCGCGTGCATAGCTCGCCTCCGCGCGTTCGGGCCGGCCCGCCAATTTGTGGAGATGGCCGATCTGGAGCGCGAGATCGGCGTCTTCGGGCAGGTCCAGCGCGGCGCGCTCATAGTGCTGCTCGGCCCCGATCAGATCGCCCGAATCCTTGAGCATATGGCCGCACTGGATGCGCGCGCGGACATTGTCGGGATTGAGCGTCAGCGCTTCCTGATAGAGCGCGGCGGCAACCGCGAACTGGCGCGCGTCGCGTGCGGCGTTGGCGCGCCGGATCAACCGCCGCGCCGCAACCGCTTGCGACACGGGCATGACCTCACGCAGGATCGCGCGCACGGAAACCGGCAGCATGGATTTGCGCCCCATGGGCTGCGGGCTAGTCGATCCCCGTGCGCCCGACAATCCTGCTGTCCGGCGCGCGATAGGCGCCGATCGCATCAAGATCGCCGCGCCGTGCCGTCACGAAGGCGGCGTTGGCGGCTTCGTCGTCGCGCTCGCACAGGAAGAATCCGGCGACCGAAACCGATACCTCATGCGCCTTGGTGAAGCCGCCTGCCGACAGTCCGATCATTTCCGAAGGGCCGCCGCGTACCCGTATTTCCACTATCTCCGCCGGTCCGGGCGGTAGATCGCAGCGCATCCACCCTTGTTTTTGCCGGCGCACCGTCATGCTTCCTACCACGACGCCATCGATCGTCGCCATCGCCGGGCAATCGGCGGATTCAAGGCCGCGCAGCTGCAGATAGAGGCTGATCGCACGTCCGTTTCGGCCGGCAATGCGCATCCGCAACCGGCCGCCTTCCGGGGTTGTGCGGCAACCGCCCGCATCGGGCCAGGTCCAGCCTTCGCCGATCCGGAACATCTCGCCGCTGGCAAGGCCGGGCCAGAGGCCGGGCGCGTTGTGCAGGTTGACGGGATAATAGAGCCCCAATGCGGCGACGGGCGGTGCGGGTGCCGGCATATCGGTCAGCAGGCGCGCCTGCGCGGCTTCGACCTGATCGGCGATCTGCGCCCATGAACGCGGTGCGAATTCAGCGGCGATCTTCGCCTCGCGCGCCGTGCGCCAGCTATCGTCGAAGACTGCCAGCTCGAGCGCGCGGACCAGATCGGGTAACGAACCGCTGGCGAAGAGAAGCGCAAGGCCGGCGCCGGCCTCCGGCAGAGCGCTGTTATCGGCGATCACCGGCACACGCCCGTGGCACAGCGATTCGGTGACCGGCAGGCCCCAGCCTTCGTAAAGACTGGGGAAGAGCGTGAACCGGCACGCCTGGTAGAGCAGGGCCAGCTCTGCATCGGACGCCGTGGGAATGAGCGTGACATGCGCCGCCAGCAGCGGATCCGTATCCAGCCGGTCGAACACATCGTCGTTCTTCCAGCCATCGCGCCCGACGCACACCAGCCGAGGGACCGCATCGGGGCCATGTCGATGCAGAAGCGCGGTCCATGCATCGAACGCCAGTCCGTGATTCTTGCGCGGCTCGATCGTCGCGACGAACAGGGCGAAGGGCGTATCCGCAAGTTGCCATTGGTCGAGCGTGGCGGCGGGCCGCGGGGCGGTGTCGCGGCGGAAATCGGCATCGAGCGGCATCACTTCGACCCGATCGTCCGCCACCCGATGGCCCAGCGTCCGCGCGACTTTCAGCAGATCGCGTTTGGTCGATTGCGAATTGGCGAGAAAGCCGTCGGCATGCTGGAACAGGCCCGCAAGCCAGATCGCGAAATCTTCGAGGATACCGGGCACGCAGGTTTCCGGTTTCATGACCGGGATCATGTCGTGGACGAGCGGAATATAGCTGATCTGGCGTTCGGCCTTCGCGTTCCGGAGGAAGCGGAAATAATCGTAGACCCATAGCGAGCTGCCCAGATTCACCAGCACCGCGCGCAGCGGCAGCGTATAGGCATCCGCAAAGGCGAGGTGGACGAACAAGCGCGCGCGGGCCGTCCGCCATTCGGGTTCGGTCGCGTCACCAGCGGCGACGGCAAGCCGGGTCAGGTCGCGGCACAAGGCCGCCGGAACCGCCATCAGGCGATCGCGCCCGCTGACGAAGCAGCAAGCCGCGATCTCGCCATCCTTTCGACGATCGAGCAAGGCGGCCAGCACTTCGATCTGCACGCGCTGGATGCCGGTCGGCAGCCGCTGATGATGGAAATGGCCGACCAGATCGGTCAAATCGAACACGAGCGGACGAAGGTCCGATCCGGTAGGCTGTTCGGATGCGGCTGCTTCGTCGCGCGGCGCGGCCGCATAGTCCGCTACGACGCGCAAGTCTTCTTCGCGGAGTTCGGCGAAAAAGGGGTCGAGCAGGTCGTTCAATTGCGCCCGCGCCTCGGCGTGGTCCTTCCATCGCAACAGGATGGCGGCGAAGTGGCCGGCGGCCACGGCGCGGTCGACGCGCTTGGCGAGATGCGCGCGATGCAACGCCGCCTCGTCCTTTTCGGGGCGCTGTCTGTCCGCCTCGGCATAGGCCGCATCGGCGTCCGCGAGCCGGTCCGCTTCCTTGAGCGCATGCCCCAATTGCAAGTGGATGTGCGGCAGTTCCGGGGCCAGCGCCAGCGCGGCGCGATAGTCCGCGGCGGCGTCGGCCCAGCGCTCGGCATCGCGGGCCGCATCCCCTTGCTGGATCAGGCGATGAACCCGGGGTTCGACGCGAATGCCGGCCGACTTCTTTGTCTTCAAACCCAGCATCCGGTGGTCCGAGGCCTTTGATTTCTTGGGGAGGTCCAGCCCTCATTATCGGTCCGGCGGGATCAGCTCAACCGCACGGCGCCTGCGCCGGCGCTTGTCGCGCCTGTGGCCCGCAGCTAGGTGGGATAGATGTCGAGTGAAGCCTTAACCGACCTGCTGCGGCAGGAGCTGACCCGCCCCGCGCCGCCCGCCCGACCGGGGTCGAATGGACTGCGCCACTGGAGCGAGCGCGACCGGGGCGAATTGCTCGACGATGCGCTGCAGGCCGATCCGGGCGACGTCGCGCATTGGTACAGGCTTGCCGACCATTGGCTCGAAAAAGGCAATTTCGTCCGCGCCGCCGGGCTGATGGGGCAGGCGATCGCGCGCTTTCCCGATGCGGGCGGAGCCTATGCCCGTCGCGCCGAGGCGCTGATCGCGCTCGATCCGGCGCAGAGCAAGCGGGACGCCGCCCAGGCCGTGAAGCTCGGCTGTTCGCCGCCACCGCCGCCGCTTGAAGTGTTGATCGATACGCCCGCGGCGAAGGATCAGGTTGCGCCGATCTACGCCGACATCACCGACATGATCGCCTATCTCACGCACAATATGTCGATGAGCGGCATTCAGCGCGTGACCGCGAACATGCTGCGCTGCGCGATGGACCGTACCAGCCCCAACGCGCGCGACGTGATCCCGGTCGTGCCGGATTATATCAACAAGGTGGTCTATACCGCCGACGTCGGGCTGGTGCGCGAGCTGATGGATGCGGTCGAGCTGCGCAAGCCCAACCGCAAACATCTCGATCGCCTGCTCGAAACGATCCAGAGTTCGCTCCGCGCCATCGATCCGGCGCCGGGCAGCATCATCCTGCTCGCGGGCGCTTTCTGGATCGTGCACAGCTACGATCTGCTCAAGCAGCTGCGCCAGCAAGGCGTCGTGGTCGGGCTGTTCATCCACGACCTGATCCAGATCGACAATCCCGAGTTCGTGCACAAGGAAGCGACCGAAAGCTTCCTGCGCTCGCTGCTCGACGTGGCAGAGGTGGCGAGCTTCTTCACCACCAATTCGGCCTTCGTCGCGCGTGAGGTGCGCCGCTTCCTGGCGCGCGAAACCGGGCTCGACACGCCGGTCTATCCGGTCCCGCTCGCGACCGAGATGCGCGTGCCCGCCGCACAGCCGCTGGAGGATGCGGGTATCCGTGCCGAGTTCGGCGACGCGGGCTATGCGCTGTGCGTTTGCACGATCGAGGTGCGCAAGAATCACATCTTCCTGGTCCGCATCTGGGAACGGCTGCTGCGCGAGGGGCGGACCGATCTGCCCAAGCTGGTCTTCATCGGCAAATGGGGCTGGGACGTGGGCGCGCTGCGCGATGTTCTGGAACGCACCAATTATCTCGACGGTATGGTGCTGGTGATGAACGACGTGCCGGATTCGCGGCTCGCCAGCCTGTACCGCAACAGCCGCTTCACGCTCTATCCCAGCTTTGCCGAAGGCTGGGGCCTGCCGATCGGCGAGAGTCTGGTGTTCGGCAAGCCCTGCATCGCGGCGGGCGTGACCTCGATGCCCGAAGTGGGCGGCGCGCTCGTCCGCTATGTCGATCCGCTCGATGTCGAGGGCGGGATCGCGCTGGTACGCGGTTTGCTCGACAATCCGGCCGAACTCGATGGCTGGACCAGGCAGGTCGCGACAAAGTTCAAGCCGCGCCGCTGGTCCGACTTTGCCGAGCAATTGCTGGGTGCATCGCGCGCGCTGGCGAAACGTACCGCGGGGCAGCCGCGCGCTTTCGCCCGCATCCGCCCGGGCGAACGCGCCACGGTCGATGACGACGATGTCCGCCTGGCGGCCGATGCGGGGCGTTCGGTTCGCAGCGCACGCATGGCGCGCGATTATGGCTGGCTCGCGCTTGAGGAGAAATATGGCGCCTGGGCCGATAGCCCGCTGGCGACGCTGCGGTTCATCGCCGACGGCTGCGCGCCGGGCGAGCGGCTGCGGGTAATCGTCTATCTGCATGGCGAATATGGCCAGCCTTTGCCGGCCTGCCAGCTCACCACCAATGTGCAGACGACCGCCTTCCGCGAGCTCGAAATCGCGCCCTCGCCGCATGCGGTGGAGGCCGAGGTCGATCGGGATGGGGTGGTCGAGATCGCGATCCTGACCCGCGGCGGCCCGATCCGGATGCGCAAGGACAAGGTCTATGCCGGCTTTTCGGGGCTGGGCTATCATCGCCGCGACAATGCGGACGAAGCGCTCGATCTGATGGAGGTCGCGGCCTTCGGCCGCTGAAGCTCAGCTCAGCTCAGCTCAGCGTTTCAAGGTCGCCGAGCAAGGTGGTCTCCAGCAAGGCGGTCCGCGCCGCGCGATCGTCGCGTTCGCACAGGTAGAATCCGGCCACGCCGATCGTCGCCGGCAGGGTGCGGTTCGATCCCTGCACGCGGACCAGCTTGGTGTTCTCGCCGGCTACCGCCAGGCGCAGCACGCCGTCGATGGCTGGCAGGTCGTCGATCACCACCCATTTGTGCGCACCCGCCTCGATCTCGCCCAGGATACGCCGGCCATCGGGCAGCACGCAGCGATAGCGGGTCCCCTCGCTCGGCAAAGCGCGCAGGCGCAAATAGAGGCGCGGCCTGTCCATCGACGGCAAGGCGATCGCAAGCTCGCCGCCCGGCATTGCCGCCCAGCAGCCCCAATCTTCGGGCGGAAGCCAGCCCGTCCCCACGCGGAAGCCATCGATCCGCTCGATCCGCGCCGTGCGGGCAAGCGGGGGAGAATCGGCCGGCACCATGCCATCGCCCGAACCGGCCAGGGCTTCGCGCACCGTATCCGCGGTCGGATCGGCGCTCGTCGCGAACGCGACATGATGCGCGCCCGCACCCTGCGCGGCGCGCACGAACAGCGCATGGTCTGTGGGCGCGTGATCCGCATCCAGCCCGACCAGCGTCGCACCCGCCCGCAGGTCCAGCGCGCGGGACAGGACGAAGGACAGATCGAGGTCGGTAATCGCATTCTGCCGTTCGAGCGAGCCCATCGTATCGCTGCCCAACGCCAGGATGCGCTTCAACTGCGCGGGCGAAATCGCGATCCAGCGGCCATGACCGACGACGTGCGCGCATAGCCCGATCGAGGGGTCGGCGGCGATCAGCGTGGGCACCAGCCGGTGGCTGGCCAGCCCCAGCGAATCGAAGCTCCGCCCTGCGATCGCCGCGGCGGCGAGGCTGGAAATGTCGATCAGCCGCGCGGCTGCGGCGACCGCCCCGTCTTGCTCCCCGAAAATCTCGGTTCGCAGCAAAGCGATCAGGTCGACGCGCGCATAAGGCGTCGTGCCCGCGATGAATTGCTGCAATTCCTCCAGCACGCGGGGGTCGGTCGGATTGAGCCGCGCGGCGCGCAGGAAGGCGCGCGCGGTCGCGGGCACGTTGCCCAGCCGTTTCTGCATGTGCGCCAGATGGAGCAGCGCCTCCGCATCCTCCGGCGCGACGATCGCGGCGCGGGCATAGGCCGCCTCCGCCTCGCCATAATGCTTACGCTCCTTCTCGGCATGACCGAGCTGGACCCAGATATGCGCCAGGTTGGGATCTATGCTCAGCGCCTGCCGAAAAAGATCGGCCGCCTGATCCCATTCACCGCGGTCGCGCGCCCCGTTGGCCTGCTTGATCAGGCGGTGGACCGCCGGCGTAACCCGGATGCCCGCAGTCTTTTTGGTTTTCAGGAAGGAGAACATGGGCGACGCATCTGCTTCAAATCCTGAAGAACGTCTAGGCGGCAACTGGCGAAGCGGGTGTCGGGCAGGTCAGATTTTCCCCGCGGCGGCGACGATCCGGCTGGTCGACTGGCCTTCGCGCAGTTCGGCGAGCACGACCCGCCCGCCGCGCTTCTGCACGATATCCGCGCCGACGACCCGGTCGATCGTATAGTCCGCGCCCTTGATCAGGACGTCGGGCTCGAGCGCCTGGATCAGTTCCAGCGGGGTCTCCTCGTCGAACAGCACGACCGCGGCGACACCCTTGATCGCGCCGATCACCGCCGCGCGCGCACTCTCGTCCTGGATCGGGCGGGACGGCCCTTTCAGCCGCTGTACCGACGCATCGGTGTTGAGCGCCATGATCAGCCGGTCGCAACTCGCCGCGGCCTGCGCGATCAGCGAGACGTGGCCCGGGTGGATCAGGTCGAAACAGCCATTGGCGATGCCGACCGTCAGTTTCTCGCGCGCCCAGGCCCAGCGCAGCGCGACCATCGCCTCGCGGTCGAGCAGGCGCCCGTCATTGATGTCCGAGGTGGTGCTTTCGGCGAGCAGGGCTGCGGATAATTCCTCGCGCGTCACGCTCGCCGTGCCGAGCTTGGACACGACGATGCCGGCGGCGTGGTTCGCCATCCGCATCGCGTCGCGGATCGGCATGTCGGCGGCCAGCGCGGCGGCCAGCACCGCGACCACCGTATCGCCCGCGCCCGACACGTCGAACACGTCCTGCGCCACGGTCGGCACGTGCATCGGCGCTTCCCCGACCGGATAGAAGGACATGCCCTTTTCCGACCGCGTGAGCAGCAGGTGCGCGCCGCACATCGCCTGCGCCTTGGCGGCGGCCGCCGCCGCTTCCTCGTCCGTCTCGCACGGCAGGCCGGTCGCGTCGGTCAGCTCCTTGCGGTTGGGCGTGATCAGGAAGGCGCCGCGATAGACCGCGAAATCGGTGCGCTTGGGATCGACCAGCACCTTCTTGCCGAGCGCGGTCGCGCGATCGATCACCGCGCGGATCGCGCGGTCCGAACAGACACCCTTGCCGTAATCGGACAGGATGACGATGTCCGCGCCTTCGATCGCGCGCTCCATCGCCGCCAGGAAATCCGTCTCGATCTCGGCCGAGCAGGGGATTACATCCTCGTGATCGACGCGCACGATCTGCTGGTGTGCGCCGATCACGCGCAATTTGCGCGTGGTGCGGCGGCCGGGAATCGCGGCGATGCCGTCGCAATCGATGTCGCCCATCGCGCCGAGCAGGGCGACCAGCTCGTCGCGCGCGCCGTCCTGCCCGGCCAGGCCGACCAGGTTCACGTGCAGGCCAAGGCTGGCGAGGTTGGCGGCGACGTTGGCGGCTCCGCCCGGAACCGCGGTCTCCTCGGTCACGCGCAGCACCGGCACCGGCGCCTCGGGCGAGATGCGGCTGACCGATCCCGACATGTAGCAATCGAGCATGACGTCGCCGATCACGGCGACGCGATAGTCGGACAGGCGGTCGAGATAG
>FTCH01000178.1_pt1 | contig 15908 bp, 10 predicted proteins | sample 1639671 | NCBI WGS metagenome assembly FTCH01 (sample SAMEA3914869, study PRJEB12502) | metagenome | biome: forest; material: soil | place: USA | collected 2012-03-12 | depth 0.1 m
GAGCGTCCGGCCATCATGCCATTGGAGCAATCCGAGAAGGCGGCCGAAACGCGCTGACCCGCGAGCCAGGAGACCTGCCCGTCGCGGTCGTCCTCCGTCCGGCCAGGGTGCGCCGTACGGTCGAGGGATCTCCCTCGCGAGGCGACGTCATGTCGTCGTTTCGCGAAGGGGTTTTTCCAATGCCGCATTACCGTTTCCTCCTGCTGGCAAGCGCGCTTGCCACGCCTGCCGTTGCGCAGGTTGCGCCCGATACCGATGGCGAGGTTGTCGTCACCGCTGTCCGCGTGGCCACGCCGGTCAATCAGGTCGCATCTTCGGTCACCGTGCTCGACAAGGCCGCGATCGATGCGTCCCAGCAATTCACCGTGTCCGATCTGATCGCGCGCACACCTGGCGTCACGGTCTCGCGTACCGGCGGCTTCGGCACCACCACCGGCGTTCGCATCCGCGGCGCGGAGAGCGACCAGACCGTGGTCGTGATCGACGGAGTCAAACTGAACGATCCGTCCGCGCCCGGCGGCGGCTATGATTTCGGCGATCTGTTCGTCGGCGACGCTGCCCAGATCGAGGTCCTGCGCGGGCCGCAATCGACGCTCTGGGGCAGCCAGGCAATCGGCGGCGTGGTCAATATCGTGACCGCGCTCCCGACCAGCGGCTTTCAGGGCGGCGGCGAGGCCGAAGGCGGATCGCGCGGCACCGCCAGCGGCCGCGCGCATGTTGGCGGCAGCCAGAACGGGATCAGCTGGGAATTGGCGGGCAATGCCTTCCGCACCGACGGCATTTCCGCGATCGCGCCCGAATTCGGTGGGCATGAGCGTGACGGCTATCGCCACTACGGCACGAGCGGCCGGATCCTCGCCGACCTTGCCGACAATGTCAGTCTCGACCTGCGCGGCTATTGGAGCCACGGCAAGGTCGATCTCGACAGCACGTTCGGCCCACCCGACGTGCCCGATTATCAGACATCGACCAATTGGACCGGCTATGCTGGGCTCAACATTGCCTTGCTCGATGGCGCGCTCAAGAACCGCATCGGCTATACGCGCGATCAGATCGACCGCGACAATATCGATCCGACCATCACCAGCGGCGACGACCGCACCTTCATCGGCCATGGCCGCAACCAGCATATCGAATATCAGGGCGACCTTACGCTGGCGAAGGGCTGGAACGCCATCTTCGGCGCCGAGCATGAGCATTCGCAATTCAGCGCGATCTCGCCCCAGTTCCAAACGGATCCCGATCAGGGCAACGTCTCGATCGACAGCCTCTACGGCCAGGTCAACGGCACGGTCGTCGACCATCTGACGCTCACCGGCGGCGTCCGCTACGACCATCACCAGACCTATGGCGGCCATGCTTTGGTGTCGGGTGGCGCGGTCTGGTCATCGGGCGGTACCACGATCCGGGCCAGCTATGGAGAGGGCTTCAAGGCGCCGACTTTGTATCAGCTCTACAGCGAATACGGGAATCTCGACCTCAATCCCGAACGCGCGCATGGCTGGGATGCAGGGATCGAGCAGAAGTTCGGCGGCCACTTCACCGCCTCGCTCACCTACTTCGATCGCGATACACATAATCTGATCGAGTTCGCGGGAGACCCGCCGCGGGCGGACCGGCCGTTCGGTTATTACCAGAATGTCGACAAGGCCAATGCGCACGGCATCGAAGCGGCTGCCGCAGCGCGGTTCGGCGGGCTCACGCTCGACGCCAATTACACCTGGACCGACGCCGAGGATCGTTCGGCCGGCGCGACCTATGGCAACGACCTGATCCGCCGCCCGCACGACACGGCCAATGCGGATGCGACCTATGCCTGGGCGTTCGGCCTGGCCACCACGGTCGCGGTGACGCATGCAAGCCATGCGTTCGAGGATAGCGCCAACACGATCCGGCTTGGCGCTTACACGCTGGTCGATTTCCGCGTGGAGCAGCCGATCGGTCACGGCCTCAGCCTGTTCGGCCGGGTCGAGAATATTGGTAACACGCATTACGAGACCGCCTACGAATATGGCACGCTCGGGCGGAGCGTCTACGGCGGTATCCGCGCGAAGTTCTGACGTGAACGACCCGTCATGCCGGACTCGTTCCGGCATGACGGGCTTGCGTTCAGGCTGCCACGCGCTCGACGTGGAGCGTGCCTTCGTCCTCGCCGTCCCAATAATGGACGTTGGCGGCGCGGACGTGGATCAGGATCAGGCCGGGCGTGTCGATCCCCTCCGGAAACCAGCGGTCGAGCCCGCTGGTCCAGTGAGCCTTGAACTGGCCCTTGTCGCGGATCAGGTCCGCGCGGCCCTCGATCGCCGTGAAGAAGGGCCGCATCCCGAACAGGCCCGACCGGCCCTGGAAGGTGAGCGCCACCTGCGGATCGGCGTCGATCTCGCCGATCATATGCGCGCTGTCATAGGCGAAGAAGAAGCTGTCGCCCTGATAATCGACCTCGCGGTTGTTGCTCATCGGGCGGGACGCGATCGCGCCGTTGGGGACATGCGTGGTCAGCATGCAGAAGTCGATGTCGCGCATTTTCTCGGAAATGTCGGCGAGCGTCTTGTCGGCCATGATCGTCTCTCCTCTTTGCGGGAATTGAACGCCTGGGCCATGACGCGGGTTCAGCCCGCGCGACCGAATCCTGGGAAAAGCCGACAGATGCCCACTTTATTGCTGCTCACCTGCTCCAACCTTTTCATGACCACCGCCTGGTACTGGCACCTCAAAGGCGGGATGCATAAGCCGCTGTGGACGGTGATCCTGATATCGTGGGGGATCGCTTTGTTCGAATATTGCCTGGCCGTTCCCGCCAACCGGCTCGGTTATGCGAGCGGGTGGAGCGCGGGCCAGCTCAAGATCGTGCAGGAGGCGATCGCCTTGATCATCTTCGGCGGTTTCATGGTGCTGGTGCTGGGCGAACCTCTGCATTGGCGCCACGCGGCGGCCTTCCTCTGCATCATGGCGGCAGTCGCATTCTTGTTCGTGGGCAAAGCTTGAAAGCTTAGGCCCTAGCGCGCAGATGGGCGCCGTGGCGCTCATACTCGGCCTCGAATCCTCCTGCGACGAAACCGCGGCAGCGCTGGTCACCACCGACCGGGCGATCCTTTCGCACAAGCTCGCCGGACAGGAAGCCGCGCACCGGCCATATGGCGGCGTGGTGCCGGAGATCGCAGCGCGCGCCCATGTCGAGGCGTTGGGGCCGCTGACCGAAGCGGCGTTCGCCGAAGCGGGCGTCCGGCTCGATCAGGTCGATGCGATCGCCGCCACCGCCGGGCCCGGCCTGATCGGCGGGGTGATGGTTGGGCTGGTGACGGGCAAGGCGCTTGCCCTCGCCACCGGCAAGCCGCTGATTGCGGTCAATCATCTCGAAGGCCACGCGCTGTCGCCGCGCCTTGCCGATCCCGATCTGGAATTCCCTTATCTGCTGCTGCTCGTCTCGGGCGGTCACTGCCAGCTGCTCGAGGTGCGGGGCGTGGGCGATTATCGCCGGCTCGCGACCACGATCGACGATGCCGCGGGCGAGGCGTTCGACAAGAGCGCGAAACTGCTTGGCCTCGGCTTCCCTGGCGGTCCGGCGGTCGAGGCGGCGGCAAAGCTGGGTGATCCCGACAAGGTGCCGCTGCCGCGCCCTTTGCTCGGTTCGGCCGAACCGCATTTCTCTTTCGCCGGCCTCAAGAGCGCGGTGCTGCGCGCGCGCGACGCGGGCATTTATTCAGCCGAGGATATTTCGGCCTCGTTCCAGCAGGCGGTGATCGACTGCTTGATCGACCGCACCAGGCGCGCGATCGGCAAGGCGCGCGGCGCGAAAGCTTTGGTGGTCGCGGGCGGGGTCGCCGCCAACCAGGCGATCCGTGGCGCGTTGCAGGATCTGGCCGCGAAGCACGATCTGCGCTTCGTGGCGCCGCCGCTCTGGCTCTGCACCGACAATGCGGCGATGATCGCCTGGGCCGGCGCGGAGCGCTACGCTGCCGGCCTGTTCGATCCGCTGGACGTGCCCGCCCGGGCGCGCTGGCCGTTGGATCCGACCGCGGAAAAGGCGCGTGGAGCAGGGGTGAAGGCATGAAGATCGGTGTGATCGGCGGCGGCGCCTGGGGCACTGCGCTCGCGCAGGTCGCGGCGGCGGGTGGCCCCGTCTTGCTGTGGGCATTCGAGCCGGATGTTGTCGAGGCGATCAACCGCGACCATGTGAACCCGCTCTTCCTGGCGAACGTGCCTTTGTCGCCCGCGATCACGGCGACCAGCGATCTGCAGGCGCTGGACCAGTGCGAGGCGCTGCTGGTGGTGACGCCCGCGCAGCATATGCGCCGTATCCTGGGCGCGGCTCCGGTGGGCAAACGTCCGCTCATTCTCTGTTCGAAGGGGATCGAGGCGGAGACGATGGCCTTGATGTCGGAGGCCGCCGCCGCAACTTGCCCCGACGCACCGATCGCGGTTCTATCCGGCCCGACTTTCGCGAGCGAGGTCGCCCGGGGGCTGCCGACTGCGGTGACGCTGGCGTGCGAGGATGACGATATTGCGGGCCGGCTGGCGCAGCGGATCGCGCGGCCGGGCTTCCGGCCTTATCGTTCGACCGACGTGATCGGCGCGGAGATTGGCGGCGCGGTCAAGAATGTGCTCGCGATCGCCTGCGGCGTGGTCGAGGGTGCGGGGCTGGGCAAGAATGCGCGCGCGGCGCTGATCGCGCGCGGTTTCGCCGAGATGACCCGCTTCGGTCTCGCGCGCGGCGCGCGGCCCGAGACGCTCGCCGGCATGTCGGGGCTGGGTGACCTGGTGCTGACCTGCTCGTCCGAACAATCGCGCAATTTCTCGCTCGGTCTCGGCCTTGGCCAGGGCAAGAGTGCCGAGAGCCTGATGTTCGATCGCCGGACAGTCGCCGAGGGCGCGCACACCGCGCCGGTGCTGGTCGAGGCGGCGCGCGCGGCGGAGGTCGAGATGCCGATCTGCGAGGCGGTCGCGGCATTGCTCGCGGGCAAGGTCGATGTGAACAGCGCGGTCGAGGCCTTGCTCGCTCGCCCGCTCAAAGACGAAGCGGTTTAGCGCAGCGCCTGCGCGGCCAGGGCCGTGCAATCCGCATCGGGCGCGGGGGCGGCGTGGTTGCCTGCGATCGCATTGCCGATCAGCTTGAACACCATCCCGACCGTATGGGGCACGTCCTTGGGCTCGATGTCGGGGCTGGAGAGCGTGCCGACCAGCCGCACCGGAATGTCGAGCTTGACCGCATGCTCCAGTTTGGGCCGCCCCGGCAGATTGAGCGCAAGTTGCTCATTGCCGAGATCGAGCGTGCCCGAACCGTCGGCGCGAGAGACGGCGGTGTCGAGCACCAGCCTGTCGGCCGTGGCGGTCCCGTCCTTTACCCCGAAATGGCCGATCGCGCAGCGCAAGGACGTGGTCTGGCTGCTGCCTTCGAACAGGCCCCGGCCGGCGTCGGAGCCGAGGAAGAGCGCCGCGCGGCGGTTGATCACGCCGGTGCCGCCGACCACGCCGATCGCGCCGCTGGCATGGGCCAGTGCCGCGCGGATCGTGTCGCCCGATCCCTGAAGCGTGAGGTGCGCCGCGAGCGGGCCCGAAGCGGTATCGCCCATAGCTTCCTCGATCCGTGCACCGGTCATCTTGAGGTCGAGCGCGAGTGAAGGCGTGCCCGATTGGTGTGTCACTCGCGCCGTGCCACGCACCTGGCCGGCCTGCATCCGTGCGAAGAAGGGATCGGCGGTGAGCACGCCATGATCCAGCGTGAGCGTGGTCATGATTCCCTGGAACACCGAGGGCTGCTTGAACAGGAGTCGCTGCACGTCGAAGCGGATCGACCCGTCGGTCTTGCGCATATGATCGAGCCGGATCGCGGTGTCGGGTATCACGCGCGGGCCGAATTGGGCGCGTTTGGCGGCGGCGCGGGCGAGGCCCTCGTTCGAGGCGAGATCGTCGAAATCGAGCGCGGTCGAGGTGAGTGCGCCGCTCAACTTGGTGCGGTCGCCTTGCTTGCGGATGGTGAGATCGCCTTCGAAATTCGAGCGGCCGACCTGCATCCGCAAATCCTTGATCGTCCAGTCGGGCCGGTCGTGCCGCAAACTGGCGGTGACGTGCACCGGCTGTGTCCCCGGCAGTCCCGCCTCGATGAGCAGGTCGAGATGCTGGAGATTGTCGCCCCAGCCCTCCGCCTTCGCGTCGAAATGACCGATGTCGAGCGGACTGTCGGCGGTGCCGACCAGGATCGCGTTGGCGATCTGCGAATGATATTCCATGCGAAACGGCCATTTCTGGCCCGTCAGAGGTGCGCCGGTCAGACGCAACACCGCGGGATGGCCCTGCAGCCGGCCCGCGCCCTCGATCAGCAGGCCCTTATCGTCGGCGGCGATATCGGCGGTGAACTGATGATCGCGCTTGCGGTCGTCGAGCGTGAGCACGCCATGCTTGATGATCACATGCTGCAGCCAGCCGCCGGCATGGCCGGTTTGGGGCATACCCTTCCAATTGGCATGGATCGCATCGCGCCGGACGAGGGCTATCGTCAGTCCGTCGATCATGATCGCGTGCGGATGCGCCTGGCCGAACAGCAAGGGCAGCAAGGGCAATTGTACAATTGCCTGACGCACGATGATCATGTCGCCGCCGCCGACCCAATCGGGCTGGGCGACATGGACATTGCCGACCTGGATTTCGGGGCTGAAGAATGTGTGGTCGATGCGGCGGAGCGCGCCGATCGACACCGGCCGCCCCAACTCGCGCGAGAAATGGCGTTCGAGCGGCCCCTTCAGATGCGACCAGCCGAACGTCAGGATCAGCAGCAACAGCAGCCACAGGGCCGCGATCGCGCAGGCGATGATGATCAGCGTGCGGCGGTGCCGCTGCAGGAAGGCTGCCGCATCCATAAGCGGGTCAGACGCGTGGGCGGGCGAGGTCGTTCCGCCTCCGGTCTTAGAAATCGACCGCGATGCCCTTCTTCTCCCAATCGCCATAGCGCGTCGGGGAAAGACCCGCGGGATCGTCTTTCGCTTCCGCCGCCTTGGGCGCGGGCACGGGCGGGCTCGCCGAAAGGTGGGCGGGCGGCTTCAGATGCGCAGGGCGTCTGGACTGTTCGGGCGTGTCGGTCATAGGGCGTTGCGGCTTTTCCGGTTCGGGCCCATGTGGGCCGCGATGAGCGATCAGACAAGACGGGATCAGGATGGCGCAGGCGTCGCCACGCGCGCTGCGGCGCTGCGCCTGCTGGATGCGGTGCTGCGCAAGGGGCTGCCGCTGGAAAGCGCGCTCGACAATGCCGCGCGTGGGTTGGAGCGGCCCGACGACCGCGCGCTCGCGCATGCGATCGCTGCCGAGGTCTTGCGCCGCCTGCCCGATCTCGACGCCCTGATTGACAGCGCCACCGCCAAGCCTTTGCCGCCGGACGCCAAGGCGCGGACCGCGCTGCGCATCGCGCTCGTCCAGGCGCTGCAACTCCATACGCCGCCGCATGCCGCGATCTCGACCGTGCTACCTTTGGTCGATGGCGGTCCGCGCAAATTGGTCCATGGCGTGTTCGGAACGCTCGACCGCAAGGGCGCGAAGCTGCCCGAATTGCCAAGCCTGCCCGACGGAGTCGCCTATCGCTGGGCCGAGGCTTGGGGCGCGGATGTGGTCGAGGCCGCGCAGCGCGCGATCGCCGCGCCGCCGCCGCTCGATCTGACCTTGCGCGACGGTCCGGTCGAAGGGCTGGACGGCACCAGCCTCGCCCCCGGCCATCTCCGCCTGCCCGCGGGCGGGCGCGTCACCGAATTGCCGGGCTTCGACGAGGGCGCGTTCTGGGTACAGGATATTTCGGCGAGCCTGCCTGCGCGCATGATCGGCACCGGCCCTGGCCGTGCGCTTGACCTGTGTGCCGCGCCGGGCGGCAAGACGATGCAACTTGCCGCCGCCGGCTGGGACGTGACCGCGGTCGATCTCGACGACCGCCGGCTCAAGCGTGTACGCGAGAATCTGGCCCGTACGAAGCTCAAGGCAAAGCTGGTAAGCGGCGACGCGTTGACCTTCAGCGACGATCCTTATGACGCGGTCTTGCTCGACGCGCCGTGTTCCGCGACCGGTATCTTCCGCCGCCATCCCGACGTGCTGCACCGGGTCCGGCCGCGCGTGATCGGGACGATGGCCGAACGGCAGCAGGCCATGCTGGCGCGTGCGGCCAGCCTGGTGAAACCGGGCGGTATTCTGGTCTATTCGGTCTGCTCGCTTGAACCGCAGGAGGGCGAGCAGATCGCTGACGCGTTCCTGGCCAGCCATGCCGGTTTCAAGCTCGATCCCGTCGTTGCCCACGAATTGCCCGAGGGTATTGCGCCCAACGCGATGAGCCAGGTCCGCGTCCTGCCCGGTGCGCTCGCCGAACAGGGCGGCGCCGACGGTTTCTTCGTCGCGCGTTTCCGACGGAGCTGATTAAGGGCATGGAGTGTCTGGGGATCACTCCATGCCCTCCCACCCCGAGGCCGGGGCGAGCTCAGATCCGAAGGGAGGAGCGGCGGCGCAGCAAAGTCCCCGCGCCGGCGAAGCCGCCGACCATCATCGCCCAGGATGCGAGCGCCGGAAGCGGGTGTGCGCCGCCGTCGGTGGCGACGGTGTGCACGAAACTTTTCCAGCCGATGCCGTTGGCGACGGTTTCGGGGTTGGCGAAGCCGACGGTCGTCTCGGCGGGAAGAGGATGCACCGGGGCTCGGCTCGCGGCACAAGCGGGCGCGGCTAAGGCGACGGCGTAGAGGGTGAAAGCGATCGCGCGCATGTTCGTGTCGGTGTCCCTGCTGGTCTCAAGGATAAGACATTGCTTTGTGCCGGTTTATTCCGGGATGGTTCACGGCTTGCGGAACGGGATGGGTAACGATGGTGCACCAAGCCTTGGAGATGTGGGTGCAACCGGGCCTGACGCGCCCGATCCGGCGCTGCACAAAGCGGATTCCCCAGCGCGCCAAACCCGACTAGAGATTGGCCATGGCGCGCCCCATCCTCATCTCCGCCTCGATCCTGTCGGCCGATTTCGCCCGGATGGGCGAGGAGGTGCGCGCGGTCGATGAAGCCGGCGTCGACTGGATTCATATCGACGTGATGGATGGGCATTTCGTGCCCAACATCACGCTGGGGCCGCAAATGGTCCGTGCGATCCGCCCCCATACGAAGAAGACGCTCGACGTCCATCTGATGATCGCGCCGGTCGATCGCTATCTGGAGGACTTCGCCGAGGCCGGCGCCGATCTGATGACGGTTCATGCCGAGGCGGGACCGCACCTCCATCGCAGCATCCAGGCCGTGAAGGGCCTGGGCAAGAAAGCGGGCGTCGCACTCAACCCCGCGACCCCGGCCGAGGCGGTGGATTATATCATCGACGATGTCGACGTGATCATGGTGATGAGCGTCAATCCCGGCTTTGGCGGGCAGAAGTTCATCGATAGCCAGCTCCGCAAGATCGAGACCTTGCGCGCCAAGATCGGCGCCACCGGCCGCGACATCGGGCTGGAGGTCGATGGCGGCATCGGTGCTCAGAACATCGCCAAGGCGATCGCGGCGGGGGCCAATGTGCTGGTCGCGGGCACCGCCACCTTCCAGGGCGGGCCGAGCCATTATGCCGCCAACATCGCCGCGCTGCGCGAGGCGCGCTGATGGCGGACGAGCCCGTGACGGGCGAGGAGGATTCCGGCCCTAGCCAGCATCGTGCCGGCCAAAGGCCCGGCTCCTCGCTCAGCGAGACACTGGGCCGCGCGATCAAGAAACTGAGTTTCCGCACGCCGGTCCATAAATTGCGCCTGCGCGGGCGCTATCCGCTGCAATTGCTCGACGTGCCCGCCGATCCGATCCCCGGCAGCGTGCGCGCGGGCCGCGCCTTGCTCGATGGCAAGATGGTCGCGGCGGGCGAAGTGATCCCATTCGATGGGCTCGATCGCGGCGGCTTCTCGCCCGCTTTTACCGATTATTGGCAGAGCTTCGCCTGGCTGCGCGACCTGTCCGCAGCAGTCGAGCGGCGCGGCGCGGCGCCGGTCGCCGAGACTTTGATGCGACAATGGCTGGCAGCCCATGCGCGGAATGTCACCGAGCCCGCCTGGCGGCCCGATCTGTGGGGCCGGCGCATCTTGTTCTGGACGGCTTATGCGCCCTTCATTCTCGACACGCGCGACGGCGAGTATCGCAAGGAAGTGCTGAACGCGCTCGCACGCGGTGCGCGTCATCTCGACAGCGCCGCTGACACTGCACCGCAAGGTCTGCCCCGCGTCACAGCCTGGGCGGGTGTGATTGCGGCGGGGCTGCTTTTCCCCGGCGGTGATCCGCGCACCGCGCATGGCGAGGCGGGCATGACCCGCGCGCTCGCTTTGGCGGTGCATGGCGATGGCGGGCTGATCTCGCGCTCTCCGGTCGAGCAACTGGCCTTGGTCGAACTGCTCGCCCAATTGCGCGGCGTATATGAGGTGCGCGCGCGGCCACCGGCGGGCGCGGTTGCGACAGCGCTGACGCAGGCGATCCCGGTGCTCGCCAGTTCGACCCTGGGCGATGGTGCCCTGTCGAGCTGGCAGGGTGGCGGTCCGGCGAGTGCGTCGCGGGTCGCGGCAGCGTTGGCGGCAGTCAATTTCCGGGGCGGCATGCGCGACGATGCGCGCGACTGGGGTTATCAGAAGCTCAGCTGCGGCGACACGCAGCTTGTCATCGATGCAGCCCCGCCGCCGGCGGCGGCCCTGTCACGCGGCGCCTGCGCTTCGACGCTCGCCTTCGAGCTATCGGACGAAGGGCAGCGCATTGTCGTCAATTGCGGCGGCGGCGCAGGCCTTCCCGCCGAATTTGCCGCAGGCCTGCGCACCACCGCTGCGCATTCGACTTTGGTGCTCGACGAGACCAATTCGACCGCGATCCATCCCGACGGATCGATGGGACGCGGCGTGACCGAGGTCTCGCTGACCCGGGTCGAGACCCCCGAAGCGCGTCGGATCGAGGCGGCGCATGACGGCTATGTCAAACGCTTCGGCTTCAGCCATCGACGCCGGCTGAGCCTTGCCGCCGACGGCCGTTCGCTTGAGGGTGAAGACAAACTCCAGCCCGAAGGCCGCAAGAAAGCCTCGGCGAGCACGCCGCTCGCGCTCTGGTTTCACATCGCGCCAGGAATCGAGACCGTGCTCACGACCGACGGGCAGGGCGCGTTGCTGCGCCCCGAGGAAGGCACGGGTTGGCAGTTCCGCACGCGCGTCGGCGCGCTGGCGCTGGAGGATTCGGTCTGGATCGACGGCGCGGGCCGTCCGCGCGCCTGCAAGGCCTTGGTGGTGACGCTCGATACGCCAGATGCCGGCGTCACCATCCCCTGGTCGTTCAGACGCGTTCGCTGATCAGCGCGCGAGCAGGCCGCGTGCCTGCGACGCCACCTGCGCCAGCATCGCCGCGCTCGGCGTCGGCGAGAGCCGGGCGCGATCGACCAACGTCTTGAACTGGTCGATCCGTGGCGCCTGCGCCTTGAGCCAGGCATCGACCGCTCTCTGCGGATCGCTGCCGTTGGCGCGTGCGAGGAAGTCGAGCCGCAATTGCTCGAAATCACGCGCAAGGCCCGCGGCGAGCAGCCGCTCCCACGGATCGGACGAGACGAAGCGCAGTGCTGCCTGCTTGGCCCAATCGAGTCCAAGCGCCTCGCCCAACCGGACATAGGCCTGCGTCACCACCAGTTCGTCAGCCGAAATCTGTGCGGCGAGGCTTGCCGTGCCGATCGCGCCATCGAGTTCGTAGAGGCGGACGATCCGGTCGATAATATCGTCGCCCGCGCCCTCGATTCCCAGCCGCGAGCGCAATGCCGCCGCTCCCAACCGCGCTTCCTGCTTGAGCAGGCTGTCGAGGCGGGATTCGAGCCGCTTCACGCCGGGCGCCAGAGCATCCGCCAACGCGCCCGGGGCGATGTCTCCGCCTGCCGCGCGCATCGCATCCGCAACGTGCAGGCGCCCTGCTGCGCCGGCTGCGGCGATCAGCGCCAGTCGTGTCGTCTCGGGCAGCACCGCCTGTTCGATCGCTTCGAACAGGCTTTCGAGTTGGAAGATGGCATCGACCGCGAAATAGGCCGCCGCGACCTGCGCGAGCGCGGCGCCTTCCTCTTCGGCGAGCTCGAACGGCGTGACCAGGCCGAGCCGGTTGACCACGCGGTTCGCCATCTTGGTGGCGATGATCTCGGGTCGCAGCCGGTGATCGTCGATCGCCTGGCCGAAACGCGCCTGCATTGCCGGCGGGAAGGCGGCATGCAGGATCGGGCGGAGCAAGGCGTCGGACGCGACCGCCGAAGCCTCAATCGCCGCCTGCATCGCCAACTTGCCGTGGCTCAGGATGACGGCAAGCTCCGGTCGGGTCAGGCCATGCCCCTCTTGCGCGCGGCGCAGCAGATTGGCGTTGCTCTCGATCCCGTCGACCGAACGGTCGATCCTGCCCGACGCCTCCAGCATCTCGACCACGCGCAACTGCGCCGGCAAAGCCGCCGCACCGCCATGTTCGGCAAGCGACAGGCCGAGCGTCTGGAGGCGATTATCCTCCAGCACGATATGGGCGACATCGTCGGTCATCTCGGCGAGGAAGGCGTTACGATCCTCGAAGCTGAGGCGCCCTTCATTCATCTCGCGGTTGAGCGCGATCTTGATGTTGACCTCGTTGTCCGAGCAATCGACGCCGGCCGAATTGTCGATGAAGTCGGTGTTGATCCGACCGCCATTCTCCGCGAACTCGATCCGTCCCGCCTGGGTCACGCCCAAGTTGGCGCCCTCACCGATCACTTTGGCGCGTACGTCCGATCCGTTGACGCGATGCGCGTCGTTGGCGGGATCACCGACCTCGGCATTCGACTGGAAGCCGGCCTTCACATAGGTGCCGATGCCGCCGAACCAGAGCAGGTCGGCGGGCGCCTTCAGGATCGCGCTGATCAGGCCCGACGGATCGATCTCGTCCACGTCGAGCGCCAGCACCGCCTTCATTTCGGGCGATAGCGGTATCGATTTCTGGGTGCGGGGGTAGATTCCGCCGCCCTTGGAAATCAGCGTCGCATCATAATCCGCCCAGGACGAACGCGGCAGCGCGAACATGCGCGCGCGCTCGGCCCAGCTCGTTGCCGCATCCGGGTTGGGATCGAGGAAGAAGTGGCGGTGGTCGAACGCGGCGACCAGCCGGATCGACTTCGACAAGAGCATGCCATTGCCGAACACGTCACCCGACATGTCGCCGCAACCGACCACGCTGACCGGATCGGTCTGCACGTCCACGCCCTGTTCCAGGAAGTGGCGCTGGACCGAGACCCAGGCGCCGCGCGCGGTGATTGCCATGGCCTTGTGATCGTAGCCGTTGCTGCCGCCTGAGGCGAAAGCGTCGCCCAGCCAGAAGCCGTGCTCGACCGCGATCGCGTTGGCGACGTCGGAGAAGGTGGCGGTGCCCTTGTCCGCGGCGACGACGAAATAGGGATCGTCGCCGTCGAGCACCTTCACGCCCGCCGGATGGACGACCTTGCCCTCGACGAAATTGTCGGTGACCGACAATAGGGTACGGATGAAGATGCGATAGCTTTCCGTGCCTTCGGTCAGCCAGGCGTCGCGGTTGGAAACGGGCGGCAATTGCTTGGGATAGAAGCCACCCTTGGCGCCGGTCGGCACGATGACGGCATTCTTGACCACCTGCGCCTTCATCAGGCCGAGGATTTCGGTGCGGAAATCGTCGCGCCGGTCGGACCAGCGCAGGCCGCCGCGGGCGATCGGGCCACCGCGCAGGTGAATGCCCTCGACGCGGGGCGAATAGACCCAGATTTCGCGCCACGGCAGCGGCTTGGGCAGATTGGGAACGCGCGCGGATTCGAGCTTGAAGGCAAGCGCCTCCTGGGCGGCGGGCGCGAAGGCGTTGGTGCGCAGGATCGCGCGGACCACACCCGCCATGCGGCGCAGGATACGATCGTCCTCGATCGACGCGACCTGTGCGAGCGCGGCTTCAAGCGCCTCGCTGGCCGTTTTGTCATCGCCTTTGTGTGCCGGATCGTGGCGCGCGTCGAACAAGGCGATCAGCGCGCGCGCGACGTCGGGCGCGCGATGCAGAGCATCGGCAACCGTCTGCAGACCGTAAGGCAGGCCGGTCTGGCGCAGATACCGGAACCAGGCGCGGACCAGCACCACTTCGCGCGGATCGAGGCCGACGCCGACGATCAACGCATTGAACGCGTCATTTTCGGCATGGTTGGCGAGCACTGCCGCGATCGCGGTTTCGGCGACGTCGGCGCGCGAGAGCAGTGCATCCGCGGCCTCCTTGCCGTCGGCCTCAAGCAGAAACTCGTGGATGAAACCCGCATCGCCACCGTCCAGCGGCGTCGGGATCTCCTCAAGAACGCGGAAGCCGAAATTCTCGAACACCGGTACCGCTTCGGACAGCGGGATCAGTTCGCCCAGGCGATAGGTCTTGAGCCGCATCCGCGCGCCGGTATCGTCGGCGGTGCGGCACAGGCGCACCGCACGGCTATCCGTATCCTCCAGGCTTGCCAGTCGCTCGATATCGGCCGCAGCCTCGTCCGGCGTGGACCGGGTGCGGAATTCCTGGGGAAACTTCTCGGCCCAGTCGATTGCGAGCCGGGCAGCGCGGGTCGGGTTGGCGCTTTCAAGAAGCCGTGCCTCGATCGCGGGCGTCCAGCCGCGCAGCATCTTTTCGATCTGGCAATCAAGCTCGGCCGCGTCTGGCAACGGCGCGCCGAGCGGCATGTCGAGCGTGTAGCGCAGCAGAGCGAGGTCGCCTTCACCCAGATCGAGCGCCCAGTTGGTCACCGGGGCATGCGCGGCCTGTTCCAGCATGACCCGAATCGCCTCGCGCTGGCGGTTCGAAAGCGCATCGCGCGGCAGCCAGACGAAGGCGAAGAGGTGGCGGTTGAGCGGTCCCGGCGCCAGCACCAGCTTGGGGCGCGGCCGGTCGGCCAAACTCATCGCGGTCAGCGCGACCTCCTCCAGCACCGGTGCGGAGAAGGTGGTGAGGATGTCGTGCGGCAGGTCCGAAAGCGCGTGATGCAGCGCCTTGCCCGCGTGCGACGAGGGATCGAAGCCATATTTGCCCTCGATCTGGGCGAGGCGTGTGCGCAGCACCGGAACCTTGTCCGACGGCGCGCGCAAGGCCGAGCTGGTCCATAGGCCCGCGGTGACCGACAGGCCCGCGATCTTGCCGCCCGCGCGCACCGGCACGATCAGGAGATCAAGCGGGCCGCGGCGATGGACGGTCGCGACCCGGTCGCCCTTGACCACCAAGGGCGCCTCGCCGCCATCGTCGAACCAGCGGAAGGCGGCGTCGCGCGCCGCGTCCGACCAGAGCTTTTCGCTCTTGGGCTCGCGCAGGATGCCGAGGCCAGGATCGGCCGACCCATCGCGATGCTCGACATGGTGGCCGAGCAGGGTGATGTGCTTCTCCAGGAACCAGCGCAACAGCGACGCGCCTTCGCCATCGGGCAAGGTCTGCGCCGCGTCGCGCAGCGTCATTTGCAGCTTGGGCCAATCCTCGACTGCGGCGCGCACGTCAGCGAGCACCTGCGTCAGGCTGGCTTCGAGCTCGCGGCGGTGCTTCGCATCGACGCGGTCGACTTCCATGTAGATCATCGACTCGTGCCGCTCACCGCTCGATCCGGCCGGCAGGACCGCGCTCAGCCGTCCGTCGGCGCCGCGGCGGACCGGCAAAACCGGGTGGAGCAGGCGGTGGATATCGACATTCTGCGCGGCGAGTGCCGCCGCGACCGAATCCACCAGAAAGGGCATGTCGTCGTTGACGATGCCGAGCCGCATCCGCCGGTGGACGCTGTCGCCGCCCAAGGATTCCAGCGCGATCGCCGGCTGGCCCGGCGTGCGGCTGGCCGCCGTATTGGCCATGAAGGCGACTGCGTCGGCCCTGGCATGATCATCGAAATTGTCGGTTTCGCCGGGCAGAGCGCCCGCCACCAAAGCCGCGCCAATAGCGGC
>FTCH01000204.1_pt1 | contig 15044 bp, 14 predicted proteins | sample 1639671 | NCBI WGS metagenome assembly FTCH01 (sample SAMEA3914869, study PRJEB12502) | metagenome | biome: forest; material: soil | place: USA | collected 2012-03-12 | depth 0.1 m
AAATGCCCGAGCTGCGGGACGATGCTGTTCACCCGCGAATATGAAGAGAATCAGTCGGTCTGCACCAAGTGCCAGCATCATGGGCGGATCGGCCCGGATGCGCGCTTCGATGCTTTGTTCGATGGCGGCATCTACACCCCGATCGCGACCCCGCAGGTGCGCGAGGACCCGCTCAAGTTCCGCGATTCCAAGAAATATGCCGAACGGATCAAGGCCGCGCGGACCAAGACCGGCGAGCAGGACGCGCTGATCAACGCCAGCGGCAAGATCGAGGGCTTCAAGGCCGTCGTCGGCGTACAGGACTTCGCCTTCATGGGCGGATCGATGGGCCTGGGCGTGGGCGCGGCCTTCCTGGCGGGCGTGCAGGCGGCGATCGCCGAGCAATGCCCCTACATCATCTTCACCGCCGCCGGTGGCGCTCGCATGCAGGAGGGCATCCTCTCGCTCATGCAGATGCCCAAGACGACGGTCGCGATCCAGCAATTGCACGAAGCGGGCCTGCCCTACATCGTCGTGATGACCGATCCGACCACGGGCGGCGTCACCGCCAGCTATGCGATGCTGGGCGACGTCCAGATCGCCGAGCCGGGCGCCCTGATCGGCTTCGCCGGCCAGCGCGTGATCGAAAGCACGATCCGCGAGAAGCTTCCCGAAGGCTTCCAGCGCGCCGAATATCTGCTCGATCACGGCATGCTCGATATGGTCGTCCACCGCCACAAGCTCCGCAGCGAACTGGCGCGCGTGATAGCTTATCTCTGCCCCGGCAAGCAGGCGGCGTGATGCCGTTTAACCCCTCCCTTTCAAGGGAGGGGAAGGGGTGGGTGTGCGCGTCTGCGCGCTTAAAAGACTCGGGCCGCCGCTTCCCCATTTCTCCCGGACTCACCCACCCCAACCCAGCGTCAGGTGAACAGTGCCCCGCACTGTTCAGATCATGCCGGGGGCATGATCGACCTGACGCTCTTGAAAGGGAGGGGCTTTAGAATGGATTTCGCCGTCTCGTCCGATCCCGCGGTCCAGCGTCAGCTCGACCGGCTGGCGACCCTGTCGCCGGGCGCCGACATCCTCGGACTCGAGCGGATCAGCGTGCTGCTCGATCGGCTCGGCAATCCCCATCGGCACTTGCCGCCGGTGTTCCATGTCGCGGGCACCAACGGCAAAGGCTCGACCTGCGCCTTCCTGCGCGCGGCGATCGAGGCGGCGGGCAAGAGTGCGCATGTCTACACCAGCCCGCACCTCGTCCGCTTCAACGAGCGGATCCGCATCGCCGGCCATCTGATCGAGGACGCATTGCTGGCGAACCTGCTCGCTGAAGTCCTGGACATTGCCGACGGCATTTCGCCGAGCTTCTTCGAGGTCACCACCGCCGCCGCCTTCCTGGCCTTTGCGCGAACGCCGGCCGACGCGTGCATCATCGAGGTTGGGCTGGGCGGGCGACTGGATGCGACCAACATCATCGAGCAGCCGGTCGTGTGCGGCATCACGCAGCTCGGGCTCGACCATCAGGCCTTCCTAGGTGACCGGATCGAACAGATCGCGTTCGAGAAAGCGGGCATCGCCAAGGCCAATGTGCCGCTGGTCACGCAACATTATCCTGCCGCGCAGGGCAATGAGATCGGCCGCGTCGCGCGCGCGGTCGGCGCCAATTGGATGGAGAAAGGCGGGGTGTGGGACGCTTCCGCCTATCGCGGCCGGCTCCATTATCATGACGAAAACGGCGATCTGGAGCTGCCCTTGCCGCGCCTGCCCGGCGCGCATCAGGCGATGAATGCCGGGCTGGCGATCGCGATGCTGCGCCATCAGCGCGCGATCGACGTGCCCGCCTCCGCTTTGCGCGCCGCGATGGGCTGGGCGGAATGGCCCGCGCGGCTGCAGAAAATCGCGACCGGACCGCTGCCCGCGCTCCTGCCCGAGGGCAGCGAATTGTGGCTCGATGGCGGGCATAATCCTGCCGCCGGACGCGCCATCGCCGATTTCTTCCACCTGCGCCTTGCACCCGGCCGTCCCTTCCACCTGATCCTGGGCATGCTCTCCAACAAGGATCTGCGAGGGCTGCTCGAGCCGTTTGCGGGCAGCCATGTCCATATCGTGGCGGTGCCGGTGCCCGGCCATGCGCATCATGACGCCGACGCGGTACGCGCAGCGGCGGAAAGCCTGGGGCTCACCGCCGATGCTGCCACCGATGCGGTCGAAGCGCTCAGGCAGCTCGCCATGCGCGATGAAGCCGCGCCTTTGGTGCTGATCGGCGGTTCGCTTTATCTCGCCGGCACCGTGCTCGCGGCCAACGGAACCCCGCCCGTCTGATCGCAACGCTGCATTATTGCGATTGACTTGCAATAGCGAGAGTGGAAATCTGGCGCTTCTGTTGTGGAGTCGCCGATGCATCCGACCGAGCCGTCCGCCGCCCTTTTGCCGCATGCCGCGCCGGCAAGCCCCTATCGCCGGCTGTTGCTGTTCGCGATCCGGCGGATGGCTGCGGGCGGAATCGGCGATGCGCATGCGGCGCATGCAATCTTCACCGGTTTCGGCCTCGGCTATCGCCGCCCGCTGGTCCTGTTGCGCGCGTTGATGGCGGAGCTATCGCGCGTCTCCACCACCCAGCTCAAGGTCGCTCCGTGCTGCTGCCCGCGCATGACACGAGACGAGGCGATGTTATTGGATTTGATCGCGGAAGCGCCGTCCCGTCCGACCCAGGTCCATCAAGCGATGGGCGATCTGCTGCATGTGCGCGGCTGCCTAGGCGCGCTCAGCAGCGCCGAAGCGGTTGCCAACGCCTTCGCCGATCTCGGAATGCCGCTCGCCGAGTGATTGCACAAAATGCAACTGCGATAGACTGTTTTGAACTGGCGATAAAACGCATTTGCGCTATCTATGCTGCACCGCACAATACAGAGATGCGGTGTTTCGCAAAGGAAAAAGCTGTGAAGTTTGAGAACGCGACGAGCTTGATGCTCGCGATCGCGGCGCAGGCGCTTGCCGTCGGCATCATTCTCGCTCTCTAAGAGACGCGAGCGATCGGGGGGCGGCGGTAATATCCGCCGCCATTACCCCCTCCTCAGGCCTCCACCAGCTCCAGCCCCTCCATTTTCGCGACCGGCAGCCCGCCCTTCTTCTTCGACTGGGCGAGCAGCTCTTCCTTGCGCGCCGCCAACCGCGCGCCCAACGCTTCCATATCGATGTCGGTACGTCGGGCCTGCGCGAACATGCCCGTGATCCAGCGTTCTTCCTCGGCAACGTGGTGCTTGATCTCTTCGGACAGCACCTTGACCTTGGCGTCGTAATAATCGTCCTTGGGATCGGCCTGGGCGAGATCGTTGACCAGCACCTTGGCGCCGTCATGTTCGATCACGCCTTCCTCGACCAGAGCCGCGTCGATCTTCGGCTTGATCGCGGGGTAGAAGATTTCCTCTTCGATGATCGTGTGGATCTTGAGCTCGATGCAAATCTGCTCGACGATCGCCGCCTTGCGATCGGACCGGCGCGCCTTGTCGAATTCCTCGAACAGGCTTTCAACCTTGCGGTGATCCGCCTTCAGCAGATCGATCGCGTCGCTCGGCATATCCTCGGCCATGAAATCCTCCTGTTTGTCAGGCGGATAACGTGGACCGCGAGCAAAGGGTTCAGGCTTCGGGCGGATTATCCCGATAGCGGATCGCCTCGACCCAGGCGAAGGACACGACCGCGTAGAAAGTGATCGCGCCCAGCCCCCAATCCCAATGACGGAAAGCGGCGAAGGGCAACATCGCCCAGATCAAGGTATCGACGCTTGCCAGCCAGATGGGCGACCTGATCGGGCTGATCCGCCGTTCCGCCGACAGGCCCAGCATTGCTGCCAGCAACAGGCCGCCGGTCAGCCACCAGCCCCATTGGCCCGAGCCCGTCGCGAGGATGCGCGACAGGCCGGCCACGCTCAGGCCCGCGCCCGCGAGACGGATCCAGCCGAATATTCTTTCCTGGACGCGCGAGCGCTGGCGGATGCGGCCAAGCCGGGCCGCGCCCGCCGCTGCCAGCCCCGACAGCAACAAGCCGATCAAGGGCACCCAGCGCCAGCCCGCCAGGCTGAGCGCGCCACCGACGATGGCGAGCAAGGCGCCCGCCCCCGCCACCATATTCGCCTCGGCCTTGCGCGCGAGCAGCAACGGCATCGCCAATTCTTCGGTCGGCGCGAACAGGACGCGCCCGATCAGATCGTCCGCCGGCTTGCGCGCGCCCACCAGGATCGCCTGTTCGGCGGCGGCGAGCGCGGCCGCATCGGTCGCGAGGATCGGCGGCTTGGCGGCGTCGATCCGGCCCGCGCCTTCCTGCACCGCGCGGCGCAGCAAGGTCGACACCGGATCCCACGCGCCGATCATCGCCGCGGTTTCGGCGAGGCGATGGCCGTCGAGCAGGGCGACACCTGCCCAGCGTTGCTCGGAATCGATCCGTTCGAACTGGCTATGCTCGGCGGTGTCGGGCAGCACCGCCAGAGCCGGCACATGCGCATGGCAGATCGCGCGCAGCAGGCCGACCTCGGGCAGACAGGCTTCGGCGATCAGCAGGACCGTCTCATCATCGCCGACCGCGTCGGCGACCTGATCGATTCCCTGCGCCATGCCGGTCTGGATGCCGTCGTGGCGCAGCCGTGCGACCGCCTCCAGCAATTCGCCCGGCCCTTCGTCGATCAGGAGCAGCACGCGTGCCGCGCCCGCCTCTACCGCGCGGCGGGCCTGGTGCTCGACCACGCTCATGCCCGCAAGCGGCAGAAGCGCGCGCAGACCGCCCGGCCCGGGCCCAGGCTCATAAGCGCCAATCAGCGCGGTGGGTCCCTCCCCCTCCATCGTTCGCGACTTTCAAACGCGGCGCGCCGCAAATCAAGCGCAGCGTGTGCAACTGGCGCTTTCGCGGCCCCGCCAAGCTGGTACAGTCGCCGGGTGAATCAGGGGGCGTTGCAAGTGGGTTGGGCGGAACAAGAACCGCAGGTTGAGACGACAGAGACGGCGCCCGAAGCTGAGACGTCGTGGGAAGTCGCGAGTCCGCGCCGCTGGCCGGGCATAGTCGCGGGCGTGCTGATCGGCCTGCTGGGCTTGGGTTGGGTGGCGGCCTTGGGCCTCACCCTGTTCCAGGCGAGCCCGGCGCATCTGTTGCCGCCTCTGACACTGGCTGCCTGGATCGGACTCGGCTGCGGCCCGCTCGCCTTGCTGGCGGTGCTATACCTCCTGCTGCTGCGCACCGGCCGGACCGAGGCCAATGCCTATGCCCGCGCCTCGACCCGTCTGCGCGCGGATACCGAAGCGCTGGCAGGCACGCTCGCCCTGCTGACCCGCCAGATCGAGGAAGCGCGCGGCGCGCTCAGCACCCAGGCGACGGAATTGCAGACGCTCGGCGCCGAAGCGAGCAGCCGGATCGGCCAGGCCGCCGCCGACCTCAGCACGCAGGCCGCCTCGGTCGACCGCACCGTCGCCACGCTCGGCACCGCGACCGCCGTCGCGCGCGAGGATCTGAACGTCCTGCTCACCGAATTGCCACATGCCGAAAGCGTCGCGCGCAGCCTGGCCGAGGGTCTGCGCCAGGGCGGCGCCGAGGCCGACAACCGGGCCCGCGCGCTGACCGAATTGCTGCGCGCGCTCGACATCCAGGCCAAGGCCGCCAATGAATCGACCGGTGGTGCGGCGGCCCGGCTCGGCAGCCAATTGGACCGGATCGAGGCGAGCGCCGCCGCCGCCGACAAGCGCATCGAGGATGCCGCCGGATCGATGGGCCGCGCGATCGACGCCGCGCTCGAAGCCGCCGCCGAAAGCCTGGTCGATGCGCGCGAGGTGATCGCGCAGCAAAGCCTGGCGCTCAATGCGCTGGTCGAACAGGGCCATGCCCAGGTTACCGCCGCAGGCGAGGACGCGACCCTGGCGCTCGCGACCCGGCTCGACGAGCTGGTCGGTCGGGTCGAAGGGATCGGCGCGGGCCTGCGCGGGCAGGAACTGACCGCACGCTCCTTGCTGTCGCAGCTCGAAACCGCGATCGCGGGCGTCGAGGCCAAGTTCGCCGAGCTGGGCGACAAAGGCGCGGAGCATACCGCCGATCTCGCCGAACATATCGTCGCGCTGGCGACCCATGCGGACATGGTCGGCCATGTACTCGGCACCAGCAGCCAGACCGCCGAGACCTTGCTCGGCCGGGTCGAGCAGTTGCGCGCGCAGGCGGACGCCAGCAACGCGACCATTTCCGACACGATCCCGGCGGCGCTGGCGCGCATCCGGCTCCACGCCGAACAGAGCTTGCAGGCGATCGCGACCGCAGGCGCGCGCACCGAAAGCCTGAGCGACGCCGCCGCCGCGGTGAGCGAGCGGCTGGCCGAGGCCGAGGTCCTGCTCGAACGCCAGAAGAATGCGCTCGGCGAAGCGGGCGGGCTGGCCGACAGCCGCCTGACCGCACTGATCGACCAGACGCGCACGCTGGAGGAATTGCTCGCCAAGGCGGATTCCGAGGTGCGCTCTCTCAGCCAGGGTGCGTCGGGCCATCTGGTCGAGGCTTTGAACCAGGTGCGCGACACCGCCGCGCGGGCCGCCGAAGAGGCGACCGATGCCCTGACCGGCGCGATCCCGCGCGTGGCGCAGCGGATGAGCGAGAGCGCGGCGCGCGCGATGAGCGCGGCGCTGGGCGATGTCGGCAAGGAGGAGATTGCCGCGATCGGGACCGCCTCCGAACAGGCGATCCAGGCGGCGCATCTGGCAGCCGAGCGGCTCACCCGCCAGATCGTCGCCATCGCCGAAACCGCGACCGCGATCGAAGCCCGGATCGAGGCCAACCGCGCCGATACCGAGGAGCATGACGACCAGAGTTTCGCGCGCACCGCGGGCCTGCTGATCGAGGCGTTGAATTCGACCGCGATCGACGTCGCCAAGATCTTCTCGAACGAAGTCAGCGACGAAGAGTGGAAGGCCTATCTGCGCGGCGACCGCGGCATCTTCACGCGCCGTGCGGTCAGATTGCTCGACCGCGCCGACACCCAGGCGATCACCCAGCGCTACAACGAGGATGGCGAGTTCCGCGAGCAGGTCCACCGCTACATCCACGATTTCGAATCGCTGCTGCGCCGGGTGATGGCGACGCGCGAGGGCACGCCGATCGCGACCACGATGCTGTCGTCGGACACGGGCAAGCTCTACGTCGCGCTGGCGCAGGCGATCGAGCGGTTGCGGAAGTAATCGCGCGCCGGCGCTAAAGAGCGAAGACCGAGACCGTCTGCGCGATCAGTTCGGCCTGCCCATAGGTGGTCAGAAAGGCGATGTCGGCGGCGTCGCGCCCGACCCCGATCTTCGCCATCGCGGACGGCGTCGCCATGCCGGTGGCATCGACCAGATGCCATGCGCCATCGAGGAAGACCTCCGCCACCGCATGGAAGTCCTCCGGCTCAACACCCAGGGCATAGACGCTCGCCATGCGCGCCGGGATGCCGGTGGCGCGGACCATGGTGATCAGCATGTGCGCGTAATCGCGGCACACACCCGCCCGGCGGACGAAGGTTTCGAGCGCGGTGGTCGCGGACGTGCTGACGCCGGGTTCGTAGGTGAAATCCCGCTCGATCCAGTCGCGCATCGCGGCCACCCGCGCGCCGCCTTGCAGGTCGCCGAACTCGGCATCGACGAAAGATTGGAACTGGTCCGACGGGCAATAACGCGAGGCCATCAGATATTGGACGGTTTCGCCGGGAAGACGGTGAAACGGCACCTGAGGCAAGGCCGCAATGTCAGCCGGGATGCGTTCGATCTCGACCGTCGCCCGATAGTCGACCGTCAACCGGTCCGCCACGTTGAGCCAGATTCTCTCTCCGATCGCGTCCTGACCGGCGACACGGACCATATGAGCCACGTCGGACAGACCAAGAAAGGGATCGCGCACGCGCTGCCCTGGGCCCGCTGCTGCCTCGATTTGGAGCAGGACGTCCGACGGGCTTGCGAAACGATAGTCCAGGGACGCTTGCACGAAGAGCTTCATGCCGGGCGAACGCCCGACCGACCGGTTCGGCTACAGTGGATTTCGGGGACGATGCTCAACCCGGATGGTGGACGAAGTCGAACGTCTCCACCGGCACCCAGTTATTGACGTAATTACCGTAATAGAGGCCGAACAGGACCACCGAGACGAGGGTGGTCCATTTCGCGGTGCGCGCGAAGCTGAACATGGGCGGCGCACCGCGCGACTGACCGGGCACGAGCACGTCCTCGCCCGCGCGCCGCAAGCGGAACGGCAGCACGAGGAAGAAGCTCAACGACCAGAACAGGAAGTAGATGGCGACGATCGAGGTCCAGCGCATGGACGTCCCTTAGACCCGGATGAGCGAAACTTCGACCACAGGTTTTTTACCCGTCCAGGCGGTCGCGGTGCGGCGGACGGCAAGACGGATCGTCTCGCGCAACGCCGCTTCGTCTTTCTTGCCGCCATCGACCGCTTCGGCCGCCGCGCTGGCGGCTTCCTCGATGAAGTCGTCCTTGTCTTCCTCGACCGGCACGCCCTGCAGCGCGATCGCGGGGGTGCCGCGCAGGCGCCCCTTGTCGTCGAGCGCGACCGCAACCGCGATCAGGCCGTTGATCGAGATCTTGCGGCGCTCGTTCATGGTCGAGCCGTCCGCCGGCAGGATCACGTCGCCATCGAGGATCAAGCGACCCGCGCGTTCCTCGCCCAGCTTCTTCGGCCCATTGGGCGCGAGCCGGATCAGGTCGCCATTCTGCTGGACGATGCCGCGCGGCACGCCCTGGCTCAGGGCAAAGCGCTCCTGCTCGGCCATGTGGCGCATCTCGCCATGGACCGGCAGGATGATCTCCGGCCGGATCCATTTGTACATCAGTTCCAGCTCGGGACGGCCGGGGTGGCCGGAGACGTGGACGTGCGCCTGGCGATCGGTGACCATCGCCACGCCTTTGGTCGCCAGCGCATTCTGGATGCGGCCGATCGCCATTTCGTTGCCGGGAATCTGCTTGGACGAGAAGACGACCGTGTCGCCCGCACCGAGCTTGATCGGATGGCTGTCGAACGCAATGCGCGACAAGGCCGCGCGCGGTTCGCCCTGGCCGCCGGTGGCGATGATCATCACGTCGCGCGGCGGCAGGCGCATCGCCTCGTCGAAATCGATCACGGGCGGGAAATCGGCGAGATAGCCGACACTCTTGGCGACGCGCACGATCCGGTCGAGCGAACGACCCGCGACGCACAGCTGGCGCCCGCAATCGCGCGCGACCTCGCCCAGCGTCTGGAGGCGGGCGGCGTTGGAGGCGAAGGTGGTGACCACGACACGGCCGGTCAGCCCCTTGATCACGCCGTCGAGGCCTTCGCGCACAGCGGCTTCGGAGCCCGAAGCGCTATCGTTGAAGACGTTGGTCGAATCGCAGACGAGCGCGAGCACGCCCTTGTCGCCGATCGCGGTCAGGTCGGCGGCGGTCGACGGCGTACCGAGCAAGGGCTCGTCGTCCAGCTTCCAGTCGCCGGTGTGGAAAATGTTGCCGTAGGGCGTCTCGATCAGCAGCGCATTGCCCTCGGGGATCGAGTGGGCAAGCGGGACATAGGTGAAGCCGAACGGACCGAGCTGGAAGCTGCCCTCGCGCTCGACGATATTGAGCTGGACCTGTTCGATCAGCCCCTCTTCCTCCAGCTTGCCCTTGATCAGGCCGGCGGTGAACGGCGTCGCGTAGAGCGGTACGCCGAGATCGGCGGCGAGATAGGGGATCGCGCCGATATGATCCTCATGGCCGTGGGTCAGCACGATGCCGAGCAGATTGTCGCGTTCCTGCTCAATGAAATCGAGATCGGGCAGGACGAGATCGATGCCCGGATAGGCCGGATCGGCGAAGGTCAGGCCGAGATCGACCATCACCCATTTGCCGTCGCAGCCGTAGAGATTGACGTTCATGCCGATTTCGCCCGAGCCCCCGAGCGCGAGAAACAGCAATTCTTTTCCTGGTTTGCTCACTAAAATTCCGATTGTTGACGGGCCTTGGCCCCTGAAGCGCCTTTGCGGCGCTTCCATCCTATTCGCATGTAGAGATTGTGGGCACCGCCGCAAGGCGGGTGGCGTCAGGCGGCCTTCAATTCGCGAATGAAACGATCGGTGGCCGATGCGAGCGCCTGCGCGGTGTGCGACAGGCTTGCCGCAGCCGCCGACACCTCGCCCGAGAGCGCCTCGGTCTCGCCGACCGCCTGGCCCATCGCCTCGACCTCGCGCGCCATGCTGACCGCGCCGGCCGCGGTCTGGCGCGCGGCATCCTCGATCGCGGTCGCGGTCTGGCGCTGATGTTCGACCTGGCCGCGGATCGCCTGGGCGGCGGCGGCAAGATCCTTGACCATGGTCGAGATGTTGGTGAGCGCGCCCTTGGCGCCATCGGCGCGCGATTGGGATTCGCCTGCGAGCGCGCGGATCTGATCGGTCGCGCGGGTCGCCTGGCCGGCGAGCTGCTTCACTTCCTGCGCCACCACCGCGAAACCGCGCCCGGCCTCGCCCGCGCGCGCCGCCTCGATCGTCGCGTTCAGCGACAGGAGGTTGGTCTGGCCGGCAATCTCCTGGATCGAATCCGCGAAGCCGCCGATCGCGCCGGTATGGCTGGCGAGCGCGTCGACCGCGCCGCGGCAGGATTCGGAGATGTCGCGCGCAGCACCGCTCAGCTGCGCCTGTTCGTCGACATTGGCGGCGATCGATCCGATCGAACCGGTCAGATCGCGCAGACGATCGGCCAGCAGGCTGGCATTTTGCGACGACGAGGCCGCGCTGGCCGCAGTCGCGCTGGTCTTGCGGTTGGCCCCGCGCACGATCGCGTCGAGCAATTGTGCGGATTCGTCGAGCTGGGCTGAGGCGCGACCGACCGCCGCGACGATATCGGCGATCGAATGCTGGAAGCCGTCGGCAAGCGTGAACAATTCGGCGCGACGCCGATCCGCCATTTCGCGCTCGAACGATTCCCGGCGTTCGCGCTCGTCGGATTCGCGGGCGCTGGCGACCTGGGCGGACTGATGGGCTTCCTCGACCCGGGCACGGTCCTCTTCGGCGCGATCCTTGGCGCGGTCGCTGTCTATGCGCGCCTCGTGCTGGCGCGCCAGCAGCCGACGCTGCGATTCGGCGAGATAGATCAGCACGGTCGCTTCGAGGATCACCGCGACGGCATGGACCAGCACGCGACCGAAATCGCCCTGGCCGGCAAAGACGAAACTGGGCGTGACCACGTCGAGCACCAGGTGATGCGCCGCGATCAGGAGCGTGGCGAGCAGGATCGGCCGCCAGTCGCACAGCACGGTCAACGCGCCGAGACCGACGAAGAAGAACATGTGCGCATCCATCTGCCAGAGATGGTGCTGGAGCAGGAATACGCCGAGCGCGGGGTGGATCGCGGCGAGCGTGCCGACGCACAGGCGCGCCTGCATATCGAACCGCCCCCTGATCGCCATCGCGGTCGGCAAGGCGTTGACCAGCAAGGCCAGCAGGACGGCGAGCCAGGTGTTGGGCGAGCCGACCGCCTTGCCGATCACCAGCAAGGCGAAGGCGCTTGCCCAGGCACTGGCAGTGAGGATGCGGACGCCGCGTTGGCGCATCGTATCGAGTTCGCCGATGCTCATGCCGCGGCTCCGTTGTCCGGACGGCAACCGACCGCCCCGCCCGCCAGCGTCAGCACGCCAGCCCGCGCCAGCGGCCCGAACAGGCGGTCGCGCCGTCCGTAGACGATCACCGACGAGGGCAAGGGGCCACGCTGGATAACCGAGGCGCCCCGTGTCAGCGCCAGCGCCACGATCCGGCCCTCGCTCTGCGGCGAGACCGGAACCAGCAACATGTTGCCCTCGGCCGGAGGCGCCAAGGCGACGCATGCGAAAACGACCAGCGCGCCAGCGATCTGGGCGCCGATCAAGGTTCGCTTCGATGTCGCTACGGAGGCGGACATGCCCAAGCGCCTAAGGAGATTTGGTTACGTTCCCGTAAACCAGCACCCTGATCGTAAGATAGGTGGGAACTAGCCGAACGGTGAATGGGCGGGGGTGGGCGAATCGGTTAAGTAACGAACAACAGAGCAGTCGCTCTTCGTTAGTAACTTGAGCGTAAGTTCACCGATTAGCTTGGCTTTGAATTCGAGGGGACGAGTTGTGAAGCGTTTCGTTGTTGCGTTGGCTGCGATGGCCATGGTTGCCCTGCCCGGTTCGGCGCAGGCTTCGAATTTCCTGCTCCATTACGAGAGCAATGGCGCGGCACCGCTCGCTGCCGATCTGACCGTCACCACCAGCGACGTGCTCAACGCCGTCGGCGGCTATGACGTTCTGGGTATCACGGGCGACGTTTCGGGTGACGAGATCACCGGCCTCACCGTCAATCCCGATCAGCCCAACTCGCATTACAGCGCGGATGGCTGGTTCATCTACGACAACGTCTATTTCGCGGATGCGTTGGTGAGCAATTGGGGCCTGCTCTTCACCAGCGCGGGCCACGAATATAACCTCTTCTCGGACAGCGCGACGCAGTTCGAGCTGTACCAGGCGACCCCGGGCGTCGGCTACACCGCCAATTCGGTCGGCAGCCTGTTCTCGAGCCCGGTCCTCCTGGGCCATCACTCGGAAAATGCCGCAGCCGCGGCCGTGCCCGAACCGACCAGCTGGCTGACGATGGCGATCGGCTTCGGTCTGCTCGGCGGCTTCATGCGCAGCAACCGCAAGGTTCGCGAAGAGAAGCTCGCTTAAAACCGGAATACGGCGCCGGCCCGTACCCCACGATCCGGGGTACGGGCCGGCGCTTTTTTGTTTGCGCGCTTCGGCATCTGGCGAAGCTTGCGGCACCGGCCCACGCCCTCACCCGACCTCCCAGACAGGGTATTCTATGGGAGGTCGGGTGAGGGCGTGGGCCGGTGCCGCTTTCAGCGTAGCTGAAACAATACCTTAATTGCCGTCGTCGTCCTTCGGGTTGTCCTGCTTCTGACAGGAGCAACCCGGCTTGGGCTTGCGTTCGACCTTGGTCGCGGCGAATTCGGTCGGGCTGAGTCCGCCTGAATGATCCGTATCGGCCTTGGCGAACTTCTCTTCGGCCTTGGCGGCATATTCGTCGAAGGTCAGCACGCCGTCATTGTTGACGTCGAGCTTGGCGAAGTTGCGGTGGCGCGCGGCGAGGAATTCGTCGCGGCTGATGATCCCGTTCTTGTCATGATCGGCGCGGGAGAAGCGCTTCTGCTCGCGCGTCTGATCGTCGGCCGTGGGCGGCTGGGGCGGCGTGTCGATATCGTCGGCCTCGTCCGTCTTGGCCTTGGCATGCGGCGCGCCGGGTAATTGATGCTTGGCCGCAGCGGTGCTGCGCCAATAGGAAACGCCGCCCACCACCAGCACCAAAGCCGCCAGCGCACCCACCCAGTAACGCCACATCGCCTGTCGCCTCCGCCCGTATTTTCGCGCAGGCTAACGCCCTGTCAGGCGAAGCGCCAGCATCCGTAGCAACCGATCCGGGCGCGCCTGGGTGCGGCGGCCGGTTTGCGCGTCCTTGCGTGCGAGCACGAACAAGGCCGCGAGCGGGCGGGCAGGCCCTAGCCATCTGCTTTTGGGAAGGCTTTCCGCCAGCTGCTTTGCGCGCGCCAAAGCGGTTTCGCGGACCTGGGCGTTGGAATGGCGGAAGCCAAGATCTGTGAGCGCCCAGACTTCCCCTGCGATGGGCAATCGTGAGTCGGTGGCGCCAAGCAGGGTCGCGGCCGCCGCGAAGAGATTGCCGCCGCGTTCGCGGCCATGGCGCGCGATCGCGTCGGCATCGGGTTCGCCATCGAGCAAAGCCGTCCAGCCATCCTCGATCGCCGCCAGCGCCGCGCCGGTGACACCGCGCGGCAGCAACGTCGCGGCGAGCAGGCCGAGCAGGGGTTCGGCCGGCGCGGGATCGCGATCGAGCTTCTCCAACGCCTCGCGCCACCAGGCGAGCCGCATCAGGCCGATCATGGTCTCGCTGGTCGAGGAGACGATCCCGCCGAAGCGTTCGTCGAGGGCGAAGATGGCGGCGAGGGCCGCGCGTTTATCCGCCGGCGCATAAGCGACGGCGAGCGCGCGTTCGGGATCGGCGAGGTCGATGGGAATCGTCATCCCTGCCCCCTCTCCCCGGTGGGGAGAGGGCTGGGGCGAGGGGGAACCGTCGGGACGTCAGGTTTGGTCACCCTCACCCAACCCTCTCCCGCAAGGGAGAGGGCTTGTCGCCCGCTCATTGCCTTAACGGTAGCAGACCTTCTTGGCCGCCGCGACGACCTGATCGGCGGTGATCAAGGCCATCTTCTCAAGGTTGGCGGCGTAAGGCAGCGGCACGTCGACATTGGTAACGCGCAGCACCGGCGCGTCGAGATCGTCGAAGCCGTCCTCCATCGCGATCGCGGCGATTTCCGACGCGATCGAGCAGGTCGGCCAGCCTTCCTCGACCACCACCATTCGGTTGGTCTTCTTGAGGCTGGCGAGGATCGTGCCCTTGTCGAGCGGACGCAGCGTGCGCAGATCGATCACCTCGGCGTCGATGCCCTCTTCCGCCAGCAACTTGGCGGCTTCGAGCGCCACGCCTACGCCGATCGTGTAGCTGACGAGCGTGACGTCCTTGCCCGGCTTGGCGACGCGCGCCTTGCCGATCGGCAGGACATAATCGTCGAGCTTGGGCACGTCGAACGACTGGCCGTAGAGCAGTTCGTTCTCGAGGAAGACGACCGGATCGTTCGAGCGGATCGCCGCCTTGAGCAGGCCCTTCGCATCGGCCGCCGAATAAGGCGCGATCACGATCAGGCCAGGGACAGCAGCGTACCAGGGACCGTAATTCTGGCTGTGCTGCGCGCCGACGCGGGCGGCGGCACCGTTGGGACCGCGGAACACGATCGGGCAGCGCATCTGGCCACCCGACATGTAATTGGTCTTGGCGGCCGAATTGATGATGTGGTCGATCGCCTGCATCGCGAAATTGAAGGTCATGAACTCGACGATCGGGCGCAGGCCCGCCATCGCCGCGCCCGCGCCGACGCCGGCAAAGCCATATTCGGTGATCGGCGTGTCGATCACGCGCTTGTCGCCGAATTCCTCGAGCAGACCCTGGGTGACCTTATAGG
>FTCH01000123.1_pt1 | contig 15026 bp, 9 predicted proteins | sample 1639671 | NCBI WGS metagenome assembly FTCH01 (sample SAMEA3914869, study PRJEB12502) | metagenome | biome: forest; material: soil | place: USA | collected 2012-03-12 | depth 0.1 m
GCCACCGTCTCGCTGACCGGCAGATTGGCCCACCCACCCAGATCGCCGCCGGGTGCGCCATGCTCGGTGGCGGAAACCCCTCCTGACACGAAACCTGCCGCAACGCCCAGTTCGGGCGCACGCGGCATGATCCGCACGATCCCGCCAAGCGAGCCCGCTCCGTACAGCGTGCCCTGTGGCCCTTCGAGCACCTCGACTGATTGGATGTCGTAGAGACGAAGATCAGGATCGGGTGCGTTATAGGTCAGCCGCAAATCGCCCAGATATTGCCCGACCGTTCCCTGCGTCGGACCGGTGAAGCTCGAATCCGCAATGCCGCGAATGAAGAGCTTGTTGCGGCCCGCACCGAGATAGGTCGAGGTCAGACTGGCGAGCTGGGTCACGATCGAATCCGTACCGCGCTCGCCATTGTTCGCGAGCCGCGCCCCGTCGAGCAGCTCGACCGTGCCCGGATAGTCGCGCAATCGCAGGTCGCGCTTGCTGCCTGTCACCACCACCTGATCAGTATCCACGCCGGAATCGGCAACCACGACGGGTAGCGCGACCGTCGGCTTGCGCGCGGCCCGGACCGCCCGCCATGCATTGGGCCCGATCTGAATCGGCCTGGCGCCCACCGCCCGCAACAAGGCGCGCAGCGCCTGCTCGGGCGTCTTCTGCCCCTGGAGCGCGGGCACCGCACGGCCCCACAGCGCCGGATCGTCGACAGCGACGCTGATGCCGGTCTGGCGCGATAGCGCCGCCAAAGCCGTCTCGAAGCTCCCTGCCGGGGTCGCGATGGTTCGCGTGGTCCCTTGTGCGGGAAGCGCCACGGCCGCCGCGACCGCCGCGAAGACAATCGGCCTCAGCACGTCAGTGGCGCGAAATCAGCCAGCCGGCGCCCCGGCGCTGGACGCGCGCGCGGAACAGCGGGCCCAGCCCCTCCAGCCGCGCCGGATCGGCGATCGAGATCACGCCCCGAAACGGCTGGCCGGCGAGATCGGGACTGACGTCGACCTTCGCGCCCGCATAACGCGACAGATCCTCCGCGACGCGCGCCAGCGGCTCGCCGGCATATAGGAAGCGGCCCTCGCGCCATGCGCCGACCTGATCGGGCGCGATCCGGCTGCGCACCGCGACCGGCCCGTCCGTCGCGACCCGGAGCATATCGCCCCGGCCTAGCATCAATTTCTGCGTGGCCGGATTATAGACGACCGCACCTTCCGCCACCGCGACCCGCATCCCGCTTCGGTCGCGCACCACATCGAAGCGCGTGCCGACGTCGAGCAGCTGATCCTGGCCGACCTGGACCGCGAAGGGATGCGCGGCATCGTGTGTCACGGTGAACAGCGCTTCGCCCTGCTTCAATTCGGCGTAGCGCGGATCCTTGCGATCGAGCACCAGGGTTGATTGGCCGTTGAGCAGGATCGTCGTGCCGCCCGCCAGGGTCAACGCGCGCCGCTCGCCCGCCCGCGTCGCGACCTGATAACGCTCGGACGCCGAGACCGGCATATGGACCGACACCACACCGACCAGCATCGCCGCCACCGCCGCACCGATCGCGGGCCACGCCCAGCGCCGCAGCGTCCGCCGCTCGGGCGCTGCCGTCGGTGCGGGCGCCAAAGCCGGCAATATATCGTCGAGTGCAGCGTCCTCCAGCGCCAACCGGTGATAAGCGTCGGCATGTGCCGGGGCGGCCCCGAGCCACGCCTCGAACGCGTCCCAATCCTCGAAATCCACGTCGCGCACGCGGACGACCCAGGCCAAGGCCTGGTCGTCGATTGCATGCTGGTCCCTGTTCATCGCCATGATCTGGCCCTCAGGACGGAGACGTCGGCCTCAAGCCTCATCCAGCCGCCTCCTTAGCGCGATCAACGCATGATAAGCCTTGCGCAGATCGGTCTCGACCGTGCTCAGGCTGACCCCCAATTCGCGCGCGATCATCTTCTGCGGCACGCCGTCGATCCGATGCCGACGAAAGGTATGAGCGACGCGTTCGCCCAGCCCGTCCAGTTCCGTCTGCACGATCCGCAACTGCTCGCGCGCAATCAGCGGGCGCTCGCCAATCGGATCCTGCGCGCGATCGGCGCCGTCATTCTCGATCTCGCTCCAGTCGGCGTCGCGCTTGGCCGCCTGCCGGACCGAGCGATAGCGATCGAGCATCAGATTGTTCGCCGCGCGATAAAGATAGGAAAGAGGCTGCGCGACCGGGCCCGACGGGCTGGTCGACACCTTGATCCACAATTCCTGCAGCAAATCCTCCGCGGCATCGCCCGCACCGTGCGCGGCGAGGAAGCGCAGCAGCCGGTCGCGATTGGCGAAGAATACGGATTGCAGGCCGGAATCGGACATCAGGCTTGCAGCCGGCCGCGGCGATTGTGGGACATGCGTGCGGTCTAGCGGCTTCGTTCCGGGGGGCCAACCTTCACGCATTTGCCAGCCGATTGCCTCCCTCGTGCCCGCGCGCGTCGCGAGCATCAACTGATCTAGACGGAGCCCGGCGGCGCAAACCTTTGCGCGCATGTTTTTCCAAGGATTAGGCGGACCTGATCCGTCGATCCGAGCGGGCGGCCGAGTGCAAGCGAGCGCGCGGCCGTCCAACCGGCTTCCCCGACGCGCCTTGCCGGTAGCGCGCAGCACGAAGGCCCGCATGACCGCGCTCGACTTCAACATCGTCTATCCGTTCGCTCGAACCCGGCCCGCGCCGGTCGCGGCGCGCGTTGCAGCCCCCGCCCTTGGCGCGGCCGAACTTTGCGTCATCGTCCCCACCTTTAACGAACGCGGCAATATCGATGAGCTTGCCGCGCGCATCGGCGCGGCGCTGACCGGGGTCCACTGGGAAATGATCGTGGTCGACGACGATTCCCCCGACGGCACCGCCGATCATGTGCGCGCGCTCCACCGTCGCGATCCGCGCATCCGCGTGATCCGCCGGATCGGGCGGCGTGGCCTGTCTTCAGCCTGCATCGAAGGCATGCTCGCCTCCGGCGCGCGCCATTTCGCGGTGATCGACGCCGACCTGCAGCACGATCCCGCCTTGCTGCGCGACATGATCGAGGCGCTGCGTTCGGGCGAGGTCGATCTGGTCTGTGCCAGCCGCCATGTCGAAGGGGGTTCGATCGGCGACTGGAGCCAGCAGCGCGCCGCGGGCAGCCGCTTCGCCACCTGGGCCGCGCGGGCCGTTACCGCCGCGCCCTTGTCCGATCCGATGAGCGGCTATTTCGCCGTGCGCCGCGAGGTGATCGATCGGGTTGCGCCACAGCTTTCGGGAATCGGCTTCAAGATCCTGCTCGATATCGTGCTGAACGCGGGTGCTGGCCTGCGCGTGCGCGAAATCCCCCTCACCTTCGGCTTCCGTGCGCATGGCGAAAGCAAGCTCAGCCCGCGCGTTATCTGGGATTATTGCATGATGCTGGCGGATCATCGCATCGGCGGCCGGTTGCCGCTCGGCCTGCTTTCCTATGGCGCAATCGCGACCGTCGCGCTCGCGCTCCACATGCTCTGTCTGTGGCTGGCGGTCGACCTGTATGGACTCAGCCTCACCACCGCGCAGGGCATCGCCGCCATCGCCGCCTGCGCGCTGACCTACGGCATCAAGGAAGCGCTCTCCTACCAGACGCGCGGTTCGTGGCGCTGGTATCTGGGCCTGCTCCCCTTCCTCGCCAGCTGCGCGCCAGGCATTGCGGGCAGCATATTGCTTGCGGCCTGGTTCGGTGGGCTCGGCACGAACGCGTTTGGCGCGGGACTGTGCGGCGCGCTGGTTGGTCTGTGGTGGAATTACGGCGCGGCCGACCGCCACGGCTGGGCGCGATGATCCTGCTCGATCTGGCGCGGCGCCACCGCTCGCTTGCGCAATTGCTGATCGCGCTGGCCGTTGCCTTCGCGACACGCGCCTGGCTGTTCGGTGATCCGGTGATCCAGATCGACGAGCAATTCTACCTGCTCACCGGCGACCGACTGCTCCACGGCGCCCTGCCTTATGTCGATATCTGGGATCGCAAGCCGGTTGGTATCTTCCTGCTTTACGCGGGCGTCCGCCTGCTCGGTGGCGAGGGAATCTACCAATATCAGGTGGTGGCGACTCTGTTCGCCGCCGCCACAGCCTTCCTGATCGCACAGATGGCAACGCGCTTCACCAATGGCCGGGGCGCGGCTTTGGCGGGGGCGTCCTATTTGCTGTGGCTCCTGATCTTCGATGGTGCGGGCGGCCAGACGCCGGTCTTCTACAATCTGTTCATGACGGGCGCGGGCGCGCTCGTGCTATGGCTGGTCGCCGCGGAAACCAGTCCCCGCCGTCTGCTCTTTGGCGGCACGGCGGCGATGCTGCTGGTCGGGCTCGCGCTCCAGATCAAATATTCTGTCCTGTTTGAAGGCGTCTTCTTCGGCCTCGTCCTGCTGTGGCGCGCCTGGCGGCTGGACCTGCGCCCCGCCGCCATCCTCGGCGCTGCCTTGCTATGGATCTCGGCTGCCCTGCTGCCGACCGTCGCGGCGCTCGCTTATTATGCCCAGGCCGGGCATCTCGACGCTTTCCTCTACGCCAATTTCCAATCGATCTTTCAGCGCGAGAATGCGCCGTCCAACAAATTGCTGTCGCGGCTGCTTGGCCTGATCGGCCTCGCCTTGCCCTTGTTGCTGTGCGCCCATGCCGGCTGGCGGCTCGCCCGGCGCAGCCCGCCCTCGCCCCAGACCGCCGCGCGGCGCTTCGTCTGGAGCTGGCTTGCGGCCTCGCTCGCCGGCTTGCTCGCGTTCGGCACCTATTTCACCCATTATTTCCTGCCGGTGCTGGTACCGCTGACTCTCGCTTGTGCCGGGCTACTCGGCGATCGCCAGGCAGGCGTCGCGATCGTGAGCAGTCGGGGCGTGCGCCGCATCTCGATCGCCGGCTTCCTGGCCGTGACCGGGGTCGGGCTCGCGCTCGCAACCGTGCCCAAGCGCGTCAAGCATCGCGGTCACGAACCCGAGGTGCGTGCCCTCGCCGCCAATATTCGCGCCAATCTGCACGGCTGCCTGTTCGCCTATGACGCCGATCCGATCCTCTATCTGATGAGCCAGGCCTGCCTGCCGACCACCCGCATCTTTCCCAACCATCTCAACGACGAGACCGAGGCGAATGCGATCGGGATCGATCCGGTACGCGAAACCGCGCGCATCTTCCGCGGTCGGCCCGATCTGGTCGTGCTGTCCAGCCCCGCGGACCCCGGCTTCAACCAGGCGACGCGCGCGATGGTCGAGCACGCGGTGGCGACCGATTATCGCCCGATCTTCCGCATCAGGATCGGTTCGCACGAACGCGTGGTGTTCAAGCGCCGTGCAGCCGAAGCGCGTCCGTCCGCGGCGCTTGCAACCGAGGATTCCGCCCGCCGCGCGGGCTGACCCGGATGGCGCGTTTTAGCCCTAGAGCGCGCCAAGAGGCCGGCACCGTTTCGGCGGTGTCGGCCTCGAACCCTTCGACTTCGCCGGTCAATATCGCGCGAGGAACGCTTCCTGGGTCGGCATGGCCTCGACGCAGGCATCGACCGCGCGTTCGAGATCACGCAGATTTGCCCGCATTTGCTCGGGTGCCAGGATATCGGCCATGGGATCATAGCCGCGCGGCCGAAGCCCTTGGCCGAGCATGACATATTGCCAGCTCTGGATTGGAAACAACTCGCTGTCTTCGCGCACGACCCGCCCATAAGATTCGAACAGATCGATCTTTTCGCGCAACGTGTCGGTCAGCGGCAATGCCTGGCAATGCCGCCAGAAGGGCGTGTCGTCCCGCGCGTTGACCGCATAATGAAGCAATAGGAAATCGCGGATCCGGCCATATTCGAAGGCGAGCCGCTGGTTGTACCGATCGATGTCGGCGCCTTCGAACCGACGATCCGGGAACATCTGCAACAGCATCGAGATGCCGCGTTGGATCAGGTGGATGCTGGTCGATTCCAACGGTTCGAGGAAGCCTGAAGAGAGGCCGAGTGCCACCACGTTCTTGTGCCAGGATTTCCGACGGCGCCCGGTCACGAACGAGAGTTGCCGCGGATCCGCCAGGGGCTCCGCATTCAGGTTGCCCAGCAACTCCGCGCGTGCCGCGTCGTCGGAAACGAATTCGCTGCAATAGACATAGCCGTTGCCGGATCGATGCTGGAGCGGGATCTGCCATTGCCACCCGCTTTGGCGGGCGATCGCGCGGGTCAGCGGCGCTGGTGGCCCCGCAATCCCGGCCGGAACGGCTATGGCGCGATCGCAAGGCAGCCATTTGCGCCAATCCTCGTAGCCGGTCTGGAGCGCATCCTCGATCAGGAGGCCGCGAAAGCCCGAACAATCCAGGAAAAGATCGGCTGCGATCCGCTCGCCGCCGGCGAGAGTCACGGCCTCGACAAAGCCGTCCTCGCCTCTCAACGACACCTCGCTGACCCGGCCTTCCGTCCGCTTGACGCCGCGCGCCACCGCATAATCGCGGAGCAATCGCGCAAACAGGCCCGCATCGAAGTGCAAGGCGTAGGTGATGCCTTCCAGCAGCGTGCCCGGCGCCGCAACCGGCCGCATGAACTTTCCATTCCTGGCGGCCGCAGCCATCAACGAATAGCGCGCCAGGTCCTGCGCTTCGCCATTCTGCCATAACCGCATCCACCAGCCGGCGAAGGGCACGCCTTCCATCGCGAAGCCGGTCTGGCCAAAGGGATGGAAGAATTCATGACCGACCCGCGTCCAATCCTCAAACGCGATGCCAAGCTTGAAGGTCGCATGCGTCTTGCGGATCAGGTCGTCCTCGTCGATGCCGAGCGCCCGAATGAACTCGATCATCGGCGGGATCGTCGCCTCGCCGACGCCGACGGTTCCGATCTCGTCGGATTCCACGAGCCGGATGCTGCAACCGAGCCCGCCCAGGAACTTGGCCAGCGCAGCCGCGGCCATCCAACCGGCCGTGCCGCCGCCCACGATGCATATGCTGCGGATGCGCTGGTCGGGCAGCCCCTCCATCTTCACTCCTTCCAAGACGTAGACCGGCGGCGTCAGGGCAGCGCAATCGAGACCAGCTGCACACTGAGCCTCGCCACGATCTGCCCGCTGCGATATTCGCCCCTGTCAGATCGGCTGCATCCCATAATCGCGGATCTTGCGGATCAGATCGCGGTTTTCCGGCAGCTGCGCCTGCATCCGTTCGGCGAGATCGGCTGCCTCCCGAAGATATTGGACCGCCTGCCGCTCGCTCTCCCGCTCCTCGTCCGGATCGACCTCTGTCTCGAAGCCCATGCCGTAAAGGACATATTGATAGCTGGCAGCGGGAAAGACCTCTTCCAGCCGGTCGAATTCGTCGAGAGGACCGGGAGGCTGATATTTCCAGAGCTTCAAAAGCCGCTGGAGTCGCGGCGGAATGGTCGCCGGGTCGCGGTTGTCGATCCAGAACTGACTGTCGTCGCGCTTCGTCAGCACATAATGCAATTTGAGAAAATCGATGATGCGACCCCACCGATAGGTGGTGGTCTCGTTGAAGCGCTGGGCGACGATATCCATCACGTCTCGATTGGCGGGTAGCTGTTCGGCGATCAGCTTCGCGGAAAGCTCGATCAGGACGATGGCGGAGGCTTCGAGCGGTTCCAGGAAACCCGCGGCCAGCCCCACCGCCACGCAATTGTTCTTCCAGAAGGTCTGGCGGTGACCGGACCGGATCGGGATTTTGCGCATCGGGAGGTGGTCGTGCTGCGGCCCCAGATAGTGGCGATATTCCGCCTCGGCGTCGGCATCGCTGATATGGCGGCTGGAATAGACGTAGCCCGTGCCGCGTCGCGACGGCAGGCCGATATCCCAGATCCAACCCGCGGATTGCGCGGTGGAAAGGGTTTGCGAGGCCATCGGCACATCTTCGCTGTCATACGGCACCTGCACCGCCAGGGCCGTGTCGCAGAAGAGGATATCGCTGCAATCCTCGAACGGAACCCCCAGCGCATCGCCGAGCAGCAGCGAGCGAAAGCCCGTGCAGTCGATAAAGAGATCACCCGGAATGTCGCCGGCCTGGTCGGTTGCGATACTGTCGATGTCACCGGACGCAGCGACGTTCACGCTGCGGACGTCCGCCAGTATATGGCGAACGCCGAGCTTGGTCGTGCAATGGCGGGTCAGGAACGGCGCGAATTTGCCCGCATCGAGATGATAGGCATAGTTCGCCATGCCGTCATATTCGGGCGTGGTGATGGACTTTGGCGCAAGCCCCCGTTCGCAGATCGCTTCCTGCGGACACACTGCGGCGGAAAAGGGAATGCCCTGGGCCTGGCCGCGCTTCAGCCAGAACGGCACGAGGTTCACCTCGCCAAATCCCTGGGGAAGCATCAGCGGATGATAATAAGCGTCGTCTTCCTCGCCGGTCGTCCATTTGGCGAACTTCGCGCCCTGCTTGAACGCCGCGTCGCATTCGCGAAAGAATTCGGTTTCGGAGACACCCATCTTCTTTAGCGTGGAACGCAGGGTTGGCCAGGTTCCCTCGCCTACGCCGATGATCGGGACGTTGGCGCTCTCGACCAGGGTCACGGAAAGACTTCCGGCGCGGATCCGGGCCTGATGCCGCGCGGCAATGACGCCCGCCGTCAGCCAGCCGGCGGTCCCGCCGCCGACGATGACGATGTTGCGAACAGGTTCACTCATGGTCCGTCGCCCGCTTCATAGGATCGACTTTACAAGAAAAAAGCTGGGCCGCCATGCACCCATGGCGGCCCAGGAGGGGGGATTACGACCTAGAAGTGAACGCGGGCGCCGAGCGTGAACTTGCGCCCATAATCGACCACGTCGAGCAGCTGGTTCTTGAACCGGCCGTGCGTGCTGTACGTGTCGTCATTGAGGTTGAGGGCCTCGAAGAACACGCTGATGTGCTTGTTGAAGTCGTAGCTTGTCGAGAAATCGACCTGCTTGCTCGAATTCACAAACACGGGCTCGCTGCCATATTGGCCGGTCGTCTGCGTCTGGCCGAAGTGATCCAGGTAGCTTGCGCGCCAGTTGAACGCGACACGCGCCTGGAAGCCCTGCTTGTCGTAGAACACGACCGCATTCGCCGAGTTGGCAAGGCCGGTCACCGCGAAGTTGCCCACCGTCAGGTTGTTCGGATCATACGGCTTGTTGGTGCCGACGAACGTCGCGTTGGCCTGGAAGCCAAAGCCCGAATTGCCGAACACCTGCTGCCAGGCGACTTCGACACCGCGCACCACCGCCGTCGGACCGTTGAGGTTGGTCGTGACGGAGAAGATCGCGAGAGCGCCGCCCTTGCTGGGATCGGTAACGCCGTTGATCGTCCGCTGATCGGTACCCGAGACGATGAAATTGCTCACCCTCTTGAGGAAGCCGTCAACCGAGAAATACGAGTTGCGGGCGTAATACCATTCCGCGCCGAGATCGAAGTTATCGGACAGGTACGGATCGAGATCGGGGTTGCCGCCCGAAGCCGTCAAGGCATTGACGCGCTGAGCGGAGCCGACCGAGACGGTCGGCTTGATCAGGTTCAAGGCCGGCCTGGTGAGCGAGCGGGAGATGTCGAGCCGAAGCTTCAGGCGTTCGGTGACATCAAGACCCAGATCGAAGTTCGGCAACAGGTACGAGTAAGTGTGCGTCGCCGTCACGTTGCTGGTCGGACCGTACTGGGTCTGAAGCGCGGTCAAGTCGCCCGGCGTGGTCGACAGCGAAACCGGCTGCTGTCCGATGCCGATCGCAGTGACCTTCGTGATCTCGTCACGCATGCCCATGTTGATGTGCAGCGGCATGTCGCCGATCTTGGTTTCCTGCGACAGGCTGATGAACGGCGACCAGCTTTCTTCGGTCAGACGCTCGTACCCGCCATTGTCGAACGCCATCGTGTAGACGCCGTCATAGGTGGGCGCCGCACCGGCATTGTAACCGGGAATCGTCTTGGTCTGCGGATTGCCCAATCCCTGCAGATAGTTGAGCACCTGGTACGGATTGAACTCCAGAATCTGGCCCGGCAGCCCGCTATTGTTGCTGAAGCCGGTGATGAAGCCCTTGGTGCTGAAGGACTGACCAAAGAAATCGTCCGGCAGATCGACACCGGTCGGCGAACCCGAGCTCGGGCCGTAACCGGAGTAGGCCTGCCAATCCTGCCCGCCCTGCAGCGTCGAGTAATCGCTCAGCGTGCGGTGGTCGCGCACATATTGAACGCCGAAACGGATCTTGGTTTCGTCCGAAGTCCAATTGCCCTGGATGCGGGCCTGATCCAGCGTGTCCTTGTTCTGGTTCGAGCTGATCGGGAACACGTGGCTGCCGATGATCGCCGGGTTGAGGAACGCGGCCGTATTGCCGTTGGGACCCCACGCATTCGGCGTCGGCACGCCATTGGCGCCGTGCAGGGAGATACCGACGTTGTTCTCGTTCAGGCAGGTGCCGCTGGCGCACGAGCCATAGCCGACGTCAGAGTCGATCGAGCTGATCTGCCCATCCGGATTGAGCCAGGATTGCGCGCGATCGGCGTCGAGTTCGACGTTGAAGTTGGAGCTTACGGTCCATTTGACGTTGGCGCCGAATTCGTTGTTGACCAGCGTCTCGGCGTTCATCTGCGCCTGGAAATCGGTCGGCGTATTCGGCTGGTTGAAGTTGGTGATCGTGCCGTTCTTGTCGGTCGTGATGTTGGTCAGGCTGCCGCTGTTGAACCACACCGAATAACCGTACTGGTCCTGCGCAACCCGCTCGCGGGAATAATCGTCGTTCAGGGTCACGACCAGGGAATCGGACGGCTTCCACTGCAGAACCGCGCGACCGTCGTAACGCTTGTCCTCGGTGAACTCCTTGTAGATGCCATAGTCCTGGATGAACCATGCCGGCTTGGCCGCATTGGCCGCGCCGTCGCTCGCGAATTGCGAAGCCTGGAGCGCGCTGGAGGTGGTCGGGTTGATACCTTCCCAGCCCTGCACGTTCACATGGTTCTGACGCACCTTGTGGTCGGAATATGCAAAGTCGACCAGGAAGCCGAGCGTATCGCCGGCAAAGGTATCGCTGATCAGCGCGCCGCCATTCGGCGTAATCTTGCCGCGCTCGGGCGAATCCGCTGCGGCGGCCGTTGCCGCAATGCGCAGGCCCGGATGGTCGAAGGGCTTGGGATATTTGATGTCGATGGTCGCGCCGATCGCACCCGACGAGAGCGCCGCGTCGGGCGTCTTGAGCACGTCGACTTCGCCGACGAAATCGGCGCCGACGGTCGAGAAGTCGAAACCGCGGTTACCGGTACCGGTCGAGACGCGGCGGCCATCGAACAGGGTCTGGTTGAAGTCCGGACCGAAGCCGCGCACGGTGATCTCGGTCGCGTCACCGGTGGTGGTGGGCAGGCCGCCAAGCGAGCTGACGCCACGGCTGACCGACACGCCCGGCACGCGCTCGAGCGAGTCAGCGATGTTGGCGTCCGGGAACTTGCCGATGTCCTCGGAAGAGATCGCATCGACGATGCCCGCGGAGGAACGCTTGATGTCCAGGTTCCGCTGCAACGATCCGCGCAGACCGGTGACAACGACTTCCTGTTCCTGACTATCGGCAGCCGCGCCGGGTGCGGTGCTCGGCGCAGCCGCATCCTGTGCGGCGACCGGCGCTGCGAACGCCGTCATGACCAACATGGACGCACCAAGAAACAGCGCCGAGCGCGCTTTCCCGGCGTCACTATTGGTACGTGATAAAGGATTGTTTAAATAATTCACAAACTTCCTCCCAACGTGATTTGCGACGCACGCACCTCGGACCTTGACCGGCATTTGCAGGCAATTTCCTCGGCGACATCCGTCTCCAGCACTCGCGCGGTCTCTACTCGCCGCGTCGGTGGGCAGTTCTTCCGATAGCCACGGTGTAATCCGCAGCTAAAAAGGTAGCGCTACCACGACTCAACCAATACCCAATGTCAGAAAGCGCGACGAGCGCTGATATATTGTCAGACAAATTTTAGATTTAAGCCGTGGCGGGACAGCCACACTATTAGAATTTAACATTATTTTTGGCTTGGGCCATGCAAACGCTTACATTCGCTTCCGCAGTGTGAACGCTAACGTCACGGCATAGGCACCGGCGTTTTATTGGTGTAGGGCATGCACGCGACCCCGAATTCGGGGCATGAGGGGCAGAGGATTATTGTGGCGAATATCGTATTGCTCGACAGGCACGATCATGCGGACCTACGGGTGCGCACCGGCGCTTCCGCATCCTGGGGCGACGGTCAGCGGTTCGTGCAGGTGGTTGTGCGGGAGCTACCGCTCCTCGCCGTCCATTATCCGATCCTGTTTTCGAAGGATTCCGAAACGGGCGCCTTTTTCTGTGGCGCGATGCTGGGCTTCGATCCTGGCGAAAACCTGTTCCTGAACGAGCATGGCGAGGGCCAGGACAGCTATCGGCCGCTCAACCTGCAGCGCGGCCCGTTTTACACGGCGGACTCGAGCCTCGCGATCGATCTCGACAATCCGCGCGTCAACCGGACTGAAGGTCAGCCCCTTTTCTCCGAAGAGGGGGAAGCGACGCCTTATCTGGAAAGCGTCGCGGCGCTGTTCCGGGAATTGCGGCCCGGCCTTGAAATGACCAAGGCGTTCATCGACACGCTCAACGGCCTTTCGCTGATCGAGCCAATCGACATCAGCCTGAGTTTCGACGATGGCGACAGCCGTGAATTGCAGGGCCTCTACACGATCAACCAGGACGCGTTGCGCGATCTGGCTGATGGGAATGTCGTCGACCTGTTCCGGCGCGGCTATTTGCAGCTCGCCTATCTGATGATCGCCTCGCTCAAGCAGATTCCGGTGTTGGCGCAGAAGAAGAATAGCCGCCTACTGAACGGAAGCGAGGCGCTGGTCGGGACGCTTGGCTGAACCGATGGCGATGCGGGACATTCAGGCCGCCGGGTGGTCTGACCCCGGGCTGTTCCTCAAGCAGGTGGTCGGCCAATGCGAGCCGGTGGTGTTGCGCGGCCTGGTCGGAGCCTGGCCGGCGGTACACGCAGCCCGTCAATCGCCCGCCGCCTTTCGCGACTATGTCCTGCAGTTCGACCTGGGCCGGGAAACCGAGGCTTTTGTCGGACATGCCGCGATACGCGGCAAATATTATTATCGGGACGACCTGAACGGGTTCAATTTCGAACGGCGGCGGATGCGCTTCGCCGAAGCGATCGACCTGATCGTCCGCAACCTCGATCAAGCCGACGCGGAAACCGTCTATGTCGGCTCGCTTCCGATCCTGGATTATCTGCCCGACCTTGCCACGGACAATATCTTGTCGGTCATTCCCGGCGTCCGGCCCCGGCTTTGGCTGGGGCATGCGTCCAATATCTCCACCCACTATGACACGCTGGATAACGTCGCCTGCGTGGTCGCCGGCTCACGGACCTTCACGCTGTATCCGCCCGAGACGATCGGCGATCTCTATGTCGGCCCGATCGACAATACGATGGCGGGCCAGCCGGTCAGCCTTGCCGCTTCCGCGCGCGGCGACGAAGACCAATATCCCCGGTTCGAGGCGGTACGAGATCAGGCACTGGTCGCCAAGCTGGAAGCCGGCGACGCAATCTATATGCCCAAATTATGGTGGCATCAGATCGAGGCCACCGCGCCGTTCAACGGACTCGTCAACTATTGGTGGGATGCCTTCCCCGCCGGGCCCGACCAGCCGAACACGGCCATGCTGCTGGCCATGATCGCGATCGCGGAGCGCCCTGCCCGCGAACGTGCCGCGTGGCGCGCCTTTTTCGATCATTATGTTTTCCGCCCCGACGGCCACCCGCTCGCCCATCTGCCGGCGGAACAGCATGGACTGCTTGGGCCGCTGAAGGACAATTACGGCAAGATCCGGGCGCGGGTGATGCACCTGCTCCGGGGGTAGGTCTTATGCGGCCCATGGCTGAACGCCCTGGGCTGTTGGCCTGCATCGACATCGCCCCAAGGCCAGCGTTGCGCGCGCTCAGAAATTGACCTTGAGGCTGATGCCGTAGGTGCGCGGTTCGGCGACCGAAGCGACATAGCCCGCCGAACCGGTCGAAGCCGGCACGATCAGATAGAAATAGCGATGGTCGAAGGTGTTACGGATCCAGCCTGACACGTCGTAGCGGCTGTGCGCGAGGCGTAGGCCGGCGCGGAAGTTGGTAACGGTATAGCCCCGGATCCAGCTATAAGGACTGTCGTCGATATAGCCGTAATAGCCGCTCTTGTAGTTGAAGTCCGCGCCCGCATAAGCCTGGGTGCTGTCGTTGAGCGGTACCTGGTAATCCGCGCTCAGGTTGAGGTTCCACTTTGGCGCCTGCACCACCGGACGGCCGGACAGATCCTGCGTCGTCGCCACCGCGCCCTGGACCGAAGGCGCATCGCGGAAGCTGTGGTAGCGGGCGTCGTTATAGCCGAGCGCGCCGGTCAGCGTGAGGTTGCGCGCGGGCCGCAGGGTCGCTTCGACCTCCACGCCCTTGGTGTGGACGCTGCCGACGTTCGTGATCAGCGACTGGAAGCCGGTGGACGTCTGGACGATCGTATTGGCCTGATAATCCTGCACGGCGGTGTAGAAAGCATCGACGTTCAAGGTCAGCAGATTGTCGAACAGGCTCGATTTGATGCCGAGTTCGCCGTTGGCCGCCTTTTCCGATTTCACGCGGAGCGTGTCGGTCGGCAGGAAGACACCGGTCGTGCTCTGCGGCACGGTCGGCGAATTGAACCCGCCCGCCTTGGCGCCGTAGGAGGCGGTGGCATAGACCAGCAATCCGGCGTGCGGCTTCCAGCTCAAGGTGGCCAAGCCCGAAGGCGTCCAGTCGGAAACAGAAAGCGAGCCGCTATAAGGTGCGACCGTTACCGGCGCGGCCCCGGTGCCGTCGGTGAAGGGCAGACGCACGATATCCTCGCTTTCACGCTCGTAGGTCGCCCGCGCGCCGAGCGTGAGGTCCAACGTCGGATCGATGTGCCAGCTGCCCTGGCCGAACAGGGCATAGCTGTGCACGGTCGGATCGGCGTTCGTCTGGGTCGTGCCGTTGTTGAGCGCTGGGTTGCCGATCGCGCCAAGCCCTTGCGCATATTGCGCGCCATAGGTGGTCAGCGATAGCGCATCGAGTTTGCGATAGAAGAAGTAGA
>FTCH01000320.1_pt1 | contig 14511 bp, 15 predicted proteins | sample 1639671 | NCBI WGS metagenome assembly FTCH01 (sample SAMEA3914869, study PRJEB12502) | metagenome | biome: forest; material: soil | place: USA | collected 2012-03-12 | depth 0.1 m
CCATGAATCTGATCCATCCGCGCTCGGTGTTCGTGCTGCCCAATGGCGATGTGCTCGCGGTACAGAGCGATGGCCCCAAGCCGCCACTCAACCGGCCCAAGGATTGGGTGATGGGCCTGATCCAGTCGAAGGCGAAAAGCGCCGGGCCCAAGGCGCCCAACAATGTCATCCTGCTGCGCGACACCAACGGCGACGGCATCGCCGATCAGCGCTTCACGTTCATCGAGCATCTGAAATCGCCGTTCGGCATCGCTCTGGTGGGCGACTATCTCTACATCGCCAGCACCGATGCGATCGTGCGCTATCGCTACACGCCGGGCATGACGAAGATCACCGAAACCGGGGTCAAACTGACCGATCTGCCGGGCGGCCCGATCGACCATCACTGGACCAAGAGCCTGGTCGCCAGCCCCGACGGCACCAAGCTCTATGTCGGTATCGGATCGAACAGCAACATTACCGAGAACGGCATGCCCGCCGAATATGAGCGCGCCTGCATCTGGGAGGTCGATATCGCCACCGGCGCGCACCGCATCTTCGCGAGCGGCTTGCGCAATCCCAACGGCCTGTCGTTCGAACCGACCACGAAGATGCTGTGGGCGGTGGTCAACGAACGCGACGAACTCGGCCCTAACCTCGTCCCCGATTACATGACCTCTATCAAGGATGGCGGCTTCTATGGCTGGCCTTATTCCTACTGGGGTAACCACGTCGATCCGCGCGTCAAACCGCAGCGGCCCGATCTCGTCGCCAAGGCGATCGTGCCCGATTACGGCCTTTCCTCGCATGTCGCGCCGCTCGGCATGACCTTCTCGACCATGGCGGGCCGTTATGCCGGCGGCGCCTTCGTCGGCGAGCATGGCAGTTGGGATCGCGACCCCCTGAACGGCTACAAGGTGATCTTCATCCCGTTCGCCAACGGTCGCCCCAACGGCAAGCCGGTCGATGCGCTCGCTGGCTTCATCGGCAAGGACGGCAAGGCGCATGGACGCCCGGTCGGATTGGCGATGGATCCGAAAGGCGGATTATTGGTGGCCGACGATGTCGGCTCCGCAGTCTGGCGTGTGAGCGCGGCGGGCGGCTAACCGACTGCGATCGCGCTCGTAATCGCTCAGGCGGCGCTCGCCGCCTGGGCACCCTCGCTCAGCGCGTCCGCAAGCGGGTAGAGGATATCATTCTCGCATGCGATGCGGTGTGACAGCGCGGAGAAGATGCCCGCCGTGTCCAGTCGGAACCCGTCCCAGTCGGCGATGATCGCGTCCGAGCTCAGCCACTTGGCCGAATAGCCCGTGATCTGCGGCGCAAGCTGGCCCATTTCCTCGAAGAACTGCCGCGCGGTTGCGGCGACGCCACCCTGACCCGATGCCATCAGCTCCGGATAGAGACAGCGATCCTCCCGGGCGAGATGGATGCGCAAGGTGCCCGTCAGCTTTGCCAGAACCATCGTCAGCGGAAAGACGTTGTCGTCGCAAGGATAGGCGCCGATCCGGTCGATGATTGCCTGTGCTTCGCCGGCCAGACGAAGGGCGGCATCGTGCTGGCGGCGCAGGCTTGAGGTGCGGGACATGGCAGGCTTACGTCTCTCGATACATCCGATCCGGATCGGATAAGGAGTAAAGTTTTACCTCCAGGTAAATTGGCCCGTTGCGGGCTTTGCCAGCCGCACCCGATCCGCTGTAAGAGCCCGCCCGAGCGAAGGACGAATTAGCATGGCACGTAAATATTTCGGCACGGACGGCATTCGCGGGCGCACCAACGAAGGCGCAATGACCGCCGAAATCGCGATGAAGGTCGGGCAGGCGGCGGGCGCGCACTTCCTGCGCGGCAGCCACCGGCATCGCGTGCTGATCGGCAAGGATACGCGCCTTTCGGGCTATATGATGGAAAGCGCGCTGACCGCGGGCTTCACCAGCGTCGGCATGGACGTGGTGCTGGTCGGCCCGATGCCGACGCCTGCGGTGGCGATGCTGACCAAGTCGATGCGTGCCGACCTCGGCGTGATGATTTCCGCCAGCCACAATCCCTATGTCGACAACGGCATCAAATTGTTCGGCCCCGACGGCTACAAATTGTCGGACGAGACCGAAGCCAAGATCGAAAAGGCGATCGACGGCCAGGTCGCGCTCGCGCCTGCCGAGGCGATCGGCCGTGCGCGGCGCGTCGACGACGCGCAAGGGCGCTACATCTCGATCGCCAAATCGACCTTTCCCGATCATCTCCGCCTCGACAAGCTCCGGATCGTGATCGATTGCGCCAACGGCGCCGCCTACAAGGTCGCGCCGGACGCCTTGTGGGAATTGGGGGCGGAGCTGATCCAGATCGGCGTCACGCCCAACGGCACCAACGTCAACGACAAGGTCGGCTCGACTGCGCCGCAGGCGCTCCAGGCCAAGGTGATCGAAACCCGCGCCGACATCGGCATTGCCTTGGATGGCGACGCCGACCGGCTGATCGTGGTCGACGACAAGGGCGAGATCGTCGACGGTGACCAGCTGATGGCGTTGATCGCCGTCTCCGCCGCGCGGTCGGAAACGCTCAAGGGTGGCGGCATCGTCGCGACGATCATGTCCAATCTCGGCCTCGAACGCTTCCTGTGGGGGCAGGGCATTTCGCTCCACCGGACCCCGGTCGGCGACCGCTATGTGGTCGAAGCGATGCGCGCGGGTGGCTACAATATCGGCGGCGAACAATCGGGCCATCTCGTGCTGTCCGATTACGCCACCACCGGCGACGGGCTGATCGCGGCATTGCAGGTACTCGCGGCTCTGGTCGAAAGCGGCAAGCCCGCGCACGAGTTGCTCAAATTGTTCGATCCGCTGCCCCAGCTCCTCAAGAATGTCCGCTTCTCGGGTGGCCAGCCGCTCGAGGACGCCAAGGTCAAGCAGGTCATTGCCGATGCCGAGAAGGAACTCGACGGCAAGGGCCGCCTCGTCATCCGCAAATCGGGCACCGAACCCCTGATCCGCGTGATGGCCGAGGGCGAGGACGAGGCTCAGGTCAACGAAGTGGTCGACCGCATCTGCGACGCGGTGCGAAAAGCCGCGTGATCCCCCGCATCCTCTCGATCGCCGGATCCGATTCCGGCGGTGGCGCGGGCATCCAGGCCGACATCAAGACGATCACGATGCTCGGCGGCCATGCCATGACCGCGATCACCGCGATCACCACGCAGAATACGCTGGGCGTGACGGATATATTGTCCGTACCGGTGGAGACCGTGCTCGCGCAGATCGACGCGGTGGCGGGCGATATCGGCGTCGATGCGATCAAGATCGGCATGATTGGCAGCGCCGAAACCTGCGAGGCCTTGGCGGATCGGCTGCGCAAGCCCGATCTGGCGCAGGTGCCGGTCGTGTTCGATCCGGTGATGGTGGCTTCGACCGGCGCGCGGCTGACCGATCCGGCGGCGATGCTGGGCTTCACCCGCTTGCTGTCGCGCGCGGCGGTCTCGACGCCCAATAGCGACGAACTGCACGCGCTGACGGCGCTGCCCGTTTCGGACGAAGCGTCGATCTTCGAAGCGGCCGCACATCTGATCGACGAGCGCGGTAGCGGGCCGATATTGGCGACAGGCATTCCGATCGCGGCCGGTTTGATCGGGGATCTACTTGTCCTCGAGGATGGGGAAGAGAGCATCATATGGCAGGCCGAACGGATCGAGACGCGGCACGATCACGGCACCGGCTGCACCCTGTCGAGCGCGATCGCGACCTACCTCGCGCGGGGCAAAAATCTGCAAGACGCGATCGCGGCCGCACGGCTGTATGTCCGAGAGGTCATGCTGGCGGCGCCGGGCCTCGGCGCCGGCCACGGCCCGATGGGGCACGGATTGGGACGCGCGCATTTCGACGCGTGACGAGGAGAGTGTGATGCCGAAGGTTCGGGTGGCGGGATATAGCATATCGGTCGACGGCTTCGCGGCCGGCCCCGATCAGAGCCTCGAAAATCCGCTGGGCGTGAACGGGCCCGAGATGTTCCAATGGTTCTTCCCGACCCGGGCTTTCCGCGCGATGCAGGGCAAGGACGATGGCGAAACCGGCGTCGATAACGATTTCGGCCGCCGGTCGATGGAGGGCTTCGGCGCCTTCATCCTCGGCCGCAATATGTTCGGGCCGATCCGTGGGCCATGGCCGGATGAGGACTGGAAGGGCTGGTGGGGACCGAACCCGCCTTATCATGCGCCGACTTTTGTCCTGACCCATCATAAGCGCGACCCGATCGAAATGGAGGGCGGCACGATCTTCCATTTCGTCACCGACGGCATCGAATCCGCGCTTAAACAGGCGCGCGCGGCGGCGGGCGATCGCGACGTGAAGATCGGGGGCGGGGCCGACACCGTCCGCCAATATCTTCGCGCCGGGCTGATCGACGAACTGCACCTCGCGGTTTCGCCGATGCTGTTCGGCAGGGGCGAGCCCTTGTTCGAGGGGATCGACCTGCGCGCGCTTGGCTATCGCGTGACCGAACAGGTTGCGGGCGAACGGGCGACGCATATCCTGATCGCGCGCTGAGCGCCCGAGCCCCGGCTTAATCCCCGCGACCGGCGCGTCGGGACCGGCTATGGTTGCCCCCTCAAGGGAAGGGGATCGCCCGATGCGCCACACAAAAGCGTGCCTGTTTTTCGCTACCATGACCCTGTTCGCCGCGCCCGCATGGGCGGCGGATAACTGGGTGCGCTCGTGGGAAGCGCCGCCGGTCGAGGTGCAGAATCCCTGGCCGGGCCATCCCGTGGTGGCGATGTCGGACGTCACCTTCCGCACCACCGCGCGCATCAGCACGGGCGGCACCAGCCTGCGGCTGCGCCTGTCCAACGAACTGACCGACGCCGCTCTACCCATCGGTGCGGTCCATGTCGCTTTGGCCGGTCCGGACGGCGCGCCCAGGCCGGGCACCGATCGGGTGGTGACGTTCGACGGCCTTGCCTCGCCGACCATGCCGCCGTTCGCGCCTTTGGTAAGCGATCCGGTCGCGCTCGCGGTGCCGCCGCTGTCGAAGCTGGTGATCAGCATCTATGTCCCGGGCGAGGCGACGCATGCGACCTTGCACGGGCTCGGCCTTAACACGACCCAGATCGGGCCCGGCGACCAGACCAGGGCCGCCGCGGTGTCGGGCGGACGCGGCACGATCCAGCGCTTCATCCTGAGCGGCATCGATGTCGCGGGCAGCCCGGCGGCGGGCACGATCGTCACACTCGGCGATTCGATCACCGACGGCGCGCTGTCGACCGACAACAAGGACACACGCTGGCCGGATGTGCTGGCGGAGCGGCTCCACGCGGCGGGCATCAAGCTTGCGGTCGCCAATGCCGGCATTTCCGGCAACCGGCTGCTTCAGACCGGCGCCGGTCCCGCCGCGCTGGCGCGGTTCGATCGCGACGTGCTGTCGGTGCCGGGCGTGCGCTATGTCGTGGTGCTGGAAGGCGTCAACGATATCGGTGCGGCCAAGAACATGCATATGGCGCCGCCCAGGCCCGAAGAGATCATCGCCGCCTACCGCCAGATCGTTGCCCGCGCGCATGATCGTGGGATCAAGGTCTTCGGCGCGCCGATCCTGCCCTACAAAGGCGCCGGTTATTGGTCGGAGGAGGGCGAAAAGGTGCGCCAGGCGGTCAATGCATGGACGCGCGCGCCCGGCCATTTCGATGGCGTGATCGATCTGGATCACGCGGTCGCGGACAAGGCCGATCCGCTTACGATCGCGGCGGCCTATGACAGCGGCGATCACCTCCATCCCAAGGATGCGGGCTATCGCGCGATGGCCGAGGCGATCGACCTCAAATTGTTCCGCTGAGGAGGAAACCCGACATGCGCCGCCTGTTCCTGCTGCTTCTGGCTTTGCTCGCCGCGCCGGCTTTCGCTGCACCGCCACTCGTGCTCGCCGCCGCCAGCCTCCAGGAAAGCCTGAATGCCGCAGCCGATGCCTGGGCGGCGAAGCATCACGACCGGCCGACCCTGTCTTTCGCCTCCTCTTCGGTGCTGGCCAAGCAGGTCGATGCCGGGGCGCCCGCCGATATCTTCATCTCGGCCGACGAGCCCTGGATGGACGATGTCGCCAAGCACGGGCTGATGAGGGCCGGAACGCGCGTGTCCTTCCTCGCCAACGCCCTGGTGCTGGTCGCGCCTGCTGCCGCGGCCAAACCGGTCGCGATCAAGTCGGGCTTTCCGCTCGCCAAGCTGCTCGGCGACGGCAAGCTCGCGATGGGCGAGGTCAATTCGGTGCCCGCCGGCAAATATGGCAAGGAAGCGCTGACCAGGCTGGGCGTGTGGGATGCGGTCGCGAGCCACGTCGCTGGCGCGGACAATGTCCGTTCGGCGCTGGCCCTGGTCGAGCGCGGCGAGGCGCCGTACGGCATCGTCTATGCCACCGACGCTTATGCCTCGAAGGGCGTGAAGATCGTCGGCACCTTCCCCGAAACCAGCCATGCCCCGATCACCTACCCGATCGCGCTGTTGACCGCCTCGACCAGCCCGGACGCGGAAGGCTTCCGCCGCTTCCTGATTTCGGGCGCGGGCAAGGCGATCTTCAAGCGCTACGGCTTCCAGGCCCGGTGAAGTCGATTCCCCACGTCGCCCCGGCGGAGGCCGGGGCCGTAGGAGGCAAGAAGGCAGGCCTCGAACGCGGCGCTTTACCGCCTGAGATCCCGGCCTCCGCCGGGATGACGGATTGCGCATGACCCTCACGCCCGACGATTGGGAGGTGATCCGCCTTTCGCTCAAGGTTGCGATCGTGGGAGTGGCTCTGACTTTGCCGGTTGCGTTCGGCCTGGCCTATGCACTCGCGCGCGGGCGCTTTCCCGGGCGTATCCTGCTCGATGCGATCGTCCACCTGCCTTTGGTCCTGCCGCCGGTCGTGACGGGCTGGATCCTGCTGATCCTGTTCGGGCGGTCCGGGCCGATCGGCGGCGCGCTCGACCGGCTGTTCGGGGTGACGCTCATGTTTCGCTGGACGGGTGCCGCGCTGGCGGCGGCGGTGATGGCCTTGCCTTTGATGGTGCGCGCGATGCGGCTGTCGATTGAGGCGGTCGATACCAGACTGGAGGGCGCGGCGCGTTCGCTCGGCGCCGGCCGCTGGCGCACCTTCCGGACGATCACCTTGCCCTTGTCGCTGCCGGGCGTGTGGGCGGGGCTTGTGCTGGGCTTCGCGCGCTCGCTCGGCGAGTTCGGCGCGACGATCAGCTTCGTCTCCAACATTCCCGGTCAGACGCGCACCTTGCCGATCGCGATCTACACCGCGCTGCAATTGCCCGATGGCGATGCCACGGTGGTGCGGCTGGCGCTGGTTTCGGTCGCGCTGTCGCTCGGCGCGCTGATCGCGTCCGAATGGTTGGTGCGGCGGCAGGGCGGGCGCGCGCATGTCCTTTGAGGTCGATGTCATCAAGCGGCTGGGCGATGCGGAGATCGCGGTCGCTTTCGCCAGCGATGCGGGCGTGACCGCTCTGTTCGGTCCATCCGGTAGCGGCAAGACCAGCATCCTTAACATGATCGCCGGCCTTCTCACCCCCGATCGCGGCCGGATCGTGGTCGGCGGCGAGATCTTGTTCGGCGAGGGCGTGAACCTGCCGCCCGAGGCGCGCCATGCAGGCTACGTCTTCCAGGATGCGCGGCTGTTCCCGCATCTCAAGGTGCGCGCCAACCTGTTCTACGGCGCACCGCGCGGAGTGGGTGGGGTGACGCTCGACGAAGTGGTCGATCTGCTCGGGCTGGGCCATCTGCTCGGCCGCTGGCCGCGCACCCTGTCGGGCGGCGAAGCGCAGCGTGTCGCGATCGGGCGCGCGCTGCTTTCCAACCCGCGCTTCCTGCTGATGGATGAGCCGCTCGCCTCGCTCGATGCGGCGCGGGCGGAGGAGATATTGGCGATGATCGAGCGCGTGCGCGATCAGCTAGGGCTGCCGATCCTCTACGTCAGTCACAATCGGACGGAGGTGGACCGGCTCGCGACTTCGGTGGTGCCGATCCGTCGCTGAAATCGGTGCCGTTAATATAATCGCGCCACAGCATGATAAGTGTGGCCATCGTCGCCGGGCCGACGAACAGGCCCAATAGTCCCAATGTCTCGACCCCGCCAAGGATGCCGATCAGCACCCACAGGAAGGGCAAACGGGTCGATCCGCCGATCAGCAGCGGGCGCACGAAATGGTCGGCGATCCCGACCACCACCATGCCGATCACGAAGATCGCGATCGCCCAGCCGACCGCGCTTTGGCCGATTAGCATCAGGCTCGCGATGCCGAACATCAACGCCGCGCCGAACGGGATCATTGCCGCGACCGCGGTCAGAAGACCGAGCAGGAAGGGGTGGGGCACGCCCGAAATGAAGTAGAAGACCACCATCACCGCGCCTTCGCCGATCCCCACCAGCACCAGCCCGTCGATCGTGCCGCGCACCGATCGGATCAGCTGCGCGCCGATCCGGTCGCCGCAGCTTCCCAGCAGGCGACGCCCGCCTGCCTGCAATTGCTCGATGAACGTGTCGCGCTCGCGCAGCAGGAAGAAGAGCGCGATCAGGGTGAAGGCGAATACCACGCTGCGATGGAGCAGGTTGCGCCCGACCATCGCGCTGTTGCCGCTGAACACGGATCCCCGCACCCATTCGAGCCGCGCCGCCGTGCCTTCCGGGGTCGCGAGATTATTCTGCCACCAGCTCGAAAGCTCGCTGGCGAAGGGCATGCGCTGGACCCAGTCGGGTTCGGCGAGGCCATTGGCGCGCGCATCGGCCAGCCAGGCGATCACGGTGCGGGCCTCGCGTGCGGCCTCGATCACACCGATCGTGAGGGGTGCCAGCACCAGCACCGCGATCAGGAAGGTGGCGATGATCGGCAGCCACGCCCGCCGTCCGCCCGGCCAGCGTGCCTCGGCGCGCGCGTAGAGCGGGTCGATCGCGACCGCGATCACGCCCGCCCAGATCAAGGCCGGGATGAAGCTGGCGCTGATCCATATCCCGAACAAGGCGAGCAGCACGCCAAGCGACGCCTTGGCGATGCCGTGCGCGCGCGTGTCCTTGGATTTCGGTCCCACCGCCATGTCGCCCATGTGCGCGTTGCGGCTCGGTCGTGCAAGCTGTGGATAGTGGGGATGTTACGCTTGCTGCTGATGACGCGCTCGGTCCGGCCTGCCATAAACGCGGGCGATGGCGACCAACCGGCCCTTCTTCCGCAAGCGCGCGAGCCTGTTCCCGCCCGTGATCGGCTGCGATGAGGTCGGGCGCGGCGCGATCTGCGGGCCGGTGGTGGTGTGCGCCTTGTGGTTCGAGCCCGAGGCCTTGCCCAAGGGCGTGCTCGGCCGGCTCGACGACAGCAAGCGCATCGACCGCGCCGAGCGCGAGGAGCTGTTCCCGCTCATCGCGCGCGTGTCGAAGCTGCGCTTCGCCGCGCGCTCGGCGCGCTACATCGATGTCTACAATATCCGTAACGCGACGCTGCAGGCGATGCACCAGGCGGTGATCCGGCTGGAGATCGACGCGCCGGTCCGGATCGACGGGATCGACGTGCCGCGCGGCCTGTCGGGCGATGCGCAGGCGGTGGTCAAGGGCGACGGCAAGGTCCCTCAGATCGCCGCCGCCTCAATCATGGCCAAGGTGATGCGCGACCGCCTGATGACCCGGCTCGGCCAACGCCATATTCATTATGCCTGGGCTTCCAATGCGGGCTACGGCACCGCCGCCCACCGCGCCGCGATCCGCACCCACGGCCATACCCGGCATCACCGCACCTCGTTCGGCGATCTCTTCTCGGGGTTGGATGAGGTGGCACTCGCGCCGGCGGAATAAGATTCGGCGTTCCGGATCAGACGCGCCTTATGGGCGCATCTGTCTACCAGAACATCCTCCCGAGGCTTTGGGCCAGCCCAGGGATAGCCATCCTTCAGATTTTGGATGCGGCTCGCAGAGGTCGAATATGCGAAGCGCCCATCTCTGCCGATGAGAAACACTGACTCGGGATCGTAGGTGCCCGTGCAGGGGCCCGAGGCTTCCCCAAAAGATCGCTGTCCGACCAGTACCGGTTTGTCTTTTTGACGTGAAAACGAGTTCAGAGAAAAGGCTCCGTCCGCCATGAGCATCTTGGGGGATCCGGTAGCGGGCAGACTAAGGACGTAAAGTGAACCAGGGTCGCTCGCATAGGCCCAGCCAAATACAAAGAGCAGCGGTTCATTGGAGGGGCCGCGAATAGCTGGGGGCATGTAAAGCCACCTGGACCGAAGTCCATTTCGCGGCGGATGCTTAACGAAAAGCAGGCCAAGTCGGGTTGTGTTCAACCCACCTTCGGGCGCGATATGGAAGATGTGCTTTCCATGCTGACTTAGGGTCAGCAAGGGGCCGGTTTCCGGAGCTGCATCGAGCCTAAACTCGAAATCGCCCTTTATCGGCAGACGACCATGCTCGAGCGCTTCTGCGTAGCCGGGAAAGCATGGCAGTCCGATACAGGCCGCCGCGAAGGCAACAAGCGCCGCAGAGCCAACCGGTCTCATCTGATTATTTGGTCAGATTGGCCGAAGTTCCGCAAGGCGCCAAAGATATCAAACCGGCGACAGCGCCTCGTCGCGCAGACCGCGCCAGACACGCAGTGCCTGTACTGTCTCGAACACATCGTGGACGCGCACCATCTGTACGCCCTGCGCCGCGCTCAGTACCGCCAGCGCGACCGATCCGCCCAGCCGCTGATCGGCCGCCGCCTCGCCCGACAGCGCGCCGATGCTGCGCTTGCGGCTCGCGCCGAGCACAAGTCCGCAACCCAGTCCGTGGAACAGCGACAGGCCGTTCAGGATCGCCAGATTGTGGCGCAGCGTCTTGCCGAAGCCGATGCCCGGATCGATCAGGATTTTGGATCGCTCGACCCCAGCCGCGACCGCCGCCGCGATCCGCGCCTCCAGCCAATCATAGACGTCGATCAGCACGTCGTCGTAGCGCGGGTCGTGCTGCATCGTCTCGGGATTGCCCTGATGGTGCATCAGCACCACCGGGCAGCCGCGTTCCGCGACCACCGCCAGCGCGCGATCGTCCCAGCTCAGCGCGGATACGTCGTTGATCAGTCCCGCGCCCGCGTCGATCGCGGCCTCCATCACGCCCGCCTTGCGCGTGTCGGCCGAAATCGCGCCGCCGCCGCCCGCCAGCATGCGGATGACGGGCTCGACCCGCGCGATCTCGTCGCCTTCCCACACCGGCTTCGCGCCGGGCCGGGTGGATTCGCCGCCGACGTCGATCAGGGCCGCGCCCTGGCGTAGCATATCGAGGCCGGCGACGGCGGGATCGGCATGCGCGCCGCCGTCGGAGAAACTGTCGGGCGTGACATTGAGGATGCCCATCACCTGCGGCTGGTCGAGCGGGATCGTGCGCGATCCCATTTTGAGCGGCGCGCGCGGGCTGGTCAGGTATTTCAATACCCGGCTGGCTTGTTCGGCCATTTCTGTCGACAGCGAAGCGATATGCGAATCAAGCGCTTGGACGGGGATCAGGCTCTGGCGCGCGCGCGCGCCATCGCGCACCTCGATCAGCTCGATCTGGCCGAAAAAGCAGAGCCCGCCGGCCAGCCGCAGCACCTGCCCGTCATAGCCGAAAGGGGCATCGACGAAGCCGGTCGGGCGCAGATAAAGCCGGTCGGCCATGCTAGAGGCTGGTTCCGAGCAAGCGGCCGAGGCCGATCGTGATCAGCATCGCCGCGATGCCGAGCAGCACCACCCGGATCACCCCGCGTGCGACCGGCGCCCGTCCGGTCCGCGCGCCCAGCGCGCCCAGTACCGCGAGTAGCAGCACCGACACGCCCACCACCGCCACCGAAATCCGCGGCATCGGCACAAGCGCCGTCACCGCCAGCGGCACGACCGCGCCGCTCGCGAACGAGGCGGCAGAGGCTAGGGCTGCCTGGATCGGACGCGCCTTGGTGGCGTGCGACAGGCCGAGCTCGTCGCGGGCATGCGCGCCGATCGCATCGTGCGCGGTCAACTGCTTGGCGACTTCCGCCGCCAGCGCGTGGTCGAGCCCGCGCTTCTCGTAGATATGGGTCAGCTCCTTGAGTTCGCCTTCCGGATCCTCGTGCAACTCGCGTTGCTCGCGGCGGATGTCGGCTTTCTCCAGGTCGCGTTGCGAACTCACGCTCACATATTCGCCCGCCGCCATCGACAGCGATCCGGCGACCAGCCCGGCCGCGCCCGCGACCAGCACCGAACGCAGGTCGCTCGACGCATTGGCCACGCCCACGATCAGGCTCGCGGTCGACAATATGCCGTCGTTCGCGCCCAGCACGGCGGCGCGCAGCCAGCCGATCTTGGTGATGGCATGCGGCTCATGATGGCGCGAATGGCGACTGGTCATATGCTCTCCTTAGAGCCGGTCGGCGTGGTGCGGAATCCCCCCATCGCGCGGCCCTTTATTCGATCCCTGCGCGCGTCTACGTTTTCGGCATGGGGAGGTTCAAACATCCGCGCGGTCTGGCCGCTTTGGCGATCCCGCTGCTGTTGTCGGCCTGTAGCGGGGGCAATTACCGCCCGGTCAGCGACACGCCCGTGCGGATCGGCCGCCCTTATAGTGTTCGCGGGCAGACTTTCGTCCCCGCCGCCGATCCGACCTACGATATGCTTGGCTATGCCACATGGTACGGGCCGGAATCGGGTGGCAAGACCGCCAATGGCGAGCGCTTCCGCCCCGACTGGATCACCGCCGCGCATACCACCTTGCCGTTGCCGACCTATGTCGAGGTGACCGCGCTCCAGACCGGGCGGCGGATCATCGTGCGGATCAACGATCGCGGCCCTTTCATCAAGGGGCCGCGCATCATCGATCTGTCGCGTGGGGCCGCCGCGCAACTGGGGATCAAGGCGATTGGGCTGGCGGCGGTGCGCGTCCGCGCGATCAATCCGTCGGAGAAGGATCGGGACCGCCTGCGCCACGGCAAACCCGCCGCGGACTTACCGCCGGTGCCCGAGGCGACCCTCCAGAATCTGCGTGCCCAATTGAAGGGGGCGGGCTTCTAGCGGCGCGTCAATCCAGCTTGGTCGCGATCAGGCTGTTGCCGCAGGCAAGCGTTTCGATCGTCTTGGCCGGCACCGCCGCCAGCAGATCGCGCCACAAATCGCCGCCCGGCGGGGCGGTCAGCAGATCGGCCACCCGCAAATCCTCCAGCCGCTGGCGCGCCTCCGGCGTCATCGCCCGCGCCAGTTCGTTCAGCATCCAGTGGAAGGCGTGATCCGGCGTCTGGTTGGCGAAGGTGTCGATCGCATCGATGCGGAACCCGTCGGCGAACATCCGGCGCAGGCCTTCGCGCGTCGCGTTGTAATAATGGCTGGGATAGCCGTGGACCGGCTGCAGGAAGGGCCAGTCGATGAACACCTTGCCGCCCGGTTTGAGCATCCGCCGGAATTCGGCCGCAGCCTCCCACGGCCGCTCGACATGCTCCAGCACGGCGAAGCAGCCGATGCCGTCGATCGACGCCGACGCGATCGGATAGCGGCACGCGGGCTCCATCACGATGTCGGCCGAAAGCGACGGATAGACCTCAAGGTAGAGGCAATTGGGTTCGGTCCGCATGCGGCGGCCACAGCCTATGTCGAGATAGGTCTTGTCGGGATTGGCGCGGACCTCCTCGACGAACGGGCCGAAGCCGGCATTGGCCGATTCGGACTCGTAGGAATCCAGGGTGAGTGGGGTTTGGCCGTAGCGCAGCGGAAAGGTGCCCGCTTCGCCGAGCGGGCTGAACCCGCCGCCCGCGCCGCGCGCGGCGTCGAGAACGTCGCTTAGTCGATCGTAGCGCGCTTGTTTGCGCGCCAGCTTGAGCGCGGGATCGGTGACAACCTGCTTGCGGCCTTCGCGCAGGCCGTGGCGCTCCAGATGGGACCGCGCGTCGCCGCCATTGGCGACATGGCGCGCGATATCGGGATTGGCGAGAAGGTAGCCTTCCTCGTCGAAATTCTCGGGCGTTGCCAGTTCAAGCTCGTGGGGCACGCGGTCTTCCTGCATCGGCTCGCCGCGCGCGCGGCGGGCTAGGCTGCGAATTCGGCCAGGTGCTTTTGCCGCAAAGCGTCGATCGCGACCAGATTGCCCTTTTCCTCGATGTGCCAGAAGGTCCAGCCGTTGCAGGATGGCGCATTCTGCAGGATCGCGCCGAGCCGGTGGATCGATCCGCTTTGGGGCGCGCATACCAGCGAGCCGTCGGCCTTGACCTCCGCCTGCCAGCGCCGCTTGGCATCCATCAGGATCGTGCCGGGCGCGATCATCCCGCTTTCTACCAGCAGGCCGAAGGCGACGCGCGGCTGGGCGGCCTTTTCGGGCACGCCTTCCATCGCGCTCTCGTCGAGCGGCAGGGTCGAATGGATGCGCGCCTTGGCGGCCTTCACATATTTGTCCTCGCGCTCGATCCCGATCCAGCGGCGGCGCAAACGCCGCGCGACCGCGCCGGTCGTGCCCGTGCCGAAGAAAGGATCGAGCACGATATCGCCCGGCTTGGAGGCGGCGAGCATCACGCGATAGAGCAGGCTTTCCGGCTTCTGCGTCGGATGCGTCTTGTGCCCGTCATCGTCCTTCAGC
>FTCH01000312.1_pt1 | contig 14285 bp, 10 predicted proteins | sample 1639671 | NCBI WGS metagenome assembly FTCH01 (sample SAMEA3914869, study PRJEB12502) | metagenome | biome: forest; material: soil | place: USA | collected 2012-03-12 | depth 0.1 m
AGCGGCAGATAGATGTCCTGCACCTCGTCGAGCGAGATCGGATCGTTGGTGCCGCGCAGCCGGGCGAGGTCGTTCTCATCGAGCGTCAGCGGCACCGCCGAGCGCAGCCGCGCCCAGTCGGCGCGCGTATAATGCGTGTGGCTCGATCCGCTGGTCGGCAAAGGATAAACCGCGCGGCGATCGATCGGCGCGGCGAGCGTGCCGCGGATCGAACCGTCCTCGGGAGTGCGCGTGTCGATGAAATCGAGCGGGACGAGCTTGGCGCCGTCGACCAGATTCCCGGGCACCTGCGCCGCGGTCATGATCTCGCCGTGGTAGGCGCCGTCGATATGGCCCTTCACCAGCCAGCGATGCACGGTCGAGGGCGGCTTCCCGATCGCCGCCGACAGGCGCGACAGGCCGCCGAACTTGGCGGCGACCACCGAAGCGGGCGCGCCGCGGTCGATCGGCTGTTTAGGGTTGGTCTTTGCCACGGCGTACGCATTTCCACTCAAAAGAATTTTTCGCAACGGCTTGCGTTATAATTTTGCAGAATGCGAAAATCGAACTTGCATTGCTGCGCTGCGGCGCGCATTTTTTCTGCGAAATGCGAAATCATCTGCGCTCTCCCCGCCGCCGTGCACTGCTCGCGCTCGGCCTTCTCGCCCTTCCCATGCCCGCTTTCGCGCAGGCCGCAGCGGACGATAGCGCGTTGCCCGATATCGTCGTCACCGCTCAGCGGCGGGCCGAGGCGGCGCAGAAGGTGCCGGTCGCCATCACCGTGCTGAAGGGCAGCGATCTCACCACGCGCGGCGTCACCAACGTCAACCAGCTTCAGTATCAGACGCCCGGTCTTGAGGCCGAGCCCGCCTTCGGCAGCGGCCAGCCCGAATTCCGCCTGCGCGGCGTCGGCTTCGACGACTATGCCTCGAACAACGCCTCGCCGGTCGGTATCTATGTCGACGAGGTCGCCAAGAGCTTCCCGATCCAGACGCAGGGGCTTTTGTTCGATCTCGACCGGGTCGAGGTGCTGCGCGGGCCGCAGGGCACGCTCTACGGCCGCAACACCACCGGCGGCGCGATCAACTTCCTGACCGCGCGCCCGACGGACCAGCTCTCGGCCGGTATCGACGCCGATTATGGCAGCTTCAACGCCTTCCATGCCGAAGGGCATATTTCGGGTCCGATCGGCGATGGCCTGAGCGTGCGGGTCGCCGCCGCGACCGAGCAGGGCGGGGGCTTCCAGCATAATCGCGACACCGGCCAGACTTTGGGCGACGCCAACCGCTGGGGTGCGCGCGCCGAACTGGCTTATGCCGGCGGCAATGTCGATCTGCTGGTCGAAGGCCATTATGGCCGCGACACGTCCGACGGCGCGGGTCTCTATCTGTTCGATCCGCTGGGTACGATCCCGGCCGACACCAATCACCGCGCGACCGGCTGGGGCGCGTCGAGCCAGTTCGCGTCGATGCTCGGCTTCCAGCCCGACACCAAACCGTTTCGCGACAACACCACCGAGGGCGGTCATGCCACGCTCAATTTCGATCTGGGCGGCGCCAAGCTGACCAGCGTCACCGCCTACGAGCATTTCGACCGTCGCGAATATAATGACTGGGATGCCTCGGCCTTGGCCGATGCCGGCACCTATTTCGGCAGCCGCGCCAATGTCTTCTCGCAGGAACTGCGCCTGTCCTCGACCGGCACCGGCCCGGCGCGCTGGATCGTCGGCGCTTATTATTCGGACGAGAAATTGCGCGACCATTTCGACAGCGATTTCGAGCAATCGCTCGGCTTCGTCGCGCTCACCTCCTACCGCCAGAGCGCGCAGACGATCGCGGGCTTCGGCCAACTCGACTATGACCTCTCTTCCAGGCTCACGCTCACCGGCGGCCTTCGCCTGGAGCATGAGGACCGCAAGCTGCGCGATTTCGACACGACCACCGCGCCCGTGGTCGGCATCGGCGTGCCCGACGGCAGTGCCGACCAGAGCTACACCCAGCTAAGCGGCAAGCTCGCGCTCAACTATCATCTGAGCGACGCCAGCCTGGTCTATGCCAGCGCGTCGCGCGGGGTGAAATCGGGCGGCTTCACCGCCTACAACACGCTCACCCCCGATCAGCTTGCGCCGTTCAAGCCGGAAGTGCTCTACGCTTATGAGATCGGCACCAAGAACGAGCTGGATGGCCGCCGCCTGCGTTTGAACGGCGCGGCTTTCTATTACGATTATCACAACCAGCAGGTGCAATCCGCGATCTACGACAGCGTCTATGGCGCGGTCGGCAAGATCGTGAACGCGCCCAAATCGCACATTTACGGGCTCGAAGCCGAGCTCGATTGGGCGCCGGTCCGGGGTCTTGAGATCACGCAAGGCATAAGCTGGCGCAAGGGCAAGTTCGACCGCTTCGACGATCTCGACATCGCCGCCTCGACCGCGGCAGGCCACACCGTCACCGTCAGCCGCGCGGGCGAGGATGAGGGCTTCCCGCACTGGAGCTACAATGGGTCGGCCAGCTACAAGCAGCCGCTCGGCGCCTACACGCTCACCGCCGAGAGCGATTATGCCTATCACGGCACGCTCGATCCGGTGCTGCTCGGGCCCGCCTTCATCGTGAAGGATTATTGGCTGGTCAATGCGACGTTGACGCTGGCGCGCGGCCCGTGGAGCCTCGGTCTCTACGCGCGCAACCTGTTCGACCAGCATTACGATCTCACCCGTAACTTCTTCCTGGGCGGGATCGATATCGCCGCCCCGGGCCGGCCGCGCAGCTTCGGTGTTCGCGGGCATTACAGCTTTTAGGGTGGGCCGAGCCCGGCTAAGCGGCCGCGCATGACGCGGCTGCTGCGCTGCCTGCTTGCCGGATTGGCGCTGTGCCTCTGCATCGCGCCGGCTTCCGCGCGCGACCGGATCGTCGTCGCGCTGCAGCTCGAACCGCCGACGCTCGATCCGACCTCGGGCGCGGCACAGGCGATCAAGGAAGTCACCTACCGCACGATCTACGAAGGGCTGACCACGCTCGACGCGACCGGGGCGGCGGTGCCTGTGCTGGCGACGAGCTGGACGATGGCGCCGGATGCCAGATCCTACATCTTCCATCTGCGCCCGGGCGTGCGTTTCAGCGACGGTATGCCGTTCGACGCGAAGATCGTCGCCTTCAGCCTGACCCGCGCGATCGCGCCCAATTCGACCAATTCCATGGCCGAACGCCTGCGCGAGATTGCCGGTGTGGATGTGATCGACCCGCTTACCGTGCGCATCCGCCTCAATCAGCCCGACGCGGGTCTGCCCGTCCTGCTTGCTTGGGGTGATTGCGTGATGGTGGCGCCGGGATCGGCGGATCATCTCGCCACCGCGCCGGTCGGCACCGGGCCGTTCCTATATCAAAGCTGGAAGCGCGGCGACCGGCTCACGCTCGTGCGCAACGATGCCTATTGGGGGGCGAAGCCCTCGCTCCGCGTGATCGAATATCGCTTCATCAGCGATCCGGCGGCGGCCTATGCCGCAATGAAGACGCACAGCATCGACGTCTTCCCCGATTATCCCGCCCCCGAGAACTTGGCCCAACTCCGGGCCGAGCCCGCGCTGCGCGTCAGCACCGCGCCGAGCGAAGGCGAGGTGATCCTCGCGCTCAACAACCTGCAGGGCCCGCTCCGGGACGTGCGCGTGCGTCGTGCCATTTCCTACGCGCTCGATCGGCGTGCGATCATCGATGGCGCGATGTTCGGCTATGGCCAGCCGATCGGCAGCCATTTCCCCCCGCAAAACCCCGATTATGTCGACCTGACCGGCCTCTATCCGCACGACCCGGCCAAGGCGCGCGCCTTGCTGGCCGAGGCCGGCTATCCGCACGGTTTCGCGCTGACGCTCAAGCTGCCCCCGCCCGCTTATGCGCGCCGCAGCGGCGAGATCGTCGCGGCCGAGTTGGCGGCGGTCGGGATCAAGGCGACGATTGTGCCGGTCGAATGGCCGCAATGGCTCGACGAGGTCTATGGCCGTCACGCCTATGACATGACGATCGTCAGCCATGCCGAACCCGCCGATTACGATATCTACGGCCGGTCGGACTATTATTTCGGATATGACGGGCGCGCGGTGAAGGCGATGCTCGATCGCTTGCGCGCCACCACCGATCCGGGCGAACGCCATGCCACCCTGGGCGCGATCCAGCGCCGGATCGCCGAGGACGCGGTCAACGGCTTCCTGTTCCAATTCCCCCATCTCGCGGTCGCGGACGCGCGGCTGACGCATCTCTGGGTCAACACGCCCTTGCAGGCGACCGACTTTGCCAGCGCGCGTTTCGCGGGCGCAGACGTGGCCGAGCAGGATACGCACCGCACCCGTTCGTGGGGCGCGCCGCTGATCTTGCTCTTCACCTTCGCCGGTTTTGTTGCCCTAGCGCGCGCGGCCGGCGTGGGTTGGCTGATCCGTCGCCTCGGCATCCTCGCACTGACCCTGGCGGGCGCCAGCATCGTGATCTTCGCGCTTCTCCAGCTGGCGCCGGGCGACCCCGCCCAGTTCATGATGGGCCTGCAAGCCAGCCCCGAGGCGATCGCCGCCTTGCGCGCCGAGCTTGGCCTCGGCGGATCGGCAGTCGTGCGCTATCTCCACTGGATCGCGGACCTGCTGCGCGGCGATCTCGGCACCTCTTATGCCTATCGCGTGCCGGTGGCGGGGCTGATCGGGCCGCGGCTGGCCTTGTCGCTGCCGCTCGCCTGCCTCGCCATGCTCGCGTCGATCCTGATCGGGCTGCCCGTCGCCTTTGCCGCCGCGCTGCGGCCCCGAGGCCGGATCGACCGTACGATCGGCGGATTGACGCGGCTCGGCGTCGCGATTCCGGCTTTCTGGCTGGCGATGATCCTGCTGCTTGCCTTCGCGGTGCATCTGCCCTGGTTTCCGGCAAGCGGCTTCCCCGGCTGGCAGGCGGGGGCAGGCCCGGCTCTGGCGGCCCTGATCCTGCCGACGCTGGCGCTGGCCTTGCCGCAGGCGGCCCTGATCGCGCGCGTCGCGCGTGCGGCTTTGCTCGCCGAACAGAGTCGCGATTATGTCCGCACCGCGCGCGCCAAGGGGCTCGGGCGCGGGCTTATCCTGTGGCGCCACATCGCGCCCAATGCCGCCGCCCCGATCCTGGCGGTGGTCGGCCTGCAATTCCCCTATCTGCTGGCGGGCGCGGTGATCGTCGAGAATGTCTTCTATCTGCCCGGCCTCGGCAGCCTGGTGGTGCAGGCGATCACCGCGCGCGACCTGATCGTGGTCCAGGCGGTGGCGATGCTGATGGTCGCCGCGACCGTGATCGCGAGCTTCCTGACCGATGTCGCGCAAGCCTTGCTCGATCCGCGATTGCGGGGGCGGGCATGACGCGCGCGACGGGCCCGATCCTGCTCGGCCTGATCTTGGGTCTGGCCTTGTTGTCGCTGCTGTGGACGCCGTGGAATGTGGCCGCGATCGACATCGCGCACCGCCTCCAATCGGCCTCGGCGACGCACTGGCTCGGCACCGATCAGCTCGGCCGCGACGTGCTTTCGATGATGATGGCGGGCGCGCGGCCCTCGCTGGGCGTGGCCACGCTGGCCTTGGCAATCGGCGTTGCGGGCGGCGTGCCGCTCGGCCTGCTCGCCGCCGCGCGGCCCGGCTGGGTCGACGAATTGGTTGCGCGCGGCTCCGATGTCCTGATGTCCTTCCCTGCGATCCTGCTCGCCTTGCTGGTGATCGCGGTCTTAGGCCCGGGCGCGAGCCATGCCGCGCTCGCGATCGGCCTGTTCAACATCCCGGTCTTCGCGCGCGTCACCCGCGCCTCAGCGCGTGGTGTCTGGACGCGCGACTTCATCCTCGCCGCGCGGCTGGCGGGGAAGGGGCGCGCGTTGATCTCGGTCGAACATATCCTTCCCAACATCGCCGGGCCGCTGATCACCCAGGCCAGCCTCCAGCTTTCGCTCGGCGTGCTGGCCGAGGCGGGACTGTCCTTCCTCGGCCTCGGCGCGCAGCCGCCCGCGCCGAGCTGGGGGCGGATGGTAGCGGACGCGCAGACCCTGATCGGCGTCGCGCCGCGCCTGGTGCTGCTCCCCGGCCTCGCGATCGTCGTCACTGTGATCGCTATTACCCTGACCGGCGAAGCCTTGCGCGATCGGTTTGCGCCGGAGACGGGTTTATGATCCCGCTCCAGATCGAGCATCTTTCGGTCCGCTATGGCGACACGGTCGCGCTCGACGATGTCTGCCTGAGCGTCGGCGCGGGTGAGATCGTGGCCCTGGTCGGTCCGTCCGGTTCGGGCAAGTCGACACTGGCAGCGGCGGCGATGGACCTGCTGCCGGTCGAGGCGATCGAGCAAGGCGTGGTTCGGATCGAGGGCGCCGATATTCGCGCTCTCCCCGAAAAGCAGCTCGAGGCGCTGCGCGGCGGCCGGGTCGGGATCGTCTTCCAGGAGCCAGCCACCGCGCTCAATCCCGCGCTCACCATCGGCCGCCAGATCGGCGAAGTGCTGGAACTGCACAGCGAACTCGGGCGGGCGGAGATCGCCGCCGAGGTCGATCGCCTGCTGGCCGAGGTCGGCCTCGATCTCCCCGCCGGCCGCTACCCGCACACCCTCTCGGGCGGCCAACGCCAGCGCGTCGCGCTCGCGATGGCGATTGCAGCCAAACCGCCCTTGCTGTTGGCCGACGAGCCCACTGCCTCGCTCGATCCGGTCGCCCGGGCCGAGATTGCCGCCTTGCTGCAGAACCTGGTGCGCGGGCGCGGCATGGGGCTGCTGCTCGTCACGCACGATCTGGCGCTTGCGCGGCGGATTGCGGATCGGATCGTGGCCCTGGATCGAGGGCGGCTGAGCGAACAGGCGCCGGTCGAAGCACATGCCGCCGAACGCCAGCCGCAGCAGGGTGGCGAAACCCTGCTGACGCTGGATCGCGTGACCCGCACCTATCCGGCCAGAAGCGGGCGGGTGGCGGCGCTGACCGATGTCTCGTTCACGCTCGCCCGCGGCGGGACGCTGGCCGTGATCGGTGCATCCGGTTCGGGCAAGTCCACGCTCGCCCGGCTCGTTTTGGGGCTCGACCGGCCCGATACCGGCCGGATCATGCTCGGCGGGCAGGATTGGGCGTCCGCGCGCCGCGCCGATCTGCGCGCGATGCGCCGCCGCGTCCAGGCGGTGTTCCAGGATCCGGCGGCAAGCTTCGATCCGCGTCAGACGGTCGCGCGGATCGTCGCCGAACCGCTCCACCTGCTGGGGCCGATTCCGGCCGCTGAACGCGTGGCGAAGGTGATTGAGGCGCTCGCTTTGGTCGGCCTGCCAGCCGATGCGACGGAGCGGCTGCCCCAGGCCTTTTCGGGCGGCCAGCGCCAGCGCATCGCCATTGCCCGAGTTCTGATCCTCAAGCCCGAACTGATCCTGTTCGACGAGGCGCTAAGCGCGATCGATCCCGCCCTGCGCGAAGAAATGATCGCCTTGCTGCTGCGGCTCCAGGCCGAACTGGGCCTGACCTACCTCTTCGTCGCGCACGACATGGATTTGGTGCGGCGCATGGCCGATCGCGTGCTGGTGCTGCGCGAGGGCAGTGTCGTGGCCTGCGGGCCGGTTGCGGCGCTGTTCGACCGTCCGGCCGACCCTTATCTCGCGGCGTTGCTTGCCTCAGCCGAGTAGGATCGCGGCGGCTTTGTCCCACATGGCGGGCGATGCGGCGGCGAGCATGCCCGTCCCGGTCCGGGCAATGCCGTAAGGCGTGCCGTCGAAGCGCGCGCATTTTCCGCCCGCTTCCTCCAGGATCAGCACGCCCGGCGCATGATCCCAGACGAAGGTCCGCCAGAACAAGGCGAGGTCGTTCGTGCCCAGCATCACGCGCGGATATTGCTCGGCCGCGCAACGCGGAATGCCGACGCAACGCAATTTGCCTTCGGCGCGCGCTTCGATCTCCACGCGCAAATCAGGCGGGAGATATTTGGTCGAAAGCCCCGCGACCGGCATCTCCTCGCCACTGGTCCGCGCTTGTGTCCGTTCGCCGTTGACGAATGCGCCCTGGCCGCGCCCCGCGCTGCACATCCGGTCCTGCACCGGATCGTAGAGCCACGCCGCCTCGCTCACGCCGTCGACCGCAAGCGCGATCATGATCCCGAACGGGGTCTCGCCCGCCGCGAAATTGGCGGTGCCGTCGATCGGATCGACGATCCAGACCGTCCCTTGGCCGATATTGTCGAGCACGCTGGCATCGGCCGAGCAGGCTTCCTCGCCCACCACACGCGAGCCGGCGAGCATCCGCGTCAGCCCCTCGCTCAGCGCCTCCTCGCTCTCGCGGTCGGCGATCGTGACCAGCTCGTCGGGTGCCTTCTCGATGATCTGGCTGGGGTCGAGCTGTCGAAAACGCGGCATCACGATCCGTGCGGCGACGTCGCGGATCAGCGCCTGGACCTCGATATCATAGGCGATCACGATTTTTCTCCGGGGTTCAGGCTGCGCGGAAGCGATCGTGGCGCGGCACATCGTCCGCCGCCGACGCCCAGGCGATACGGCTCGCATAGAAAATGTGGAAACCCGGCACGAGCCGGTCGGGCTCGTCCAGCGTCGCGATCGAGAAATCGACCGTTTCGGGCTGATCGTTCACCTGCATCAGAAAGGGCGTGCCGCATCGGCCGCAGAAGCGGCGATGTCCGAAATCGCTCGATGCGAACCGAGCGACCAGATCTTCGCCGTGGGTGAAGACGAAATCCGCGACCGGTACGCTCGCGAACGCCATCGCCGGGCTGCCCGAATTCAGCTGGCAGGTCCGGCAATGACACCAGCCCGCATCGAAGGGATCGGAGGCAAGGCGGTATCGCACCGCCCCGCACGCACAGCCACCGGTCCAGCCCTCCGCCATCAACTGCGGTAGTCGGCGTTGATCGAGATATAGCCGTGGGTCAGGTCGCACGTCCAAACCGTGGCCCGGCCGTCACCCAAGCCCAGATCGACCCCGATCTCGATTTCCTCGCCCTTGAGGTGCGCGGCAACCGGCGCCTCGTCATAACCTTCGACCGCCAGCCCGTGGCGCGCAACCTGGGTCGCGCCGAAGCGGATCGAGAGCAGATCGCGCTCGGCCGGCTCGCCCGCCTTGCCGACCGCCATCACCACGCGTCCCCAATTGGCGTCCTCGCCCGCGATCGCGGTCTTCACCAAAGGCGAATTGGCGACCGACATCGCGATCCGGTGCGCCGACGCGTCGCTCTCAGCGCCCTCGACCGTGATCTGGATGAACTTGGACGCGCCTTCGCCGTCGCGCACCACCAGATGCGCAAGCTGGCGACAGACGTCGCTCAAGGCCGCCTGGAAGGCGTCCGCGCCCGCATCGTCGAACGACGCCAGCGGCGCATTGCCCGCTTTGCCCGTGGCAAAGGCCAATACCGTGTCCGACGTCGATGTGTCGCCATCGACCGTGATGGATGAGAAGGTCTTCTGGTTGGCCGCATCCAGCATCGCTTGAAGGAAGGGCGCTTCGACCGCCGCATCGGTGAAGATGAAGCCCAGCATCGTTGCCATATCGGGCGCGATCATGCCCGAACCCTTGATGATGCCGACCAGGGTGACGGTCTTGCCGCCGATCACCGCTGTCGCGCTCGCCGCCTTGGGGAACGTGTCGGTCGTGCCGATCGTGTTGGTCGCGTCGAGCCAGTTGGCCTCCGGAGCCTGCAAAACCGCGTCGATTCCGGCCTCGGCCTTGTCGATCGGTAGCGGCACGCCAATCACGCCGGTCGAGGCGACGAACACGTCCGAAGGTTCGCAGCCCACATGACCCGCAACCCGCGCCGCAATCGCCTCGACCGCCGCGCGGCCGCGATTGCCGGTGAAGGCGTTCGAATTGCCCGCATTGACCACCAGCGCCCGCGCCTGGCCCAGCGGCAGCGCCTTGCGGCACCATTCCACCTCGGGCGAGGGACATTTGCTCTGCGTGGTCACCCCCGCGACCGCCGTCCCCGGCTCCAGTGCGACGTAAGTCAGATCGGTCCGCTCCCAGGCCTTGTACCCCGCACGCGTCACAGCCACGCGCACGCCGGCCACCGGCGGCAAAGCAGGGAAGGGTGAGGCGAGGGGGGAGATTGATCCGGACATGGAGGGATCGCCTAGCAGCGAACTTCCTCCATGTGTATCGATCACATCGGGCTAAGGGGGGATTATGATCGGTCGGAGCTTGCTAGGTCTTGCTATTGCCTTGCCCGCGCCCGCGCTGGGCTCCCAGATTTTCACGGCTTATCCCGCTGTTGCGCTCCAACAGAAGCAGCAGGGGTTGGCCGCGGTCGCGCTGATCGTCGAACCCTCGGGACAGGTAAGCAATTGCATTGTCACGCACGGCAGCGGTTCTGCGGAATTGGACAAGGCAACCTGCGCCATAGCCGCGAAACGAAGTTTTCCCGCTCAGGAGGAACAGGTCAGGCGAGTTCGAACCCAACTTGTTCGCTGGATAATTCCGGGCGAACCGCAGCCCGAGGACACTCTGTTTACTCCAGCAGCAGACTTCATAATCGCGGAACCGGGCGTGGCGCATCCGCCGCACCTGTCTGGCATGTGGCAGCCAGCGCGGGATCCGTTGTCTCAGAACGCCGATAATATAACCGCATTGCTTCTGGTCGCGGTGGAAGCTGACGGTAAGCTAGATCATTGCGCCGTGCTTCGCGCGACCGGAATGCCCGATCTCGATATGAAGGCTTGCGACATCGTAACGAACGGTCGGGCGTACAAGCCTGCGTCGGATGCTGCGGGGGATCCCGTCGCTTCTTGGGTCGGCATCCCCTGGACGTTTCAAGCACAAATACCGGCCGGATATCCGGTCAATCCCGCGGCGCGAGATTCGCTGCCCGGCACTTTTTCCGCGGTTCAGCCGGTCCGGCAGGAGTTCTGGTTCGCCAACGACGATTATCCGCCGGAATCGGTGAGAGCTCATGAGCAGGGCGAGGTTATTGTCGACGCCAGAATATCGACGGACGGGCGGGCTGGATCGTGCCAGGTAACTCTTTCCAGCGGTTTTCCCATGCTGGACGACGGCACTTGCCGTTTGCTCACGCGAAGGGCTCTTTTCATTCCTGCGCGTGACCTCGATGGCAAGTCGATTGCCGGCATATTTCGTCAGCGCATGTCGTGGACGCTGACGAATGGCGGACCGCCTTCCAAGGCGGACACGCTTAAGTCCAGTCTGAGCGTGGCCAAAATACCGACGGGGCTTGTGTCGGCGCCCTTCTCGATACGTTATCTCACGGACGAGAAGGGGCATGTGGTGCGCTGCGAGCCGGTGCGCTCCAGCGGGCTGGTCCAACTCGATCAGGCCGCGTGCAAACAATATTTGGACGGCGCCAATCAAGCCCCCTTCAACGGCCCGGACGGCAAACCGGAGCGGGTTGTTCGCACCGAAGAGGTTCTTCTGACTTTGGCCCCTTGAACCGCCAAATAGAGGATGGGGAAACAATGTGGGCGACGGTTTTTGCGGCGACGATAGGGGTGGCGATCGGCGACCCGATGACCTGGATCATCAGTGCCGATTATCCGCGCATCTCTTTGCAGGAAGAGCATGACGGTCTGGTGTCGATCGAATTCCTGTACGATCCGTCCGGCCATGTCTTTGAATGCGACGTGGTCGCCAGCAGCGGCTGGCCGGAGCTCGATCAGCGAACCTGCGACGCGATCTTGGCGCGTGCTCATATCAAGCCTTCGCGGGACAATGCCGGGCAGGCCGTGGGAACCAAAGGCCAACTTAGGTTCAATTGGGTTCTGCCCAATAAAGGACCGAAGCCCCATGCTCCGCTGTCGCCGGACATTGAAATCGAGGTCGCCTCATTGCCCGCGGATACGAAGCGACCATCCCTCCAAGTGGTTTCCATCGTCGCGGAAAATGGATCGGTGGAAAGCTGCGCAATAAATGGCAAGCGTGGCACCGGATCCGAGGGCCTTGACCGTGCAGCGTGCAAGACCGTCATGAGCGACATGTTTCCGACGGCGCGAGACTCGTCGGGCAAGCCTATGCGTTATCTCCGGATAGACAACGTCGCGTTCGTGGTTCGGGGGCGTGCGGCGGATTTGCCGCATCCTTGACGATATTAGCTGTCCCGGGCTCGACAGAACGATACTCGGCGTAGACGAACGCCGCGACTCATCTTACATGGTCTTTTGATGCGTTTGCTGCTCCTCCTTTCTGCCTTCCTGACCGCGCTCACTTGTGCGGTGGTCGGTACGGCTGCCTCCGCGCAGCCGATCGTGGCGAGCAGCACCGCCACTCATGCCAAGGTCAGCAACACCGCCACGGTGAGTGCGCCCATGCCCGAAGAGGTGCGTGGCGCTTATGCTGCGCCCGGCACATGGCGCTCCAGCCTGGTTCCGCACCTGGCCGTCCAGCGCAAATCCTATGGCGAGCGTCAGCGCGAATAGCGCTTTTTAGGCCGCTTACTGCCGGCTGAAGCCGGTACGCACCCAAAACAATCTTCATGCGTTCGGCCGCACGCGTCGACGCGTTCCCCTACAGACAGGAAAATCCCCGCTTATGTTCGCCGGCATTGCCAAGGCCATCTTCGGCTCGTCCAACGACCGCTACGTCAAGTCGATGCAGCCTCTGGTGCGCAAGATCGCATCGTTCGAGCCCAATCTGCAGGCGCTGAGCGATGCGGAACTGGCCAATCAGACCGCCCTGTTCCGCCAGCGCCTCGACGAAGGCCAGACGCTCGATCAGCTCCTGCCCGAAGCCTTCGCCACCGTGCGCGAAGCGGCGCGCCGCGTGCTCGGCCAGCGCCATTACGATGTGCAGATGGTCGGCGGCATCACGCTCCACCGCGGCGAAATCGCGGAGATGCGCACCGGCGAGGGCAAGACCCTGGTCGCGACGCTCGCGGTCTATCTGAACGCATTGCCGGGCAAGGGCGTTCATGTCGTCACGGTCAACGATTATCTTGCCGCGCGCGACGCGGACTGGATGGGCCAGGTCTATCGCTTCCTCGGCCTCACCGTGGGCGTGATCGTTCCCAACCTGACCGACGAACAGCGCCGCGACGCCTATAATTCGGACATCACCTACGCCACCAACAACGAACTCGGCTTCGATTATCTGCGCGACAATATGAAGTATGATCGCGGCCAGATGGTCCAGCGTCCCTTCGCCCACGCGATCGTCGACGAGGTCGATTCGATCCTGATCGACGAAGCCCGCACGCCGCTCATCATCTCGGGTCCGACCGAAGACAGGTCGGAACTCTACAAGTCGGTCGATGCGATCGTGAAGACGATCGCGCCCGAACATTATGAGCATGACGAGAAGGCGCGCTCGGTCATCCTGACCGAAGAGGGCACCGAATGGGTCGAGCGCGCGCTGGAGGATGCGAACCTGCTCGAAGGCACCAACCTCTACGATTTCGAGAATACCCAGGTGGTCCACCACCTCAACCAGGCATTGAAGGCCAACGTCGCCTTCCGCCGGGACATCGATTACATCGTCAAGGACAACAAGATCGTCATCATCGACGAGTTCACCGGCCGCATGATGGACGGGCGCCGCTGGTCGGACGGTCTGCATCAGGCGGTCGAGGCCAAGGAAGGCGTCAATATCGAGCCCGAGAATCAGACGCTCGCCTCGATCACCTTCCAGAATTATTTCCGCATGTATCCCAAGCTGTCGGGCATGACCGGCACCGCGGCCACCGAAGCGGCCGAATTCTATCAGATCTACAAGATGAACGTGGTCTCGATCCCGACCAACGTTCCCGTCCAGCGCAAGGACGACGACGACGAATTCTACAAGAATATCGGCGACAAGTTCGCCGCAATCACCAAGGCGATCCGCGAGAAGCAGGCGACCGGACAGCCGGTACTGGTCGGCACCGTCTCGATCGAGAAGTCGGAGATGCTGTCGGAGTATCTCCAGAAGGAAGGCGTCGTCCACAACGTGCTGAATGCCCGCTATCACGAGCAGGAAGCGCATATCGTGGCGCAGGCCGGCCGCCTGCGCGCGGTCACGATCGCCACCAACATGGCGGGCCGCGGCACCGACATCCAGCTCGGCGGCAATCTCGAGATGCGCATGCTCGACGAGCATCCGACCCTCGTCGCCGGCACGCCAGAATATGATCAGGTCGCCGAAGGCATCCGCGCCGAGATCGCGACCGAGAAGGCGGCCGTGCTCGCCGCCGGCGGCCTGTTCGTGCTCGGCACCGAACGCCATGAAAGCCGCCGCATCGACAATCAGCTGCGCGGCCGTTCGGGCCGTCAGGGCGATCCCGGCCTCAGCCGCTTCTATCTCAGCCTCGACGACGATCTGCTGCGTATCTTCGGCCCGCAGACGATGTTCGCCAAGATGATGAACAAGAATCTGGAGGACGG
>FTCH01000270.1_pt1 | contig 13915 bp, 10 predicted proteins | sample 1639671 | NCBI WGS metagenome assembly FTCH01 (sample SAMEA3914869, study PRJEB12502) | metagenome | biome: forest; material: soil | place: USA | collected 2012-03-12 | depth 0.1 m
GGGCCTCGACGCGCCGCGCGCGGCGATCGAGGCGGTGCGCGCCGCGACCGAATTGCCGCTCGGGCCGGGTCAGGACAAGGAACGCGCTCTGTTCGCCGATCTGATGGCGGGCGCGCAATCCGCGGCGTTGCGCCACGTCTTCTTTGCCGAACGCGCGGCTGCGCGGATCGAGGGCGTGCCCAAGGATACCAGGCTTCGCGAAATCGCCCGTGTTGGCGTGATCGGCGCGGGCACGATGGGCGGCGGCATCGCGATGAACTTCCTGTCGGCGGGCATCCCCGTGACGATCGTCGAGATGGCGGCCGACGCGCTCGAACGCGGCACCGGCATCATGCGCGCCAATTACGAAGCGACCGCCGCCAAGGGCCGCCTCACGACCGAACAGGTCGAAGCCGCAATGGGTTTGCTCGCCCCCACGCTCGACTTCGCCGCGCTCGCCGACTGCGACCTGATCGTCGAGGCGGTCTATGAGACTATGGAGATCAAGCAGGCGATCTTCGCGCGGCTCGACGGGATCGCCAAACCAGGCGCGATGCTCGCCTCCAACACCTCCTACCTCTCGATTGACGACATTGCCGCCGCCACCAGCCGCCCGCAGGACGTACTCGGCCTGCATTTCTTCTCGCCTGCCAATGTGATGAAATTGGTCGAGGTGGTGCGCGGTCGCGAAACCGCGCCCGACGTGCTCGCGACCGCGATGGATCTGGCGCGGCGGATCGGGAAGGTGCCGGTGGTGGCGGGCGTCTGCTACGGCTTCATCGGCAATCGCATGCTGATCCCGCGGCAGGACAATGCCGACGCCTTGCTGCTCGAAGGCGCGAGCCCTGAGCAGGTCGATCGCGTCCATACCGATTTCGGGATGCCGATGGGCCCGTTCCAGATGATGGACCTCGCCGGCGTCGATATCGGCTGGCATCGCGACCCAAGCCGGATCGAGACCTTGCAGGACGCGCTCTGCGCCGAGGGCCGCTGGGGCCAGAAGATGCGCGCGGGCTTCTACGATTATGACGAACGGCGAAGGCCCAGCCCGTCGCCCGCCGTCACCCGCATCGTCGAGGGTTTGCGCGCCAAGGCCGGCATCGCGCCCCGTGCCATCTCCGACGAGGAGATCCGAGTCCGCACGCTTTTCACGATGGTCAACGAAGGCGCGAAGATCCTGGAGGAAGGAATCGCGCAGCGCGCCTCCGACGTCGATGTGGTGTGGATCTATGGCTATGGCTGGCCGCGCCACACCGGCGGGCCGCTTTTCTGGGCCGATCGGCTCGGCCTCCAGACCATCGTGGACGGGCTCCGGCGTTTCGCCGACCGGCTCGGCCCCGCTTTCACCCTCTCGCCTTTGCTGCTCGATTGTGCCGCCGAAGGCCGCCCGCTGGAGGCGCGCTGATGCCGCTGCGTTTCGCCGAACCGGCCGAGGGCGCGGGCCGCTTCCCGCTCACGATCCGGCATCTGCTCGACAGTGCTTTGATCTCGGCGGCCGATCAGCAGATCGTCTATCGAGACCAGCACAGTTACGCCTACCGCACTTTCGCCGAACGGATCGGGCGGCTCGCTTCCCTGCTCGCCGGCCTCGGCGCCGAGCCGGGTATGACGGTCGCGGTGATGGATTGGGACAGCCACCGCTATCTCGAGGCCTATTTCGCGGTACCGATGATGGGCGCGGTGCTGCAAACGGTGAATGTCCGCCTGCCTTTGCCCCAGCTTTCCTACACGCTGCAGCATGCCCAGGCCGAAATCCTGATCGTCCACCGCGATTTCTATCCTCTGGTCGACGCGATGCTGCCCGCTCTGCCGGGGATCAGGGCGGTGATCGCGATCCAGGACGGGGTGGACGGCAAATTGCCCGATTGGGCGGCGGGCGAATATGAGGCCTTGTCCGACGCCGCCGCGCCCGATTTCCCATTCGAGGATTTTGACGAGGATGCGGTCGCCACCACCTGCTACACCTCGGGCACCACCGGCAATCCCAAGGGCGTCTGCTTCACGCACCGCCAATTGGTGCTGCACACGCTTGCCGGCGCGGGCTGGTTCGGAGGCTCCGATCTCGCGACCGGGCTCGGCTATGGCGACGTCTATATGCCGCTCACGCCGATGTTCCACGTCCATGCCTGGGGCGTGCCCTATATCGCGACCATGCTCGGCCTGAAGCAGGTCTATCCCGGCCGCTACGAGGCCGAGACATTGCTGCGGCTGCGCGAGGATCATCGCGTCACTTACTCGCACTGCGTGCCCACCATCCTGCGCATGCTGTTCGAGGCGGCCGACCGGACCGGCGCGGATCTGACCGGCTGGAAGATGGCGATCGGCGGATCGGCGCTCAGCAAGGCGCTCTGCACCGAGGCGCTGGGGCGCGGCATGCGCGTGATGGGCGGCTATGGCATGACCGAGACCGCGCCGATCATCTCGCTCGCGCGGCCCTTCCTTGAACCCAGCGACGATCCCGACGCCCTGCTGACCGCGCTCACCAGCGCGGGCGTGTCGGTACCTCTGGTCAGCGCGCGCATCGTCGATGACGCGATGAACTTCCTGCCGCATGACGGCGAGACGCGCGGCGAGCTGGTGCTGCGCGCGCCCTGGCTGACGCCTTGCTACACTGGCGATGCAGCGGCATCGGCCGCGCTCTGGCGGGGCGGCTGGCTCCACACCCAGGACGTCGCCACGATCGACGCGCAGGGCTATATCCGCGTCCGCGACCGGCTGAAGGACGTGATCAAGACCGGCGGCGAGTGGATCGATTCGATCCACCTCGAACAATTGGTCGCGACCGCCGAGGGCGTCGCCGAAGCCTCGGTGATCGCGGTGCCCGACGCCAAATGGGGCGAACGTCCGCTCGCGGTGGTGGTGCCGCAGGATGGCGCGGTGCCGACGCTGGATGTGCTCAACCTGCCGGTCGAGGCCGCGATCGCGGCGGGCAGCATCACCCGCTACGCCCGGCTCGATCGCTTCGCCTTGGTCGATGAACTGCCGCGCACCAGCGTCGGCAAGATCGACAAGAAGGCTTTGCGCACGCGCTTCACCGAAGGCCAAGGCTGATGGACCTGCGCTTCACGCCGGAAGAGGAAGCCTTCCGCGACGAGGTGCGCACCTTCCTGCGCGACGAATTGCCGCCCCGCATCGCCGACAAGGTCCGCACCGGCAAGCGCCTCACCAAGCAGGACATCGTCGACTGGCACGCGATCCTCAACGCGCGCGGCTGGTACGCCAACCATTGGCCGGTCGATTATGGCGGCCCGGGCTGGAGCGTGGTTCAGGCCTATATCTTCGATGTCGAAACCGCGCGCGCACATGCGCCGCGGATCAGCCCGTTCGGCGTGTCGATGCTGGGCCCGGTCCTGATCAAATATGGATCGCAGGCGCAGCGCGACCATTGGCTGCCGCGCATCCTCGATGGCAGCGACTGGTGGTGCCAGGGCTATTCGGAGCCGGGCGCGGGATCGGACCTCGCCAGCCTCAAGACCGGCGCGGTCCGCGACGGCGATCATTATGTCGTCAACGGGCAGAAGGCCTGGACCACGTACGGTCAATATGCCGACATGATGTTCTGCCTGGTGCGCACGTCCACGACCGGCAAGAAGCAGGAAGGCATCTCCTTCCTGCTGATCGACATGAATTCGCCCGGCGTCGAGGTGCGCCCGGTCGTCCTGCTCGATGGCGAGCCCGAGGTGAACGAGGTCTTTTTCACCGACGTCCGCGTCCCCGTCGCCAATCTGGTCGGCGAGGAGAATAAGGGCTGGACCTACGCCAAATATCTGCTGACCTACGAACGCACCAATATTGCGGGCGTGGGTGCGTCCATGGCCGCGTTCGAGCATCTCCGCCATGTCGCCGAAACCCAGCAGAAAGGCGGCCGCCCGCTTGCCGACGATCCCTTGTTCGCCGCCCGGCTGGCGCGGCTCGAAATCGACCTCGAGACGATGAAGACCACCAATTTGCGCGTACTGGCGGCGGCCGGTGCCGGCGCGATGCCGATCGCGGAAAGCTCGATGCTCAAGATCCGCGGGACCGAGATCATGCAGGAGATCACCAGCCTGCTCCGCCGCGCGCTCGGCCCCTACGCCCAGCCCTTCGTCAGCGAAGCGCTCGACGGCGGCTATAATGGCGAGCCCGTCGGTCCGGCCTATGCCGCCCCGGTCGCGGCCGACTATTTCAACAACCGCAAGCTTTCGATCTTCGGCGGCTCGAACGAGATCCAGCGCGAGATCATCACCAAGGCGATCCTGGAGCTCTGACGATGGACTTCCAGCACAGCGCCGATCGTCGGATGCTGGCGGACACGCTCGGCCGCTATCTCCAGCAGCGTTATCCGATCGAAGCGCGCCACAAGATCAGCGGATCGGCGGCGGGCTGGTCGCGCGAGCATTGGGCGGCCCTGGCCGAACTCGGCATGGTCGGCGCGCTGTTCGGCGAAGGCGCGGGCGGGTTCGGCGGCGGCGGTTTCGATATCGCGGTCCTGTTCGAGCAACTGGGCCGTTTTTTGGTGGTTGAACCCTTCCTCGGCACCTTGATGGCCGGGCGCGCGCTGGCGGCGGCGGGTGGGCAGGAGGATGTGCTCGGCACCGTGATCGCGGGCGACGCGATCCTCGCCTTCGCGCACGAGGAACCGTCGAGCCATTACGATCTCGCCGCGGTCGCGACCCGCGCCGAGCCCATCGGCGAAAGCTGGGCGCTGACCGGCGCCAAGGCGGTGGTGGCGCAGGCCGAGGCGGCCGATCGTCTGCTCGTCTCGGCCCGGATCGCGGGCGAGGCCGGGATCGGGCTGTTCCTGGTCGCGCGCGACGCGCCCGGCCTGACGGTGCGCGGCTATCCCCTGATCGACGGCGGCCGCGCGGGCGAGATCGCGCTCGACGCCGCGCCCGCAACCCTCGTCACCGACGACGGCCACGCGTTGATCGAGGAAGCCGTCGCCGCCGGCATCGTCGCCTTGAGCTGGGAGGCGGTCGGGGTGATGGACAGGCTCAAGGACGCCACGCTGGATTATCTGCGCACGCGCACCCAGTTCGGCGTCGCGATCGGCAAGTTCCAGGCGCTGCAGCATCGCATGGCGACGGTCGCGCTCGAGATCGAGCAGGCACGCTCCGCCGCGATCAACGCCGCCGATGCGCTCGACGGCGACCGCCACGCCCGCGAACGCGCTGCGTCGGCCGCCAAATATGTGATCGGACGGGTCGGGACCCTGGTGGCGGAGGAAGCGATCCAGCTCCATGGCGGGATCGGCATGACCTGGGAATTGCCGTTAGCGCATTTTGCCAAGCGGCTGACGATGATCGGCCATCAACTGGGCGACGAGGATCATCACCTCGCGCGTTTCATCGCCCTCGGCCGCGCGGCGTAACCTGCGCTCAGGCGGCGCATGCCTGATTGTACAGGCCAAGGCAGTCCAGCGCGCGCGTAAGCTCGGTTCCGTCGAACGGCTTGGGGATCAGTGCGCTGCGCGGCACCGCTTCGTCGTCGAATTCGTCCTGCGCTTCGGCCGACATGTAGATGACGTGAAGCTGCGGCCAGGTGCGCCGCGCCGCACGGGCCACCGTCCAGCCGGTGCCGTCCTGCAGGTTGATGTCCGTCACCAGGATCGAGAATTGCGCGCCGCGCGCCATGATCAGGCGGTTGGCGGCCGTGACGCCCTCCGCGGTCACCACGCTCAGGCCTTGCGCAATCAGCAGATCGCGCACGGTCTTTCGCATGAAGGGATGATCCTCCACCACCAGAACGAGATGGTCCATGACGATACTCCACCTACTCTTGTTATCGAATAGGTAACCACATCGCCGCCGCCCTGGATAGCTGCCCTCACGACCACTATCGAATGGACGTCCAATACGGACGCGGAACGAGTTCTAGAAGACTTCGAACAGCCCCGCAGCCCCCATGCCGCCGCCGACGCACATCGTGACCACGACATGGCGCACGCCGCGCCTCTTGCCCTCGATCAGGGCATGGCCGACCATGCGCGCGCCCGACATGCCATAGGGGTGGCCGATCGCGATCGCGCCGCCGTCGACATTCAGCCGGTCGTCGGGAATGCCGAGCCGGTCCTGGCAATAGAGCACCTGGACCGCGAACGCCTCGTTCAGCTCCCACAGGCCGATATCGTCCATCTTGAGGCCGAACCGGTCGAGCAGTTTGGGCACCGCGAACACCGGGCCGATCCCCATCTCGTCGGGCTTGGTGCCCGCCACCGCCATGCCGACATAGCGGCCGAGCGGCGCGAGCCCGCGCTTCGCGGCGACCGTCGCCTCCATCAGCACCACCGCCGACGCGCCGTCCGACAATTGGCTGGCATTGCCCGCGGTGACGGTGCCGTCTGGCCGCACCACTTTGAGGCTGGAAAGCCCTTCGATCGTCGTGTCGGGCCGGTTGCCTTCGTCCTTGTCGAGCGTGACGTCGGCATGGCTGACCGCGCCCGTCACCTTGTCGACGATCTTCATCCGGGCCGAGGTCGGCACAATCTCGGCATCGAACCGGCCCGCGGCCTGCGCGGCGGCGGTGCGCTGCTGCGATTGCAGCGCATAGAGATCGCAGCGTTCGCGGCCGATGCCGTAGCGCGCGGCGACCACCTCGGCGGTGTCGAGCATCGGCATGTAGGCGTCGTCATGCATCGCCGCGAGCGCGGGATCGGGATCGATCCGGAGTTCCGGCGTCTGCACCAGCGAGATGCTCTCGACCCCGCCCGCGACCACCACGTCCATGCGATCGACGATGATCTGCTTCGCCGCGGTCGCGATCGTCATCAGCCCGGACGAACACTGGCGGTCGATCGTCATGCCCGGCACCGTCACCGGCCAGCCCGCGCGCAGGGCCGCCATCCGCCCGATCGTCTGCTGCACGCCCTGCGGCAGCGAGCAGCCGAGCAGGCAATCCTCGATCTCGGCCGGATCGACGCCCGCGCGCGTCACCGCCGCGTTGAGCGCGTGCGCGGCGAGCGTCGGCGAGGGCGTGTCGTTGAAGGCGCCACGGTAGGCGCGCCCGATCGGCGTGCGCGCGGTGGAGACGATGACGGCGTCGCGCATCACCGTTGCACCGCCATCACGCCCGAGGTCAGCCCGGCGGCGGCAAGCTCGCGCTCGGCCTGGAAGAAGCCGTAGGCCGGTACCGCCTCGCCCTTGCGGTCGGTCACCTGATCCCAATGCGCCGCGACCTGCTCGCCCGCATCCTTCGCCGCGCCGGCATAGAAGCCGTCGGTCAGCGTGATGTTGGCGGCGGCGAAATTACCCGCGCCCGCGCACAGGATGGCGCGCGTCGGCGCATCGTCACCAACCAGCTTGAGCAGGCCCGGGCTGACCAGCGCCGGGTCGATCAGCTTCATCGTCTCGTCGGCGAGCACGCCATGCGTCATCTGCGTTGCCGCGGTCGGCGCGAGCGCGTTGACGCGGATATCATATTTCTCGCCCTCGATCGCGAGCGTCTGCATCAGCCCGACCAGGGCCAGCTTGGCCGCGCCGTAATTGGCCTGGCCGAAATTGCCGTACAGTCCCGACGACGAGGTCGTCATGACGATCCGGCCATATTTCTGTTCGCGCATGATCTCCCACACTGCCTTGGTGCAGATCACCGCGCCCATCAGGTGGACGTCCACCACCAGCCGGAAATCGTCGAGGCTCATCTTGGCGAAGCTCTTGTCGCGCAGGATGCCGGCATTGTTGACGAGGATGTCGATCCGGCCCCAGCGCGCCATCACCGCATCGACCATCGCGGCGACGCCGGCTTCATCGGTCACCGACGCGGCGATCGCGACCGCCTCGCCGCCCGCCGCCACGATCTCGGCCGCGACCGTGTCGGCGGCGTCCTGCGACAGATCGTTGACCACCAATTTCGCGCCCTGGCTGGCGAGATAGAGGGCATGACAGCGCCCCAGGCCGCCGCCCGAGCCCGTGACAATCGCAACGCGACCTTCCAGCGACATCAATCTTCCTCTCTCTTGGCTTGCGCGGCCCGGCGCGATTTTTAAAACTTACTCACAAGACAGCGAATATCTTACACCCGCGAATTTGTGCAATGCAATAGGGCAGTCAGGCGCCCGGCTTTGCTCTCTGCTTGCAGACCGACAGGAAGCCCGCCGCCATGAAACTGGCCATGCGTTCCTTGACCGCCTTGAAATCCTCCGAGCGGCATAGCCCGCCCGACAATTTGTCGATCCGCCCGGTCCGCGCGAGCGTCAGCATCAGTGCACCCGAGACGAAGTGATAGCCCCAGAAGACATCCTCTTCCGCGCAATCGGGCAAGGCCTGCTTCAACAGGCCGATCAGCCGCAGCACCACCGGATCGAACTGCGCGTCCATCAGCTCCGCGCCCCATTCGGGCGTGTTCGCCACCTGCGCGGAAAGCTGGGCGTAATTCTTCCAGCGCTCGCCGCCCTCGATATAGAGGTCGAGGTCGGTATCCAGGAACGCGCGCAACGCGCCTTCGACCGTGGGTTTGCCCTTGGTCGCGGCGTCATAATCCTCCAGCGCGCGCATACGCCGCTCGCTGGTGACGACCGCGCGCCGCGCGAACACCGCGTCGAACAAGGTCTTCTTGTCCGCGAAATAATAATTGAGCAGCGTGTGGTGGACGCCGACCGCCTTGGCCACATCCTTCAACGTCACCCCATAGAGGCCGTGCTTGGAGAACAGATCCTCGGCCGCATCCAGGATCTGCTCGATCGTCTCGGCGCGCTGCTCGGCTTTCTTGGAGCGGCCCCTCGTTTTGACATGCTCGTTCACATGAACGGTCTTTCCAGACTGTGCGGGCGAGCGCAAGCCGGGGACGAAAAGATATTCACAAGCAAGTTAGTGTATGTTGACAGGGTGCCGTCCTTGGCGGATGGTGCAGGCCAACGATAGAACATATCGGGAGGATTTTCGGGTGGATAGCCAGGCCGCTTTGCGCCCCGCCATTGGCGGAGCCGTCACTTGGTAAGCGGGCCCCCGCCCGCCGCCACCGGCAATACGGGCCGCGCGCGGATCGTGCTCTACACGCTCACCGCAGTCTACGTCCTCAACTTCCTCGACCGGCAATTGCTGGCGATCCTCGCCAAGCCGATCCAGGACAGCCTCCATATCACCGATGGCCAATTGGGGCGGATCGGCGGGCTCTATTTCGCCTTCTTCTATTGCTTCATCGCAATCCCCGTCGGCTGGTATGCGGACCGCACCAGCCGGGTCAAAGTGCTGGCGCTCGCCTGCGCGATCTGGAGCGCGGCCACCACCGCCTGCGGGCTCGCCGCCAACTATAGCCAGCTCGTGATCGCGCGGATGACGGTCGGCTTCGGCGAGGCGGGCGGCGTGCCGCCCTCCTACGCGATCATCACCGACAGCTTTCCGCCCGGCAAGCGCGGCACCGCCTTCGGCATCTACAATATGGGCCCGCCGATCGGGGCCGCGATCGGCATCGCCTTCGGCGCTTCGATCGCCGCCGCCTTCAACTGGCGCGACGCCTTCATCGCGATCGGCGCGGTCGGCGTGATCGCGGCGATCGCGATCCGCCTGATCGTGCGCGAACCCGCGCGCGGCGGGCTCGATGCGGCTGCCGCGCAGCCCGTCGCGCGCGCCGGCTTCTGGTCGACCTGCACCATGTTCTTCTCGCATCCCGTGCTGCTGCTGACCGCGCTGGGCAGCGGCGCGACCCAGTTCCTGACCTACGGCCTCAACAATTTCACCAGCCTGTTCCTGATGCGCGAGAAGGGCATGACGCTCAGCCAGATCGCGATCTGGTACGCGCTCGCCGCCCTGGTCGGCATGAGCGCGGGCATGTTCGTGTCGGGGCGGCTAATCGACAAATATGCGCAGCGGTCGAAGACGACCTATGCCCTGCTGCCCGCGGCCTCGCTTGCGCTCGCGGTGCCTTTCTATCTCGGCTTCGTCTGGTCGCCCGGCTGGCAGCTCGCCTTGCTGCTGCTGGTCGCGACGATGATGCTCAATTACTTCTACCTCTCCACCTCGGTCGCCTTGGTGCAGGAGGAAGTCCGCCCCGATCAGCGCGTGATGGCGGGCGCGCTTCTGCTGCTGGTGATGAACTTCATCGGCCTCGGCCTCGGCCCCACCTATGTCGGCGCGGCAAGCGACTATTTCAAAGTCGCGCATCCGCATAATTCGCTGCAGATCGCGCTCTACACGCTCACGCCTTTCTACTTCATCGCCATCCTGATCTTCCTGTGGCTGGCGCGCATCCTCCGTCGCGAAGAGGCCAAAGCATGACCCCCATCCGCCTGCTCGCTTTGGCCGGTTCGGCCTTGTCCCTCCTCGTCGCGGCACCCGTCGGCGCCCAGCGGAGTAATCCCATGTCCACCGCCACCGCCGCCAGCCCGATCGTCCATGCCCCCGCCGGCGCGGTGCAGGGAACGATCGAAGGCGACGTCCACGTCTTCCGCGGCATTCCCTATGCGCTGCCGCCGGTCGGCGAACGCCGCTGGCGCGCACCCGAGCCGATGCCGAAATGGGATGGCGTGCGCGCCGCCACCGCCTTCGGCCCGGCCTGCGTCCAGCCCGCGCCCAAGCTCTCCAACATCTATGCCGGCAATCCGGTGCCGATGAGCGAGGATTGCCTGTCGCTCAACATCTGGGCGCCCGCCCACGCGAAGAACGCGCCCGTCTTCTTCTGGATCTATGGCGGCGCGCTCTGGGGCGGCGCCAATCGCGATCCGATGTACGACGGCAAGCGCATGGCCGAACGCGGTGTGGTCGTGGTCGCGATCAACTATCGCCTCGGCGTGCTCGGCTGGCTCGCCCATCCCGAACTCAGTGCCGAGAACAAGGATGGCCTGTCCGGCAATTACGGCCTGCTCGACCAGATAAGCGCGCTCCATTGGGTGCGCGACAATATCGCCGCGTTCGGCGGCGATCCCGCCAATGTCACGATCGCGGGCGAATCCGCCGGTGGCCTCAGCGTGATGTACCTGATGGCCTCGCCCCCTGCGCGCGGCCTGTTCGCGAAGGCGATCGCGCAGAGCGCCTACATGATCTCCACGCCCGAATTGAAGACCGCCAAATATGGCGCGCCCTCGTCCGAACAGGCCGGCGTCGCGCTCGGCGCCGCGGTCCAGGCACCCACCCTCGCGGCACTCCGCGCGATGGATGCGGAGAAATTGACGATGGCGGCGTCGGCGGCGGGCTTCGGCCCGTGGGGCGCGGTCGACGGCCATATCCTGCCCGACCAGATCGTCACCGTGTTCGATCACGGCCAGCAGGCGCCGGTGCCGTTGCTCGCGGGCTTCAACCAGGGCGAGATCCGCTCGCTGACCGTGCTCGCTCCGCCCGTGCCGAGCAGCGCCGCGGATTATGAGCGCATCATCCGCGAACGCTATGGCGATCTCGCCGACGCCTTCCTGCGCCTCTACCCCTCGTCCAACATGAAGGAGAGCATCCTCGCGACCACGCGGGATTCGCTCTACGGCTGGACCGCACAGCGCCTCGCGAAGAAGCAGACCGCGCTTCGGCAGCCCGCTTACCTCTACATGTTCGATCACGGCTATCCCGCCGCCGACACCGCCGGGCTCCACGCCTTCCACGCCAGCGAACTGCCCTTCACCTTCGGCAATTTCGACGGCACCCCGCCGCTCTGGCCCAAGGTGCCCGACACCGCCGAGGAACGCGCTTTCTCCGACGCGATGCTCGATTACTGGACCAGCTTCGCCCGCACCGGCCACCCGGTCGCAGCGCACCATCCCGATTGGCCGGCCTACGGCCAGGCGGGCAATTACATGCACTTCACCGGCGCGCCCACGCCGGAGAAGGATCTGATGCCCGGCATGTACGACCTGCTCGAACAGCAGATGTGCCGCAGCCGCGCGAGCGGCACGATCGCCTGGAACTGGCTGGTCGGTCTGTGGTCGGCCAAATTACCGGCGGAGACGTGCGACTAGGTCGTGAACTGATAAAGGGCCGCTCTCGGTTCGACGGCTGAATGCCAGCTATCGGGTGGGAAGCGGTTATTTACGAACGCGGGCAGGTCGGCAAAATCTCCGGCACGGGATAGCCGTTAGGTGCCACGCTTAAGGCTATCCATTTCCCATCAGTACGGCTGTAGTTCGCGCCCCACCAATGGCCCTTTTGCAATAGCGCCAGCATCTCCGCGTTGATCTGGCGATGCGACCTTTTGCCGTCGACTAAGGCTCTCGTCGGATTACCGGCTTGATCGAATTTGACACAAACCGGCGCATTTGGCCGAAACGCATCTTCAAGCCGCTTTGCTCGGGCTGAGGCTCCGCTACTCGTTAATAGGGCTAGACTCAGAAGAGCGGCAATCTGTCGCTGCATCCCGCTGTCATATCTACCTATTCTAACGTCCGCAAATGGGTCGAAAGCCGACCGGCCGCATGAGTATATTGCCTAGCTCAAGTGTCCCGCAACGCCAGAAACCCCGCCGCCATGAACCGGGCGATGCGCTGCTTGACCGCGGGCAGATCGTCCGAATGGCAGATGCCGCCCGACAGCCGGTCGATCCGGCCGGTGCGCGCGAGCGTGTTCATGAGCGCGCTCGTGACGAAGTGATAGCCCCAGAAGATGTCGGCCTCGTCATAGTCCGGCAGCGCGCGCTTTAAGAGGCCGACGAGCTTCAGCACCACCGGATCGAAATGCACGTCCATCAGCGCCGCACCCTCGGGCGTGTTGCTGATCCGCGCGCAGAAGGCGGCATAGTTCATCCATTTCTCGCCGCCCTCGGCATAGAGATCGAGGTCCGTGTCGAGGAAGGCATGGAGCGCGCCCTCGACCGTCAGATGGTCGCCGGCTTCCGCCTCATAGGCTTCGAGCGCGGCCATGCGTCGCCCGCTCGTCTCGCCCGCGCGGCGCTCGAACACCGCCTCGAACAGGGCGGCCTTGTCGCCGAAATAATAATGGAGCAGCGTGGTGTGGATGCCGACATGCTGCGCCACGTCGCGCAACGTCACGCCATGCAAGCCATTCTTCGAGAACAGATATTCGGCCGCATCGAGGATCTGCTCGAGGCTTTCCGCGCGCTGCTCCGCCTTGGTGCGCGAGCGGCGTCTCTGCGTTGGCACTGCGGACATCGCGACCCCTTCGCCGGGAGGGGTCAGCGGCGCACCTTCCTGCCCTCGATCCGGCCGTTCGCGTAATCCGCACGCAGCTGTTTCTTGTCAATCTTGCCGGTCGCGGCGAGCGGCATCGCCGGTATCTCGACCACCTCGCCCGGAATCCACCAATCGGCGACCTTGCCCTTCAGCGATGCGACCAAAGCCTCGGCATCGAGCTCCTGCCCCTGGCGCGGCGCGACGATCAAAACCGGCCGCTCGCCCCATTTGTCATCGGGCCGGCCGATCACCGCCGCCCCGCTCACGCTCGGCTCGCAGCCGACGATCGCCTCGATCTCGGACGGGTTGATCCATTCGCCGCCCGATTTGATCAGGTCCTTGGAGCGGCCGCAGATCGTGACATTGCCCTTGTCGTCTATCAAAGCGAGGTCGCCCGTATCGAAATAGCCCTCGGCGTCGAGCGCGTCTTCGCTGGCCTTGAAATAACGGTCGAGCACGCTCGCGCCCTTGACCTTGAGATGGCCGACCACGTTGCGCTGCTGCGGCAAGGTCGCGCCCTCCGCGTCGGTCAATTTGAGGTCAAGGCCGAGCGCGGGCCGCCCCGAAGTCTGCGTTTCGGACAGATCGCCATCGGGCGGCGCGATCGTCCCCATCGGTGACAATTCGGTCATCCCCCAGCTCGTCTGGACATGCGCGTCGAGCCGCGCGCCCATATGCTGGATCAGGGCTTCGGGGCAGTTGGAGCCGCCGATCAGGATTCGCTTCAGGCAGGGCAGATCGCCCCCCTCGCTGTCGAGATGGTCGACCACCCCCAGCCACACCGTCTGCACGCCCACCGCGATCGTCACGCCCTCGTCGCGCATCAAAGTGGCGAGGCTCTTGCCGTCGGTATGCCGCCCCGGAAGCACCAGCTTGGCGCCGACCGCGGGCGCGGCGAACGGCAGGCCCCAGGCA